>Ga0065711_1006239_pt1 | contig 31899 bp, 26 predicted proteins | sample Hoacrofraction12_FD_59098 | JGI IMG/M metagenome (GOLD analysis project Ga0065711, IMG submission 59098) | Hoatzin crop microbial communities from Cojedes, Venezuela - Epithelial fraction 12 v2 (version 2) | ecosystem: Host-associated > Birds > Digestive system > Esophagus > Crop | place... | reverse complement strand
GTCTCAATTCCTGTTGATGCAAGCAGAGAACTCAGATTTTTCTTGCTCTTTCATCACCATATTGAGGGATTTTTGACTGACCTCCATGGCTGCAGCACCTGAAAGCCTTCCACAAACACAAGGTAGCAGCTTCTGATGGGCTTCACGGAGTCACAGCGTATTTACACATTTCAAGTCAAAACCTGTCCTTGCNGATGCTTGGCAGAGGTGGGTATTTGGGGATGAGAAGGTGGCCTGAGAGGAGTGCCGCTCCTGCAGGGAGAACTCCTTTTGACCGGATTGGGTTCCCTGGCTGTGCCGTGCAGCCCTTCCTGTGGAGGTCTTTGTGTAGCTGGTTCCCTGGCTGAGCAAGCTTCGTTCCCAGCTCTGATGACAGCTCGAGGATCAGGGCCGAGCCATGAATTTAAAATTTCCTTGCTGGCTTCCTGGTTCACATAAAATCAGATACCCTTCAGGGGCTAAGACCAGGTGGTAAAACAGAGAGTCAAGTTCCTATGCTGCAGCCAGCACCGTGCTTGGTAGAGATGATGACACAGGTGAACACGTAGACAACAGAAGCTACAAATTATCACGTGAATGACGATCATTTTTATCCATTAAAAATGATGGCCTTGCCCTGGCCCTGCCTGTTGCATAGGCACCTTTGGAGATCTTCCCACATAAAATTGAAACAAAAACCATATTCAGAAAGAAATTTGCCTGCTACAGAGGTGCAGCTTGAAATTGGACAGCCATTCTCCAAAATAAATACTCGTGGTATGTTGGGGCATCCCTTGGAGTTTGAACTCCAACACTGGCTCTTGCAGCAGCATGGTGATAGATGCTTTTCTGCAGAATCTGTGAGCGAAGAACTTGCAAAGCAGAGACTTTGGCCACAAAGAGCAAGGCTTTGGTTCCCTTTTATGCCAAACCACTGGGTATCAGCAGAAAAGGAGACGGAATGTAGAGCAAAGGTTATGGCTCCCACTTTTTCAAGGACTAAGACAGCAAAAATTGCAGTGCTTGCTGATTACAGTTCATTTGGGTATTCGTGAAACTCAGATTATCACAGCCAGAGACCTAAAGAGACCATTCTCCTGAACCAGCTGATGTGTTCACACTGGTTTGACACAGCAAACTTTCACGTGAGGTCAGAGGGAAAGCAGTTAGGAGAATTAAGCCTCTAGGCAGCAAATCCTCAGCGTTCAAAGAGGTCACTACATGTTCTCAGTAGATGGCATCCTAAGGGAGCTGAAGTTGCTGGTCCCACTCGTCACTAGAACCACACTTCTCCAGGAATCTCTGTATACGTCACCATCAGACCCCTTCCTACAGCAATGGAGAACTGGATGCAAACTGCCCTCCATAGCAGAGCTGGCCATTCTCAGTCCCTCCAGATTGAACCTAAATTGATAACACCAGTGGAGTGTTATCAAAATCCATAGCAGAAACATCACATCTGTAAGTCTCTTTGGCCAATACATAACAACACCATCAACAATCATTAATCACTAATAATAAGTAATTACTATTATGCTAAATTACTATATTATGCTAATTAAAATGTCAGTTCCTCGCCTTTCTTAGAACAGTGCCCTGACAGTCGTGGACTGAGTCATTCAAAGGTTTCAGAGACATCGACCTTGGGGAGAATTTTCTGGTTTTAAATGGAAGCAATACCCTCAGCCATACTAATCCTATCTAATTTCTCATCGCATTTCAGAAAAGCCACCTCTTTTAAAAATAATTAGCATTCAACAATGTGAAAAAATCCCACGAGGAACAGGGGTTGGAATCCTAGTTCCACTACCTGGGAACATCCGCCACTTCCTTTACTGCCCGATCCCCTCCAGCAGGGCCTATTCTGCCCCTGAAGAACCACTGGCACAAAATGGACGTACGGCACCTCTGAGCAGGGCTGTGCGGAGCCACAAGCCGCCGTGTGGGATTTCACCCTGCACAACACCCTTGCGAGATGCTCTGGCACCTGCATTAAGTTCAAGGATGTGAGAAGAACTGAAGCAGACGCAGAGAAGCAGCGAGAGGCACAGCTATGAAGAAACAGACACAGGGAGCAAAAATGTGACCCTTTTTAAAAGCAGCTAGTCTGCAAGGTGAGAGGAGGAGCAGTTCAGCACAAGGTACCGCGTGGGGGGTTGATCTTAGCAGATGGGGCAAGTCCTCCCATGGGGTACACCACCCTCGTTATCTTACTAGCGAGGATGATCAGCCCAGCAAGCCATCTACACAATATGGAAAATGCTGTTACGTGTAAGATTAATAATTTACGTGTACAGAAACTATAACAACCACAGTAGATGATGCTTCCGCCTGGAAGCAGCAGCTCCTGCACCGTGGCAGGACACCCCACCTCCCTTCGCACGGCAGCCTGGGGAGCACAGCACCGCTGCTCCCAGGTCTGTGCTAGTTTTCTTCTGACCAGCTCAAACCACAGCAGTTGTGAAGCTGGGACACAAGCTGGGTATTGCACTATCCCACCACGAACCTGGGCTCGCTGCCTGGCTGACCCCGACACCTCTCCCATCGGCTGAGTGAGCCGCAGCGATGCTCGGTGGCTCCAGCCAGACCTGCTGCGGTCCCCCAGCCCACGGCAGCACAGGCATGGCCTGGGGCTGCGGGTGCACCCTGAAGGACTGGGCACTGCTCCCCGGGGAGATACACCCCAACAGCGGGTACCCACCAAGGTCCAGACGGAGCTTTGCGCTTCCCTCCTTCCCCGCCGTCGGAGGCTGCTGCCGCAGGCTGGCACCTCACAGGTTTCTCAAGCACTGATGAATTTGTGCTCAGCCCGCAGAACATTGCGGTGGATGTGGCTGGGGACCTGCCCTCAGCGCTGCTGGGGGAGGCCCTCCTCCACCTCCCTGCCCGGGGACCCTGCTCAGCGCACCCAGGAGTGGAGCAGCCGCAGCCGCGAGTCAGCCAGGTGCAAAGCTGAGACGGTCAGACCCTTACCCTTCTCCACACAACCCCGCGGGAGGCCCACCAGGACAAATATCCTTACCTGCTGGGCACGGGAGGATGGGCAGCAGGCATCCCCCTATGAGAAGAAGGATGGGCTTTCGGGGTCCTGGCGTTCATAGTCCCTGAAAATGGTACAGTTTAAAATTCCTCCTAGGCTAAGAGCCATCGCCCTCCACATCTCATATCGATGTTCAGAGTGGGCTCCAGGAGCACAGCGATAATACACACATGCAGTGTCATGAGTGTCAATTCTTCGCTCCGTTACCACGCTGCGGACAACAAACATTTTCCTTCCTTCTTGTCAGGGAGCCAAATGAATCCTAATGGCTTTCCCGGCCATAACACACAGACAGCGCTGGCTGCAGACCTCAATTTCTGACACAGCAGCTGTAAAAGGCAACGGCCTTTAGATAAGAGAGCACCAAGGCTCTGGGGGCTCTGCCAGAACCGCCGCACCGCAGCGAGAACAATTAGTTTTTTCCAGAATGTGTGTTGCACGTAATAGAAAATATTAACTCATGTTACAAATATTTATAAAAAGTCAGGCATAATTAAGTGATTTGCAATTGAAAATTAACAATCTAAAAATTCAGCCATGTAGACAGACAGTGTTAAATACAGCTGCAGTTAATGTGAGCTGATTCAAACAGAGGTGATACAGCAGCAACAGAAGCAGGCAGTCAGCCATGTTCCCTGTCACTAACAGCCTTCTCCAGGTGGAATATTACCACATGCAGCTTTCGAGCTGCTCTGCTGTCCCGGCGGGTGCAGCAGGAGCCGTTACCCGCAGCCCTGCTCCGGCCGGAGCGGAGGGACGGGGCGTCCGTCTGTCCACCACCACCGGCCGCCAAGCCGCCCTGCACACCCCAGCCCCAGGCAGCCATCACCACGAGATGCCGAACGGAGCCGGCTCGCTGCTGAGCGCTGTACGACGCTGTCTGCAACCCCACGCAACTCGCCTGGAGGCTCTGCAGACACTGCGGGACACGGGGCAAACACCTTGCTTGTGGGGGGACCACGGCAGAAAGGAGTCCGGTGCTGCCCTGAGGGTCCTGCACTGTGCCCATGAAAGCACCAGGAGCTTTCTCCATCCCCCTCCAGGCTTTATCTGCTGCCTCTTAATTATCTTTCCCCAGAGCTCAGTACGGATGGAGCCTCCAGGCAAAGCCCTTCCATCCCCATAGAGTGGAGAGCTGCTCTTCACACTTTTTTTACTAGTTATTCTTTGCATTTAAAGCCAAATAAAACACTAGTTGATCAACATCTTCATCCTTACCCTGAACTACCTCAGCTTTGGCATGTGCCAGGATATACCACAACTGAAGGAGCAGGAGAAGACCCCACCACCCATGAGCGCCAGAGGAGCGGGCAAGGACAGGGCTGGGATGCCGGGGGAGATGGCAGAGTCCTCCGCTGCAGAGTTCCATGAGGAAAAGACGATTAATTAGAGGATGAGTGGTGGATCAGGCCTTACTGTAGCTGCACGGTAACTCTTCCAGACAGCTCCTCTGCAAGGAGCACTCCTAGCTCTCGCTTTTTGAGGAAATTTGGTTTATTTCAGACGACAAACAGCAAGGCATGACCTCTTTCCTTTGAAACTGTTCCCAGGGCAGGAGGCTTTTGCTTACAGAGTGACGGAAAATATATTGGACACACTGAGAGTACGGCATTATAGTCTCTGCTATTGTTGAGGTCTTGGTGCTTTCTGAATGGCAGTACATTGCAAAAATAAGGTGATAACCTGCTCTCTGATCCCATTTCATTTGTATTCTCCCCTCAGTCTTCCCTTTAAGCTCCCACTGAGGGCAATGCACTTCATGTGCAGAAAGGACATGCAAGAGAGTGCAGAATATGCATCTGGAATCCAGCTGTGAGCCCGAGTGCAGCCATGACTGCAGGTCTGCAGCATCAGTACCTGCCCATCTCAGATGGCAGCTGCGGTTCCTTTTAGAAATTAGAAAAAACACCAATGAAGAGATTAAAGAGAAAAGCAATGCTTGAAGCATTCTCACGGCGTTCAGCTTTTTTTGCACTCTACTCTGTAACCAGGTCAAAACCGTGCTGCTAGACCCACCCTGTCACTGCCAGTGAAGGTAGTGTCAGATGCTGCTGGCTGCAAAACCACGGGAACGCAGATGTACGGAACCCACAGCTGAAACTCCTCCCCCCCGTTTCTTATTATTAATTAAGTAGTTTGTTAAAGCAGATCTATGGAAATCAAGGGGAGGAAACCAGTGCTCAGGGCATTGGAAAAAATAATGCGTGTGTGCAACCGTCCTACCCCCCGATCCCCAGGTCAGATTGCTCCCGGGCTGCATACCCGTGCAGAAGAGCAGCTCCCTCTGCCTCCCTCTCTCCCTCCACCTGGAGTTATGGGGAGAAACAACGGGATAAAGCAGCTTCCAAAGGGACTGATGGCTCAAATGCTGTGAGCTGTTAAGGAAGGTGGAGGAGAGCAAGCGTGGTCTTGCTGGGAACTGGCACTGCTGGGAAATGCTCTGATATCTGCCCGTGTTGCTTCGCAGACGCAAGGGAATCAACTGCGGATCACACTGTGACCTTGCGTGAAAGCTGAAGGAATAATCGAATCATTTGGCTTACAGGCTGAGCAAAACCCACAACAGATCCCACCCCCTCAAAAGCACTCATTTTCAGACAGTTTTCCTTTACTACATTTTCTGCAATCTAAAAAACCTTAGCTCTTCCGTTTCTAAAACGCTTAGGTCCATCTCAAATCCATTCTCTCACTCTTTTTGGTGGGAGGGATTCAGAGTGGAGGGTAAGATATTACTGAAACAACTCAACCAGTTCCTTCAAAATCCGAAAAATGCTTCATTCATCCCAAATCTGCCTACATTACAAACCGCATGCAGGCTTGCTCTGCGGGATGCATTTGCTGCGAACCAAGAAGTGTGATATTGCCTCTTCTGTTTTCCACTGGGAGAAAACCAGCAACCCTCTCCTGTCTTCTCTGGAGCCATTTTCACACTGGCCAAACACCTCCCAGCTGTGCCAGATGTGTGCTTTCCATTGCAGGTGAAACGAATGGAGCGCACGAGAAAGCAGCCAGCTCTGTGAGATGCTGCCTTGTGCAAGCAGGAGACCAGCTGGCGAGGGGACGATATGTAAGCATGGATAGGGGAAAACGGGCAAAGCAGAAAATCCTTCTCTTTAAATTTATTTATTTTTCCTCTCCAGCTAAGCCCGCTCCCCTGGCAGGCCAGGCCAACTGCCGGCGCTGAGGCAGCAGAGGCGATGCCCGCTTCCAGCCCCGCTCGCAGAGTGCCTGGCTGTGCTAGCACACCCCACCACGCTCGCTGCCACCATCAGCAGGACACACAGAAACCCGGCACCAACCTGCCACCACTCCATGTGCACCATCTTCTTCGCAGGCGCCCTCCAAAATCAGCGCAGGGGACACCTCATGCAATAGCTAATTTGCAAGGCTGGCACCAGAGCGAGAGTAATCACCTCCCGTCCCCACCCCGATGATCACACAGTTACTCAAGTTTATGCTGCTGGCAGCTTTCTTGACTGCACAATGACACTTGCTAAAAATGTTTGCCGTTTGGATTAGATTTCATGTTTAAAAATGTATAACAAATAATTAGTTGCACAGCATAAACCTTATAGCTCCTGCTTCTGAGCAGATGGGGATTTGTAACAAACTTATCTGGCAAAGCAGTGTCCCCTCATCTGCCGTCACCTCACGCAGCGCCGAGCACGCCGTGCATCCCAGCCCTGCTTCCTAAGCCGGGTACTCCCAGCAAAGGCTTTTGGCTGCGGGTGGCCACGGAGCAGCTCCAAGCTGCCTGGCTGCAGGGCTTCGATTCAGAGCCCACCACAACTTTGCTGCAGACTACAACGGAATAACCAGCCTAGACAAAGCTCGGTGAAATAACTGAACTATTTTGATTCTGTGCTCAGCAATAATGTAGATACTTCTGTGCAGGTGCCCAAAACCTGCCCAGCCACACGAGGCTGATGGGCTCTGAGCCCAAAATAAACTACTAGCCCCTTCCCGTGCAATCTCCTGTATACCCCTAGGAAATCTCAGCCCATGCTTGCTATGTTAAGGCTGTACCCTCCATTCAGCATTGACCTTATCCAACAGAAAAACACCTATCTGCCCAGGTCTTCTGGCCCCGACTATCAGAAACGCAGCTGACGGCATCTGCTTTGATCCCACAGTTTTACTGCGCTTGTGTCTGCATGGTTAAAGATCGCTGCAATGCATTTGCAAACAGATCAAATTACTTGGGACCGTTTTCCCAGGTAAGCCAAACTGCTAGTCCTTCCTTATCCTTCCACGTGATTCCCAGGACCTTTCCAACACATTTCTATAACGCAGACTCCAAATCTGGATACAGTAGAGGTCTTTCTGCTGCCGTATAGAAGGATAACAGTATCCCCCAGTGCTTACTGACGTTCCTCTGCTTATCTAGCCAAGACCTGAGCAGCCACTGTAGCTGCAGCATTGCCCACGAGTTCAGATTCATTCATGCCCAGTTGTCCTCATGGTCTTTTCAGAGGCTGCTCTGGAAGTGAAATCCTTTCCAGTCTGCTCAGCATTCCATAAGGGTGGTTAGTACCTAATTTACACTCACCAGACTGCAACACATCCTCCTCATACCCATCCTTTCTCCATCACTCTTCCTCTTCACGCTGTCTTTGGAGATACACGCTCTTCCACTGCGTTGTTCAGCCCTTCGGTCTTCCTTTCACCTTTGGCCCTGCCTTCCTCGCGCTCCATGCACACAGAGTTCAAAGCCTGGCTGTTCTTCATGCTTTCCTGCAAGAGCCAAACCTTCATGTGTGCCGAAGGCTTGGCACCGTGAGTGGAGACCTCAGCGTGCCCAATGAGGCAGCAGCTGTATGCTTCACTCCTTGCTTGTGCCAACACCCTGAGACCCTTCAGCTGGTGCCCCCGAGAAATCCAACACACACAAGCACTTTGAAAACCCTTCACAACTCAGTCACCACCTTCCCTGGCATCCTGTTACCTTACTGCAAGTCTGACTCTTGCTTTAACATTGTTTATGACAGCTCGTACTTCCTTCTCACTAGCTTTCCCTGTAAGTCCTCTCTAGAGTCTGGTACCTCTTCTGAAACAGAAAAAAAGAAAAAAAAACCCAGGAATAAAAAGGAGCTGATCTTCCTCTTAAGTTTGCTAAAAGTTTTCTTGGGCCTTCAACCTGAGACAAGCAGGGGTAGTATGGTTGTTTCAGGTGCTAGAAAACAAAGCAGGCAAGCCACGGCAGCAAAGCAGGACTGGCCCCACCTCTAGGTCAACCGTGTCCACACATCCTCACCAAGACATCCAAGGGCAGCTGGAACAGCTCTCCTCACAGATCACTACTGTCAGATCAGAGGGATGGTTTTTGCTCCATTGGGAATCGCTACAGTCTGAAGACAGCTCTACAGCAGACAGCTAATGTCATTTTTGAAAGGCAGTGTTCCCATTTCACGCTGCACTCGGTTTTGCTTGGTGAATTTTTTCGAGTCCAGCCCTTGCTGCTATTTGCTGTTAGCTGCTGCACCGGCACTGCTCTGCCCTTCTGCGGGGATCGTGTTGCCATGGGCCAGGTCACATCCAACAGAGTTTGTCCCTGCTGATTTCCAGTTACATCTGATTTAATGCCATCAATGCGCATTCACTCCTTTTCCAGCAGGACTTCATTTGACCCATTTTTCTTTCCCTCTGCTCACCAGCACCCCCCACTCGCAGTCTGACACACCCCTCCCCGGCAGCCTCTGCACAGAAGGAGTTTTGTTATTAATGATTCTTATGAACTCTCCGTCTTTGAACAGGAGCGATTTACTTTTGATCAATGTCTGGCATCCAGCAATTTCACGCAACAGTGGAGAGAGATTCCCTTCTGCTGTGGTACGCCGGTGTGGCAGGAAGCCTTCGGGAGACAGATGCGCTTGCTCTCCTGCCCTTGCATCCCGCGCTGCCCTTCCCTAAATCATCTCGTGCATCTACCGCTACCCTGACTGCAGACGAGAGAAAATTTCAGGCATGGAGACACCAGCTCTCCCAGATACCAGGGTGTGCTACTGATCTGCCGCGGTTCACGTGGCGTTTCACGTGACAGTGACAACCACTGATCTGGCCTAGACAAAATGTATTTTGATTGTCGCCATCCAGAAAATCACCCGTTTTACAGCAGACCAGGTCTTCCCAAGATCACCAACGACGATGCTAAGATTGAGCCCATACTCTGAGGTAACACCACCAGTGTTTCTGCTGGTGCTTTGGGATAGAAACAGATTTTTTTTTTTTCCTGTTCATTGATGCTGCTTACGTTTTCAGCCATACAATGGATGAAACTGCAACTGGCATTACGACAGCAAAGTTTAATGATCCCAATTATCTCCTTGAACGTATCTTTGGCTATTTTCATCCACAGAAATAAAATTTCTTCTGGCTGTCAGATATTCTCAGCTGTTTTGCAACCACAATAGATAAAGGTGGAACAAGCTGACCAAGCAACGACCCTGAACAACTGCCTATGTTACGTGGTAATAAAGAAGATCAGGAGTTACACGGCTGGCAAAAGTGATGCATGGGAAAGGAGCAGAGTCACCTCCTGCCACCGACCAGAGGTGCTGCTGGAGAACAGCGGTACATCAATTAGCCAAACCTTTGGGCAGGCACTCTTCTCCTCCTGCTTTGCTAAGGACCACACCATCAGCAGGGACTTCCCAGAGGAAAGCTGTTGTACCATCCTCGAAGAAACCACGCGGTTCTCATCGCAAATACTGCAGAGGTTCATGGGAAATGCAGAGTTTGAAACTGACCCTTTCCCAAACACAGCTGCTCCATACTCATGAGCAGTCACCGTGATTTTTGTTATGGATCTCCGATATCACATAAGCCAGTATTTAGAGTGCATTGCTCTTCTACTAGTCTAACCTGTATCATCCTCTCTAACTCCATTCCCCCCAAGCAGATCCAAACCATGCTGCTCTCGTCTGACCTGACAGTTACTCTCCTCCACAAAGTTTTTTTGGAATCATTTTGACAGTGGCAGCCACAGCTCCTTCAACTAATTTACACTCCATTGCTACTCAACCATCTGAGAACAACTGTTCCTAGCCAAAATCCAGTGTTAGGGAGAAAAAGGTCAAGTAAAGAGAAAATCCACAAGCAGAAAGATGAACGAAGAACCGAGTCAGAAGGTGAACGAAAACGGCTGCTTGACATTATAAATTTTTGAGAATTTCGGATATGCACGGGGAGGGAAGGTAGAGGAAGAGACTCCAAGCCACAAGGAGACAACGGGTACAGTGATGAGGAAGTGTTGTCGATACTACTCCCTGCATGAGAAATAAAGAGCTCTAGATCTGAATGTGATTTTAAAACAAAATAAAATGTGTTTGGCAAATGATATTCTCATCGAATGTAACAGGCCTCACCTGATTTAATAAAATTACTAGGTCAATAATTTCTCCATGAAACTGCATCTCTGTTTTGCAGCTATTTTATCAGCCCTGGTCCCAGCTCTGTGTGCAGGCACACAGACTCCTGGTAACGGCAGCCGAACACATGCCTGCAGCTCATTTCACCAATGTTGCACAACATGAGCTCGCCAGCAAACTGGCAGAAATATCAGCAGAATAAATGACTGCTGTCGAGAACAAATAAGAGACCATTTAATTACTCTACTATTAGTACTTTATAATTTAAACCACCAAAAAAACTTTCTCACTGTCATCTCTGGACTTAGCTAGGTCAGAAAAGCAGCTAGTTACGTCTAGAAAAACCCTCCACAAAAGCCAACATGGTCTTCAACCAGGGATCACGGAAACTCTTCACTGATGCTCCTTTTGCTAAGGAATAGCCAAGGAGCAAAGCCTTATGCTCAATGGCTCCTGTCAGCATCCTACTGCAATCTGTTACCTGCTGAGATCTCCTGTGTCCTACATTTCACCTTTACATGTTGATACCTGGAGCAAAATACCCTCAGTATAGATCCTGACCATCTTCCCTTCCCGTGGGCTAATGACGACTGGAGACCTGCAAGATCACTGCTGTTCCCAGTACAGCTGTAAGCACAGGCAGCAGCCAGTCAAGATGTGGAAGTGAGCACTGGGCATGTCCCAGTACCCATGAGAATGAGCACCTTCAACGAAAACTCAGCAGGGTGCTGGGCAACGTCTGTGCGTGCTTCTCTGTGGGTTGCTGCCTGTTGCTGCGCTCACCTCCACCCCAGCACCTTGTGTCATTGAATCACAGAATGATTAAGGTTAGGAAAAGACTTCCAAGATCATCAAGTCCAACGGTCAACCCATCATCACCATGCCTCCTAGACAACCTCACGCCCATGGCAGCACGCTCAGAAGAGGACAGCAAAACTACGCATCTGCACTTTGTTCTCCTTTGCTGAGAGAAATGTCTATAACCTGAGCTGGCCCCTTCTCTGCACGTTCTAAGGAAGGCTTCAGGCTCAAGCATGAACACAGGAGCAGCAGCCCCGGCTGTGGTCCAGGAGCCCGGTGACACAGGGACATCATGGGGTTCAGACGCCAACCTCTGTCCCACACCACGCTCTCCTGGGCCACCAGCACACACATACAGCCATGATGGGAAACTCAGCTCACTTCCCTGCCATAGCTATCCGTGTTTACCACTGACAGCCTCCAACTTTACATCATCTACAGCAACACACATGTGCCCCTGAAGTGTGGCTTTGAGCTAGCTGCTCGAGAGGTTTAGGCCTCCCTCTCCTGCCTAAGTCTTCCCATATTACATGGAGAACTTCAGCTCAACATTGGCTTTAACCTCAGAATACTCTTTGGAAGGAATGGCTGTTACACCATCACACTCTGTTAAATGGGGGGATGCAATCATATTCCCTCTTTCCTTGCAATAACGTTTCTGCAAAGACTTCACACTGAATGGCAAAGAACATTGTGCCATCACCTCCCCATCTTCTTACTGCTCTCTATCTCAGAGACAAAAGAACAGGACCACAGGCTACAACGCATGAAAAACACACGTATAGATCTCTCCTGCTAGGAAACATCACCGCCACCCTGCATTATACAGCACAGTCTGTGCGATGGAGGCCAGTGAGTTTTTTTATATGACTTTAAGCTATTATAGCTGCCTTTTAAATACATGAGAGGCTGTATTTGAAGCTGTCTTGCATTGGATTCCCTGTTGAACTTGCACTCTTATTTCTCACAAAACATGAGCAGAATCAGATGTTCCAGAAAAACCATAGTATATTGAAGATGAAAACCCAACACTAAAATAGAGACAAGGAACAGCCTACGTAAGTTGCATTCCCTGTAGTCTGGGATATTGAGACTGAGCCTTTGAAATGCATGAAATCTAGTTTGTTGATCATTTCCCAATTTATAGTCTGCTCAGTGGGAACAAATGTGCACTTACTTTGATATCCTTTTGAAGAAAATTCTTGACAGCTCATTTCTCTTAACAAATACACCTATTCTCTTTTATTTGGCAGTTTTTTAGATGCAAACTTGAAGATTAACCCAGCTACATTTTATATTCATGCAGTACTTTCTATGGCCTGATCCATCTGACTCCCAAAGTTTCTCCTGAATTAAAATGACACTGTCTATCACATCCCAAGCTGTGGCACGCAGCGTTTGTCAAATAACACAGAAACACTTGTAGTCTGAAGAATGAAATGTAGGGGGTGGAGGAAAGGACTGGTGAATAACACATCTTTTTTAAAAATAATTCTCTTTTCTGGAATACTGAACAAAATAGGGATTGCAAAGGGGTAGAAGCAGCCTTGTAGAAACCACATCTTTCAGAAGTAAGATTAGAGAAAACTCAGCAAAATATTAATGCAGAACTTTCAAAACACTCGCTTAGCGGATGATACATGTCACAAGAATGATCTCTCTATTGAAGACGATAAAAAGAAAACTGAGAGAGCAGTGTGTAGCGTTAGCCTGGCGCAGCTCTATGAAAACCAGTCCAGGTTCTCCAACAAGACATTGCTGCTTGAAATGAAGACCCTGCAGCTCTGGCACAAGCCTCCAGCATGACCCTGTGTAACCCCTGCTATGTGCAACTACAACAGCATCTTTACATTTTGCTCACGAGACAGGCATTGAAAGCTCCCCAGCAAAGCCACAGGATTTCAGTGATAAAATAGGCGAGCTGAAGTGCTGCAAAGCATTGAGGTTTTCATGTGGAATTCAGATTAAAGACCTACACACAAAATTAAATTCTAGTGGCTGCATTGTATTTCCAGTTATAAGGAAGAGAAAGGAGGCTTTAACACAGCGCAGGGTCATGTACCAGTTATGTCTTACTAAGCATTCCAGCCTGCCTTAAGATAAGCAACACATATGAGTTCTTCTGCAGTTAGCAGTTCCTTGCTTACAGAGAGCGCGGTCTGGATAACACCCCTTCCGTCTCCAAGGGCTCCTGGGCCGATTGACAGGAACGCGTACTGCAGGGAACAACTGCTGCTCAAAGCAAAAACAAGATTACTTTCTCCGAAGAGGGTCAGTGGGGTCATTTCTTTGTCACTTCTTCTGCTCACTGTCTCTGGTTGAGGGAAAGACAAAGAGGAGGAGTGACACTTTCCTAATAAAACACAGGACATGCTGAGGAACTGTTTTTTACATATGGTGGCTTGCACTGAATTTAAAGTTAGGGAAGCAAGAGAGAGTGCTTGAAATAAACACAACATTTTGAGAGCCGAATCCCACCTCTGAGAACCAGAGCACATGGAAGCCCAATTCAGAATCTGCCCTCCAATCCACCTCAGCTACATTTTAGGTTGCTTTTTGCTGGGGAGATCAGCAATAAACATCTGGTTTTATGTATCATTTTCTGCTACTGCCCCTCTGCGATGGACAACGTTTGGCTTGGCTTCTCCTCGGGCAGGCCCACCGGGTGTTTTGAGGCTGGGCCACCCAGCGCAATGCCAATGTACCCCACGAGATCGTTGGGGTTTTCAGTGCAAAGAGGTTACCCTGAATTCACCAACTACTTCTCCACTTGCTCCCCCATTTCTTATCAGGAGTCTCCTCCCTGCCAATACAATGGGAACACCTCTGAGTTTTCTATTTTATGCCATCCTAAATCTCTTCTCCACTGAAAAAGTTTCAAGCTATAATTCCTGAATGTTATCACATGCTCAAGAACTTTTCCTATTTCTGTAGCTCCTGCCAAACCACCCCCTGTGCTTCAGCATCTCCCTCCACACAGCAGTGCCAGGAACGGCCCACCTTCCTGACCCTCCCCTCTGATCTATTCCTATCATAAAGCTCAGAGGTGGAAGCAGCCAGGCACTTGCAAAGGCAGCAGACACCAGAACAGCTCTCCCAGTTAATAATCTCAGGGCCAAAGTGTTTCCCTTCCCAGAGACCTCTGCCAGTCTGTGAACGGCAGCATCAGCAGATCAGCACATCACTGGCTACTTCAGTCCTTCACACCTTCCATCAACTGCTCCTACCTAGAGCCAGAAATTCACCACTCATTCTTTCCAAAAATGCAAGGTGGTGATAGGGAAATGGAATTGTATTAATCAATATCCATTTGAAACGAGGCTCCTAATCTGACGAAAGAAAAAAAAAATCTGGCTAAGCAGCAGGAAAGTGATGCCAACAACTAGATTTTCAGCGAAAGAAGAGAATTAGCAGTCCCTAAACAGAGGGGTTAAGGTAGATTGAAAATGTCACGTTATTGATATTTTATAAGGTAACCATGGTTATTTTTCATGCATTCCTTTTCAGCATGAATGCAGATGATGAAAAGTATTCATGGGCCAACTGAAACAAAAACAAAATTGAAGTGATATCTTGATCGTAATTTAAACCTTAAAATGTGGAAATTAATCAGTCCACATAGACAACGAAGACCTTTCGGCTGATCTTGCACCACAAAGCCCCCTCGCTAAACAGACAAATAAAAACCATTTCACAAAGGACGAACATCTTGAAAATCATCCTGACTTTAGCCCTAACGTACCTGCAGAGATCAGCGTTGTGGGAGCGGGACAGACCTGGTCCGTGGCACGTGGCCTCTGGATAAAGCACAACCGTCTCTGCTTTAATTCATACAAGCTGCTGGGAATGCAGAGGACCCAGCGTGCTGCAGCCCCTCGGTGCTGCCCAGCGAGGGGGTCACTAATGGTCCCAATGCATTAGTCTTCTCTGCTGATGCTTCTTCAGATAATTTTGCATGCTTTTCCATTTGGCTAACGAGCTCTCTTGTGGCACTTGCCTCGCTGGCAAGCGGTGTCAGCCCTCAGCATGTGGGCAGGGGAGCAGCTCAGCGGATCGGAAGGGGGGGATGGGAAATGGCGAGGGTGCCCCGTTGTGACAATTAACGACTGAGTGCTCTATTAAGCAAACTAAAACAGGGCTTTGGCTCAGAGGAGTCCCCATGGACTTCTGCAGCAACTCATGAATTAAACCCATGTCCAGAACCCCATGGTGGAGGGGCTCCCAGCAGCCAAAAGGTTTTGCATGGCAGCAGAGAGCAGAAAAAACAGGTTGCTCCTCCACTCCAGAACCTGTCTGGATGCTGACACTGTTTTCTGTCCCTTAAATAATAGCCCAGAACAAGTCACTGCTTGTTTTGGTGGAATGAGTGACGTTTGGCTGGGCTGCGGAGAGGCACCCACGTCTCCAAACCCAGAGGGAAGGCTGGCAGGAGGTAGCATGGGAAGGATTCACTGCAGAAGACTTCTTCAGTCTAATAAACATCTCTGGTTAGTGTTAGAAGAGAACAACTGACTTGTCCTCTGCAAGTCTTCACTATTATTGCATGACATTATAATTTCTCTTCTAAACATCTGCTCTTCGGATGCACACTCTAGCCCGGTTTCTGGAGAGTGACTGTAAAACCAGAAGATGTCCTCCATAGTAGGGCCAGAACTCAAAGTTCCTAGTGCACGAAAACATACATCCCCAACTGGCAGCTAACAGGGTTAAAACACCCTCTGATTAAATGAAAGCATCTTTAATTAGTTTAATTGACCATGCCTCAGCCAAGACCATCTGCTTAGCAGCATTTGCCTGCTCTTTGCAGGAGCGATTGATCAGCCATAGCTAGAGAATACAGCATTAGGCTACATCAGATTTATTTTGTTTAATAGAAGAGCTAATTTGCTTTAAATTTAATTACAGGGGCCAAGATTGCTCTCAAAGTCCATAACAGCACAGAAGATGAGCTGATCCTACAGCTAATAGACGCACACGTAGGTCCGTACGTGGCCGTGTAAATCAGACACTCGGTGATGACAGCTCAGGGGAGAGGGGCCCACCCGGCAGAGAGCGATCGCTGCGTTTTCCTCTCCAAAAGGCAGCAGTGCCGTGGGACATCGCCGGGCTGGCAGGGCCGCCCCGCTCACTGCCACGTCCCCCTCCAGAGACGAGCTCTTCCCTGCAGATCTCCATCGGATGCTGGAGGAGAACAGACATCGGGTGCTGGAGCAGACAGACTTCTCCTCTCGACCACCTCTCTTTTTCTTCCAGACACTAAATGGTGCATCACAAGTAGGGTCGCTGCACCGCATGGGACCAACAGGGAAAACCGGGGGACTGCTCTGTACCTCCTTGGTGACCTCCATCAGCAAACCTCTCCCAAACAGGGTGGCTGGCAGCCGAGAGTCCAGCGGAGCCAGACATCACACTCGTCCCATCCCTGACATTGCATTGTCCCTCTTGGCGTCTCCGCCCTCCCATGCCAACATCATTCTTCAAAATATCACACCCAGGGCTGATGAAGCAGGACAATCCTCCCTCCTCCCTGAAGGACCACGTGTATCTCCATCAAGTTGTTACAAAGGGGAAAATTTCATTCACTTCACAACTGCTTTTCCCTTTTTCAATTTCCCATCGGGTGCTAAATCACTGCCGTCTTTGGGAGATGCTCGAGCCCTGACAAGCATGCTGTGGCTGCCACTGGCTGCTACAGGAGTAATTACAACCCTGCCGGAGGCTCCAGGCTGCCATTTCTGTTTCCATGGAAATAAATACTGAATTACTGAAAACAGAGTGTGATGCTTTATGGATTCTGAGGCTTTTGATCATCTCAAAACCACCTTAATCCATTTTTATTGGCTGTGGCTTTGTTTTAAGGGGGAGCGGGGGGTAACGCTCCGTTACGTGACCAAAAGGTGTTTTGAGTGAAAGAGGGGGGGGGGAAATTCCAAGGTGTCTGGGTGACGTCCTTGGATTTGCAAGGGGACAGCAGTGCTGGCTGAAGCTGCCAGTTGTCCACAGCATCCCGGTACCCAGCCCTGGAGGGAGGAGCCCGGGGAGGCTCGCTGGGCCTTGCCTGCAAGGTTCTGGGGCTGCAGCAAACCTCCTGCCCGTTGGGAGGGGTCGTTACAGCCAGCCTCGGAGCTTAGCTGCCCACAACGGCAGATAGCCATTTCGCAAGCGCCGAGCTTCAAGATGAAACTGGAGTAAAAAGGAATTGCTTTATGTTCTTCAAAATTGATGAAGAGGGAGAAGCAGGGAGTGATCCGGCACTAAACCCCTGCATCTCCGAGTTGAAGGGACACCAGAGGTGTGCACAGACAGGTAACTCCACGCCGTGCGCAACGACCCTGGGCTCAACTCTCATTGCAAGGCACGGCTGGGAATTTCTCATCACAACAAACTAAATGAAATACTTGGTCTGGGGAGGATACACACAAACTAAACATTGATTCCCAGGTCACCTTAGCCTTCATCTCACCCTCTGAGCTGTTCCAGTGCCTCACGAGAGTTTCTGTCCACACTCGGGCTGCATCCTCCGAGCACCACTGCAGCGTCTCTGCAACGGGCCCAACGCACCGCAGCAAGTCCAGAAATAAAGTTCAGAGAAACCACCTGAACTGCAGAGATGAGAGGGGGCAGAAGGCAAGACACCACCTCAGCAAATCAGCTCTAACACTGACTTGGGCTAAAATCAAACATTTGATTCAGGACAGAAATCCCAAGTATCATTCCTACCAACACTTCTGAAAACAATTTATTTGGCAGGGGAACTTTCTGCTTTGTGAGAAATGTCAGCCTTTGGACACAGTGTCCTAATTCAACTGCAAAAATAAACGTCAAAATAGTGAGTTCTGGTTTTAAGCCAGCTCTGGTCGGGAAAATTTGGGTTGAAACGTTTCCTAGCTAAAATCCCAGGCCCCCAAAACTTGCAAAACAATTCCAGTTGCACTGATTAGAGGCTTTCATCCCTGTATGTGAAACAGCCACCAGACAGCGACGGGACTTGGTCTGTGTTGTAGCCCACCCACACACGCACACTTCTCTGATGTTTTACCTTCTGCCTGGATGGACAGGAATAGATGCTGAAAAACCATGACTGTGTATTACTGTGCACTACTCAGCAGGTCTGACAAGCATATATTCAGCTATTTGTTTACAAATCTAATATTTAAGGGAATTCGATGAAATCTGAAGCTTAGCACAGGTACTCTACACACTCAATAGGAATGCCACAGTGTGTGGGACACTTCAGTCCCAGGAAAGAAAACTCCGACTGTGAAGCTGTGAATTCAGACAGTCCTGCAGGGACAGCCCAGAGCCCCGCGCTTCCTCCGAAGCGGGACGATGGAAGCGTGTGGCTCGCCACAGACGTGCTCTGGACATCAGGTGCTGCTGCTGGATTAACCGAACAGCACTGTACTTGCTCCTTCTTGTCTCAGTGTAGCTAAAAACGAATTTCAGACACAGCTTGAGACAGAAAAGTAAATCACTGCCCTGTAGCTGGGGAAGAACAAGACGGGGGGAACACCACAGCCTGGTTTTCAGAGATGCTGCTGCAATTCAGCCGTCATGAAGGTCAGTGGGAAATGCAGGGCTCGTGCCCAAGGAAACGCCTGACTGCGGCAAAGACCCAAGTTCAGAACTGCCCAGCACTTGCAGAAAACTGCTCTTCTATGACTCTTCCACAGTCAAGGGTTAATTACAAAGCAGCAGAGCTAAACCCAAGCCTTGCCAATGGCTTCTGGACCAGAAACCTCAGATCTAAATACCCTTCTACCTCCAGGCCACCTCTCGCACAGCAGAGGAGCTTGCTGCTGTAGCCAGAGATGCTCAGTTTCCACCCTGACTCCAGTGGAGCAGAAACACCAAGCCACACAGCATGTGTTACACCAAAAACTTAAGCCTCTGTGTATTATTTAAAGTGTTCTAGTCAGACACTGTGCTTAACACCACTGTTATCTTCACAACCATTTTGCTACAACACTGCTTCCCATCTTTGTTTCCTAAAAGCCTTTCCAACCACATCAATCTCTTTTGCTCTGTTGCTGTCTCAGATCCTGATATATCACCACCATCACATCAGGAATACACTTCTCTCACATCACCTGGGGATACTGTATTAAAGAATAAAAAAATCCCTTTAGAAATCATTCTCCTTCTGCACAAACAAAATGTTATTTCAGTAGTGAATGAAAACATAGTCCCAGTGATGTAATTAATCATTATGCAATTAGTGAGTATGATGCAATAGGAGGCCCCACAGAGAAACGCACCTTCTTCCAGACCGCACTTCCAGCAAGTGTTTGGGGCTCTGAGCACCATTCCCGCTCACGCTTTCGAGGACAGTATCTCGGCAGAGTCTCCTTGCCCAGCCTCTGAGGGGGATTCACCCAGCACACCACGGCAAGGGACAGACATCAGACCCCCCCAGCCCTTCGCTCCCAGCCGGCGGGCACAACAGCAGAAACTGGTGGGCTTTGCTCCTCTGAGCACAGCTGATTGACTGATAAAATGCATTAGCAGCATCGCTCTGCCGCTCCAGAAAGAGTGATGGCATTCAGACAGCCTGCCAGGGGAAATGCTCCGCGTCCCAGCCCCTCCCGTGCACGGGAGACAAGCGCAAGTCAAAAATAAGCGTAGCTTATACCGTTCCAAATCACTGCTGGGCAGTTCGTGATTGCCCCCAGATTCATTCGGGAGGTTTGCTCGGCCTCGGCACGCAGTCTGGGGCCGGCACCAGGGCAGGCTGCAGAGCCAGGGTCTGTGGTGGGCTCCGGCAGAAGCCGCCTGTACGCTGCCCGAGGGAGGAAAGCAAACGTATTAATCACCCACGTGTGCGCAGCTTGAGCCTGCACGGCATTTCTGGGAATATTATAATTCCAGCACATCCACGAAAATGCCAGACAGTGTTTTCCTTTTACTTAAAGCTTATTCACAAACAGAGCATATAAAATATTTTGTTCTTACAAAACAGGCGACAGAAGCTTCAACCAAATTATTAAAAAAAAAGATTTAAGTTGTACTTCCAATTAACTCCGACGAGACAAGACTCAGATCAACAGAGTCAGTGTGTGCTCACAGGAAACGCGATCCGGACAGAAACAAAACAGCACGATGGGGATAAACGACCATTTTTAGGGGTTACGGGGCCAGTGCCCTAAAGGCCAACGGGTGTGCTCTGTGCTGCAAGTACGGCTGCAGGCGCAGGCTGAGAGGTGTCTGCAAACCCCCCGGGAAGGGAGCTCACTGCTGATTTCAGGACAGGCTGGCAGAGGAGAGGTGTTTACAGGAGATGGCTTGTCAAACAGAGAGAGACAGATGTGGCACATGAAAATTTATGAAAACGCAAAGTGGTGGCGGCGGGGAGAGAGCGAGCAGCTGGAAGTCAGCCCTGCAGAAGCATGTCCCAGCCCTGCCATGGCGCTTGTGGATGCAAAGCAGGGAGCTGGTCCTGCCCTCCAGCTGCCCCAGGTCCTCTCCCACCCAGCATCCACCTGGGCTGCTGCAGCGCTGTACACGCGATTCTTCCCTCTCCAGATGTCCCTGGTTTTAGTGCTGTGTTATTGGCAGGTGCCTCTGGCTCCCTAAATGTTGTCAGGCTTCCCGCATCGGAGATGCCGCCAGTGCAGAGTGGCTCAGCACAGCCCAAGGGGTTATGGCATGGGAGAGCTTCCAAGCCACAAAGGACAGTGCCCAGGGCTTGACTTGCATCTCCAGCTGGTGGCAGTCGGGTACCCAGCTGCTGCTGTGGCTTTGAAATCTGCCCTGTGCGAACACCAAGAGCTTTTGGAGTAGGAAATAATTTGATAATAAAGTTTAGGAGGAAAAGGGCAAAATCTCCTGTTTCGGGGCCGATGCCAGTGCTTCATCATATGAGACCAGGAGGAAGCTTTCACAGGGGGAAAGGGGCAGGTTACTGAATCACTGCTCATTGCATATCATTTTCTGCTCTCCCTGCAGGTCTACTGCAGAAAACACACTAGCCAAGCAGCATGCACCTTCAACTTTTGCCAGGAGCTCCCCATACGAGCTAAGCAAACAAAAACATTTGTAGGTTGATAGGTTTTACTGATACCCTAGAACAGACTGGCTGCAAGCAATGGCTGAGACCCTGCGGGAAGGAGTTGCGGTCAGCAGCAATTCTGGTGCTTCACGGCAAGATGGAAGCGCAGAGCAGCTGCTGCTGCTCTCCTAAGGGTTGGGGGTGGCCAGAGAGCCCCCAGAGATCCCTCAGGTACAGCCCAGGTGACAGGACCATAGGTAGCACCAAAAGGAGGGTCCCCACAGCAAAGCCCTGGGTGCTCAGCGCTGCCTTCCCTGCAGCACCAAACAGGAGAAGGAACAGCAGTGACCTGCTCCCACCTCCGCTCGCCGCGGGACAGGCTCCCACCCCACCGTAACCACTCGCGCTCTACCCCAGGAAAATACCAAACAGCCGAACGACTGCTGGCCTGGCAGCTTTCTGCGCCGTGCCTCGTGTAAAGGGCTTTCTCTTCCGCATACCTAATCCTCACTATCCAGGTATTAAAAACAGAGTAATTCCCTTGTTAATACTCACTTTCAACAGAAATTACGTCTTTCTCTAAAAGCTTAAATTATAGGCTTGCTGCCTCTGAGTGTTACAGAAGAGCCAGAATTGAATCCCCCGCTTTCAGACTAGAACCAGGACCTACTGCAGCAAACAGGTTGCTCGGTGCAACAGGGCAATTTGCAGAGAGCTGCCACCAGGTTCATGGTGTCAGCCAGAAAGGCTCTCATAAGCAAAGATCATCCACAAAGCAGGGCAGCCATGACTAAATGCTGTTTTCTGCATCACTGGGAACCACAAAGCAAGAAGGTAGGATCACATACACGCTCACACAAAACCACCCTAGTTCCTTAGCCGAGCACAGGTCAAGGGAAGATGAGAGACACAGGGCTTGAGTTGGTTTAAGTTAAAAAAAACCAACAAAACACTGCAGAACTGATTCAGCTCTGAATACATCACTGCAAACATTATGGTTTTGATTTTAAAGTAGTCGGAAGCACAAAAACTGGTTTGTAAACATAATTTATGAGGACCAATGCAGTCCTTGCTGTTGCCTTTTTGCTATGAAGACGCCTTACTCGGGGACATTTATTATCCTCTCCCCACTCTGCCATTAAGGTCTGAGTTGAAGAAGAACAAACACAAGACAATTAAGCTTTTTACAGAAGAAAAACCAGATCAAACATAATTTTCTCCGTCTTGAAAAGAACTGGAAATGTCTAGACAGAAGACAGCTAGAATTGGTTTTGAATGTATTAATTTCATTAAGAAGCTGAACCCCTGAATTACAGGGAAGAGACTGATGTCTGCTTCTCCTCTGAAAACTTTCCACAGCATTACCTTACCCTCCCCGTGACTCTGACATCCTTTATCCCGCCTGCGATATTTATATCTGCTCGCAGGGGACTGTAATCTGGGTCACCAACAGCCTGGACAGCCACCGACAGCCCTCAGCAAGAGCTGCTGGAAAAGCAAGCAGCACTGCGGAGTCCCAGCTCCGTGCATCTGGAAAACTGGGTCTTACTCGGGGTAAAAAAAATAATAATAAAAAAAAAAATAGAGCAATGGGAAAGTTTTTCGTCTGTCTGGGAACTCACAGTGCAGGTGGAGCTTCCCCAATGTCACAGGGGTTTGGGATGTTCTCTCCTCCCACCACGAGCGCACGGGGGTCACAGAGGCTCCCTCTACTTAAGGAGAACGCGTACAACCTCAACAAGCGAGTTTGCGTAAGTCATCCACCCTGGGGGCATCTGAGCCTCAAGTACTAATAAGGTTATTGCAGGCTGCAAGAACGTACTTCTGTCATTTAGACTGGTGATGTGACAGCGGAAAGGCAAGGAAGTCACAGCAAAAGGCCCACTTAAGCACCATCAAAGAGCTTCTCATCCAGACACTGAGCTGGAGGAACAGAATTTTCCCACCTCAGCAATCCTATGGGATTTCATGACAAAACAAGCATGAGCAAGAGGAGACAGCCCACTTGGATAGCCAGAACAAAACTGGCAGTGCAGAAGTCCCACCATGAACCAAAACCCCCTTCCCTGGTGGAAGTTCTCTCAAAAACAGTTTAGTCAGACCCAAAAATACCAGTTCATAACAGCAATATTTCCCATTGGCAAGTCCACCCCCAAGAAACTCCTTTTCATTCCCACCCAGCCTGGGAGAAGGACCTTACCTGACACGCATTGTACAGAAGCTGATGCTCAAATTTCTTGATCCCCAAAATGTTCTGGAACATCTCGTAGAGCTGCTCCTTGCTGAGGATGAGCTCTGAGGCAGCGCTCGCCGTCATCCTGGCCTGCTGCTTGCGGGGATCCTCCTCCCCACGGTAAATAGCATCAAACTTTGCCATCCAAGAGCTCAGGACCGTCTCCTTGCTGAGACCATCAATTTCTGGCAGGCTGCGCACTCTCTTCTCAATGTGCTTCTTGAAGACCTCCCGGGAGTCATTTGCTGAGCACCCTCCGCTCTGCACCATCCTAGCAACGCGGTCGCTTTTCAGAAACACCTGCAAAAAAGAGGTGACTTCAGATGGTGTCAGTTTAAAAAAAAAACAACCAAAAAACCAAAAAACCATTAAGTATCACCAAACGCGGTTTCGCTGCTGGGAAGCCCGCTAACCGGCTGTCAGCATACTTTCCAACTCCTCACTCAACAACCGCATGTTGCCAGATGGACAGAGGTTTCAGCTGCGCTTTGGGAAGTGTAATGAAATCAGGCGAAGTTTCTGCTTTGTGTCTGCTAAAATGGAACATTTTGATGCAATTAGGACTTCATGCGATGTTGTGGTTGCACCTCACCAGATACATAAATGCCCTTTGGGAAAGCAGGATTACATTTTGCTCCATCAAATGTTTTAATAAGGAAGTTATTGCACAACTATATTCACCTAGCCAAGTTCTGCCTTGTTAGAGGGAGCCCAGTCATCTACCCACATCAGTGGCACTGCATCGCATTTATCCTGGTAGCCGGGCACCTGGGAAGCCTCTGACCAGTGCAAGGACCAGGCTTACATTAAGCTGCTACAGTGGAGGAGATCTTTGCAGACTGCCTTGCTGCCACAAGATGACAGGAATGGCACTGTGTTCATTAAATTAATGTTACCTTCACTTAAATAACGTGTGTGTCCCCACTTCTCTCATACCCTGGCCTTTCCAACCTCGGCAACCAGTACTGGAAAAGCACTGTTAAAATGCCCTGGGAAAGGACAAGGACCAATGGCCTGATCCTCACAGACTGATGGGTAAACACCCAGACAACCCAGATCATTAATAGGTGGCATGGCCACAGGTGGACGAGGCCAAGCCCCTTCCTGCTCCAGCTCTGCTGAAGTAGCACAGGACGGCTCAGCATGGCTTGAGGCTGCCTTGGGTGGCTTTGCAGAGAGAGCAGCCTGCAAGGTGCAGGCACTGACAGCAGGAGGGAGGGAGAGGCGTTGGATGAAGATGCTTTTCGCACTGCAAGAGCAGCAGAAGGGTCAAAACACAACAGACCGCTGCAGACCAGGAGATGCCATGGGAGCAACACGGAGCTGAAGGGTGAGAGAGGGACAGGGGGATATTGTGTTGGCTCTCCTCTCCCAAGCCCTTAACACAGGAGAGCAATCGATGCCCAGCAAGAACTGCTGTTTTAATAACGACGCTGAGAACGGATGAACGCAGCAGGCTGGGAAGCAGCTGTGCCAGCACAGGGGTGTATCTGTCAGATCTCAATAATTCAAGAGCTTGAGGATGACCTAAGGACACTGTAAATATTTTTTATACCACTCGGCAACACAGCACTCCATGTTCCCAGATGCTTGATGGCACAGGCATCTGTCGGCAGTGGCAGTGGGTTTTGCTCCAGGACCACCCCAAAAATTCTGCTGAGGAAGAGCTGGGCTGTTCCCTTCCAACATCGCTGTGCTGGGGAGCGCTCCCTGCAGACAAGATGGGCAGGATGCCACCAGCAGCCTCTTCAGTCCACGCTGAAATGATACCAGAATGCACTTCATTTCCCTGCGGAGCTTAAATGTGAGTGATAACACGCCGGGTGTGTGGAGGTGCTTTTAAGTAATAGGTGAGAGCTACCAAAATCCAAGCTGCTGGCGCACCTGAGGAAGTCCCCGGCACACTGACTGCTGGAAACGGTGGAAGGTCACGGCGAAGGGCCCAGCTGTGACATCCTCAGCTCCCACGTCCCCTCTCTAATCACTCGCTCCAGGCGCCTTTGGCCTGACCCTGTGCGATGATGCTGATGACTTCCCATACTCACCAGCACCAGCAGCTGTTGCCACCCCTGGTCCTCACCCCCGTCGGAGGCGTGATGGCACTGCGAGCAGAGGGACCTGACTCCTGGTCTCCCCTCAGCCCCGACTTCTCCTCCCCGGGTGCGGCAGAAGAGGAAAGGAACAGGTGGCAGAGACAGCGTGGGGGAGCGCCAGTCAGACACAAAGCAGCAGCAAAAGACCATGAAATAGGAAGATAAAAAAAGATAAAAGAGGTGTTTTGTCCTGCAGAGCCAGCTGCTTTCTTTAGCAAATACCAGGTGAATCACCTGGCTGTAAGAGTGCCTCGTAGGACTGCCAGGAGTCATGAACTACTGGAGCAAAATCCTAGCATGGGTCCATATGCTGGCACATGCAGAGGAGAACTGGCCTCCATCAGCTGGGTCAGGCATCTCATGCCACGTCCACAGACGAGCCCCCCACATCACGCGTGGCCCCGTATCTTTCTGCCCACAGCAGAGTGGAAATGGGTCTCACAAGCATTTCCACAACACCCACCGAAGGGACTGCTGCATAAAGTGCTGATTGACAGATGAAGCTTTACCCGTTAGAAGTAAAAGGACATGACAAAAGCTCTCCCGGAGTGTCTGTTCGAGCGCGCAGGGCCTGGCTCACACACGCAGGTCCGCAGCATTCCTGCAAGCACAGCGGTGCTTTGCAGACCCCTGCAGAGCCTGCTCAGATCACTCCATCTTTGAATTTGATAGCAGCCTGTGAACTGGCCAAAGACGGCTACTCCTTGACAGCAGACTTCACAGCAGAATGTGGCCATGCAAACACATTCAGGGCAAGAACAAATGCATTCCTGACCTTCAATGTCACCGCTACCTCTTTCTTTCTCCAGCAAAAAATCAAAAATCACCCCCCACACACCGAACCTATTCTGTACTGTTCGTAAGCAGACGCCTTAGAAACACCAGCCACGTCCTGCACAGAGATGGCCAGTTTCAACTGAGCAAAACACCAAGTTTTAGTATTTTCCAGGCCATCATGCAGCTTTATAAGTTGGCACCTAAATGCCGATTTCTAGATAGCATCCTTCCAAGGGACAGTTAATTGCACAAAACTGAGATCTGCAGGAGCTGAGACAAGCAGGATCTGCTGTGATTGCACCATGGCTCAACCAAGGGTGGGCACCTCTCCGCAGGGAAGGGAGGAAGGAGACCACCATCAGCAGGGAAGGCTGCTCGGGCACTGAGAGGGGGCAGAGGCTTCCCGCAGCGAGGCTTCGCCTTGTGCCGCTGCAGAGGGTGCTGAGGAAGATGCACGCAGCCATGCTACAGCCACACAGCAGCTGAAAGCACACGGCCGTAAAGCAAAGGAGACCAATGGTTAAAAAGAAGAAAACGAAAGTTGTGCTAAAGGACACAGAGTGATGTGTTACGCTTTTTGTGACCTGTTTTAAGTGGGACAGAGCCAGTGGAGTGACCAGTTGAACTGATGACATAGGGTTTTCAGACATCTAGTGCTGATCAACTGTTCCTTGTAAGTTTGATGACTTGAGGTATTTACACAGCATGGGACTCCTGCAGCTGGTCAAAACGCACTTTCAGCCAGACCCACCAGTGAAACAGGAATGTATTTTGCCTGTTTTTAAGCAGTTTCCTTTTCCTGCCCAATAGTTTTATCTGAACAGATTACGCTGCTCTTACATCCTAAAATGCATCTCATGCCATCTTGAAAACTTTCTGAGAGCATCTGTTCGGTGAAGCTGTGATAAACTGATGATCCCTTGGCAATTTCTTTTGTGATAAGAGATGTAAATTACTCTCTGCTTCCTTCCTGTACAGAGAATGATGGAGTAGTAACTTCTAGGCCAGTTTAATAGAGTTAATCCAGAGATAATTTGTGCTTTCCTTACACAGAAGCAGCTGCTGCCATTTTTTATAGAGTTAAAATTCTCTTCGGTTTTAGTATCTGATTTTGATCCCCTCATAGATTCCACTTCCAGAGAAATATTTTATGTAGGCAATTCAAAATCTTCACCTTTTATGACAGAATAGCTCTAGGGAGAAAGAGAAATGGTTTGCAGAAAGGCTAGCAAAAAAATAAGCGACACTCCTAACACAAATCACAAGCACTGATTTCCTTCCAAAACAGAAGCTCTTTCCTTCTGAGAAAAGACATGAAAGGCAGCATTAAGGGCTGCATACAAAGAGGTGCAAGAAGACAGACATGCATAATTATTCTTTTGCACAATTATGAATGATGCTTCGTGTTCTTTGGTATCATCTAGTTTTGTAGATGTACATCCTACCCCCCCCGCCTTCGCTTTACAGCACTTGTCATACCAAAGGGAAAACACAAGACTCTTGCTGAAAATCCCAAAGACAATTAGACACAAACCAAAAGCTTCAGCAAGAACTGAATGTGCTGCCCAGTTTTCTCTCGGTATTTTTCATAGGGAGCATGTGACATCTATTTCGTATTGTGCAATCTTCCCTGTTTCAGAGCACACTGTTTAAAAGTATTGGGAAGGTATTTTTCAGCTTAAAAGAAGGGCTGTCTTCCCCATAATCAAGCTACAGGACACACCACCATGTAGGCATTGCCATGGTTGCCATATGGCTGCATGTTCAAACAAACCTTGTGATGTACCAGACATCAGATGGAAGAAGCCTTGCACTTGCCTTTGTTTTGTGTTGTTTGATAAAGGACAATCCATTAGTTCAGAATTCGACCCTGTCTGAGAATAGGGGCGAGAACAGGGATTCATATGAATGTTGTATTGTCTCTTCTTACCTCGTAGTAGCTCTGGACAGCGTTTATAAATGCTTCATCTGCCACAATCTGGGTTTCTCCATTGAGAAAGGCCTGGAAACGGTCTTTGATTGTCTGAAGCTGTTGCTTACTTATCTGCAAAACATGTCAAAAGGAGAAAATTAGTCAAGAAAGGTTTATGTCTGAGGGAAAAAAAACACTAATTCTTCTGCAGTATTTTACTGGGGTGCTTATGATGTGCAGTTCTGCTCTCCCTTGGGGACAGCAGCAGTAGATGAGGAATCAGCCACGCATGGGTACACACAACACACATGCGCTTTTCACCCTGGCAAGTTCATTTAAGCATCATGAGCACCTAAAACCACCCTGCATATCTTTTCTGAACAACTCTGCTGCCACAAAATGCACACAAGACTTTAACCGCTTCAGGTACGCCTAAGTCAAAAGCCAGCTGCTGTGTGCACGCCTGGAAGAGGCTGTTTCAGGGCAGTCTCTTCCCCATCCAGCTTCTCCTCCCCTTCAGAGGACGAGCCTTCACCACCGAACGCGAAGCCTTGTGAGCCGGCTGTTGAAGACAGCACTCACCAGCACTCCAGGGCCTTGGCCTTTCCTCTCCTGGATTTTTTTTTTTTTTTCCCCTCATTTCTTTTAGCTTGTCACATATAAAACAGCAGTCAGGACCAGTGCTGAAATAATTTAATGTGGTTTAATGCCGAAGAAATCATATGAGGGCAATCCTGTTCTCCTTATCCAAGCAAGAACTTTTTCTGCTGTCTCTTTGCTGCTTGAAACAGTTTCTGCCCAGCATACAGCTGGTATAACTTACTAGACAGTCCTAATTTTGGCATGGAAAGTTTACAAGGGCTTGTTCCAGCCTTGTAAGATAACATGACATTATTTTGCCAATTTATCTGTCAGTTTAAAAACAGATAGAACTAAAAATCCCCACCTCTTCAGCTTGTAGTACAGTCAAAGTCACAGCAGAGACACAAGTCCTGTATCAGCAATGCCAGTACAATAACACTCGTGCTGAAGCACTGCAGGCATTAAACTGTAGTTATGTCTGGTTTACCACGTGGCTACTTCAGGTTTGAGGATAAGAATTAATTTAGACAACAGAGAAGGAAGCAAACAAGATAGACACATGACAACTCCAGACTTAGAGGGAAAAAAGACCAGCAAGAATTAGGACAACTATCTACTAATCACCAGAAGGTCTAGAGAAGAGGGGGTTTTTCTCACTTGTATGCCAGCAGAAGAAATCAGCCCATTAGAATGGAAGAGAAAAATAAAATTAATGGCTCAAAGAGTCTAAATGGCTTTGAACAAAGTATCAAAAACTACAGAGATCCCAACAACTAGAGCATAATGAATCCTGGTAAACACAGCTAGTGACAAAAAGCAAGAGAGGGACCACTTGGAAAATGCATCGATAAGTATCACCAGATGTAGATGATGCGCCATGCGGGGTGTTTAGGGACTGCAGTAACGAACATCATGAATACTGGTAATTAATTCTGCAACACCACGCTGAGGAGGGTTAGTGAGCAATGGCAATTTGATGTGATAATCTGGGATTAGTTTACCCTGGTGCTTATGGAGAGGTCTTCAAAGTGACATAAAGCAAGAGTCAATATGCTCTGCTTCAGAAAACATGGAGCAGCCTTTGCCATCCCCGTGGTTGCTGAGAAGACGGGTCACTCCCAGCCCCAAACCAGCAGCCCACACTTCACAGGGTCTGACATATGCAACAAGGCTCAGCACCACAGGACTGGAGCAAGGACTGTCCTTCTAACCTTGCCCACCTCAACCTCCATCACCATCCGCAATGAGCCCTGTGGAAAAGCACTGCTGAAAGCCCCTGGCTTTAAGGCTGGTAGGATCTAATTTTTGGCTCTAAGAGTCCATCTGCCATGTCAGGCACCTAAAACCCTTTGCGGTGTTTGCCAGTAGCACCCTAGACATCATGAGCCCTAGGGCAATATGCACAGCATCAGATGTAAAGCTGGCTCCAAACCTATCTGAGCTGATGGAAGCTCGTGATGGAATTGAAAACTGGGTCAGCGATAAGAGGAGCCAGAGACAATGTAGTGATCGAGTGGGAGACACCTGTGGGAAGGCACTAGGTCTGTTTTTATGAAGCATTTAATTATCTGGAAGAAGAGAAAAGCAGCATGTTAATTAAGTGTATTGATGATTTTATATTAGCAACCATGGCGAACGTCAGGCAGAAACAACAGGGCAACAGAGGCCATAAGAAACCAAGAAAATAAACAGGAAAAACGCAGGTAACATTGAAATCAGGGTGTTGAGGCACAAGGAAAGATACTAACAACATGGATATTCTGAGCTAAAAGGCTTTTCATGTGGGATTTTAACAATGTACATGCCATTTTTATAATTTTTTTTCCAAGTTATTTCCCAGGACAAACTCCAGAAGACCTTGCTTGCTGATTCCTACAATGCCATCTAGCAGCAACAGTTTCTGCTCCTTCCTCAATATTGAATGGGCCACCTTCAAAACGAGTGATGCTTCTTGAAATTCCTAGAAACTCCAAATTCGCAGCTCGAACGCGAGCTCCTGGGTGCTATGGAAATGAATCATTGGATCTGTCTCTACTGGAGTACCAGTTGCCTCCTCCTCACCCCCAAGCTCTGTGCAAGTATTTTCCCCATCCCGGGAAGAGGACCTCCTCTCTGATCCCACCAGGCTGCAGCATGGCCCCGTCCCTGGCCAACAGGACCCTCGGTCTTCCATCCCCTCCGGAGCGTGAAACGGCACCGGTGTGCTGCTCTGTGTCTGTGCCACCGCTATGGACATTATCAAGAAAGCAGTCAATCTGAGCTGAAATTAAACTGCTTTCATATCAAATTTACCTTCTGCAGCACAGCAGCAGACGCCTGGTGCAGAAAGTCAGCTCCAGCCGGGAAGCGGAGGGTGGTCAGACCCGCGGGTCAGTGGAATGTGCCCAGCACACTCCACCTTCCGTTTGATGCCTGTTCCCCTCCCCGTCCGGCGCCAGGGGCATCGCCGCCGAACCCCAGCACTGCAGCAGCTCCGCGGCAGGGGCTGGGCTGGGGCAAAGGAGCAGCTCCAGCCCCAGCGTCACCCTCCAACACCCGTGAGAAGGGCCAAGCGATGCCACCAACCCAGCCATGGGCTTAAAGGAGCACATGCCCCAAACACTCACCTGGAAGCTCAAGTGCTTTAAAGGCAGGGGTGTTATTTTATCACTCCCTACTAGAGGCACCAGTGACCAGCTAGAAATCCATATAAAGCAAGCTAACAGCTTCTGCAGATCCAGTAAGGCCAATAAGGGGCCAATACAAACCACTTCTCAGTTACCTTCCATAGTGTGCTTACAGATGTCGGAAAACAGCAGCACTGCTTGCCCTTTGAAGCACACCGGCGCAGCAGCACAGCCTTCGCACCAGCTACAGCAGGAGGTGACACCCAGCCCGGCTACAAGCCCAGCGGCGTGACGATGGTGGGGGCAGAGCCTTCCACCCTGATGCACATACAAACCCAGGTGCTGTCGCACAGGAGGGAAGCAGGAGCACTGTGGTGGATGGAAGAGGTTTATTCGATTCCCCTCCCTTGCTCTTCCAGCCCTCACTGCTTTTCCCCACAGCTACTTTCACTGTGTGACAGTCGATAAAGAAACAACAGTCATTTCTGCACTCGACAGAGACTGCAGAACACCCTGCCTGC
>Ga0065711_1030639_pt1 | contig 31904 bp, 16 predicted proteins | sample Hoacrofraction12_FD_59098 | JGI IMG/M metagenome (GOLD analysis project Ga0065711, IMG submission 59098) | Hoatzin crop microbial communities from Cojedes, Venezuela - Epithelial fraction 12 v2 (version 2) | ecosystem: Host-associated > Birds > Digestive system > Esophagus > Crop | place... | reverse complement strand
AGAGATGCTCCAGACCCCTCATCATCCTCGTAGCCCTCCGCTGGACTCTCTCCAGTAGCTCCTCATCTTTCTTGAACTGGGGAGCCCAGAACTGGACAGAGTACTCTAGATGGAGCCTCACTAGGGTAGAGTAGAGGGGGAGAAGAACCTCCCTCGACCTACTGACCACACTCCTCTTAATGCATCCCAGGATCCCATTGGCTTTCTTGGCAGCCAGGGCACACTGCTGGCTCATGGTCAACTTGTCGTCCACCAGGACACCCAAGTCCCTCTCCACAGAGCTGCTCGCCAGCAGGTCTTCCCCAAGTCTGTACTGGTGCATGGAATTGTTCCTCTCCAGGTGCAGGACCTTGCACTTGCCCTTGTTGAACTTCATCAGGTTCCTCTCTGCCCAACTCTCCAGCCTGTCCAGATCTCGCTGAAAGGCAGCACAGCCTTCTGGTGTATCTACCACTCCTTCCAGTTTTGTGTCATCAGCAGACTTGCTGAGGGTACATTCTAACTCTTCATCCAGGTCGTTGATGAAGAAGTTAAACAAGACTGGGCCAAGTACTGACCCCTGGGGGACACCACTAGTTACCGGCCTCCAATGAGACTCTGTGCCGCTGATGACAACCCTCTGAGTTCTGCCATTCAGCCAGTTCTGAATCCACCTCATTGACCACTCATCCAGCCCACACTTCCTGAGCTTCCCTAGGAGGATGTTATGGTAGACAGTGTCAAAAGCCTTGCAGAAGTCGCACAACTGAAAAGCACAATTTGTCTGATATGCAGGTGATAAAGCACAGGTAGCAAGGAGTGTCTTCCAATCAGGCTTACACACATATGAGACACATTTAGCGACAGGGGTTGTGGCTAGCAGCAGACTGTTATGGACCAATAGATTTAGTCCACCTGATTTGTTTATACTGGATAAAACTGTGCTATACTTACCCAAGACTGTGAAGGTCTGGGGAGTCCTGGCACAGAGTCAATGGCACAGGCTTAGACAAATGGCCTTGTCATATGCTTATTGGCTTTCAAAACGTTAAAAAGTGTGACCACTGTGCAAGACAGACAAATGTTCAACGCTTTTGATCACCGAGAAGACTCTGTTTCATTACGTATCGTACAAATCCAAAAAAAGATCAATCCAGAGCTGAAGGAATGCACAGGTGACCTAAGTTGCTATGGTGTCTATGCCCAAAATCACATAACAGAATGCTATAAAGACCATAATGCTGCTGATGTCTTTAGTGCAAAAGGTACAGACTCTGGAGGAAATCTTGGGTACAACATGACATTAAACCCACGGTGGAGCAACTCCGCTGCTCTACCTCTGCATTGAAGAGCCCTTTCTTCCTTTTACCAGCTTTTGTTTTAGCCCTGGATCCCAGGTTAACTCTGCAGCTACAAAGGGACTCTGGAATATGAACAGTGTTAGGGAGTTTACATGAAAATCACTCTTCTTTAACAGAGAAAAGAATATTCAAAAAAAATCTCAAAAGTAACTGATAAAAACAACTACCATAAAACTTTAAGGAAAGATCTAAGCTCCAAGCAGATGAATGTTTAGACAGATAAGAAGCCTGTGAAAAGACAAGTTCAGCCAGGGAATTCCCTTTAACTTGATATTGATAGTAGTATTGTCAGAAAAATAAGAAATAACAAAAAGTCAAAAGCACAGAGCTAAGAAGCACATCCCCAAAGCTAGAAGGCTGCTTCCTTTCAAACTTTCCTAAATAGTCTCGGAGATCACAGTAAGATTTGAATTCTAAAAAACTGTTAGCTAGATAGAGAAATTCAAGCCACCTCTTGCAGCAAATGAGCTGGATGCAGTCAGATGTGGAACATCGGCTGGGGTCAGGAGGCAGTTAGACAAAATCATTAGATTTAACCCACAGAAGTCAAATATCATGGTCAACAGAGTCCACTGGTTTTGCCTCGGCAAAGCATTTTCAACTGATTAGATCAGGTCAAGAAATGCTTTGCAGTATTTTCTTGGTATTCAAACTACAGAAACCCTGGGACTAAAGGAAGGATAATTTAACTGTGCTTACTGAAAGAGGAACTGTGAAGAAGGGTAATATTACCAAGAATTAGGATTTTGAAAGCCAGATGGTTATGCAAGAGAAAAAATATAGAGAGAAAAGCTGGTATTGTGACTGGAGCTGCACAAAGACTGGCTTTGTTCCAGGTGGGAAAAACATCTGAAAATTTTGAAATTTTCCAGGAAGAAGAGCTCTGCTTAGTGGCCAAGAACAAGAAGGGCAGACAGTTTGGGGTCTTCAGAAGTGTTTCATTCCAACAAAACACACATCTTTTATGTCTGTTTCTATTTGTAATATTCTATATTTCCTTATTAGAATAAAAATAGTGAAGTGAGCAAGTGGTGACTTCCAAATGAATAAATAATGATTCACAAATTTTGCAAAGACATAATGTCACATTCTTAGACTCTCACTCTTTCCTCTTTAAAAAGGAAATTAAACTGAGTCAAAGTACCTCCATTTCAGTAGAATCAAAAATATTCACATGAACTGACTGTGGTTCCATCACATTTCCTGTGACTATCTACACACATTAGATCCAGAAGCTGGCATATACATTGACAGCTTTCCGAAGTGTTATCTCTAAAGCAGATAAAGAATATTTAGCTACTTTTGGAAGGCACTGGATACAGCTGTATTTCTGTAACTAAGTTTATATCCTTTAGATAGCATGTCACTGATACATGTGCTAAACAGGAGTCTAGTTATATGCATAATGAGACATATGCAAAAATACTGCAAAATATTAACAAAGCCTTTGGATTTTGCGTTGTGAGTGGAGTGTTCCAGCATCCTTGATATAAGCCCAGCATACTGCAGTGACTGATTCACAGGCAGAACTACTTTGAATCACAAGTTAATATATAGTCAACAGAATGAGAATGTAATATGCAATTTCAGTGCAAGAGGAAATATAAAGGATAAGACTGCCTAATTGCACCAAAGATTCTGTAATTCAGTGGTGTGGCCTAATTTTGTCAGTGGTACACATATTTGAAAGAAAGACTCTTTCACTAAAACATCCACTAGTTTGTAGTGAAAAGGATTTTCCAGCTTTTAAAGTGCTCCTTGTTATCCTTCAGGCCCAGGTCAAATCACTACTTTATCACTAGCTTTTACAAGCCGTTAAACACAACTTTACAAACCAACTTGATTCCTATTCTTATTAGTGAGAGTCAGAGGAAACAGATATTTCATTCCAAGGGGACTTAAGAGTCCATTTCTTTTCTGGTAAACTATTTACTTCTGTTAGGAGTACTCCTACTGATGTTGGAATGCCAAAGGAGTTTCTTTGTATGCTCACATACTGTAGACAATAGAAGTCAAATATAGACCAGGAGCTAAAACAATTATAAAAAATTATATTTTGAGGAGATCAACAGAAAGAAATTCCCAAGAACATGCACAGTATATCGTGTTACATTCTGGGAGAACAGCCTAAAATGAGGGCAGAAAGAAGATGAATTTATATTCCCTTTAGGCCCACCCCATTTCAATATACATTGAGCAGCAAAAGTCCTGAGATATAAATTAAAGCAACAGCTGGTTTTAGCTTGCAGTACCTCATGTTAAGCTGCCTACAGACTTTCATGAAACTCAAGACACCTGAACAACTATTTCAGAAGTGTTTAAATTCACATTTTGCCAGGGAATCTGCACCCAAATCCAGAAAAATATATTGCAGGTACAAACTCTGCCCCACTGAGCCATCACTAGTTATATGCACTGCTCCCTCTCCTCTCCAGCCTTCGCTGTATTTTGGAGGAGGCCTTTCCTTTTACCAAAGGATTTGGCTTGGATAAATGCCAAGTGCCCATCAAAACCACTCTATCACTCCCCCTTCTCAACTGGACAGGGGAGAGGAAATATGATGAAAGGCTCGAGGGTTGAAATCAGGACAGAGAGAGATCACTCACCAATTACTGTCATGGACAAAACAGATTGAACTTGGGGAGAAAAGGAAGTTTAATTCAACACCAATCAAATCAGAGTAGGATAATGGGAAATAAAACTAGATCTTAAAAAACCTTCCCCCTACCCTCCCTTCTTCCCGGGCTCAATTTCAATCCTGTTTCTCTACCTCTTCCCCTCTCCGAGTGGCATAGGGGGACAGGAATAGGGCTTGTGGCCGGTTCATCACATGTTGTCTCTGTTGCTGCTTCCTCCTCAGAGGGAAGACTCCTCACACTCTTGCTCTGCTCCAGCGTGAGGTCCCTCTCACGGGACACAGTTCTCCACAAACTTCTCCAACGTGAGTCCTTCCCATGGAGTGCAGTTCTTCACAAACTGCCCCTGCATGGGTCCTTCCCACAGGGTGCAGTCCTTCAGGAACAGGATGCTTCAGCATGGGTCCCCCAGGGGGTCACAAGCCCTGATAGCAAACCTGCTCAGGCATGGGCTCCTTTCTCCACAGTTCACAGGTCCTGGCAGGAGCCTGCTCCAGCATGGCCTCCTCCCGGGGTCACAGCCTCCTTCAGGCATCCACCTGCTCCAGTGTGGGGTCCCTTCCACGGGCTGCAGGTGGATATCTGCTCCACCGTGGGCCTCCATGGACTGCAGGGGGACAACCTGCCTCACCATGGTCTTCATCACGAGCTGCAAGAGAAGACTCTCTGCTCTAGCGTCTCGAACACCTCCCCCCCCTCCTTCTTCATTGACCTGGGTGTCTGCAGAGTTGTTTCTTTCACATCATCTCACTCCTCTCTCTCAACTGCCACTTCACTGCAATTTTACTTCCCCTTCTTAAATATGTTATCACAGAGGCGCTACCACCGTCGCTGATTGGCTTGGCCTTGGCCAGCAGCGGGTCCGTCTTGGAGCCGGCTGGCACTGACTTTATCAGACACGGGGAACCTCCTCGCAGCTTCTCACAAAAGAGACCCCTATAGCCCCCCTGCTACCAAAACCTTGCTATGCAAACCTATAACACCTCCTTTGTGCCACTCCCCTAAGAAAGACTAGCTCAGTGAAGACAACTTTCACTACTCTTCAAGGGACAGGATCGCTTTTGTTAATTGTTCTCCTAATGACTGTATCACCTAGGACAGAGTTAAATGTCTCTCTCTTAACAGTAGTATTCAAAGGGAGTTTGAACTGAATGCAAGCCTGCTTTGGCAAGGTATCCTCATTGACAGGGAAGAATCGACTACTTTTGTGTGGATAGCCAGTTGTATGGAAGGCCTGGATCATAAGCATCAGATAACACAGAAATTAAGTAGCACAATTGCCACACCTTATCTCTGGTTTGCTTCTGATCAGTCACTCAAAGATTATTAGAGAAAGTCACAGGCTTGCTTAAGCAGAAATCAGGAAGCAGAGTTAAAATTTCTGCATATTTCCAACATCAAAGCAGTTCTGCACCTTGTTTATCTGAACACAACCTGCCAGATGTGGGGTGCTATGACACCTAGAAATATTGTCCTGTGGAAAAATCCATACAGCCGCGCCCCCAGGTTTGCCTTTCATGTTTTATTGCAGCTCTTTTACATATTCACTTCCTAAGCATCTCTTAAACATGCTGGCTACCGCATTACGATATAACTCTTACTGGCTACCCAGAACACTTTTGTCATGCTTACCTCAGCACTTCTGCTGCTTGGTCTTGTGGTTACTACAACCTGACTTCACAGTTCTCTGTACATAATAATGAAAAAACCCTACACCTTCTAACTGAGAAAAAATATTGTGTCTTTCTTTTCCTTTTCCAATCCAACAAATACTCACTGTAGGCTGTCAAGCTAATAGGATAGCTTCTATATATCTTCTGACCCACAATGTGATTTGTTCATGTCAAGCAAACAACACATATTACATTTTGCCTGCTTGTGTTTTGTTAAACAAAAACAGCTTGGGAAGATCAACAAGACCTCAGCTCTTGCCCCACAGTGTAGTCCACAGTTCGATGAGTGATTTGAAAGATATGTGTAAGAGGAAATGTCTGTGGATCTTCCCTGGGATGATATGGATAGTCTGGGGCAAACCATCATATTGGCAAGGTGAATAACAGCCCTGTCAACAGCAGCCCCTTCAAGAATTATTTCACATGAGGGTGGACCATGGCGGGGGTTTCCTGCTGTAATATCTCAGGGATTCTCAGTCCACGTCTGAAGACAAAGAAAGGAAATTTTCCCCCTTTGAAACCTTCTGACAGGTTGGCACTCTGACTGGTCTGAGACCATGTGGGTTGGACAGACTGAGAACATGTGGCTAAACATAACTTAGCTCACAGCTGCAACAGCAAGGAGATTTCATTTTGGCGTTGTTGTGGGTTTTAGGATGGGATAGTGTCAAGACAGTACTTCCTGAGGTGCTGTAGCAACACCAGAAACAGCGAGAAAAGATGGAGCAGATCTGGAATGACAGCAGACAATGCATTTTGGGATCAGTAGCAATTCAATGGGAGCCACATGTATATCATCCCACAAGTGAAATTACAGTATTGGGCTCCCCTGAAGTTCAAAACTAGAGCAGAATGGGTGCATTGCAGATTTAATTACACTATTAAGGTTTCTTTTCAGGGGAATTACCACCCATTCTCAGATATTCACAGAAATGGTAAAATCAAGGAATATTTGGAGAGATGAAAAGTTTTACTAGTGGGTGGCGGAGCTCTCGCAGGCTCTAATTTTATTCTGAATATTAGAAATTGCTCCCGGGAGACACTTGCTCAACACCTGAGAAGCATAATATTAATTGCTTCTCCCCAGTTCTAGTTTTCAGGGTACTCTTGAGTAAAGCAAGAGACTGGGAACAGTATTTTATAGTGGCAAAAATATAAGCGTACGTGATATAGTTTCTGGTTACTTTCCAAATCACCACCATTAGCAGAAACTATTACTATCTGTGCTGATTTTCCCAGCTTTATTCTTCCTAAAGCCTGAGGCTTTATCAATATAATGTGCAAAACAACACTTACAGAATCCAGACACCTCAATCCCATGCACCTGTGCGTACACACACATGCACAAAGCATGCCTGAGCATCCCCTAAAGTCACTGACAAAAGAAAAGACTAGCAAAGATAATGTAATCAGTCTCTGACATCCTGAAATAATCGGCAAAAATCAAGGGGGAAATTAAGTATGCCACAATAAATAGGCTTCACCATGTCTTGCAGACTTTAAAATCTCTGAGTGCTTTTAGACATGAAATTTATGACTGCTTTAGTCCTTTCTTTCTCCATCCATCTTGACAGCTCTGGGTGGAAGAAAATCTCATTAGTTTAAGAGGGGATGGGCCAGGGAGTGCTTATGGATGTCTTAATGGGCTCTACTCTTTGAAAGCCCCCCTTCACCAGACATTTTATTTGTGCCCTCTGAAAGTAGAACAGAGATGAGGAACATTCTTTGATTCTTCCTCTGACCTTCTAGCTCCTCTGAGGCCATTCAGCTGAGTGCTTCTCCCTGGCTGGCTTCTAGGAGAAGCCCCCACTGCCATTCAGGATAAGGCAACAGTTCCTTTCAGCGCAGCTCTGGTGCATTATCCGTCCTGCACCTTTTTGAGCTAAATCAGTGCTAATCTGTGAAGAAAGAACAAAGGGACAGTGAAAATACCTGGGCTAGAGTTGTTAAACTACCTGTCCTGCACCCACTTACCTACTTCTCAGCAATTTCCAGTCCTGACATTGTCCTTCTCTAGCTGGTTAATTCTGTCTGATCCCTGTGCTCAAATGTTTCAGCTGCTCATTCACAGCTGTGAACCCTGGAGCATCCTGGGGGACACAGGGAAGCTGCCAGGGAGCTGAGTGTACTAACGCTTTAGCACATTATCTTCCCTTCGCTGAGCAACAGACCTTGACCTCGTCTCTATTCACAGCATCTTTGAGATAAGTCCTGTTTCCAGGTTGCTGAAAGTCAACAAATGGGCCGTGGATCACCTGATCTGAGCTCAGGCTCAGATTCTTAAGAACGCAAACGTAACACTTTCGTACTGATTTTCATTTGTAACTGGGTGCCTGTGCACCTGTAAGGATCTGAGTTTCTATAGCGTAATGAACCCTCGCAGAAAACAAACCTCACCTTTTCGTCACAAAGAAGTCAGCACTAATCTTCCCATCTACTGCCTTTATCAATTTACTGAGTCAGAAATTAAATACTCTGGGCTTTTTTCTGTCTAAAAAGAGACTGTTTTCATGCACCTGCTTTTCATTTTTTCACAGGAATTCTGCTTTTTTTTTGTATGCAAATTAATATATATGCATGTATAAACACGTGTGCACTTTTACGTGTATATGCAAATACCAAAGCCCTTAGTATTGGTGCACACATCTTTTTCTGAATTGCAGTCATGCTAAACAAAATCCCTCCAGGGCTTTTCTCACCTCTTCTTTTTACATATTTGACAGCTTCCCTAGGAATTAGTCTTAGCGCATTATTGGATACACGTTTTAAATAATAAAATTTGACAATTATGTGGGAGAAATCTCAGACAAAAAGAACTGAAATTTCTGAATGCAAAAAAATAGTGGAAAGGTTCTTTTTCTTTCTCTCTAAGCTACTCTATCCCTCCATATGTCTGTATCTTCCATTCCATTAAATGCCATTGCTCATCATGTTGATATGCAGAATCTCATCTCAGCAGGTACATTTCGTTTATTGAAACATTATTTGAGAACAACTTTATTAAAGATTCAGGATGCCAATACAAGATGACAGAGTGCATAGCAGCTTGTAACTTGGAAAGCTTTACAGAATTAAACAACATTCAACATCAGGCAGGATACGGTGTGTATTACAGAAAGGAGCAGGTTAATAAATTAAAAGTGTTCAGCCGCATGGTCACTAATGAAGACAGGTAGGAGCAGGAATGCAAAGACAATAGGCAAGAAACTGTGTTTGGGAAGAGATGGGGAGGGACAGAGAAAAAGGCAAGAAAAATTAATCTAGGTTGCAGCATGTGCAGAGAAGGCTGTGGGGTTCAGAAGAAAGTGATATCTAGAAAGGCAAGGGAGTTCTGCTGCTTTACAGTTTTCTGGCTGACTGAAGGATGCTGTAAAACATGAAACATATCCTGTTTAGATTTAAGTATTGGCATCTACTAGCAATGATTCCCAGCTCTGCCTTTGGGGCCAGAGTTCATAGCACTGTGACGTGTTTCTCTGGTGAAGGACTTGACCCCCACAAATTGCAAGACCTTTGCTCAGCTAAAGCTCTTAAATTCATTGCATAATACAACAAAATGTGAACACCAACAATAGAGTATCCGCAAAGAAAACATATGAAGAATAGCTGGGGAGAAACACAATGAATAGTATTATATGTAAAGAATATCGTTTAGCTGGAGTCAGAACTGAGTACTGAATAAACAGATTTTTGAATAACAGATTTGAAATACACTGAGAACAAATTTATCCAAAGCATTAGTAAGCCAAGCTGAAAATTTATTCCTGTATCTGGTGGTGTTTTTTTTAAATGCCCTTTTTTTAAAAAAATTAAGAATGTCCAAGAGAACTATTTAATTGCCAATTAGGGATTTCATAAGTTTTTGTTTACTGTAGAAAAATAGTCTTCAAAGGATGCTCAGCAAAACAAACCTGACTAATACCACTTTCTGACATTTTGAAAATAATCCTTGTGAAGCATTTTAAAAAAAAAAGAAAATACAAGACTTTGAAAAACACTAAATAAAAATATTTCCACATTCTTCCAGAAACAGGGAAAAATCCACAGCCTGCTCATGCTATTGGCATTTATATTTTCCTTTTCCACTCGTGAAGACTCCTCTGTGTCCCTTGAAGTTTCTAGTAGAGATGCTCACACTTCCCTAGAATCAAAGAAAAAGGTGTCAGCACACTTTGTGCAGCAAATAAAGTTCTAGCATTCTCAAACCTCACCTCCCTTCACCCCAGCATGACACCCCATACATCCAAAGATTCCCTAGTGCCATATGATCTCCCAGCGTATGCCCTTCCAGTGTTTTTATCAACATTTTCCACCATAAATTACAGCTTTTTCCTTTTGATTTTATTTCTTTTCCAGCCATTTCTCTTACAGAGCCACCATCTTTTGCAGATAGAAAAAGAACACCCAATAATCTAGAAAAGACATAGGTTAAAGGAGAGGGAAGGAAGTAAATGTGGCTCAATATATGAAGCATGACTTTGTAAGCTAAAACATCTGGATCCTTTTCCTGGTGGTGGTTATGAACTTCATCTTCTTGTTTTCATTTGCTCTTGTGCTCAGCCTGAAGATCTTTGGGCCAGACACTTTCCCTCAAGTCTTACTTGCAGCACACATAGTATAGCAGTCTGACATCCTTCAGATGCAACCAATAGGAAAAAATATTAATAATAAGGTTAATACTTATCCAGTTGATGTGTATAGGATGTGATGGCTGTTGCCTTCACCATAGAATATTTCTGTGTGAAGCATTTAAGATAATTTTCTTAGGAGTAGATGTCCTAATGCAGGTGTACTTTTTCAATGACAGGTCCGTATCCCATTTGCTAGTTCACTAATAAGTTGCCATTCAGCTTTGTGATGCAAATGCCCACCCTTAAGGAACTGAACTGAGAATGTGAAGAAGCCACATGGCAGAGGCTGCTAACCAGTGACTCAAGGCCATAGCCATGCCAAGCACAGATCTCCACAGGAGATGCAGGATTTTGGTCAGCCCTTTACTGCACCCTCAGCTCACAGCAAAGCAGAAGTGAGCCACCACAGACTCATATCAAAACCACCACAGACTCATATCGAAGCTAGAAATATAGATGGATGAGATGGTTCATTGATCGTTTCCAAGGCAGCTCTTTCTGAAGACACCTGCATCAACTCACGTAATCTATAAGTTTTGGCCCAAGTTTTTAATGAAACATCTGACTTGACAGAAGATTCGAATAAACTTTTGAGTATGCAAAAATTTTACACCTTTTCTGTACTCATTTTACTTCATTGTTAGATGCAAAGGTAACAAAATGACATGAGAGAACGTGTTCTCCATGTATAAATGCTCATTAACAGAGATGAGAAAGCAAGAGAAGGCTCAAGAGAGAACTTTGTAATGATTTCCAATCTTTTTTTGAGACCTAAAGCAGACTCTTCCAGAGATAGGCTGTACTCAGACAAATCCATCTTTGCATCTGGAAAGTCCCCAACCATGAAACCTCAGAACCTGATGGTATTTAGGAACCTAACTCTCATCTCAAAGTTCAGCTCCTGTTGGCATCAGTACAATGTGCCCAAAATCTCTTAAAGAGCTGAATCTCTGTTAGAAAAAAAGGTGAACTCGGCTCTGATCTCTTTCATACATTCCCGTAGAGATGACTGATACATTCTTAGCTGCAAATTCTTTGCTCATATCCTCCTCTACATGCAGTAGATGGTTTGGGATGCTTTTACAGAACGGAATCCTAGGAGAGGTGACCTGGGCACAAATAAAAGGGTTTTCTGTATTGCACTCCTGTAGCTCTGGGACCAGGAAGATCCCAAAATAGCAATTCCTTGTCACTGACTGATAGTCTTCTGTCTGCCTGCAGCTAGCTGAGTGGCGTGACTTTCTGGAATATGAAATTACATGGAGAAACATATACTTCGGTAGTTGGAGTGGGTGCAAGGGAGAGCTGGAGAAATTATCTTTAGCAAGAGAGCAGCCAGTGGTCAGTATGTAGCTGGATTCCTGCCCCAGACCACAGCAAACTCCCAAATCGAACAAATGAACACCAAAAAATCTCAGTGACACTTCAGTTACTTTCTAGACTCAGACCCACCCCTTCTTTTCCAGCAAAACCAGGTTGTTTTCTGTGAGAAAGGGAAAAGTGAATTACACAATTCCTCCTGCTCTCTTCTGGATTAGACTAGTGCAGTCTAGACTTTCAATTTAGAAAGCTGTTTGTAGGCAGCTGCTTGGCAAAGAGGAGACATCTTTCTTGTAGTCCAATAGATTTAAATATTTAAAGGCCAGCTGCACAGAGAAATGTCCCAGCACATCGTCACTGGGACATGGTGACTCGTGCACAGCCAGAGGAACATGAATTGGACTTTCTGCCGCAAGATGGGGCTCTGCCTGCCTTGTTTCCCCGTTTACGCTGTTTTATGCTTTTCTTCCTCTCCTTTATGAAAAATCATTGTTACCTTGGTTATAACATGTCTTTTTTTTTTCTTCTTGCTTTGCCGTACTGAAGCACATTTATTTTCCATGGCAAGAAAACAACTTTTCTGTCTTGCTCCCAAACAGACACACAAAACTGATAAACCCTCTAGGATCCCCTTGGCTGAGATAGACAAGCTGTACTTACAGAATTACAGCAAAACCTCTATTGTGGAGGGAAACGATGCTATAACCAAGCCATCTGTTTCGTAGCCTCCTGAAAAGGAGAGCATGCATGCAGGTTTCCTGCTTCTTATTATTTGAATGTTTTGCTCCTAACAAGTAGAGGACCAATGACCAGATTCTGATGCTTAGTGCTCACTGGAGAAACAGAAACAAGATGAATTTGGCAGAACTCTGCTGGACTTTTATCCAGGAATGAATAGCAACCTCATTTTGGAGCAAATAAATTATCAGTACTATTGTTGTGCCCGGGGGCTTTAACACACAAATATTAAGGCAGTTTGTTCATGGAGGGTCAGTAGTCTGAAAACTGGGCACCATTTCTTTTGTTTGGGAGAGGGATAGCTTTGAATAGGATTGTTCATTTCTATCCATCAGGTACCAAATGCCTTTAGTGAATTCCATCACTTGTGTTTACTGATGTGTGAAGATGGTCCTACCAGAGCTACCTGTCAGCCTCTATCCATATACTGTTGCAAACCAAGTCACTACGATCACTTTAGGAGGTGATCACCCAAATCTAGCATGAAGGGAGGGGACCCTCCCTCTCCCTGCAGCATGAGATGTTCCTAGGTGGTGGGATCTCTGGATGAGCAATTCTGGGGATAATCACTTGTAACTCTGGCACTGCAGGGTGATCACCCCTTGGGGCAGGGAACCACCATGCAGGAACCTTCCCGTCCAAGCGTCCAGAAATGTATGCTGAACATCTGAACTTCTGTGGTGAGCAACTTTGGTTCCTGCTAAGACAGTCACTTTTTTTTCCCGCATTATTTTTTTTTTTAATTTTGTGTCACTCCTCTCTTGTTGCTGTTTATAATCTCAGGACTTCTCTTCCTGCACTACGTCTTCTTACATCTTCCACACTGCCCTGTACACCCCACCCACAAATGTCCTCGTAATTGCTTCCAAGCAGTAACAGAAAAATATGGCAATAATCAGCATGGCCCTTGAAGGATACCTAGCCAAGCCAGTTCTCTGAAAATCTGGCAGCCGTGCCTGCCTTGCCTTCCTGTACTTTACCAAATACTGCAGTGTAGATGAGCTCGTTCTTTTATTGATTTTGCCACTTCACTCCTGTGTGTCCTTTACATATCCTACCTGTAAAATAGAAATTATCATATTCATGAAGGCAGTTTAACTAAGTTGCAAGCTTTTGGAATCATAGATCCCTGACAACCCTCTACATCTCCCTTAGTCTGTTACGCACAGTTACTGCTATATCTTAGCTATAGGATGGTGACACAGTTTCTCTGAGCCGTTGTGAGACATTTAGAACAGTTTTGCAGATCACTAGCAGCCTATGAATCATTGGTCAATGGATTTTAACCTTAACACAGAAACTGAGGCCTCCAAATGAGCCCAAATCTCATTTCTCTGCGTCCTCAGAATTTTTATCTCTGTTTCTTCTGTTGTTACATACTTGTATTTTTTCTCGGTAAGTACAAGATGCTGCTCATCTTCTAAAAACACTGAAACACCAAAAGAATAGATATTCACATCTTCCTAAATTTCTCTAAAACAGCCTTCAACACATTTAAAACTTGGAAACAAGACAAATTTTTTAGATCAAGTCCAGTCCTCTGTGACCTGACATTGCCTCCTCATGCAGCTCATTGTAAAGTTGTCAAGGCTATTTATGAGTTAGATCTTTCTCCTCCCTATTCCAGTTGGAAGATTGTCCAGATTTTTGCTACTTTGCTGATACAGGAGTCTTCTCATTTTTAGGTTAAATCTTCTTCACAGCCCTGAGAAGAGGGAATTCATGTGCCACTCTTTGCAGAACAGGGCAAAGAAGAGTGTCAGAGGCTTTCCTTCACTTGGTTAAAAGTTGTTTTTCCAAACACAGTATGAAATAGTGTAAAGCAATTAGTTAGGCAATGGGCCTAGGGAGTCAATGTGCATTTTTAGTGCTGGAATTGAATGCTGTTTAGAAATGATGCAAAATCCTCTCTGTACAGACTGTAAAAAAAAAAATCAGCAGTTCCCTCAACAGCTTTTAAATCTGGTGGCCAATTATAAAATCTTGTGTCAAGTAGCATAGCACAAGATTCAACACAAAACACTTTCACTCTTACCTTAAAACACAGCTTTTACAAATCATCTTTCCTTCTAGAATCACGGGGGGTTTTAGGGCAGACGGTAAAAGAGGCCTGTGATGCCAAGGACAGCTGGGTACCAGGCTTCCTTCTGCTCTGCTCCTTGAGTGCACCGAGTTCATAAAGTGTGTTCTAACAACTGCTGTCACTTGCTTGTCCTTCTTAAATGGAAGCTGCTAACTTTCTCTCACTGAAGTTTTCTTTCTGGGAAACTTGTGGTAACCTTCTCGTGGCTGTGCCTTGTATGCTTTCTTCACAAAGATTGAATACCAAGGCATCTGGGAAGTGGTACCCTGCTTAGAGGAATACGGAATATTTAATTCAGGTAGCTCAGGGAAGTAGATGGCATCAGTACAGCAAGGCTGGACTGAGATTTATGTCTGGATGCACAGAAATACTTAGAAGAAAAGATATAGTCCCTGTCTGCACTTTACAGGAAAAACCACATCCTATTCCTCTTGTAGACCATTAATCCTGACCATGCCTCTGCTACTTCTTGACAATAACAAGGGACAGGCAGCAAGAGATCAGTGCAGCCCATACCTGGGGTGATGGGAAAGCTGCTGAGCTTGCCCACTGCCAGCTGTGTCCACCTGCACACATTCAGACAGCTTCACACATCCAGTGGTCTCGCTCACTTTGGTCAAGAAATACCAGTGGTTCAATCTGCACTGAAACATCCTTGCAGGATCCCAAATGCTTTCAGAGAAGAAAATATTTTCATGTCTCTCTCTCTCCAGCCTGCATTTTTCCTCTTCTCAATATGTTTACTTGCTTAGTCCTTCCTTTTCTGCACAGCCATTTCCAGACTAGCTGTCATTAATTATTGGTTTTAGGAACTGTGGCTTAATGAAGATAAATGATCCTGCTGTCTCTGAAATATAAAGCCATTTGCACAGTAGAAAATGGTGGGTCAGGCTGGTGGGTAGGCATCCAGTTCGGAACATCCAGCCAGATGTTTCTACCATAAGTACTGTCACCAGAGTTGTCACTAATCATGAGCCTCGTTAGCAGCTTCTCTAAATGCAGGCCAAGGACCAATGGGCCACAGAAGGCAAATTTCCCTTAGAGATTTTTTTTGCTAACATGGTTTAAAAATGCATTTAGCAAAGCGCTGTGTACAAAACTGCTGCCTGTACTGTTCAGCGGCTAAAAGCATGGTGTTTCTTCAGAGCAGTCAGTACGGCATGTCTCACTAGCAGCAGTCAGTGCTGGAGGACATATCAGTGGTTGCGCTTTCAGAAAGAAGTTGCTTATGCATCTCAGCATTGCAGAAAGGAGGTTGGAGAAAAGGGCTTTTTTTTCCAGGTGACAGTGATGGCCCAACCACCATGAGGGCATGTTCTTTCTGAGTAAGTAGGTGTTGTCTTTGGAAAAAAAGTTCTTTAGGTGTATAAAGATTGAAAGGAAAAACAAACCAAAGCAAAGAAACACCCCCAAAAGATCTCTTGACATATAAAGATCGAAAGGAAAACAAAACCAAAACCAAACAAATAAAAACCCCTTAAAAAACTCATGGAGGAACAATGGCAGGATTTTTTTTAAATGAACATATTTCAGGTAGTTGGAAAGGCTATGACAAAATGCAGTACAAACATTTTATTTCTCTCTCTTATCGCCTTATATACATTTCATACACAGTATAACCAGTTTTGCTGAAATTTTAGAGACTAAATAAAACCAATATCCTCAGCCAGAGGAGTCCAACACTACAATTTCATCACAAAGAGTTAGCAAAACTATTGCAAGAAAGCTCATGAAGATGAAGTTTCAAGGAATCTTATCTTCAGACAGTTCTGCCAACTTAGTTTTCACGTCTTCTCTGTCTCATATAGTGTCACTATTCTGCTTTGTTCTTTTTCCTCTATTGTTCTCTTCTGAATAATACTGAAATTAGATCTTTTCTTCTTACTCTTCCTATCTCTCCTAAATAGAAGCAAACCTCATAATGAATGAAGTGCAAATCTAGTTTTCCACCCAATGACATCTGAGTGGATTTAAAACTCAAAATATAATCATTTGTTGCATTCTGGCTAAAAGATCTGATAAGAAAGGAACTTTATGCTCTCCCGTGGATAGCTGGTCTTTTGTGTGAGAGGTACAGATGCAAACCTGTAAACCTGAATGTAGTATATGGACTGCTGTATGATTCTGTATGACTTCCTGCACTTTCTCGTATGCCAAAACATCAGTAAAATGGAGAGTTAGAGATGTGCATTGTTGTTTAAGGTAATTAAAAGAAGTGCATAAGTGATCATCATTAGTGGCCCTAACTTAGCTGACAGAGCAAGGCCACTACAGCAGGACTGTGGAGAAATGCTGTATGACAAGAGGTTTGTAATGATTTACAGGGCTTTCCTTAATTGCACAATCGCTGTTTGTTCCAGTTAATTGAGTTCCCCTTCCAGTAATTACTCTTCACAGTTCTTTATGCTACTGTATCGCAAGCTTAACTTTTCATACAGCTACCTTAGCTTAGTTACCTCCCAGGACTATTCGGCCTCATTCAACTGAATTAGCGTTGTCTCTGGAGTGGTTCACAAGCAACGATGGATGTACTTCCCGTATAATTTCACTATACGTTGTCCATGTCTCTTTGAGGAGTGTCAAGGGGTGCGAAGGGAGATATAGCTGTTTTCTTCTAGGTGCACTAAATCTGGAGTCTTGATCTTTACTCCACAAGTCACTCCTACACCCACGGCCAAAATACAGTTCAAACCATCACCCACTATATCCTTGACTTCTAATTGTCTGTTTCTGTCACAGAGGAAAAACCAGCCCATGTTTAATGGAATCATAAACTACTAAGAAAAGTCTGTATTTATATATGTGACCATAAAAATAAGTAAGTAATATTTCATGAGAATATAAAAATGCATATGCAAGACTGAAGAAGCTGTGACACCGAGATGAATGGAAGGGTTGACAGCTCCGGAGGTTGTCTCACCAGCTACCAAAATTTTCAGACAATCTTGTACTTCTTCCATCACTCATGAAATGTGAATTGCTGCTGGTTGTCTGATGCTGCTGATTTTTAAACTGCTTTACTGTTGGTTTACGTTAACCAATGTCATATATGCATAAGTAACTGTTTTAACTTACATGTTTATGAAATTCTTTTCTGTACTACGGGAAGTTGTGAACTCTTCCTATCTGTTTGCACACAAACCAAGAGGTACCTACTTAAACTTTCCATGATTCTTTGCCTTTAGAACTTGTTTATTAAGTCTTATATCAGCTTTAAATTATTTCTGTGCACATTTTTTTTTTAGGATTGCCAGATTCATACTAGTAATAATAATTTGTATATTTCATACATGTTGATATTTCTGATACTTCTGCATTTAAGATAAGCAGATGGAGATTAGCTGAATTTTACCAAGCTATATATTGCAATCAGGTAGGATAAATGTAAGACAGTATGAAACTATGTGCTGAGTTTACCCTCATTTTCAGCTCCTCTGTTACCACCACAGACCAAATACCGATAACATATGTTTTATGTCAGTGCTTGCTTGTCTTTTACAGTCTCCAACAATAAAACAGCAGGCAGTGGAATCTCATTACTCTGCTGGGGTTTTATACTGTTTAGACACAGCTAATTCTCAGCATCTCTTGTCCGCTGTACTGTTTTATTTTCTATTGAAATCCGTTACGGATTAGAAATTCTTCTCCACAAATTCATCCATTCAAGATAAGGATCATCTGGATTAAACTGATGTGCAGAACAGTAGTTCAGCTGCCATTTTGATTTGGCATCCAATTGAAAAACTGGGCAGCAATAATTGCTTATATTTGAGCTAAAACAATTAATGTGAGTATGAGAGAGAAAAACACGTTTTCTATGTCAACCTGAGAGCTTTCTTTCAAATAGCACAACTATGCCATGTTTCAATTCAGCTATGTCATGGTTTTCAACTTTGATTCATCCTTTTAATTTTGATATAGTTCAGCTTTAACTTCTCAAAATATATATATATCATTCTGGATCAAAACACTGAAAACATTAAGAGTAAAATTTCTTCTGAATGTTCAATAAAAAATCTTTTTAATAAATGTCAACACTAGGATTCAAAATCCTTGTAACATTTTCATTTTTTTACCTATCAAACTTCTTTGTCCACAGTATCCTTACTTTGTAAATGGTTATAAACTTCCTAATCTACTCCACTCCCATTCAATATAATATCTGGGGCGAAGGCGGGGGGGAAGTAGAACCTTGTATATTAAGAGATTTTTAAAATAAGCTCTTCTTCATGGGACATTCAGTTTGGTAGTCTGAGTGAACTTGGAAAAGATGGTGGATGTTCAGTTCCAAACAAATGAATCCTAGCCCTGATACTTCTAGAAAGGCAAACAGCAAATGCCAAATGAGACAAAGATCATTGTCCAAAGTGCTGTGTAGTTCCTCAAGTGCTGAACTGTGGGGGTTTTGGGTTCTTTTCAGGGGGAGATTGGTTGTTGTTGAAAAAGAAACTTGAATTTGAAAGAAGAAAAATAAAAATTGACTGTGAACCAGAATCTTTTCCAGTAAGTTTAATTTCCTAATTATTTATAGGGTCATTCCCGAGAGCTGCCAAGGTGTGACTCATTTTTATTAAGCACTGTGCCGTCCAACACTGTTCATCAATATCTTTCAGCCATTCATTCCTCTCAGCCAGTGTCCCTTTTAGGCAGAACTCAGAGCACTGGATTCAATTGCTTTAGCTCTAGCGAAAAGCAAGCTCACATCAAATATGCTGAAAAGTGTGTAACCTTTATCACAGAGCTAGTTAGGGGATTAGGATGGAGTCCCTCACTATCGAAGTGGTCCTGTTGAGCCTTGGAGAATAGTTGAACCTATAGATCCCTACTGAGTCAACATCCAAAGACTACTATTAGGGACACCTCTTTTGAGCCTATTACTTTTCAGAGAAGCCTTTAAAAAGGAATTTTTCATTCATGTCATTAAAACGTTCATGTCAATTTTTTGTAAGAATGAAGATTTATGCTAAATATCTGACCAAATTCTGTCCTGCATTTCTCATTGTGACCCAGAATATTTTGCATCCTAGTCTATTCTGCTGTAATATCTGTAGTCAAAACTAAATAAATATAGATAAGTGCTGCTCCAGAAGCTGGTCCCATCCCTGTCATGGCTGATGTCTTCTTTTTCTACGCTGAGGGCTTGAGGACTGGGAAGAGGGCTGCTAATCCTTTTGGTTAATTCTAGATAAAAAGGAGTTTTCTAAATATATAATGATTTATTGTTATTCTTTCCATAAAGGCAATTGAAACAGTGAGGGGAACTGAGCAATGGATGGTTCAAGAATACTAAGACCGATTTGACACTGTTCATTAAGGCTGTTGCATTGTAAATGATCATGAAATGCACTATTTAGAATTCTAACAATCCCAGTAAAGGCAGCACATTTATTTTTAGAGAATTGTTAGGGACAATTGCTTGGTTCTCCTCATAAACAGCAGAAGCTGCAAGTAGAAATTAGCTGATGTGTAAACACAGTTGGGAGGTATATGTGTCTGTGTTGGTGCCAATGAGCTGTATTGCACGTCAGATAAATATCAGCCAACAAACTATTTTTTTCCTCTGCTGCAACAAACCCCACAGGAAATGTTCTGCTAGCTGATGCAATCTGAGGACAGCCCTCAAGGACATGCTGCAGGAGCCCTGAACGCTAAATCCAGGTTGTTGCTATCTTGTGGTTGTACCTTCACCAGCCATCAAAACCACAGTAACTGCTAGAACCACTCTGCCTAGACACTTGTTGAAACAGTCTTTAGATGAAAAAGCCCAAGTCTAGAGGCTTTACTTCAGTAGAGAACATCACCCAGGAGGTCTTCAAGAACACCTACTGCTGCTGACGTGATGGAGAAATTCAAGCGCTTGCATTAGAAGAAATGCTCAGAGTACCAAAAAGTAGTGGGTAAATTACATGCCTAAATTATACAGACTAGAATTCATTCTGAATTATTGTCAGTTTGCCGAGTTTCAGCATCCATGCAGGGACAGGAATGACTCTCACACTTTGATGCAATGCACAGTCGATTCGATTTATTGCTCTGCTTGCCTGGTTATATACATTTTTCATATTTGCACACGCGATGACGCTTATTCGGATAGGCTACAGACATAAATCACATGCTGTTCACGCACCCCATATTCCCTTATGACTGGTAACTATGCACTAACGCTAATAGCAACAGATCGCCTCCACGTCCTTGAACACATCTTGTTTTTCCTAACCCACATCATGTGCACTGTCAGAACTTTCTCAATTGTTATTCTTAGCTGTCCTTTCCAGCGGCCTGTTCAGTTATGCTGTTTTGTTTAAGCAGCCTAGTCATGCTAACTCTCAAGCTACATCGACCTCAGCATCAGTTAATCATTTATAAAGTTAACATGGGCTAATTTCCAGTGTCTTCCCTAAATCTTCCTCATTATTTAAATTGGGAAACAGTACATACTTTACTTCAGCACAGACGAGTTCTGGATCACCACGTTTTCATAACAGCATCTTTCCAGATTCAAGGAGGCTTTTTTTCAGGTGTTATTGCATGTACACGGTATTTCTAGAGACTTTTTACCCTTAAGGAAAAGGGCATCTTTCCTATGCATTTTTTTGAATCCTTGCTGCCTTTGATGAATTTACAAAAACCCCAAAGTCGATAGATACAGGCCTTATCCAATAAAAAAAGGTCTCAGATTATTTGCAAATTTGGATTCTGTGGTGCACAAAGCAGTTAGCCATTGAGACCACTGCTTTTTCCTCAAGGTTTTCTGAAGTATATTCTACCTTGAGAAAGAAACTGCTTTAACTGGGATTTAAATGCATATCTGAATATGTAAAATTATTCTCAGTTTTGCATATCTGTGAGGCTGTGCTGTGTGGAGGCCACTTAAAAAAACCTGCATTAATCATTAGGAGAAATTTTCTAATACTAAAACTTTTTTGTTTTTTATATTCATCTCTCAGGTGAACAGGGCAGGGAAATTTGAGTTGTGAAAAGAAAATCTCTCCTCTGAAAAAAACAAACTCAGGATGCTATTTTAAAAAATCCACCTTAAACCTGAGAAATGCAAACCACAAATCTTCCCCTAAACTGGTCATGCTGAAATGTGTTCTGTCAGGGCCCACTGAAAACGTTCATACCGAAAATCATAAAATATTCATTTAGATGTTGACTTCAAAAAAAAGTGACTTGACTAAAATTAGCTTAATGTTTAAATACAAAGGCATTTCAGATTGGAACACTTTCTTTTCCTTTTATGAGTGTCAAAGCAGGTTTTTGGACAACATTGGCCCATTTTTAGCTTAAAAATTCATCCAAACTAACCCTTGTCTGCTAAAAGTACAGTTTCAATAAAGTTGTATTTTGAAATGAAAAGACCTTTTGAGAGAAAATTCATAACCATGTCATGTCATATCACCTTAATAGTGAAGCAATTTGGAGAAACACATTTTAGTGACCAAAGCCATAGAGAATATACTTAAGACAGGAAAGTGATTCATAACTGTCAGAAATATCTAGCCTGACATATGGGCTGAAGTATCATTTTGCTTTACAGGAATATTGTAAGGATAAACCTGTTGCGGACATGTTCAGATGGACTTTTGGTGCGGAAACAGATAAACAAATCAGCCAAATGCAACAGTAGTGTTCTGTGGTCTGTGAACTGTTTGTGATCTACGGTTATGACTGAGATACCCCTGTTAGGCATTTGAAGAAATGCGAGTTCATACATGTATGTGCAATCTAGGGAAGCAGCACATTCACATTGGAACCTCAATTCTAGAGAGCTTTGATAGGATTTGGGAGTTCAAAAGCAGTTGACACTCACTGCATTAAGCTGTTGAGGAACTGGAGAATCTCATAGCATGACTTTTTCCCCTCCTACTAATGCTTTTTGAACCTCCTTTCATTACTGACATGTGAACTGCTCTTTTCTTTTGTAAATAAAAACATTCTGTTCCACAGTGTTGCCAGCTAAGGCATTCCCTGTGTGTTTTGTTTTTCCAGCAAGCAAAGATAGATTTTAATTACCTTTGGAAACTTCACTGTCACTTCCCTGCCAGAAGGGTCTGAAGTGAACATCTGTCCCCACAACCCCCAGCCCCTTAGCAGGCAGAGACCCACAGGCATCACCAGTTAGGAAGAACAAAACCTCCTGCCTCACCATGGTTTGTTTTCAGAGTGTTTGCCCGGCAGAATCCTTCTCTTCTACGCCCCACTTTCTAAGCAGATACTATAACTGAAAAAGGGTAGCTGGCAACCTCAAGGATATGTGGAAAACAAGTCCTTACTAAATCTCTCAAAGTGATCACAAGACTGTGTTTCAATTTTAGAGCCGTGCAGCTAGGGAGAGCTGTACTTAAACAAATTTCCTCTGCTCATCCTGAGAATTGTGTGCAACACACAATTCCTGTGATTAAAAAATAGCAGCATAAAGCCGTAGCTTGCTGCCTGCCTAAATCTATTAACCCTCTATGAAGGTCTACTACGGAGTGAAGGGCTCTTCATGAAACTTTCTATTCTCCCAGCAGCTATATCTTTTCCTTCATTAAGATTACCCACATCTGTTTTTAATCAGACCCTCTAGAGCATCATAGGGAAGTCTGATTGCTGATTAGAGAGTGACGCTTGCCCAGATTTCTCTGCTTAGTTTTCCTTAAAGGCTCACTTAGAGGATGGAGGTCTTTTTGCACAGTCTGCTAAGGGAATTAGAAATTATGAGTCTAGAAGTGTTCTTAGTTGTGAAATTTCCAACCAGTCTGGAATGGGTCAACAAAGATGTACTATTTTAGAGTCATGTGCATTAGAGGGGGCTGCCACCAAGATCTTGGCTCAGAGGGAAGCACCTTGCCATATCCCAGGCTAGTAATTCATCCTACAGCTGAAGGGGCATGGGGTCCACAGCAGGGCACACTGTGTTGCTGCCAGAACGGAGTAGCCAGCTTTTTGAAGGATGGTTTATGGGAGGTTTTGCCACAAGGCACAAGCCTCACATGTGAGACAGAACAGGATGCTCTGAGCTTGATTCTCATAGTTTGATTCTTGGTCTCTGTCCCTTCCCTGTGTGTGGTCAACAAACACTTCCTTTAAAGGGCTGTTTTACGCTTGGAGAAACATGATGTTTCTGGTCCAACTAAGGAATCTGCGCTGCTCTATAACTATCAAGAAAACTGTTGGTGAAGCGTCGTCTGACATCATTCATCCAAGAGAGATCAGCTGCAGCTCTACTGAGAAAAGCATCTACTAAGCGTGAAGAAAGTAAAAAAGCTGGGCAATGAGTTTGTACAGAAGAAAGAAGAAAAATGTCTGTCTGGTTTAGGTGTCTTGCAGGCTAAGTAGTAAAAGGCAGATTTATAAACACCAGATTTTTCCCTTCTTTGGAGAATTAATTCCTACCTACCAGGAAACTGCCAGCAGGTTCGAGCAGTAGCTGGCAAAGCCGGCCATGTATGCAACAACTTATCGGCAGCCTGTACAATAATGCACAAATCTTAATGGAAAAGCTGAGCAACTGCCAAAGAAAACAGCCTGAGGGAAGGGGGAATGTATTGATGTTCAGAATACCTGAATCATGAGCCTGGAGAGCAAAACTGCTTTGAAGCTCTTTGTTTTCTGGTTTCAGGCATGGAGTTTTGCAGGGGGTTAAAGCAGTCCTTAGCCCTACAGGTACTGCCATGTAAAGCATATTTATTTCTGTGTCATAGCTATGTAGCTATGCAGTCATTTCACTAGATTCAGATCAGGACTTCATTTTTTTCACCCTGGCCTTTTCTTTCTTCCTTTTTCAGTCTTAGTCACTCAATTGCTTCTTTCTTCTATGATTTCTTGCCTTCCAACGTTTTGTTGTTGGTGTTGGTTTTTGTCCAGACCATATTTCCACTTCATTACAATAATTCTCTCGCAATTGCCCTAAAGTCTCTTACAATATTTTTAGAAAACCTTGTCATATATGGATGAGGGCTATATATGCCTGTCGACACAATATCTTGAATTGAAAATGTGGTCATGACCAAAACAGTATTTATGAAGAGTTCCTGGTTTTGGTAGTCAATCTCACTTTTTTATCAAGAAAATAAAGCATCCTCAGACAAAGTCAGACCTGTTTCAGGTGTGATGCACTGCTACAGAAGCTTCTGGAAACTGTTGTTTGGTTGTTTCCTCAGTCTTTGGGCCAAGGTTTCCTGTCATGCTTCATCCTCTAGAAGAGTCTCATTTGGGAAAAAAAAGACTGACTACACCATAGGCAACATTGTGCCCTTATTTTATGGTACATACAAATATTGGGAGAACGATACTTCCAATAACATAATTCAAAGGAGTCACTGGAACACAATATTTGCATTTGTTGTAATCTGTTGAAAAAATGAATTTTTAGTAACTGTAACTTTAGGAAAACTTCCTGTATCTCTTATTTCACCTCCATAGTTTTCCTTAGCTTCACATTTGTTAGTTAATTTCTCAGTCTTTCCTTGAAGTGTGCCTTTGTATTTCTTACTCTTCTTACAAACCCAGACAAAGAAGAAAGTTTCCTTTTGTGACTAGAGGTCAGCAGAAAATCACAGACACAACAAAGTTTGTGCAGTAGGGCTCTGACACAAGTCCAGCTTTAATACATGAGCAGGCTTAAAATAATTAGCCAAGGTCATGATCTGTTTCCATCATAACACAGATAAAACTCAGGTTTTACCAGAATTTATACAAGTTCTGGTCAGGAATGAAGTGTTTAATCCATGATTCATACTCTGGAGACTGAGCACTAGTTTTAGTCTCTACTACCAGTGCAAAAGATGACAAAGGAGATTTATTTTGGGCAATCCATAATGTTTTGTTTCAGGGGAAGTGAATGACTCCAGGAGCCTGAGGATCTCTGAGGCTTTCAACTGTTGCTACAGATCCTTTTCAGCCCACAGTGGGCTTGGTGATTTCACCAAACATCACATGGACACATGGGCACATGAGCCTGGAAGAACCAAAATAAAAATGCTCAGCTGGCATTTTGGTGTACCTAAAGGATCCAGGTCATTTCCTATATTAGTAGACAGAACAAGTCAGGCCAAAGGAAAGGTGGAAATCTTACGATCATGGTAAGAAGTGAGAAGAACATGAAAATGCTAGTAGATGGGCTGACAAATCTGCTGTTGTCATAGTGTCAGCGCTATGCTGAATGTATCATACAGCTTTGGAATCTCTTGTCAGGAGACCTTCACTGGGGTGTACTCCTGAGCAGAGCCATACAGAGGATGTGCTATAGAAGGAACGTAGTTTCCCTTCTTTTCTGTTGTGCCCCTTCGTCCAAAACATGAGCCTCTTGTACATCATTGTTGTGAGTGAATTGTGGTTTCAGTTCTGCCTGAAGACACATCCCTGGAGTAAGCTGTTTTCTCCCCAGATCCTCCATTCTGTCTGAGAGCTTGTTGAGCTTACCTTTATATACATGAATATGACATATTTCAATTTAAAAATACAGCCACACTCTTTTGCAGGCTGTGTTTTTACTCATAAGGCTTCTTTTTGTCATCATGTGGACCAAGCAGCTCTTTACTTTTGACTTTTTTCTGTGAATCACTTTGATTCAGCCAGACTTCTATATCGGTGTTACAAGCAAATAAACAATAATAACAGGTCTTTCCTTCATAAATAGAAGAGCTCACAGTTCCAGGGGACAGGTGGTGTTGCTGCTACAAATGTCTGTAATACACAGAGGAATATTCCTTACCTTTGCCATTATTACTGAAACAATTGCCTTCTATGTTAGAATAGTTAACAAGCCTACTGGAAGCTGTTAGATTTGATTACAGAGTGACAAGACTGATCTATTATGACAGCAGCTAAAACTAAATGTCCAATTAACCTTGCAAGTCAGCCTGTGGCTCAGCAGTATTTCCTTTTTACCTATGCAGAGTCTTTCCACCTCTCTCACCCACAGTAATGTGCTGCAGTGGTTTCAGCTTCGTAAAAGCTATTCCAGACCAACCTGACCAATGTCAGCAAACCCGATTGTCATCTGTACTAGGGCTGAGGTTTCCTTATCAATTCTTGCTTGAGCAGGGTGTATTGGTGTGTCCATGAAGTTGAGGATTGTCCTTGTTTTCATTGGAGTGCTTGCTAGTTACAAGCCGTCAGGCTTTAACTTGACTTGGTGAGTGAGGTCTGCAGTCTTCATCACAAGCAAAAGACACGAGCTGGTTCAGTGGGTGATCTATAGGGTGTCCTGCCTCTACACAGTGTGGGAGTGGTCCCATAACCAAGCCCCTTAGGACTAGACTTCTCCTTGAACACATCCTGCATCCAGACTTCTGCCAGTATGCTCAGGCAAAAATACAAGTTTTCACGCTTAAAAGCAATCCTGGTGATGAGCTTGTATGGCAATTATGTGCAGTGCTTCAATCTCAAGGTGATAACAAATGCTGTCTTGCTAGGTGAGAAGCCAACCCCCAAAGTATGTCCTCTGAGATAACAAAGCCCTTGTCAAAGATCCATATCTAAAAGGGCACTCCTCTATTCAACGCAGAGGTTTTTAGAGTGAAAATGACATTTTGGAAGAGATAATTATTTCCGTCATGGATTTTATTTAATAAATTACTACAGAGAATTGAGAAATGGGTCATATAACAGCCCTGGATAAATCTTCTTTTCCACCTGGAGTTATCAGTACATCAGTGTTATGCATTCACTCTTTCGAATTCCACATAAAGTCAGAAGAAGGCTTTGCCAAGAGACAAACAAATTCAACACCTTTCATTCAGTCACCACATGCTGGACATCAACCTTTCAGAAATAACTGAAAACAATTGAGCAATTAAGGTTGTCCAGCTCCAAACTGACAGGAGATTTTGGTGTAAGATACACCCTCAAGGAAGTTCAAGTGCCCCAGTGGTTTTTATACATCAAGAGAGTATCTTGGCACAGCACCATGATTGGAGTATATCTTGTACAGAGGGACATACACAAGTGTCACAGGAAGAAGCATAATGTTATGGTCTATAGTGGTGGTTTACCTGTCAAAGCTGCAGAATATTGCCATTTTTGAACCTTGAATCAAGTCTGTCTTGCCAGGAGTGCATCTTCATTTCTAGCTGCTTTTACACTTCCTTCTTGGTTTTGGTCTATTTTGTCAAGCTCAGAAAAGCAAAGCCTATCAACTGCTTGCTAAATCACCTCTATTCTTCACTCTATTTTAATTCAGAGACAGGCACTGCACACCCAGACTTACACTTTGAAGAATCTGTTCTCATATTCTGGATGACAGAAAGATACTCCAGAGGTTGCAGCAAGGAAAGAGTCCAGGGAGCTCATTTCTCCTGTGGCTAAATTACAAGATTTAATCATCAGTTTCGGATTCTTCTCTCATTAACATTCTACATTATGTAGCACTGCATATTATAGATTATTTTTCATCTAAACCTCCTAAGAAAAATATGGGATTATGTTATGATCTTGCATGAATGTGCCTCGATTGCTGTCAACACCACCCTTCTTAAGCAATTTCAATTGTATTTGTTAATTATCTTGATGCCTCACTACTGCCTCTCTCAAAGTACTGTGGTGCCTGGGCTTCCTCTCATTGTCGTTGGTAGTTCTAACATTCAGAGTGATTTGTTGTGCTCTCTGATTTTAACAGCCTGCCCCAAAACTTGCTCAAATCTTCACTAATGACACATGTACTAGACAATGAGATCAGGTAACCAGAAGTGGAAAGACCAAAGGTACGCTGCCATAAAGAAAGCCTAGATAGTGTCATCTACTTCAGAAACATTATCCTCTTGAGTTCTGATATTCTGTAAAGTTCAGGTCTTTACATTCACATCCAGAAACGGGACTGTTCCTTTCACCTTTTGCATAAACACTTTCTATCACAGAATCATATCATAGAACAGTTTGGGTAGGAAGGGACCATAAAGATCATCTAATTCCATTCCCCTTGCTATGGGCAGTGACATATTCCACTACAACAGGTTGCCCAAAGCCCCATCCAACCTGGCCTTGAACGCTTCCATGAATGGGGCATTCACAACTTATTTAGACAGCCTGTTCTAGTGCCTCACCACCCTCACAGTAAAGAATTTCTTTCTTATATTTAATCTAAACCTACCCTCTTTCAGCTTGAAGCTATTATCCCTTGTCCTAGCACTACACACCCTTGTAAAAAGTCCCTCTCCAGCTTTCCTGTAGGCTCCCTTCAGGTACTGGAAGTCTGCAATAAGGTCTCTCTGGAGCCTTCTCTTCTCCAGGCTCAACAACCCCTACTCTCTCAGCCTTTCCTCACAGAAAAGGTGTTCCACCCCTCTGATCTTTTTTGTGGCCCTTGACTGGACCCACTCCAATAGGTCCATGCCTTTCCTGTGTTGAAGGCTCCAAAGCTGGACGCAGGACTCCAGGTGGGGTCTCATCAGAGCAGAGTAGAGGGGCAGAATCCTCCCTCAACATGCTGGCCACACTTCTTTTGATGCAGCCCAGGATAGGGTTGGCTTTCTGGGCTGTCAGTATAGATTGCTGGGTCATGTAGATCTTCTCATTAACCAACACCACCTAGTCTTTCTCCTCAGGGCTGCTCTCAATCCGTTCTCTGCCCAGCTTGTATTTGTTTTTGGGATTTTCCCAGCCCATGTGCAGGACCTTGCACTTGGTCTTGTTGAACTGCACGAGGTTCACATAGGCCCACCTCACAAGCCTATCAAGGTCACCCTAGATGGCATCCCTTCCCTCCAGCATGTCGACCACAGAACACAGCTTGGTGTCCTTGGCAAACTAGCTGAGGATGCACTCAATCCCACTGTCTATGTCATCAACAGACGTGTTAAACAGCAATGGTCCCAATACCAACCCCTGAGGGACCCTACTCATCACTGGTCTCCACTTGGACATTGAGCCATTTACTATAATCCTTTAAGTGTGACCAGCAAGCCAATTCCATATCCACTGAGTGGTGCATCTGTCAGATCCATCTCTCCCCAATTTAGACACAAGGATGTTGTGTGGGACAATGTCAAATGCCTTGCATGAGTCCAGGCAGATGACGTCAATTGTTTTTCCCTTATCCACCAATTCTGTAACTCCATTGCAGAAGGCCACCAAATTTGTCAGGCATGATTTGCCCTTGGTGAAGCCATATTGGCTGTCACCAATCACTTCCTTATTTTCTGTGTGCGATATATATTGATATATGAGATTAATACATTAATATTAGTGATAGGATAACATGCAACAGTTCAGATCCAGGCTTTCTTGAACTTCACAGCAAATGCTTCTGGTTTAAAAGTCATGATGGCATCACAAAAAACTTGCTGAAATCAATGAAAATTATTCCATCTTCTGTCATGAGGATCGTCTCTGTTCCCTATCGCTATGGGGATCTCTGTCATATTATGGACTTTCAATACTGCAAAGGCTGGATCTTATCAGACAGTGTAAGACAGCAGCTGTGTAAATGCAAGATTTGCCTTATTAATGAAGTTCCAAACCCAGAAAACCATTGAATCAGTAAGCCTATGTCTTGAACATTAAAAGACCTACACACGGAGCAGAAGAATCATTATTTTTTGTAACTATTAGTGCTGCTAACATTCTTTCAATCATCCAGATCCTACTTTATAATTGTTTAATGACTCCCATAAATTTAGTCATCGCAAGGCATACCTGCTCTATCATTACCTGAACTTCTTTTGTGTTTAGCTTGAAAATTGTGTAAACCCTGCACATATAAGGAGTGGAAAAGATAAGGAGCGTTATTTTTGAAGAATTTTTCTAATGACACTTTCTCACTGCAAGAAATACATGTTCTTTGCTCAAAAAAGGTAACATCACCTCACTACGATGCACAGCCAGTAAATCTGATTAAAATGCATAAAACAAACCAAAAAATCAACCTCTTTTTCCCCCCAAGATTGTGAATCATTCAAAAACTCCTCCTTCCCACTCCCTGATTTACCTGTGGATGAATAATGATCTCACTTGTTTTTTGTTTCCCATAATTATCACCAGTGTGTTTCTAGCCCCAAAAGCCTTGCTTCTTTTCCATGACTTATTACTTTTTCTTCCAAAGAAGCAAATAAAGGACATATGAGTAGTGAACATAAACTTGGTGCAAATTCATGAAGCCTGGGAATCACAAGCATGCATTTCCATTACTACCCATCAGTTATGTGAACATAACCAGTAAGCAAAGACTCTGCTTCCATGAGGTAGTGGCAAATTACACTTGAGATGTTGGTTCACAAATGTGCTAGTGAATCTGTTCGTTATTCAGATGGTTTTATCAAGTCCTGCCTGAGATGAGGAGGATTTTAATTGAGTATATTTTGATTTCTCCCTTCCTAAGGGGTTCATGCCATGTAAACATTAAGGCTTCAGTGTATTGTGCACATCCTGCTATGCTCAGGTCCCAAGAGTAATAAGTAATGGCTATGCCTCGCTCTCTGAAAGTCATAAGCTCAGCTTGCCAAGCCCAGGGTTGTGCCTCACGCCTTCTGTCCACATGGTTGCCTCGTGAATCAGCAGGCCAAGCAACTTGCTGAAATACCAGATGTGGTCAAGGAAGTCCTAGCGAGACTATAGTCTGAAAAGACAGAGTTGAAGAGACTACCATGACATTGTGGAATTATTAGTAAAATTAAGGTTTTATATCTGAAAATTAAGGTTTATATGAAAACGTAGTAGTGTTCACCCATTGAGGAAAATCAAAAGGACCTCTGAGGATGGGACCCAGCTGCAGCAGGCATGCAAGGAATCCACTAACACAGCAACTCCCTGCAATGTACCATAGACGGTGGAGCGGAGTGGAGACTCCGTGGCCATGCTCCGTGATGATATAGCGGGAAGAAATGGTTCTCTAGAACTGATAAGCAGCTCATCTGGCCCCCTGAGTCAACAGGTTTTCGAAACCTTGCCAAAGTGCTATCCTCTTGTGAACTTTGCTCATTTTAATATCATTTTAATACCAAAACACACCTCCATCCCAAAGGCTACCCGCCTCCAAGGTGCGACCACCCCTCTTCAAGTCTGCACTCTTGATTTTTCGTAAACTATACCTTTAAACCTAAAGCAAGAAAATTTTACACCAATCATGATAAAAGGTATGTATGACTACAGGCACTCAAACTCCACCTTAAAGGTAGGAAGGATATAAAAATAGCCAGGGAAATGGGGGATTTCCGGAGAAGAAGATAACACCGTAGATTTTCGGAGGAAAAGAAGATAACACTGAGCAAGTCAAGGGAAACTCCACCTCAGACTGCCTCCAACAGCCGGGATTGGCCGACGGGTTGAGCTTTGCTTCTCCCCACCTTGGGACGCCTTGGGTGAGACTTAAACTAAGTGCTTGTCTCAGGAATAGTTACTCCCTAATGTTTATAGCCAGGCTGTATTATTTATAACCTTTTCACTCATTTTATATTTGCACTTGCTTTCTTGCAGACAGTCACTATCACCGGCAATTCAAAAAACCTATATACCTGTTGCACCAACAAAACTGCACTGTTTAAGTAGTCAGTTGTCACAGC
>Ga0065711_1004759_pt1 | contig 31904 bp, 25 predicted proteins | sample Hoacrofraction12_FD_59098 | JGI IMG/M metagenome (GOLD analysis project Ga0065711, IMG submission 59098) | Hoatzin crop microbial communities from Cojedes, Venezuela - Epithelial fraction 12 v2 (version 2) | ecosystem: Host-associated > Birds > Digestive system > Esophagus > Crop | place... | reverse complement strand
ATTGTTATACCAGATAGAAATCAAAGGCAGTTCTTCCCCCCCCCCCCTTAGTTTTGGCCACTAATTAGCAGAAACAGCCTTTAATTACATCGCGATCAGCTTGGAACTGCAATGCTTGAATTCCTATTCCACAAAGTCCAAAAAACCAATGCATAGGGGTCAAAACCTTGGCTACAGCTGTTTTCACAAATGTCGAGTGACTTGATGCCTGGAGTTGCACAGCTGTAACGTGAGAATTTGGTCCCCTGCTTTGCATGTAAACACAGTGCAATGGAAGAGACAGCAACAAACTCTCCTCTAAGAAAGAACTAGGTGTGTTTCACTGTAGTAAGAGGCTTTATACACAGTAGGGTAACCAAGTACTTCTGGTAATGTGCAGTATTTGATATTTTGTGTATGTGCTCGTGTCTTTATAAACATTCAGAATTAATCACGAACTAAGGTGATTGTACCTCACTATAAGGCGGCTTGCTATGGTTTGGTCTCATGGCTTTACCAACTTTTTTCTCCTCATTTACAAAAATCTGACAGTCCCACCTTCGCTGATAGTTATGTGTGTTTTATGGCTACTTGCTTCCCAAAAAAAGCACAAGTTCTGTATGAAAAAAGTAATACGTATATACCATGTTGAATCACAATATTACCTATACATCCAATTTACATTCTTTTATCCTGAAAGCATTTCATATTTCGATTGCTTGACACAAGCTATTGACTGCAGAAGTGAAAGAACATAAAACAGTTCATTCTACACCTCCAACTGCCTGAGAAAGAAAAATATTCTTCCAGTTTTATAAATTCATTCCTTAATTAGGATTTTTTCCATTTGGCATGCAGTTCCTTTGCTGCCAAACAATCTTTCAATGCTTTAATGCACTTCAACATCGCGTGAAAACATAAGCTGAACAAAAGAGGTGTCAACAAGCTCCTTGATCTATTACAGTTAGGTTCCTCCTCCCTCCCCCAAAGAACAGGTCATCTTAGCCTCCGAGTTAAAATCCCCATGGCAGCCAGTACAAAAGCAAATCACCTGCTTAATGGAATGAAACTTCATGTAGCTGAAGTACACAGGAACAATAACCAGGCAAGTGAGCACAAAGGTATGGTTACAGGCAGTCCTCCAGGGGATGGAAAGTGGCACAAGTTAAGGATGAGAACTACAGCACAGTTTATAAAACCATGAGAATAACTTTTATAATACTGTAAACTGCAAGAGTCTTCACATGTCATGGTTGATCAGGAGCCTCTGTGATCAGATCTTTAGGAGGGCATGTAGAGGAGCGGGGATCCATGGCTGAGTGCATTAAAGGAATATAAACATCATCCATGTTTGGCATGACAAAGATTTTCTGTGAAAAAGATGCAATTAAATCAAGTTACATTTCATATGTCACTTGAAACCTTAGTTTACCAATTTGTTTAGTTACAAAATGCAACAGAATTTCCACATAAAAGGTTCTTGAGTTCAGCACTGTTTGCATCAATGCCGCTACTGCAGCCCTGCAGCATCCATTAACGCCAGCCATTTAGTTGTGTTACAGCTGTAGATGAAGCTCAGAAATATGAAGATTTCTGCCCTTTCCATTACACTGAAATGGCACTACAGGAAACATGAACTTTTCTAAACTGCTGCTTTCTCAGCTCTTACCTATGCACTTTCAAACTGCACTTTTAATGAAATAAGCAGTTTTGACTTCTGGTTGATTGTACAGGTTCAGGTCTGGAAGGAATCTGGTCAGTAAACTGTTTTCCTATCCTGCAAGTATTTGTAAATTTGGAGGGTTTTTTCCTATTTTGCAGTACAGTTAATGTGATTTTAAAAAATTATTTTTAAAAAAGTAGTAACAGGACATCTTACTGTCTCATCTGTTCTTAATTTCAGACAACAGTTTGACCCTCTATCATCTAAGATCATGTTTTTATTTAAGTACTACAAATTCCAACATTCCAAAATTCTAAATTGTAAAATTATTCTGACAAGTGCTAAAACAGATTTCCATCCAGGTCTACAGGTGGTCTTGAGACCATACCAAAAGTCAGTTTCAGCAGAAGTTCTTAACATCCTTTCCACTGAACAGAGCAGTGGAGGATACCAACTAGTTTTGAATGAAATAGGGGACATGCAAAAACTAAAAATCCCCACCCCTCTAATAGACCAAAACTATCATTAATGAAGTGAAAATGTAAAGGAAACGCACCTGAAACTCTTGTTCTAGTTTCCTCTCTATCCAGTCAGTTACATGAACCAGAGTGACTTCTCTCTCACCAAGTTTTGGCCGAGCTTTTAACTCCAGGTGGGGAGGTCTTCGAAAGCCATACCTTAGAAGAACACACAGAACAGGTTTTATTCTAACACTCCAATGAAGCATATACTTAAATGTGTTCTCAGTTTTCTCTTAATAGCAATTCCTACCTCATTTACAACTAGTTTGTGTTGCACCTCTTCCAGAGCCCATTTCAGCTACACTTTTACCTTTTTTCTTAGTTGCAATCCCCTACGTAGCACACACCTGAAACATTGCCCGGTTCTGGAGGAAGTTCCTCTTACCATATTCTGTCAGTAGGTGGAGGTGGAATGTTAATTACGAGTGTTCCTCGGCACTCTTGTACTTCAACTGTTAGCAGCAATGGAGTATTGGAGACCTCTTCAATCTTCTTCTTAATAAACTCAGTCTCTGTTGCTTTCTGAAAGTATTTTGACTTAGTAATTTTATCCACAATTCTCATGATCTTACTTGTCCGATGTCCTCCGACATACCTTTAGAGAGAGAATGGAAAAAGAATACATTAAGGTAATTTTCTTAAACCTGTTGTTTGCTAAGACACCCATGGATTTCCTATTAAATCATTAGTTTTTTATATAAAATTTCTAAACAGATACATATTCACGTGTCCAAGCAGTACCTACCAGAGCCTGCACATAGCAGCCATACTCTGGCAGCTACAAGTGTCTGGCAGAAATTCTGTCCAGCCTGAACACACTCCTTCCCAGACTGCATTGGAAGTGCAACATTTTTTAAAATTGCAGCTACGCTTACATCATTTATGCCAGCAAGCTGGCATGAGAAGTGACAATCTGTCTATTACTGTTCTAAGACAATTGTCAAGACAGATGCACCGAGACATATGCACATATCAGCACAGAAGGCCCAGCCATCACGGCTAATCTACTTAACAGTGTGCGTTGAACAAAAAGGTTTTCGTTTTAAGGTATTGTAGCATTTAAAACGAGTATAAAGGTGTTGAAAAAGAAGGGGAAGACAATTTTGGCAGTGGGTGGAATGGTATTCCAAAAATGGTTAACTATGCCTGCAAAAAGAAGCTACTCTTCCTGGCAATTGTGTCAGACGACATCCTAGCTTTCAAAACAGATGCCTTAAGGACTGAATACGTCTTTTCTCACCCCTATCCCATACTGGAAATATACACTCTAAGAGCAGCATAGCTGGTATTTTCCACACACTATATTATGCCTAATTGTGGCTCTTGATATTATGTAGCAGAGATCGCCTTGCTAAGGAAATGACCAAGGGGAAAAAAAAGAAAAAAGAAAAAAAAAAAAAAAATCATTCTTACACAGACTTTGTACAGAGTTTTCTCCTTAGCACAACATAACACAGGAAACTCCTCAGCTCATATAAAAAGGGTGAACTAATTTCAGCTTTTGGATTTTACACTAGCTATATCTTTACCCAGCGAAAGTAGTTAACTCTCTCATCAGATTTTATAATGGCAGTAACGCAGATTGTTGGTAGGTGTAAGGAAATTCTTTCAGTATTTTACTTAAAATTCCTTTGTTCTCACTCTTTGTCCTTTTTATCAAGAGTTCTTTATAAGTTCTATGTATTTTTAAAAGATATGAAAAGCATCTTTTGAAATAATTCCAACAATTTTGCACAAAGCTGTCAGAAGGGTTTAGGAGTAAAACTAAGGAAACTCCCTGGAACGTTTTGAATATGTCACGGACTCTTTTGGTATATTCACTGTAAAATCCCTGACATGCGTTCAGACATAGGAAACACTGTGACTGAGACATTTCAGGCTGACTACAACTTTCTTACTGCGTGGCATAATTTCAGTCATATACAGAAAGCAAAAAAATTCAGAACAGCAGCCAAAGCAAGGAATGACGTGACAAAACTGATGTCAGGAAATTTTCTTTGAAATTCTTGCACAGCATCAGAGGGCAGTATTGCATAGCCTAGACGCTCAAAGTCCTTCAAGAAAAAAAAAAAAAAGAAAAGAAAGGAAGAAAAAAACCCCCCACCAACACAACCCCCCCGAGCAAGAAATCTAGGCTTGAATAACAATTGTTTTCTTAGAGAAAAGAACACAGTGGAAATAAGGGATCAGCAGGATCAACATGGGTATAATACGGTATACAAACAGTGTTACACGTTCACGCAGAAAATCCTGTTCTTGGCTCTGCTACCAGGCAAGGCAGGCTGGGGAAGGTCCCCATAGTTCTCTGGCCCAAAGACTGGTCTCTCTCTGTAACCTAACAGCGAAGAAATCAGGAGGCATCAAATGGAGCTCTGCACAGGTCACTCTACAGAAATGCTGTCTGGTGAACAACGCTCCCAGCACAGTAAAACGCTCGGCAGAGCAGCTTCCTTCCACTCTGTAGTACATGGCTCGATTGCTGCTCTTTGCTCTAGAAATGGGTGAGCTGTGTTTGCTTAATTGCTTGGATATACTCACACTCTGACATCCTGTGTGACGATGGGCTTTCTAGGACTGGAACAAGGTAGCAGTTATACTAAGTCTGGAAGTGGGGAGGAGGAGGAAAGGATTAACAAGCACTGTGTAGACAGCTCACCCTTCTGCTCCTGGAGTCACCTGCTTCTCTCCTGCCAATTCAGGAGCATCGTCCTCTTCTGAAGACCCAGCGCTGGACGATTCCTCATCACTGTCTGCAAGACAATACGCCCTTGGCCTGAAACTGAAACAAGGCAATTTCCAGGTCAAATATAATATTCTTAAATAGCTATTCATCATGTACAGCTTTGGCCGACATCACATGTATTTCTGTTGGTGACTCTGAAATGTCCCTTTCTCTTTTTTTAGAAACTCTACCTAAAAGAACAAATCCAAAGCCACCCTGAAGCCAGTCTGTCAGAACTAGCTCCAAAACAGAAAGGTTTTTCTTCTCGAGTGGAACATAATCCTGCATAAAAGAGGATGGCAGGGGAATAGCTGTTCTACATATTCAAATAAAAAGTGGTCATTATTCAAAACACATTTGAAAGCATCTTTGTTGCTGCTTGTGGTTTTCCATGAATGTTGAGCAGTACCTAGGCCAGACAGGGTTTTTTTGTTTGTTTTTAAAATGCTAACAAAGACATGCCTTCAAATTGAAAGATGTGAATGTGTGATTCTGTCTTCTACTAAAAGCAAACACAGGACTCCAACTTAAAATGACATCGTCTACCAAGTGAATCCCAGAATCCCTCAGAGACGTTAACGGAGCTGCTAACACGGATACCTTAGCCTCACAACATATATACCTTATCTTCACAGCACCTTTAACCCACATCAATGAATTCCATTTTGTCTGCTGACACACGCGTGCCATTTTTGCAGCACAGACATATCTCCAGCACTGGTAACACGTGCAAAGCACAAGAGAATCGACCTTTGTCGTCTGCCTCCAAAAGGAAACGCACAATGCTCACACTGGCAGAGCGAACTTGTCTCAAACGAGCGATTCACTTTACTGAAGCTACAGTGTGGGTCATCAGTTACCGATTTGTGTAGAAAAAAGGCAATTTTATTAACACAAGTCATCTAACATAACCCTGGGAAGCATTTTGTAGATGTTTTGCAGAGATTCGTTTGTCCCATATAAATTTAGGCTATAATCTCCCTTTAGTATCTTTGCTGGAAACACTCCTTTCCCTACTACATTTTGAGGGAAATTGACCTTCGGGCTTGTGACTTTTTAAGCTCCTCTGACACAGTGAATGATGTTTACTGGATTTACAGTTTCATTTTGTTTTTTTTCTGAAGAGAGTCCAAGATGAAATAAGGCAAAGAATGTCACGGGGAGAAGAGGGGAAAAAAGTAAAGTAGTAAGATCAAACTAGTGCTACTCTTACGGTACAAAGTATCACACAGTAGTAACCAACTCCTAGACTTCAATTATGGAAGAATTTATGCACACAACCACAGAAAAAAATTCCAAATCTTTTAAACAGATTAAAATTAGGGAAGGATACAGTGAATACATTTCAGTATAAACAGATCTCTACCAAATGCAAGAACCTGAAATAGTTACACAACGCAGGCTTCAAAAGCACATGGGTTTAGCCCTAGGGACTATACCCAGGACTGTAATATTCTACAGCTTGTTCAGAATGCAGTTTATAGCTGCGTTTTCTTTCTTTTTTTGTGTATGTGTTCTTGGAAATTTATTTGAAGCATTTACGAACCTCACAGAGGGCATGGACTGAGGCTACTGTCTGCTATTCTGCGCACAGAACCAACTGTCAGTGCTGCATGAAGTCCTAACGTAACAGGGCAGCTCAGGCACAGTGCACGGTGCACAGCACTCCTCCCCACTGCCTACGAGCTGGAGCAGTAACCCCCTGACCTCTCCACACTGAAGAATTCGCTACCCAGGCTATGGAATCAGAGTTGTAAACCTCTTCTCCTTACCCAGAGAAGCATTTTGTACCTGCCAAAGAGTGAGACAGCACACCAAACTGAACCAGCTCCCTGAGGACTTCGGGGGTGGCGGGTGGCTCAGGGCACTGGCCCAAATAGCAATGCTGGAGCTGTTTCTCAGAGAGAAGTTCATGTTTTTAGGTCAAACTACAGGTTTTCTACCTGGGTGTGACCTCACTTCACCTTCCCGTGAACCTAGTTCAAAGCACACCCAGTGCATTCTCCAGGCTCTCACAGGCGTCACCTTCTTACAAGAAGGTGTTTGATTTGCCTACGTAATGAAGTGCCTCCACAAGCATGCACCGACAGGCTAAGACCACAAGATTTGCTCGCATTAAACAAAGCAACAACAAATAAGCATGAGTGAGATTTCAGGGGATCTCTGCATACAATGGGCCATTTATGAGACACAAACACTGGCAGAGAAACACTTTGGAGCTACAGTATTGTTGCGGAGCAGATTGCACAGTATTTTCTGAATTGCCATTTGTCGGTTTGTTTTTACACAGTACAACATAGCAAAAAGCACTGATGGGGGAAGAAAGTGCGGTAACCTTGGGTTAGCCTGCCTGCGTTTGCCTAATCTCCAGTACGGTAGAACCTGCTACTGTATTAATTTTATAAAACTGGCAATTAAATAGTTTTCCACACTTTTTGAGAGCTGCATTTTCCTGAGAGTGCATGCAAGACAGCATTATGAAACTGTATAACAGCACACTTCTATTTCAAACAGTAACGCAGCAGCAACGACAGAATGGACTGCAACATTGAACCGCTTGTCTCGCTTCACACTGACAATAGCCAAGGACAGTTAAAGCTCAGTGCTGTTATCCCCACCCTCCTCTTTCTGGATGAGTAGATGTCTGTCTTACATGAGTTTGTGGTTACTGCATCTCAAGAGGCAGACTGTTCTAGGCTCTTGAGGAACAGAAATGAGCATAAGCAAGCAACATGCATCACTCATGGACAATACGACTGGAGATGCAAGCGTATGCAGAACAGTTTTATTTGTCTCAGAAATTGTCAGCTGATAATTTAAAAAGTCAGTAAAATTAACTAACACATGGAAAGTATAGATGAGAATCAGTGTTCTATACTTCTTAGAGTCTTTGTTTATTTGTTTGTTTATAACATCCACTGTATTTAAGGAGAAAAAACAAACAAACAAACCAACCTCATTCAAACTAGAACGCATTAGACTGCTCTATGTAAGGCTGGTGTGGTACCTGGCCCCTAGCTTTGGAAGCATCACAGCCATGTGCAGGGAGCCACACAGTTAATGGTTACACCTTGAAGTCATTGGTTGCTTAGCTACAGACATTTACATTTGCGTTGCTGGGGGCCTACTGCTCAGCTAGAATTAAGCTGATTTTTAAATATGGAATCATTGCGTTCACTAACTCTTTCTGAGGCCGTTCTTGCACTGGACAGATATAAAAATACACAAAGGAATTCCTGAAGGGATGGGGAAGAAAAGCAAGAATTCAATTTGTATAGACATTTCCTTCTCTAACCCCCATTTTTTGGGTGGACAAGATTAAAGGGATTTTTCAAAAATCACCCCTACCAATTATAGTGATGTAAATTCAGAAATATTTATTTCAAGCAGTGACAGTGAGAATCTAGGTCGGTATTAAATCCTCTGAATTTCTACCACTGTATGAGATCATTCAGCCATTAGTTTTTTCACATTTATTTTCTTGTCATGACTGCACTGTAACACAGTGCTGCTGTAAGTATTACTTCAAGATATCTCAGAATAAATGGTCAGAGCTACAACATGAGTATACAAAGAATCTAGTCTCTTAATTCTGAAAGACCACAACATTCTATTCATATCTAAACAAATGGCCAGATTGAGAGAATATTTTCTTGATTTGTTGGCAGTGGCTGTACACTAAATCAGAGAACACCCACTGTTCAGGAAACACAGACTTCTTAAGTACAAAGAGAATAATATGGCACAAAGAGAACCAACACTCCACAGCTGACGGGATGGACGTTTGACAGGTGCCACTCACCAGGTTAATACAAATGGAGAGAGTGATGAAATTCAGACATCATAACATCATAAAAACAAGATGGAAAGCACAAATACAAGTTAGGCAAGTTACAGTATGTGTGTTTTCTAATTAGTTCATCTATAAGGCATTTCACTTAGACATAGCAGGTGAACAGAAGTGGGATACGATGAAAACTGGGGACTAAGGTAGTGGTGTGCTTATTCTCATGATGCAATAAAGCTATTGAACAAGACTTCACCAAACAATTACAGCTTATTTACCTTCCACAGTTGTTTACTATTACACAGTTTAGAACTATAGCTGTCCCATGCTGTGGTAGCAAGTTATGTGTCTATCTCTGTATCTGCATGTGTGTTATCTCCTATATCCAAGTCCTACTGGCTAAGACCCCAAATCAAGCATAACACAAAACTGAATTTTAGTCACAGAACATTTTGAAATCCTACTAAAATAGGTGTAATCAAACATTAAAGTTGCACAGAAAGACCAAGTTCTACACTCACATGTACGCAACCCCCTCTGATCTATTGCACAGCTAGAGCTGCATTCATACAAGGAAAATTTCACTTTTTCACTACAAAAACTCTTGCTTGATTCTACCATTGTAATACCTTACCCTTCTCTGCCGATCTCTCCAACTTTAAGCGCTTCACCAAGCGGCTCTTTACCAAGTTTGGTCAAGTTCATCTTGGTCTCTAGGGTCATCAGAAAAGATCCATTGTAGGACATTTCCAAATCAATCCAAAGTCCTAAAATTAACAACAACAAAAAGATGTCACTTTAAGAACAGTCACAATCACTCTATTTTAATGTCAAGCCAAAACTCATTTTAAAAAAGTCTACACATCACACTTTTTCCAAAGAGAAAAACTACTTTTTTGTCAATCGATTATGTCATTAATTCACAAATAATTAAAAGCTTATCAAAGCAAGCTTTCTGTTCACACTAAGCTTATGGAACAAAGTTGAACATTCAGATATGAATCAAAGCCATGCTGAAAGACAGATCAGTGAGTACAGCTAATGATCTAAAAAAAACAGTGTGATTTACGCAAACCTAAACTGCTTAAGAGATCAGAATCAAGATAAAGAAAATAGAATACAGCCAGGGATTCACTTCAAAACTATTTACAGTACTGTTCCAAGCCAAACAGTAATGGGGACACTTGTCTGTATTACTTACACTGTCCGAATGAAGCAAAACTTGAAATCCCGGAGCAATATTGCTTGTCACACCTCGTGACCTGCAGTCTCTTTTGCTTTCGACAATGGTGTATCAAAGAAGTATGAAAAGGTTCGCTCAGCAACTCGGCTACAGACATTCTTCTTATGACTCACAGCAAACAGGGTCATTACTTAGAACAATTCTAGACATGTAGTATTAAGTTAAATCCTATTGTCTGGGCACAGCAAAAGAATTGTTTTGGGAATAATTGTAAGATTAGGTCCTGCCTCTTAAGTGACACTCTGCAGCCCCACTGATTAAAAAAAGCTGTAGGGTATTTGTGATCCAGAGATTAGAAATCAGATGCCACTAAGCACAGATTATGCATTTTCCTTCTCCAGACATTGAAGCTACACACAATATGTCCTGCCAGTATCTGGCACATCAACCACTAATGCATTCTACTTTTATTTACTTATTCAGAAGCAATTAATAGTAACTAGTCTTTGGGTTTGATCTAGAAAAGACACACTTTTGCAGCTGAAGAACAACTGTTTTCTTTTCTGCAAAAGCATATCAGAAGAATGGCAGTGTCCCCAGTCGCACTTATTTATATTAACGGAAATACACCCAGCTCCCAAAGACCAGCTCACTGATGCACTATGAGACAACATGCTGGAAGCAGTACTGAAGGCAAGCTGCTTCTTTACTAACCCAAATTAATTATTTCCATCATACAGTTTTTCTAATGCTGTTCTAAAACAAAACACAAGAACTCAAACAAAAGCTTATATAGATTTTTCCTCTTTACAGTAATGAAGCAGCAGTAAGATCATCAGAAACAAGAAAACAGCTAAACAGAGCTTTTGGATGGCCAATGAGTCAGCACGCTTCAAACATCAATATTGTTTTAACAGTAGATCAAGTTAAGCAAAGGATGCCATTACAGAGAAGGAAAATTCCTTCTGGCCAGAAAGTGTTCATATGCATTTTCCGGTGTAAACAAAGGAGGTAGGGGAGGGAGAGGGGGTGAAGAATTGGGCAGATGTTACAATTTAGTCAGAGATATCTGGTTCCCTAGCCTTGACAGAAGTACAGTAAATGCTACAGCATATGCTGTCACCCAAATAGGACTGTATTAACAGAAACAAGATTTCTTCTTTCCTAACTTTGTTTGTTAACAAATTCAGTGACTTAGAGGAGCCATATATTAATTAAAAAAAATATTTTCCTCATAATCAAGCACTGGTAAAAAAGTATGGATGAAACAAAGCACATCACAATTAGTAACTGCATTTTGAAGCCTCACAAAAGGCTACCTCAAATGACAGATAGTCTCAAAACACTTTAAAAAAAAAATATTCTTAAAAGCGTTCATTACGGATACTGGTTTGAAGGTTTACGGATTTTTTTCCCCCTCCACATGTGGTCTATTCACAGCTCAACTTACCAACAATACATTTATCCTTATGAAAACAAGCATTTCCAATTATCATCCCCTTATTTATTTATGTCCTTTTAAGTACAACAGCAAAACAAGTTATTTCAGTAATTCTTCACTGCAAGCTCTTAAAAACTCACATACTAAGAGTTCACATGTCATTTGACAATATGAAGGAAGTTACAAGGATTACAAATTCTACCACAAACATCTGCTTGTCACAGTTTAATTGAACAAGAAACTGAAGGAGTTAATTGCTCTCACTGCTGTTGTTGGCAATTAATTGAAGCCAAGTGTTCAGCAGTCTCCTAAATCCCATCTCATGATTTAGAACTACAGTCTTGTGTTACAACTAAAGTTACAAGAACAGAGAAAGGAATTTAAAAATTGGTTAAATCTAGACAAAGGGAAACACTCTGACAAGAATCCCAAAGCCTAAGTTCGTTTAAAAAGAAACCACAAAACCACCTGGCAAGCTGCATACATGTAAAAATTTAAAAAAAGTTTTCACTTTGCTTTCCGTAACTGAAAATAAAATTTCTACCACTGGTGAAGCCTCTTTGCTTCTGAGAACACCAAAGGATGTCATAAGTTCTGCAGAGAACCCACTGCCCCACGCGGGAAGCTTATAACGAGACGTTGAAATACGTTTTAGTTCCCCGAATACTGACTGCACATGAGCTTATTCCATCTATTAAATTTTTATTTCTCTTAAAAGACAGTTTTTCTTCCTCAGGACACCAAACCAATTTGCTCTTTTCAAACACGCTTTGTTTATAAAGCTCAGTGGAAAATGTACTTTCAAGAAGTTGAGAGTAAAGTACCCAGTGCTTTAAAGACAAGGCTTTTCCCCAAAGAGCTGCGAGTCTCAAGTGAGATAAGGGCAAACAATAGTATTTGGATACAATGGACAGCATTAGTTAACATGTTATGTATGTCCAAGAGAATTTTAATAATTCCCCAAAGTCTGTTTTGTTCACGCTTTTATGAGGGAAAGGTTAGAGCTCACTAACCTTCTCAAGCTTTCAGTCAGTGATTTGAGCAGCACAACAGTTTTAATATTAGTGATAAAATTTATTTATTTCCTCCTAAATCTCATACATCTGGTATTCTTGCAAAGGTCTGATGACAACTGTTCACCTGAGTTAGAGAAGAGCACTGTAGTAAGAGTGGCTGACAAATGAGCCTTACATCAGAACTACAGTTAAATAAACCTTAAAAAGACCAGGTCCAAACTATATAATATGAGCAAAGATGAAGCCTAAATAGCTTCTAAGTAGAAAGTAACTCCTTATCTAATACTGTGCATAGCCAAATTCTATCACAACGTCTCCATCCTGGGGAAACACTGTTGCTTGACCTGTAAGAACAGCGAGAAGAGCCAAGATCTTGAGGAGACAAACCGGCCCAACGATGAGAACCTCCCTCCCAAACCCACCGAGCTCAGCACTGCGATCCCTTCCAACCAGCACTGCAAGAAAGGACACGGTGCTGGACTCCTGCTGCGTGCTCGGTGCCCTCACGCTCTGAGAAGGCACGGCGTAAAGAAACATAAGAGTCTGTTCCTCGCTGAGAAACACTGCGCACAGGAGAGCTACCAAAGACTGAGTCTGTTACGATTCTCAGCTAGTTACCTGTTCAAACTTCGCTCTGTCTAAGTTTGTTGTTATTGTTCTAAATGTGCTACTGAGATTTGCTGAAGGTTTGCTCATTGCTGGCATGCAATTTAGAGCCTCTCCAGAGGCTCTTAAGAAGTACTGTAAATTCATTAAATTCCTGCCATCTCACTACCAGTTTATTGGTTTAGCACCATCTAACATTATTTTGTCTTGATACTTTCATCTAGAAGTGGGAAGAGCAGTTTAAAACAAAGTTGTTTGCCATGCAATCCATAGCTGCACCACAACAGGTCCTCCAAGGAAATATTTCCCTTTAGACCAATTAGAAACTTCTCCACCTTGAATCAAGTCATCCCCTTTCACTTCTCCAGTGCAGTGTAACACCATGGTAACTGAAGGAGTGAATGCAGGAGACAAATTAGGAAACCCTTAATAAACTCAGAAACAATTTAAAATGAAAAACTGCCCTGATTACATGTCTTAGAAGAAAGACAGCATTTACCTCACCTCAGCATGTAGAACAAAAATACTTTTGAAGCTAAAAATATTAACCCAAGTTTGTCATTTTGTGAAACTACTTAAGTGACAAGAGTATCCTCAAAAATACTCCTCCTATGACCATACACAAGTCAGAAAGAACAGAAAACTAAAAGAAAAAAACCCAGAACTAATTCATAAAGCAGCAGTATGGAAGTCATTAAGTTTAAAAATAATCATATTTAATATTAAGGACAAAAAATTATGCTGTATTTTGAAGTTTCTTTTCAAAGTAACACTGCATCTTGTTTTCTGACTTACTACAATTGTATTTTCTGAATCACTGTTTTCAGAACAGGAGAACTTCTCTTGCAGAGAGCCAAATCTGCTTTGTGCTGTGGTACAGAATCAGATCTCTCTCCAGCAGATGTGTATGGCTCTGTGTACTCCATGACCGTATCAGAGGCATGGCTGTTTGCATGCAAATTTTAGTTTAATTCAGTAATTATTTCCAATGGAAAGACTTAATCATATTTCCGTATCTACAGAATTGTTTACACCAAGCCTGACGCTACTGTTATTGCGGACAGAGACCACTCAGTATCTCCTCAGAATAAGCTCTTAGTAAGTGTACCTTCTTCTGACTAAAACACCCATAAGAACAACAGATCAAAATTCTGTCTGTCACAGATATGAAGGCATGAACCTGACAAAACCAGAAGAGGAAACGTGATATTTTTACCTCTGTGATCAACAGCAGGTTTGAAGGCTTGAAGGATCTTCGGCACTGCTATCCCCATGTCAAGCTCAGTTAGAGTTAACTCATTCATGAAATACGGCAGCTAAAAGAAGAGATTGTAAAAATCAAATCCATGTTATGGAACCAAACATCATTGGTTCCTGAGAGAAGAAAGGTCATTGAACTTAAAGAATGGATTGAGCTGAAAAGACACCAGTGAAAGAACACAAATAACAATTACACAAACTTTTTCTCATTCTAGGATTTCACAGTCACCAGTTTCAAAATAATATTTTCGGGGGAGATTCAGCATCTGAACTTGGACTGTTTCTAAAACTATGCTGAGGTTCCGAAGCTGACCTTAAACCTCCCGCAAGCTTTTTAGTAAAAGCACATAAAAAGCTCAAGAATGAAGTATGAATCCTATTTTACTGTGAATAACAATCAAAGACTACTTTGGATTTTAAATCCAGTCACATATTTTATAGTTCCAGTTATATCAATGTCTCTGCTATTTTTATCTTTGGCAAATTCTCTCACAGCACATTAGCCTTTAAATCTGTATCATACTTTTAGTATTATAAGAGATACAGAATCACAATGGTTTGGGTATCTATTTGCTCTAAGTATTTCTAACTGCTAGAAATTCTCTCTCCTGTGAACAGACAGTGCTTTAACCTATCAAAACCACATCCATCCCTCATTCCCAGTCTTTCCACTTAAACTGTTTTCAGTGAGATATCTGGGTACCCTGCTGTCACAACTGTGTAAACAGCCAGGGCAGAATTAGGTTAGTGCTTGTTTCCCAAAGCACAAGCAACTCTATGTCACAGCTGGTGCTGGCAGCTAAATTTCAGAGCTTCTGTCTGCAAGACTACCTCTTCCTTTGCCTTCAGGAACAGGTGAACTCCTCCCCAAACATCAGGAGCTAAACAGCCCTGTGATTAACTGCTGCTGGTCAGAAGTTACAGAATGCAAAGGAAAGACCCAGAAGTCATTCAAAAGCATCTCTCCTCCCCTCACCCTCTGAGCTTATGCAGCTGATCCACAATTATATCCCATCACCCCAGAGACCTCTTCTCCTGACTGTTACTCCCACTGATCTCTCCTGCAAGCAGTGTATGTGTGAAGTTAAACAGGAGCCCACTAGAACAGTGGTACCCTGATCTCCTACACCTTAAAGGCAATCTACTTTTCCTAAAGCAGATTTCATAACTTCTAAGCAGTTCTATTTATCCCTAAAGTAAATATAATAATACTACTACTTTTTACATAAAAACTTCACAGACACAAGTAATTAATCCAGCAGCAGCTCATTTGAAACTGAAGCAGCAAAGTTAACATGTTGAGATCCTACTGTGAAACGGATAGCAAAGCTGAACTGGAATGCTGCACCACATTTACTTGTCTTTTACACACAAGCATGAAATGAGTGTTTTTTCTGCTGTTTCAAAACTCAAAGACTATGTGTTTGTTTTCCTCCATAAGGAATGTATAGTGCAAGTCTCTAGATTAGTTACCTTTATTTTGCTAAGTTTCATTTGGATCTTCTTTGACACTAGATCAGACCAATACTTTTCTCCTAAAAAATCCCAAAATATTCTTCCAAGCAAAGCATTCACCCAGGCCTCCTGTTCTTCTTCTTCAGCTTCCACATGGGCATCTGGTAACTGAAAACACAGAGCAGGTTACTCAGCTCTATAAATTCTATAAACTAAGGTCAGAAAAGGCCTCATTTACACAGGGAAGTTCAGTGTTATAGCCCGGGTTAGCTAAGAACACTAAATGCTCAGCACAGATAGCAGCTTTACAACCACATCAGCTGGCCTGACATGAGCTTGTCTGTCATCGTTCTGACATGCAACAGAGTGAGAACACACAGACACAGATTCACCTCTGGCAGTGAAATGAGAAAGCTGTATGTCACTTAACCTCTGGCAGAAAAGGCAGATAAGCCCAGAGTGGGTAGACTTAGAATGCGTCTGTAGTAGAGACACTCCCTCTTCCCAATAGGATCTAGAAGAACAGCTACTTCACTCTTCTTTTGTTTCACAAAAAAACAGGAACGGAAGACCCAATCTTACACCCTTAAACCCAGTTCAGAAGCATCACAAACAGATGATAAACACATGCAGTACAGGGAAACAAATTACTCCTTCCAGTGTTTGTACATAGGATTCAGGAAACCGCACTGTTCCTTCTGCTGCATTAAAGGTTTTGTTTACAGCCTAAGAGGATTATGACTTGGTCTCAAAACACTTGGAGATATATGTTCAGATGTTGCATCACTGACTATAGACATAAAAGCAACTGCAGATGAACTAATTTTGGGTGTATACATGCTATTATGCATTTCATTAAAACCAGGAGGTTTCCATGAAGGAAAGACAACACACTTAATGCCTCTCAACTGCCTGCAGTGAAAGGAGAATTTGCTTTTCATTCTTACAGGCAGAAACCCTGAAGCCAGGAGAAAAGCAGTGCTTTCTAAGAGGAGTCAGGTAGATTCTCAGTTCTGCACATCACTTCTTGGCAATGACTGCTCCCCATGGCTGCAGCCTCACGCAGGCAGAATTGCCAGCTTAGTTGCTTCTGCTGTGACACAAGTTTCCTGCCAGCACTGCTGATCTATTTATAGAATGATTTCTGATACGTGCCAGATTCAGCAGCAAATTCATCACTGCTTCAGGGGTTGTTGGGGGCTAGAATAGTTTTTTTCCTGGGGGGACATAAGATGTTTATTTGTATGCTATACCATTCCCTCCTGCTCCTTCCTGGACATCATATGAAAGTCTGACAACAAAGATGAATGACAGGAATTACATCTTTTAAATGCACGGTGAGCGTGCTTAACTTTAAGGATCCATTTATTAAGAGCATCATACTTAATATTAAGGTTCTGTTTATTAAGAGCGATTCAAATGCAGTCCAAGAGGCCAAAGGATTAGTCAGAGCTACAGACATTGTTCACTATCACGCTGCCACCTACCACACAATACTAACACACCAGCCACCTAGTGTTGCTTTACAAGACATGCGAAAAATGGAAGCCATACAATCCACCCACCCATCCACGCCTTGTGTGTTTTTGAGCAAGACTGTCCAAATCAAGCTGTAATCTCTACAAGAGCCAATTCCATCTTTGTCCCCCAGTCAACCCAAGCAGCAGGTATACTGCAGTAAAACCGTCCCATTGTCATCAAAGCCACAGCCAGAGGACCATCGGACACACTACAGGCAAACTCCTAACCCTGTCATGGCCAGGACATCATTCTTGAGCAGAGGAACTGAAGAGGTTAAGCACTTTCTGGAACATGCAGCAGAAAAACAGTTCTCAGGTCCAGCACAAAAACCACTGCTTCACATGATCCAGAGTGCACGAGCGAAGCCAGCTGTGGGGCTGAAAATGGGTTCTGTAGTACAATATCTGCACTGAAAAACTGCTGCAAACAGCATCCAACTTATACTTGTGTTATGTGACAATTCTGTCTCAATCAGGTGCTCAGACACACTCAGGAATGGTACATTTAGCTCCCCCCAATCCGTGTACCCAATGGTATGTTTGGCTCCCCACAATCAGCAGAAAGTGAAAATTAGTTTTACTACCACGCTGACTTCATAAAAAGTTTAGGTCCAACCTGTAGTTAAAGAAATAAATTTTTCTTTTTACATAACTGATTTTTAAAGTAGCAGCTAACAAGATAAAATATATCACCACCTTCGATTCATCTTTTGGGGGAAAAGTATTACCTTTTTCACAGCTGTAGGGCTGCTATCTGCACTGAGGACTGGACTACCTGAAGGGCTTTTCTTGTCATGTGGAACACACTTTGCCATATAAATACTGTAGTCCAGAAGCATCTTCTGCCGCACGTTGCCAGCCAGATCCTTGTGCTTCGGCTGGGATGCAATTTCTTCTGTACTTCCCTTGCTGCTGCTTCGGCTGTGTGTGAGAACTCCAGCTTGACTATCGCTTCTGCTGTGTGTTGGCAAGATCCCTAAATTAAAAGGAATAATACCTGTTTAGCAGAAAAGGAACCTGACAGTCAAATAGCAGAGTGTATGATCAAACAATCAAAGGAACAAAATTAGTGCAGATACAATTTATTCTGAAAAAAGACCATTCGGAGTAGTGTGTTCTCATTTTGAAGAGTAAAACTAAATTCCACTACTGTGTGCTCAGGTGGTCCTAAACCCAAATTAGTCAATCTTTGGTACGATTCAGCACTCAGCAGGATGTGGGACTGCAAAACTCAGCTGATCAATAGCATATTTAAATATAGACATTCACATACGTCTAACATATGTCAGAATTCCCAAAAGCCCTGCTGGGGAATGCCTAAAATAAAAGTCAGGTGATTAAAATGTACCTATAACCAAACTTTTTTTTTAAATTTAATTATAGGCTGCTATAATTAAAAGGACTGTCAAAAGCATGTAACTAGTAGAATTTTAATTAGTCATTAATGCATTTGCATTTCAAGAAGTTACGTGCCAGAAATAATGATGTTAACCAGTTTTTGAAAAGCTTCTCAGAGAATAGATAAAGACACAAAAGCATGAGTCATTCAGATTTAAAATCATATCATAGGATGGCTCTAAATTAATATTTCAAATATTTGATCAATACTGTAGACTAATAAGTTTGTTGGTTCAGATATGTATTAGCAGAAGACTTTTTATTTAAACACAAAAATGTGTATGCTTGTGACATTAACTCATGAGAAAGCTCTTTTGTCTTTACAGGAGGCTGGAATGGAAGGAAGGATGGAGGAGGAAGAATGAGTAATGAGAGGACTGAGTCTAATACTGCAAATATTGACATCAGTTCCAACAGTACAGAGAGGGGAAAAAAAAAAGGATTGAACAATTCATCCCAACAAAAATTATAGGAGTTGTTATAATCACTGAAAAATAGTGTATTCACATAAAACAGTCTAAAAATAGTAAGAATAGTTGAGGGCATATAGACAAGCATATAGCCAAGAGGAAAAGGCAGGGTGGGAAGGTGGGAATGAGATGCCAAGCTAAAGAGCAGAGGAATGTCTTTGGTATTATTTGTCTGTAAAGATCACTATTGCTCTACAGTTGCTATAACTACCACTGGGAAAACACAACTTTGGTTTGTTTCTCTCAATAGACACTTCTACTAGAACACAAAATTTGAATACCTGGCTTGATCCCACATAAACTAGATGGCTTCTTTGCTTCAGACTTCAGCTTGGATGCAAGAAGGAATCTTCTGAACCATTCCTCCTTCTCCCTACCTGTCCTGCCAAAGAGATAAAGCACTTGATCCTTTTGGCTAGTGTTCTTTGCTCCATCCTGAGGTTTCCTAGAGTCTTCATTGTTCGAGTCCACTTTTTCAGCAGATAACTTTTCCTCCGTATTCTCTTTATCAGTCTGGGCCTTAGCCATAAAGTCATCCTGTCTAGCGAGTTCAATGCAAATAGGGTACTTCTTATTCCAAATGCGTTTTCGTGCCAGACTCTTAGGAACCAGGGAAATCTGAAGGATAAGCGAAAGGGTTAAATTAGCTTATTTTTCAGTTGTATCTTCTATGTTTCTATAGTCACATAAAGAACATAAGAATGTGAGAGATACAGATGCTACACTGGATCTGCTGGGTTTAACTGAGTCTTAACTTATAGTTGGTTGATGTTGAATCCGCTGCTGTCACTAGGTCTTCGGTGAGCCACAGCCTTGGAATTAAAACAAGGACCATCTGAGTAGCTTAGACTTCTACAATCATGTGGAGAAACTCAGTTTTTGTTTAAAAGATCTTAGTCTCATAGTTATGCAGAAAAAATAGAAAAACCAAGAACCTTATTTCTGTGACCACGGGGCAGGTAACAAGAATCCAAACTGAGTTTTAAAGCTCAACTTTTCAGGCCCACCTGATGAAACTGAGTGTTTGAAGTTGGCAATAGTCACATCAGGTATGTAAGAATCAAGGTATAAAACTGATCTGCAGATCATTATATTATAAATTCAGCATATTCGGAGAGAATCGAGACAATGCAAGTGATGAGAAGAGTGGTAAGACTTAAAAAGTCTAATCTAGGGGCTGAACTTACCCGCATTCTCCAAAAACTGTGGGTAAATACCTTGGAGAATAGCCATAATTTGCTTATTATGTTCAGGGCACCCAGCACTTTTACAACCAGTTGGGGGTGGGGGACTTGGGGAAGTGCTGGAAATTTTTCTAAGATACCATGGGGAACAGTTGTCAGTCAAGCGCTGTCGTAGCATGTGATAGCTTTGCTTATCTTCATTACGAGAAAACAGATCTGCAGTAGGCAGGAATCTAAGTTTTTGCTTTATCTTTTTCACCGTCTTCCTTTAATGGAAAGCTGAGCTGACAGCAGGCTCCTTTTCCATACCAATTCAGGGAATCAAAGGGCGGTTTTCCTCCCTGTCACCTTGGTCCCTCTCGCCCTCTAACTCCCACCGCCAGTTGAAGCACTGTTTCCTCCTACATCCATGCTGCCAAGGCCCTCTATTGATGCAGCACACTAAGAAAATCCATTATTTTAATAATGAGGTATTGATGTATCGCTTAATATAATGCCAATGGAATCAACTTCATGTGGCAACTCTTCACAGATTTGAGGGAGGCAAATAACACGTAGGAAAACTGTCCCAGCGTTATTCTTGGTGCGCTTTTCTAACTGCGACAATCCCAATCTCTTTCCCCAGGCAGCAGAAGCCACCTCTTGCTCTCCTCTTTTACATCCATGTACATTCCGCCTTCAAGTGAAATGCAAATGTTGTCTGAACTGCCTTGGGATAGAGGCAACCATCAAAGATTGTGCATTTTGGGGTAAGCGTCCCAACACTCATGCAGTAATCTAATGTATGGGGAACAATTCTCTAAACTCCCACGTGTTAACTTCTGCTTTGAACTGACAGGGGAAAATCATGCTTTTCCTTTACTGTGTAAATATGTAATTTTTTCTAAATCCTGCTCAATCTTCCTCTCCAGCACAATCTTTTGCAAGTTAGTCATGACAACAGTTTTTGTTTACATAATGACAGCACATGACACTAGAGGAGCAAAAAAAATTCCAAAATTTCAAAAAAAAAAGTTTCTTTGTTAAAACCAGACACAAGTAAGGCACACTCACCTTGCTCTCTGTAAGTTCATAAATCTTCTGGCTGACATACGTGACATCAGGCTTTGGCTCATTGTACACAGCCCTTCTAGAAATGTTTTTATTGGGTTTCGAAAGTCTCAAGGTGCTTCCTTCGAGTCGCACATAGACAGAGTGAGTCAATGTGGCATGGTATGTTTCTGGATCATAATTATAAATTTCATTCATCCATCCCTAGAGAAGAAAACACTTGTTAACAGGCTTTTAAGCTGATGGAAAACCAAGTACAGCATGTACATCAAAGTTTTAAATAATTATCCCAGCTTTTGCTAAAGTTATGTCACTTACTGTACAAATACAACAAAGTAGCAGATGCTCTAAATGAGGTAGCACCAAACTGACAGAGCACAAGATGAGGCCTATATCCCAAGCACACAATTTGTTTTTCTGAGTATATCATTTTGTACATGCAGTATCCTTGCACCTCATCTTCACGAAACGCTGCGAGACCTGCGGATGCGGGCTTGATGGGGAAAGCCCCAAGGCAGCCGGGATGGGCACGCTGGGAGCAGCCCGCCAGCTCGCCGCAAGCAGACACTGCAGTCACCAACGGCCAAGGCAGAGCAAACAGCCCGTCTGCTTACAGACAGCACTGACATTTTAATCACCAACAATTAAGGCTTGAGTGGAAGACCACAACGGAGTTTGTTTTAACACACCATCACTGTTTAATACCATTAAACATGTTGTGTGACTGCCCGGTTACACAGGCATCACACAGTGGGCATTACATTTCATTCGTTTCTGTGCAGAAAACAAACAAACCACCCCTGCTGTAACAAGCCCGTAAGCGCTGACTCTAACCATGGGGGTGATGTTACTCCTCTTCTCTAACACCTGCTTACAGAAAATGAAAGATGATAAATGGGGCAGAAGACAAGCCAGAATACTCATGCAAAGAGGACAAGTTATCCTTCTCTTAACCTGCCCTACAACATACTTTGATAATTACTTCTACCTGCACATCAAAACCTTAATTTGGCATACTCAATACTGATTAATGTCAACAGAAAGCAAAGGAGATAGACTTAAATAAGCATACCCTAGAGCATAAAGTAAAATTGCATCATTGTAAATAAATCCATAGGCGAGTATAGCAGGGGGGAGAGCATCTACTGCTGGGAAGTGGGCAGAGCTGAACAAGCATCCCTAGTATTCTTCAAAACAAAAACGTTGTAACTACCTTATGCAAAANATCCCAGAAATTACTGCAAAATTTTAACTTAAAGAAGTCTCCACCCATACATAGAAATGTAAAATTTGTTTTAATGCTCATTTACTTCAGTGCCATATAATTTCTCAAAATAGACAGCATACACTTTCTTAGGTGCCATAGTAACAGTGATATCTGTGTTTTGCCTACTCTAACATCTAGCTCCAATTTCACTATAAACCCTAAAAAAACTAGATAAATTAGCATTTCTTTTATATCCAGGAAAGATTAAGTCATTCATCTTTGCTCAGCTCCAAAGCAGACTACCTCTTCCATTAACAAAAATACCTATACTAACACATGCTCTTTGAAGAAGTTTTGTGTTTGGGTTTTTTTACTTACACCAGGTTACATACAACTACCATACAGGAAATGCAATGCTTGTGGAAGAGTTTTCTAGAAACCATCAAGGTTCTGCACAGCAGGGCTGATGTATGCTTGAGTACATCCCATTTCCTTCCTAGAAATTATCAAGCCAAGACATCTTTGAGCAGACAGCAATTAATATTCAGCCAGAACTCCAGCAGGACTTGGTGAAGCACAAGGACATCACATGAGTCGCCTAAAGCCACCGTGAGCCATTCACTCTGTGCAGAACTGGAATATCCATATGGCCCACAGATGTCTAAAAAGACTCCCACCTGTCCCTCAGATCAAATCTCTGACCTATTTCTAGCTCAGACACCGGAGTCTGCAGCCAGGCAAAAGTACTGACCAAAATTTGCTGCCTCTAAAGTTTCTCGCCTTCTCCTGCAAGGCGGTTCAGGCGAAGACCACACAAGCTGGCAGAAAGGGAAAGGGATACTTGGAAAGTGGATCTTTATATGAAGCTTAGCCACATGAGCCCTTCTTAAAACTGTAGTAATCTGTTATGTTCAGCAGGAAGGCTGGAAACCTCCGGGTATGTGTGCTACCCAAGAAGAAAAGCCAGAGCACACTTGAAGTTTTCCTTAACATCCTCCTCGAGATGGAACCAGCTGGAGTTTTCTGACACCAGCACTTGAGCTGAGCAGAGGACACGTAGCAACGAAAACAAGACGTGATTTACACATAACTTTCCTGACTGCCACGTACCACAGTAAGAAGTAAAAATCCATGAACACAGCTTCAAAGATGAAAAGCTGGGTGTTGAGATGTCATGAACACCTTGGGACACACATCAGATACACAAATGTTGCTACATCTTCTCAGCAGCTATACAACTGTTACCCAACACCCTTACAGTCATGTTTAATTTTACCCCTCCGGCACATACAGAGATGCCATAGCCACATCCATGATAAAAAGGTGCAAGGCCCAGCCTACGTTAATTGACTTAACCAAGTCCAATGACTTAACCAAGTCCAGTGAACAGGGGTCTGAATCCATCTGGAATGTCATCCACTAGGCCAGCACCTTTCCTATCCAGTTGCTTCTGTAACAGTGCCAGCACCAGCCTTTGTGCCATAAGACTTCCTCACCCTACGCAACCAAACAACACAGGAGCAGCCCTTTTGAAGATTGCCACCTTCTTCTCAGCAGCAGCAAGACACATTGGCTTTAAAGGGTAAAAATAAACAAACCAGAATCTCTGTTTCCTCAGTTTGTATATTCCGGCTTCTCTTCCAGCATTCTGGAGCCTTGCAAAGTCCCACCTGCTCTTCTGATCCCCACCACGTGCTTAGGCTTTCCACCACAAACAAATGGATTAGCTATATAATCTGCCAAACACACAGTTCTCAAGGCCCATACTGCCAGTTCCCCTGTTCACTGTATGGAACAAACCCAACAGGAGCGCAAACGCTGCTTCTCATAGCACAGCCATCAGCATACCAGCAACTGAAGAACCTGTCCAAGACTTTTAACAATGATTTCTGGTTGTCTAAGGTACTGAATGTTCAAAATCTAGAACTGACATTTACTAGATCAGTACATTTACCACCTGAAACAGCAGCCTGCATAGCAATTTCCACATAAGGAAGAGATTGGCTGCCCTATGAATTTGAGGCGTAGCCCAAACCCAAAAGATACAGACGTTTAAATTCAAATATTTGGGGTTTTATTTTTGGAAAGTACCTAGGCAACAGTCAGGATGAAAGAGATACCATACTGTGTTACTACAAACCCTCCTTCTACATAAATCCTTAGTTTCCTAATTTCTCAGGATGCGCTGTCTCCTTTTCGCACTCAATTTTCATGTTATTTTGTAACATAGAAAAACATTGCATGGCTGAGACTGAAATATCAGTACTTCACCAAATGATGATTCTTCACTCTACTAATGAATCTGAACATGTGTGCCAGATGCAGGAATTACGCACCCCCCCTCCCCCAGTATCTAACAGTGTTAAAGGGGGAAATGACACCACTTGCCTTCTCACTTCGGCAATTTTTGTAAAACTTGGTTTCATCTAGCATAAAAACCATTTTTGAGAAGGTTATCCAAGAAACACCAAAATTCATTCCAAAGTTCCTGAATTTTAAGAACAATTTTAGCAGAAATATCTCCACCCCTTTCTTTGCAAAATCAAACTGGAACAAAAGATACACAGCCTACGGAAACCGTTTTGCAATGCATCTAAACACAGAAGTTATGTTACCATAACGTGCTATCAACAGATGAATTTTCCCAAATTACCGAAACAACAATGGATTTCCTTGTGTAGGAGAGGAGAGACTGTATGATGGGTCTGTTTTGTACTAGCGAAGTTGTTAAAATAAGAAATGTGGTAATTCAGGGAGGACAATGACCATAGTCATATGCTGCTCTGCAGCTGCTTGCCATTTACGCTGATCCTGTGATCTCCATTTATAAAGGTCAGCAGTTGCTCTGAATCCACAGCTGAAATTAGGAGAAAGCGTCTCACCATCAGTTTGGTAACTAAGCTGAAAAAGTATCCCGTTAGAATATTGGGCAAATATAGCAAAGGTCTGGCCTGTCTGTTAGGCAGCAGAGGCCGAATCGGCTTCCAGCACGCAGCACGTCACCTCCGTCATGGCAGCGAGTCCAACCAAACGGGGAACGCATGGCTCCGTGCAACACAAGCACTTGCACACAACGGCTTTCAAAGGCTCACCCTCGTTTACCTTTCCTCTTTCATGACTCTGGGCTGCAAATTTTTTATTCAGAACTGCAATTCAACAGAATACTTCATGCGAGTAAGAACTGCAGAGTCAGGCCCCGCAGAGTATCAACTTCTTAACATTACTTAGTTTAAGATCTCAGGCATGCTATACCTCAACCTGAGAGGGGACACGGGGGGATCCGCAAAAGATCCTTATGAAGGACCCAGGGGGCTGGGGGCACAGACCAGGTCTGCAAGTAAAAATATATAAAAATCATTACTTCTGTGATATTTTCAAACACATAAATAAAAGAATCAGCAAGTCAACATCACAATAAAAGCCCCAATCTGGATCACAACTGCCCCTAGAGTTTCTTAGTGATATTAACAGACTGATTAGTATCCATTATCATTAAATGGTATAATCAAATGCTCCAGCACTGAAATTCTCAAAAGACTGTTGATCACTCAAATAACATGAATTGTATCAGCATCCCTCTCATTACCACTATTTTATAATACTTCAATAGTATTTTGCTTGATAAACAAGGAAAAATGCGAAGCAGTTTTCTGACCTTTTACTGACAGGGAATCTAAAGACACAAGAAAAGGTCTAAGGTGGGCAGAAGGAACCATCCCTTTAACTGGAAAACACACTTGTCTGCCAGAGGCCACTATCAAACATGCAACCTTCCAAGTGATATCCAGGAACAGCACGTCAGTAAAAAGCCTCCTCTTTCTGCAGAGTTGTGGCTCAAAAAGCTTCATTTCTCTAGCAGGCACTGCTGACATGGTCTTCTCATAAAAGTTCTTTCTAATAGAAAGAGTAAATTTATCATTTTCATTTTAGCTGTTACTTAAAACCTTTTGTATCAGCCAGCAAAACACAAGGGAATGTACATTTGAGAAGACCAATAAGGAAGTTAGAAAAGACTAATGCATTGAAGAATAAGAAAAAATGTGGGCAGAGACAAAGAGGAAAAGGAAGCTAGAGAACTGAAGACTAAGTGAATGAGAAGATAAGAAAACATACACTGAAGATGCAGAGGGACTGCGTGCATTTTCTGGTTGGGAGGGGGTGTTCTCCCTCCAATGCCAAAGACATTTAAGTGAAATAAGTACAGAAATCTACAGAAGCACACACCACCCAGCACGACAGCATTTTTTTCTTTCACACTGCAAAGGAACAGTCTGGGGGGAGACAATATGAATGTTCAGGTATTTCAGCAACTGCTGAGGGGAATTTTCCACTAGTTCTTGAAACCAGGGAAATGCCAACTTCTCAAACAATGTTTACATGGGGAATGCACACGTACTCCTACAAAAATAGCTTGACAGCAGTTTGGCAGAATCCCAACTGCTAGAGGCCCAAAAAGGGATCTTACAGCCTTTATCATAATGGCATGAAAGCAGGGCAGGCCAGAATACAAGACCAACAAGTTCTGAAAAGAGTATCTTCACGCAAGAGCATCAAGCTTGATTTTCCTATATTCACATGAATTTTGTTACAGAAGAATCTTTATCTCATTTTTCAGAGGATCTAACTGTCCAGTGCTCATTTTGACAAATAGAAAACAGTTGTATGGAGTGGGAATAATAACTTGCAATCTGCTAAATCATATTACATTATTTTCCACTCTAATATGGGCACTGAGCTGGTTTTTAAACTCCTGAAGCATTAAAAAGCTCTTTTATAGGGCTTTACATACTAAGGACAATTACGCTGTGTGTTAATGAGCGCAAGAAATACTTCTCAGGTCATACAAAACATGAACCTAAATTCATACAGACTCCTCTGCACAGTTCATTTCTTGCCTACAGCCAGTCTCATAAAATCTATTTCCTGAATAAAAGCATTATAGTTTAAAGTTCCTTTATTCTGAGTAACAGCTAACATCTCAAAGACCCTGCTTAACACCAGCCAACAACGAATATCAGGATCTTTACCAGCTTTCAAATACCGAGGCAAGTTTATATGCAGGGTCTCAGCACCCAATTAACAAGGACAGAACTGAAAGTCTGTGGAGATTTCTACATGTAAGCAGCAGGTAAACCAATTGGGCAGACAGGAGTGTTCAGTTTGAGTTCATAACAGCAAATAAAGACCACAACTCATACCATTCCAGAAACAAAAAAGGGAACCCCAAGGTAGCATCAGGGCTAGGCATGCAATTGCTGCCTCTATACAGCAAAAGTTGGCTTTTGTACCCCATTTCTCTAACTTTTCAGTTACCTAAATATACATGAGATTAGCTATCAATACATTACAGATTCTACAGCATATAACCAATACTGTATGAATTTAAATTCATGCAACCTTTGTGTTGTTACACAACTGAGATGCACCTTCAGAAAGCTCAGGATGGATTTAGTATTTAGATGAATACAAGAAAGCATTCACAAATACTCTGATAAGCAAGCGATATCAAGTGAAGGTTGCACCACCACCATCCTGAAATGCTTCTGCTGCAGATTGGAAGCTAATAGGTGCTTTACTGTTCTGAATTCTGCAATGCAGAAAATATTGTCTTTATTCATCAAAAACAGAGGAGAGGCAGGACAGGGACAAGCAAGAAGCACAAAGCCACTAAACTAACTGAGCGGTTGTACGGATCACAGCTGGGCAGACAGCCATGTTTCAGACATAGGAAGCAACAGCAGCCTGCAGTACCTGAACAAGAAGTGGAGATGGGGAAGGGTAAAGAGGAGGGAGGATAAATTTTCTAAGAGCTTGATTTAAAACCTAATTTTCACGCAGACGTTTTACTGAACTATTAATACGTATTATACTATATAGTACAATATTGAAGACAGCAGCTTGCAGAACCAAAGACACCATTACCCATGAGTACAGCCCTTTCACCACTCATTCCTCCTCCCATTCTAATTAGCCAACGTTTTGGGAGAATCCGTATGCTCTCCAACTACCTATGCTTTACTTGAACACAACGCTTCTGAATCTCCTTAGACTGAACAGACCAGACAGACAAATTACTGCCTAGACAGTAAAATACCCCAGAAACAAAATACTTCTCCCAAGATGCAGCTTCCAGCACCAATGTTATTCTACACACTACACTCTGACACTACTTCTCGCAGCAGTTCAGCTGGATCATTTCAAATCCATCAGCAAAACCATCTGCCCTTTTTCTTTTGAAACAATTCTGTTTTTCTACTAATCCTTAAGGACACTGAAGTCTTACATACTCTTGGCTGCTAAATCATTTGTGCCCCTGCCAAAGCCACCTGACCCTAAACCAACACTCTGTTTACAAATGGGGATAATTCAGCTCATTTACACCTTCAGAATAAATTTAGTTTACTATGTCTACCCAAAATAATGCAGACACACACACATAAAAAGTGCCATGATCTCACCTTCAGTATTTCAGGTTCTTTGATGTCTAGAGCTCCTGTATCCCATTGCTTTTTCACACTTCTATGCAATTTGAGATATTCATGAGTACGTGGAGTAAGAAGCCAAATCACACAGATAGCTATCATAAATCCAAGGGCCATTCCAAATAAAAGTCCACTTAAGTAGCCAGGGAGAGGGATAATAAAGTAAGCATAGACCAACAGCGTTAAGAAGTACAAAGTTTTCACTGGTATTTTAGGCTGTTGCACACACAGATTATTTTCATCTTCACTACTGAGCATAGTACCGTTTTCCTCAGTCACGTCAGGATCCAGCAAAGTTTCAGCAGGTTTATCAGTTTTGCTTTCATCCTCTAGCAAGGAAAAGTCTTCAGCATACAGTTCACAAAACTCCTCATCCTCTCTGCTTGCTAGTGCAGACAAGGAACATTTTTCAAGTACGAGTGAAGTTTTCGAACTCACGTCCTTTGTGCTTGCAGACTGAGAGCTTTTGGTCTCTGTCTCTTTTGCAGGTTCCTCAGCCGCTTTTGACTGATCGTTCTTATTCAGGTTAGAGTCACTTCCATACAAGTCTCCTTCAGAATCACATTCTTCTTCCTTAATGCTGTAGTTGTTATTGCTTTCCAAATGGCCATTCAAACTGGAAAGGTTTGAGAGTTCTGAAGCACTTGAAGATAAGGCTTTGGGCCTGTGGCTACTACTTTCATCACCCATAATTTTACTGAGCAGCTGAAAAGGCTCATATATTACTTCAGAAAGGCGTCTTTTAGTATCTTCAATTTTAGCCTCCATTTCAGGTACTTTAAAAAAGGAACGAGTGTCAGAGGGAGATGTTAATGGAGAAGAGGGTGCAGTTTTAGAATCACCACCTGTAGCTCGAGGTTGAGTGAACTGTTTGAACAGATGCAAGTTCAGCTTCGAGTCGGGTGGCCTGTAAGACACAGCTTCAGATTCTTGTTTAGAAGTGTCTGTAGACAGAGATTTCACTAAGGTTTTCATTAACTGCCTATGTCTCATTGGCGGGGTGGGTTCTTTTGGTTCCACATCTGTTGAAAGGGACTTGACTAAACCCTTAAAAGGCTTTGAACTAGAAATTGTGGATGATCCACTAGCGCAGACAACTGATCTGGAAGGGGATGAGGATGGGGAAGACGACAGGCTGGATTTCTGTTCCACAGGTGGTGGTGCACCTGATAAGCTAACTGTATGACATGAGTGTGATGATGGAGACAGGACTAGTGGCACTGCACTGAATATCTGGGATGTGGAAGGAGAATCCAACAGCTTTACAGTCTCTGCAGTTGGCAGAACTGCAGGCGATGAGGACAGCAATGATGCAGAGTTGGCCATGTTAAGCGAGGTAGCTGGACCAGAAAAATCATGGCCGGTATGCTCAAAGCAGAGGTCTTCCTTGGCTTCAAGTGCTGTTACAATGCTTTGGTCATCTAGTTCCTCATCAAGAAACTCCTTAAACTCCTCTTCCTCCTCTTCTTCCTCCTTCCCAAATGCAGAGAAATGAATAGTGATGGTTTCTTGGGAGACAGATCGTTGGACCTGCACTTTTGGTGCTGACTGCTTTGAGGACATTTCACCAGTTTTCTCTGCATGGCTACTGTTCTGACTTGTCATTGCAGGTCCCAGAGATGTGTCAGAGTCTGTGAAGAAAATGTAATATTATGTTAAATGCATTCTTTTCCTCCTGCAAACAACCCTTATTTTCAAGCACTCAGCCAAACACAAGAGACAGGTTATACACAACAGGTCAGTCAGCTGACAATTAAAATAATCTGGATACTATATCTCACTGGATTAAAGCTGTCTAGTCAAATTATGGACTCTTATTAAAGAAACTGACTGTAGACTTATTTAATTGCATAAAACATATCTATATTTTAGTTTATACCCCCTTCACATCTGCTTAGCTACCGCTAAGCTCAAAAAGAGACACAGAGAAAAACATGCTTTGGATAACTGGCAATCATGGATAGGCATGAAGAGCATCACCAGACCCTCTCAGATGATCTTGATAGAAGAATGTGACACAATTTTAGCTAGTAAAAAAAGAAAAACCAACCACCCACACAACAAAAAAAACAAGAAGCAGATGATACTAATGCTCAAAATTACAGATCCAGGCTACTGTTTGCCAGTTAACAAATTTCCACACAGCACAAAATGGCAATACTAAGAAGTGCCGCGCTCTTAAAATTGCCTTCAAGTGTTGTGAAATTATAGTTCATCTCTGACGCGCGACCTTCCTATTTTCCCCACTTCTGAGTTCCAGAAGTCCCATCACACCTCAACACACTGAAATTCTTCACTCCTAACTCTTAGCTCCTTCTACATACAATGATTAATGCTTTCTATTTCTTTTAAATAAAGCAAATTTGAAACTCAAAGTAAGGTCAGAAATACGTCTTTATGTGTGGGACAGTACCTTCTCCTGTATACCTGTTTGAACTGGTCTATAGGAAGTAGAGATTTAAATTGTAATTTATCATGTGTGTTACCATGTTTTATAGTTCAACTTGACCTTAAGGGTCTTTTCGAACCTAAATGATTCTAATTCTACATAGTCTTTGTCTTTGCAGGTTTTGCAAACTATGGACAAATGATCAGCATACACAATAGTCCAATAAGTGCAGGCAAAACAAAGCAGAATTGCACAGAACTTAATTTTAAAAGTTATCCTCTTGAATTCCCAGACTAGACATCCTTCATAAATGTATTTTAGCAGAATCCCAATACAGAAAGATGAAGTAGCTTCAAACATTTCAGTAATGGACAGTATCAAACTAACTGTTGTCAGAAAGACACAAGTCAGACTTCCGCAGATACAGCATGTTTGACGTGTACCTCAGATAATGTACATATCCAAAGCACGCACTACTGCAAGCAGTTGTGCTGTAAGAGTGTGTAAGCACATTTCAGTAGGGGCAACCATTCTTCTCACTGACAGATCGATAGTGGTTTTTGAAAGTACC
>Ga0065711_1030638_pt1 | contig 31909 bp, 16 predicted proteins | sample Hoacrofraction12_FD_59098 | JGI IMG/M metagenome (GOLD analysis project Ga0065711, IMG submission 59098) | Hoatzin crop microbial communities from Cojedes, Venezuela - Epithelial fraction 12 v2 (version 2) | ecosystem: Host-associated > Birds > Digestive system > Esophagus > Crop | place... | reverse complement strand
AAAAAAAAAACCCCCCCCCCCCCCCCCCCCGCGATAGGAAATCATCACTCACAGATGTGAAGTCATCTTACTGTTGTTGCAGTGCTAGCTTCTTCAACATAGGGCTTACACTAGGTTATACTACCCATGGTTTTATAGTGGGTAGAAAGTCTGCTTTCCATCAGCAGTGATTGATTTTCTCTTTCACTGCAAAAAACAACAAATTAAAAAATAAGATGGTATTTTCTTTTAAACGTCAATGAAAATACTTGGTTTTTACTCCAGCTAGTTACCTCCTCTCTGAATTTGAGAGAGTAAAAAAGAGATATCCTTCATCCTGTAATGCTCCAAACTGTTTAATTTCAGTTGTGTCTAAATATAGATTATTTTTGTTATTCCTTTCCCTTAAGCAAATTTAGCAATGCAAGAAATCATGTGGAACAAAACTAACAGAAGCCTATGCCATGTGTCTGTCTGATGCGCAGAAAATATTCGGAACTTATTTCTGCTGCTGACTCCATACAGGCAATGACTGTGCTTGTGCAGCCAACTCCATGTTTAGAGTTAAAAACCTTCAAAAAACCACAAGTATTGCATTTTTGCAAGAGTAGTAGGTACCTCAGTGGAAAAGAACTGCTCATTTTCTTGAATGGTTGGTTGGTGATGCTGAGGGAAGAGTGCAGGACTCTGGAGAATTATGTGGTTCCCAGAGGAGATATGAACCAGAGCTTTTCCTGAGAGTTCTGGGAGACGACGAATTCCTCTCTGAATAAACAGGTTTTATTTGTTAATTAAAAGTTTTCTAAATGCTGGGGGTTTTGGCTTTTTGACAGGTGAATGTTACTCGTGAAGACTCCCCCAGTGAAGATCCGGTCTTTCTCCGTACTCTAGGGAAGGGAGATTGGTTTGGAGAAAAAGCCCTTCAAGGGTAAGTGCTCCTTATGATGTAGCTCTTACGTTGAGATAATATTTCAAGGACTTTTGCAGCCTTCAGAGGGCTTTTGCAATTTGGAAAGAGATTGGGACTGTGTTTATGCTTTTGGAGTCAGACTTTGTTACTTCGTGTTACGTGTTGCAAGGAGGCTGCACCTTCACGGGGAAATAAGGTTTGTTCTTCAGTTGAGTGGCCCAATGTAGATCTTCCTGTGTTTGTAGACATCAGAAGATAGTTTACACTGTCTTCTCTGAACATGCATTTGAAGATCAAACTGTTTGATGTTTTGCAACTCTGGAGTTTTTTTCATGTACAGGAAAAGCGTAATTATGGTCTTCTTGATCGGGTAGACGGCTGAAGGCAGGATGGTGGTGGTGGTTTTTAAATTGTCTTATTGTGTATATGTGATTTTGGTGGAGGTGGGAATTGTATGCAAGTGACCTGTTTTATATAAATATTTTGCTTTGGCAATGAACTAAAAGAAGAGAAACTGTAAATCCATATTCAACAGATGACTATTATAAAAAGATGCTTTATTTCCTTAGGGAGGAATAAGAATAGGAATAGTAAAACATGTGCTTTAGGCAGGAATTTGGGGCACCCATCCATCTTAATGGATAAGTACTCATCCCATCCTGGGTTATCTCCGTATAAGAGCTATTGGGCTTCTCTCTGATGCTGTGATAACGTGTTCAATCCCTCCTCAGTTGGTCGTCTTCTTCCAAAAAGAAGGCAGAATATGTGAAGGGCAAATTTTATCTCGCTTCTTGGCAGCCAGGAAGATGTATCCAGCACAAGACTCAAGTCTGGCCCCTGCAAATCTATACCTTAATTTTAAAATAATATGGTTATTAAATAAATGTCCTTATTTCAGTTACTTTTTTAATATTAAGATGGAGATGAACTCTAATTTTAAATTTTCCCCCACAGACACATAAGATAGAAACACTTTTTTTTAAATTTGTTTAGAGCCTCATGGACACTTGACTCTCAGAGCTGGTACTTTTTTAAAACAGCACCAAATATATCGTGGCATCCGCTCTAATAGTGAGAGCAGGCAACAGTGTGCCAAACAAAATCGTCTTCAGAAGAAGACCCAATATGGGAAACAAAAGGAATTTCCTTCCTTGCATCCCTAAACAGTTCTAGGGGCATGCAGCACCACCGTGATGAGAATTTCTCAGCATTTTAAATACAGTATTTTGGCTGACTGACTCAGACTGAGATTAGTTAATTTACAATAAATACTTGTTTGCATATATTGAAGTATTCAGTACGTAATAACTTTGATCATCTGAAACTACGCAGAAACTTAATAAATGAGAGTATGTTCTCAACATGCAAGGCAAGCATAATACTGGCATATTTTTTTGCTAGGGAGACGACATACCTGAAGTACCATACTTCCACTTTGCTAATAAGCTCAGTAGTTCTGTAGCTAGATTTAAATTGAGTAGTGTAAAAATATTGTAATGTAAAGCATCCAGCAGCTCAATAAATTGCTAATAAATGAGTATCTTTCAGGACTGTCTAAGACATCACTTCAGCATCTTGGGAAACCTGTAGGGTGTTTCTACTGCTGTAAAGTACAGTTATGGCTGGCAGCACAAGATAAAATCAACTTTTTGATGTATTTTCTTTGCTTTTTCCTCTGACTAATTTTTCAAAACTTTTCTGGGACTTACATAACAATACTTAATTACATGCTGTTAAATCATGTTGTGGTTTCATATGTGTAAGGGTAATGACAACTAAAGGACATTTCTTCCTGATGATATGAAATAATAGTTGCAGTGTTCATTCAGTGTAGTGCTGCACAGCAGGAGGAGGGATAACGAAGATCTTCTAGTCTCTGACAGAAATGTGTGTACTGACATGTACATTGGGTCAATGATATACATTATTCTGCTTTTCACTCTCGCACCAGGTGGCATGCATTATTTCACAGTATCCCATTGCACACCAGCAGGAGCAAAACAAGTCATGAAATGATCAGCCACAACATCTTACAGTAATACTCAAGGCTCCCAACTGTTATGCTGTTCTCTTACCTTCCTGGCTAATTGGCGCTGAGACAGCAGATGTATAATTTATGGTACAACAATACATAATTTACAGCATACTCACAATCAGTTATTTTTGGTGATGTTTTCTTAATTGGAAAGAAAACATTTTAGAAGGCTGTTTACAATAATAATGTCTATCAACAGGGAAATAATTAATTCAAGTAAGCAAAGGGAAACAACTCAATGCAACTTTGTGGCTCACATACAAAAACTAGCTAATAATAATGGTGTGCTGCCTTTATGGCATCACACAGCTGAATCTTTGCACGACAGCGTCTGTCTGGACCACAGCACATCCTCATCCAGAGATGTTTGTGGAGCGGCCGTCCATCCATCTCATTGAATGGAAAACATGGTTTAGTCCGCAGTGGACAGTCTTATGGAAAAAAATGGGGGCAGAAACAAGGACAGAAAAGCAAATCTTTAGGAATGTAAGAGAAGGCTTTTTCTGCTTCAGAAATTGTGTTTCCCATAGCCCAACCAAAAAGAGGAACAGTTTGAGCCATTGCCTCCTTACATGATGTATCGCATCATATATAACGTTTAGGTAGAGCTGTCATTTCGGGGTTTCACCTGGTTTTGAGGTCCAGGAGGAGCTACAGATCATGGGGCAGAAGAGTGGTGGCACATGGCAGAGGCAGTGGCAGAGCCCACCTCGGTGAGCAGGAAAGACGTTTTGAAAGAAATGTCATTCATAGTGCAGTTCATAACACTTTGACCAAACTGACCAACTCCAGAGGTCCAGTAAGTGGGATTTTCTGGTGAGTGCATTGGCTTTTAGAGAAGGGGATTCCTAAAAACTCAGCAGCCTGAAGTCTCCTGGAGATGGCAAGAGAGGAAGAATTTGGGAGAGTAGCTCATGTTGAAGCGGACACAGGACTTGCCCTGGGCTCCACAACATATGTATATCTATTTAATGTATCTGTGTTTAAATATAAATGCTGGCAGTGCATTGTAGTGAAAAAAAAGTAATGGAAATATGGATGCCAGGCTTTGATTTAAACTTATGCAAATACATGAAGCGGTTTTAGCGAAGATGTTTTGTGCATAGTAAGATGACAATGGCAACTTGTTTTAAGGCTGTTTTACTGTATTTCTAAGCTGTTGTCTTTGAGAAGAGCATTTTTAAAGCAGTTACCAGAGGAGGTAGCTACTTCAGTGTGGCTGGGGTGGACACTGGTGAGGCAAAACAGTGTTACGGAAGCACAGTTTGATCTTGAAAGCAGCTTAGTTTGCTCATTTGTCCATGTGAGCTGTCTTTGAAATAATGAACTTATTTGTTTTTCACTTAGAGTTTATCATCTTCAGTTGTGTTGATTTATAGATCCACATGGGCATGTATTTGCAATGTAATTAAGCCACAGCAAAACACATTCGCTTGAGCATGAGCAAAACCAGAGCAGTGTGACAGCCAGTTTGAGGAGATAACAGCATCTTGGAGACCGGTGTGAATGATTTTAGGGCATGGCATATGGAAAAGATGTAGGAATTTGGGAAGCCTTGCTGCCTCCAGGGTTGTGGTGGGTCAACTCGCGGATGGGACCACCAGAGGAAGCTCCTGCTTGGCACAGAGAGCCCCGGCCAAAGGGTGTCCTGCCTTTGTCCTCTCATTTGTAAAGAATGAAATACAGACTTTTTTGTTTATTATTATTTTTTCAAAATATCTTCTTCACATGGGGTGAAGAAGAAATTGTGGTCTTTGGGTCGTGCACAAAGTGCTCTGTTGTAGTGACAGTTAATAATGATATTTGAGCTACAGTAATAGATTTATATAAATTTCTTACCTGTTTCGTTTCTGGTTTTCCAGAAATTCTTTTCCCCAGTTGCTCGCTATTAACTTTTGAAGGACTACAGATATTTTTTCGCTCTGTTCAAATGCTGGGGAAATAAGATTGATTCTTAGCAGTTAGAAAATAGCTAATTTGGTAAATGGTAAAATGGATTTGCATGCTGGTGTCTTCAAATGTTTTTTATTTTGCAAGATGCACACACAGTGCCCCATACACTTCACAGCTGCCTTGGCTTTCCAGGGAATGAAAAGTGCAGGCTGGAGTGGCTTTTACTTTATGTTGTTATAATTTTTTTTTTTTCCTGTAAAATGGATGCCGCTTCTCAGACCGATCTTCATTCTTGCAGTAAAACAGGGTATTTTTCACGCTCCCTTGCTGTCAGACATTGCGTGTTCTTCCCTTTCATTTGACACACATAGATTTCTGCTCATTAGAAATCACCTGTTGGGAGGTATCTAACAAGTTTCAATTTACTGTAATTTATTTTGTTTCATTTAATTTCTTTCAGCCCTTGCTATGCCTGAACAGTTGTGTCTAGAAAAGCTTTTTCAGTGTCCTTGACTGAACTTCTCGGTGAACGGTGATGCTTCATCTTCATAGGACAGCTTCCTCTAGATACTGTGCTTCCACCAAAACCTTGCCATGTGGTGACCTATTAACCTAATTGTCTTGATTTTTCTTGGTAAGAGAGAATGGGATGGAGAATTTGAAATGTTTATTGCTCTGTGACATAGAGCAGCAAAGACTTTCAAGGCAGTCACACAAGTATATACATGGCAAACAGGAGTCTCATCTCAGGCTGGCATTATATATATATAAATATATTTTTAAAAAATTGTGTATGTGTATATGTATAAAAAAGAGAAATACATATTCTATAGAATAATATAGTTTAATTTCTTTTTCTCCAGGGAGAATTACTAGTCTTTCTGTTGCAATCAGTGTGTTTGGGAAAGAGGCATCCAACCACGAAAGAGTGTTGGGGGGCTGGGCATGAGGAGAAGCAACATTACGGTCTAAGAAAGCAAATGGGATCTGTGATGTAAAAGGGATGGGAAAATGGGCTGTGAGGTCCTGGCTGGGAGAATTATGGAAAGCTCCTGCCTACACCAATTTCTCTTGCTCACAGTCTTGGCATAAAGCCATTACTTACAACTGCCAGGGGTCATGTTGCGAAGAGATTAACAATTCCCATTTCATCCCAGTTAGGAAAAGGCGAAAGAATAAAAACTAAGACAAAACAGCCATAGGGTAGAAATTAGGTTAGGGAAAATGTAGTTTTCCAGCCAGGAGCCTCATGCAGATGAAGACGTACCCGTAGTGGTGGTGGTCATCATAAAATTGAAGCAGTGCTTCAGATGTTGATGGGCAGGAGAATGAGTCTAAAAACAATAAAAAAAGACCCTTTTAACTTTGGCTAAGAGGAGGGAGCAAGTTGGGAAGCACTTTTTATAACCCCAGTTGCTAAATAACAGAGTTTTCTTGAAGTCCAGGATGTTTTGTAGCCCTTCCTCCTGCCTGGCACCTGCAATAATGTGTCCGTAGGTCATGGACCGTGGATGCGACACACAGCCCCCCGAGGACCAGCTGGAAGTTGCTTCATCCATTATGTCAGCTGCTTTTTGTATTTATTAGAAGTGTTGGGTGACCTGAAAAGGTATTTCAGCTGTTATGGCTGTATTTCCCATTCTCTTCCCCACCCTTGGTAGATACCTGCCCATAAAGTCAGGCGAGACCTGGGAGGTGGGAGTGGGGGGTGGATTTTGGCCCATCACCCCAAGATGCAGGGAACACCAGAATCTTTTTAAGGGTGTGGAAAAGCTGTTGGCAAACCCCTGAAACAAAACCATCCTGGAGGATTTGGAGGGTAAGAGATTGAAAGTCCAGACAGCTTGTCACTGCAGGGCGGCAATAAACAGAGTGGCAGATGCTCTCTATTAACACCCGCCCTCCCACCAGAGGAGGGGGAGAAGGAGGAAAAGGGACAGAGACTTACAAATCAAATGTAAAAACTACACAAATAATACTAAGAATGTTAATAATAAGAGGAATAAAACAAAACATACAAAACCAACACCGAGTTTCCCGGTGTTGGGTGCTGGGCACTGGTGTCCCACCAGTAGCTGCCGGGCAGCACCAGGCAGTCCCAGACTGGCCTCGGCAGCAGACAGGAACTGGACTCAGGAACGCACGGATCAGGATCTGGATCAGGATGGCAGGCAGAACAACGAGCAGGGTCCTCTTCAGAAGCCAGTCATGGACAAAGAGAGTGAGACCCTCGTGATCCCGCAGCTTTAAACCGAGCATGACATGCATGGCATGGAATACCGTGTTGGTCAACATCGGGTCCCCTGTCCTGTCCTCCCCTCCCTGCAAGTGCAACCCTTTATGACTCCTCACTTGGGGGATATAAGGAGTCTATTGGTGACCTTGGCTGCTATAGTGATAATTATAAACAGGGGCCTTTTTCTGCATTCCATTCCTACCATTAGCTCACCTATAAACATTAGGTGTCACCAGCTTTGGAGCAGACACTGTCTGTAAAATACGCAGCCAACTGCAGAAAAATGCAGTTACTTAGAAGAACTTAGGTGTAAGGAAGATTCACTGAAAGAGAATCAGTTCTGTTTTAACCAAAACCAGGACACAGCTGGAAGCAAAGAGGCAAAGTGACACTGAGATGGTGCCACTGTATGGTTCCCTGCAGGGTTGGCTTTCTTCTTGCAAGCATCTGGCCTCTGCTTGGGTTGGGAGAGGTGGCCGGGTGGACCTTCAGTCTGATTGACAGCAGTAATTAAATGCTGCTAAAATGTCTCCCTGTCCTGTCCAGGCTGGCTTCTGTGTTTGGCTGCCCTGGTCTCAACGCCCTTATATAGGGCATCGCTCTAGCACAGATGAAGGTATTTTATGATACTGCTGTTGTGTGAAGTAAATTATGAAATCTTCATCAGGGGCTTTGCGATTTGTTTAATTACATTATTGCAAACACATATTGATTGCTGATGTAGTTGCTTTACTTTCTTCAGGTGCTCATTCTTCACTCTTTATTTCTTTATAAAACACAAGCCAATGTTACGTAGGCTTGTGCAGGAGCTTGCGGCAAGTGTCTTCAGCTGATGGCCAAAAGCTCTTAATACTTTGGGAAGTTCCCTGTCAGGGAAGAGGCTCCCAATTAAGGGACTCATCCAAAGCCTTTTGAAATGAGCTGGCAGGTTTGCCCCATGTGTTATTAGGCATGCTTTAACTCACAAAAACATAGCTATGCCTTTATCAGCTAGCAAAAATAAATCTGGGGTTTTTTTTGGAGCTGAGTCTACTTCAGCCAACCCATATATAAAGAAAAGAGGGAGAAAAGACCCCAAGGTACAGAGCAAGATGTGTTGGCTCTAACAACATCCTGCCTGGGAGCACTGCGTTGTGACTACTGAGATGAAGGTTACCTTCTGCTTTTCCGACAGGAATGAATTGATATTATTGACTCTTCTTGTCTTAAATAAGCATACAGAATAGATCACACTGAGTGAAACCAAAGGTCTGTCTAGCCTGGCATCCTGTCTTTCATAGCAACCAAAATCAGTTGCTGAAGAACGTCATGAACCGGAGCTGATGGCTTTAATAATTTATAATCCTTGGTGAGTTGTCAATTTACTTTTCAAATATGTGCAAGCAGTTTTAAAATCCATGACCCTCTCTAGCAATTAGTTCTATGGTTTAAGTGTGCAGGATGAAAAGAAATTCTGATTTTAATGGGGGTTGGTTGTTTTTTTTTTGGATGGGCCATCTGCTCCTCTTACAAGATGCCTCCAAATTCTCAGATGTGCAGTTGACTTCTTGATTTGCAGAGGGCTCAAGAGTCTGTTGTCTGAGACTATAGACATGGCAACAAGCTATTTAGTGTGAAGACAAACAGTAATTTTTCTTTACTGTGTTTATAGTTTCTAGCATCTTAAATGACTTGGTAAGGTGTCTGGAATTCAGTTCTACTTTAATAAGAACCACACTTTTCATATAAAGATATATGGAACTAGAACTAATCGACTGCAGTATCATTCTGCATTTTGACAAACAGCTCTTCAGTTAATAATTTGGGGTTTTGCTAACTTGTGAGGTGATGATAGAGAAAGCTGGTAACATCTTAGTCAAGCAGGTGTTGGTGAACCTTCCCAAAAAGCTGTGCAGCTTTTCAGGTTTGCTCTACATGGCAAGTTACACAGGAACTACTGCCCAAGCTTGAATAAGCAAAGGGTTTCTTTAGGACCAAAGTAATACACCAAGGAGAGCAATTGCAAAAAATCATACCCACAAAGGCTCTTTCAATGTCTGTGCTTAGATGATCACTTAAAATGCTCGAGTACAGCTGGAGTTATGCGGTGAGATGATGAATCGGGGGTTTTCAGCTGCTTGATTTTCCCCATTGTTAAATATCTTGTTTCCAAATTTCTTTAATTTTAGGGCAATTGACTTGGTAATGGGATGCAGCTTTATTTGATAATAATGTTGAACAAAACCTGTTTCAGCTGAGCGGCAGTAAACACCATGTTAAGAAGGAAAACCAAATGATTATGTACTTAAGCAAGATCAGTGAACACCAGATTTGGAGTCTTTTGGGCCTTATCAATTGCCTGCCTCATGCTGCATTTTCAGTGGCCACTTTGCATTTCATAAACTTGTTAACACAAAATACATAACCATGATAATACATCAGTTACTGAAGGAGTGTAGACAATCATATTAATGGAAGGCTTGTGCACAAAATATGCCTTTTTATTTATTGTCATAGAGACACAGAAAATAAATACCTGGCTTTTTGTTTACTTTATCAAACAAAAAACTTCTTTTGGGAAAAACAGCCATCAGAAAACAATTAGCAGTAAATTCAAAATTTTACTACTCTTCTAACAAAAAGTACATAAATAAAGTTGCTCTATTTTCTATAGGGAAGTTATGCTCAGAGCCAACTTCGTGACTCAAATGTAGTTAATAAATAATCAGGTTGTTTTGAGTCTGAAAGATAATAATTGTTATTTTATAAGAGCACAGTTTATTAATAGTTCTGGAATTTTTGCAACTGAATCATAGCCTGGGAACTAAAACTATATATTTGCTTTCCTTTGAGGATGCAGTCCTACAGAGCAAGCACAGTATTCCTCCCACTGAGTTGAAAATATATATATAACATAGGGCAACAAGATTGTGCCAGATGGAGGAAAGCAGAATTACAGGGGTTTTATAGTTAAGAATATATTTGCTTACACTTACTGCAGTGAATATCTCCAAAAATTCTTCTGGTGTCTTTTTGCCTTAGTGTTATTTTAGACCTTGAAAGAAACCCTATTACGAATAGGAAATGTGTAAAAATACCACAGAAATATTATGTTGTTACTTTTCATTAGATAATAAATCTGCTAGAGCACTATTCATATGAAAGTATATGCTCTTATTATAAACTTTTTAAAATAGCACAGTATGGGGGATGTATCCGCTTGTATGAACCAGGATGAGTGAAACCGGTTAGTGATAGAAGTGATTGCAAACGTCTCATCTGGTGGTTCTTGCTTGCTTAAAAGAGTATAAACCTGAGACTGCAGTTTGCTTTTCTTGTTTGGAGCATGTGAAATAGCCTGGAAGGACAGATGGCTTCTTCTGGTGCTGGCTGAATTCTGCCCTTAGCCTCTTTTTATGGTGGTTTTTTTTCAGCTAATACCTGCACTATGCAAAAGAAAAAAAAAAACAAACAAACCCAACTAATTTCTGTCCTGCAGCAACTTGTAGTGTTTTGGGTTTTTTACATTCTGAAGCACTAAGACATTTACATCAGCATGTTACTGTCAACAATAAATGTTTATGATTAAATCAAAACATTTTATCTGAAAATTTCAAAATTATGATGCTTTTGTCAAAATGCTGAAATGCTGGTTTATGACAGGTTTTTCTAGTTGGGGAGGGGGGAATCCGTAATCCAAAATAAATGTATTAATAGAGAGAGGAGGAAAAAAATCATGGTAGAAGACCTCCAGAGCAAATCACATGTTTTCTTGGGAAAATGCATCCTTCAAAATACTGCCGCTAACTCTGTTCAGGTTTGTAAGCATTAAGTGGAACTGAAAAATAAATCACTGAATTACAGTTCTCTTGACTGTCTTAAAAACAAACAAACAAACAAAAAAAAACCCACCACCAAAAAAAACAAATGCCTACTGGGGAGGCAAAGGCAGGAGTACATATTACTGCCGGGGATGCTGCGTGCTGCCAGCTGCTCTGCGTAACTGCCTGTGATGCATACAAGATAACGTTTGCTAACCCTCAGAGCAGGTTTACAACAGTATGTAATCATAGGGGAAAAAAACAGAGAAAATGCCTAGTGTTTGTTGGGAGTTTTTTTGCCTACCTCCTGTATCATTTACACAGCTATGCACGCATTTAAACGTACATCCTTGAGTGTCATCGCATTTAACGGCATTAAAAAAACAATGCCTGTTTATGATATCTCCTGGGATGGCTGCTCTAATTTATAGACAAACTTACTACGGCATAACATGATGTGACTCCTGTTCAAATCTCCTCTTCTTTATATAGCCGGGATGGATTTTGTCTTGTCTGTCAGGCTTGTAACTCCACATAAAATAACTGTAATTTGTAAGTTTTTCATGCATAGAAAATGGAGAGGTTTTTCTGCAAGGACGCATAGTAGCCCAGTATTCGGATGATGTGCCTAGTCATTTTGTGATCATTATAAGGCACCATCATAATAGGAAATACTTAATTATTAACCCTTGTGATTTAAAAATAGTAGAAAGTTCCTTATAGAAGCATGTTAATCCCATCTCTAAAAACATAGAACAATGTATTTTCATGACTTTCATTTTGCATACAGAGTAATTTCAGTATAAAGGGTAGGCAATTTAAATTAGCCAGTGTTTTTAATACAAATTGTGATTTAGCCATAATACAGTAAATTAGACTTCCACCCTTGGAAGAAATTGGTGCAAGTTTGCAATTTTGTACACATTTCTAATAATCTGTTATTTTCTTAATCATGGTTTCATATTTAGTGTTATGATCAACACTTAAAGACTTTTTGATTTAGTTTGTCATACAGGTTATTCAGCAGGGGAAAAGGGTCTTCACAATTATAGACTTGCTATTTTTAAGATGCCTCTTCTGGAACGTGATGTCCTTCAATGGCCTAATTCCCTTTCTGGGCTTTCCCACCTGTCAGGATCCCAACCCTGACATTCTGCAGCATCGGCCACCGGCTACATGTTACTTCCCACATGCAGCAAACCCAGAATCCTGATGACTTTGGGTTTGCGCATAGTAATACAGTAGGTTATGAGTTAAGAAGAGGAATATTGTGTAGCAACACTAAAACTAGATAAATTAGCACTTAAGGAATGTTGGATGGATTGTGTTGTTCTGCAAGACCATGAAATAATCAACGTCCCTTCTAATTTATAAGCTTTTTTTCCTGGAAAGCTGCATATCCCACACATTTTTGCTTAGGGGTCAGTAGCCTATAGGTTTACAGGAACACAGTGACCCTTCAAGGGATGATTCATCCTGTGCTGAAACTCCTGTGCTGTCTTTCCCTCCAGAGCTGCCCGGGACATGCAGATGCCTGGGCTGGATGGGAGCCTAGCCTCATGGAGGGCAGCTGAATCCCACTCAGAGACACCAACTGCATTTCCTTTGGGACTAAAAAAAGAAAAAGTCTCTGAGTGGCTGCATATAATACGTATTACCAGGGGGAAGCCTAGTGATGAACATCTATTCTTCAGATTTTGTGTTACCAACCATTAAGTAACATAGTTAATCGCCACAGATGTACTCAAAATTAAGGATGAAATATTTGTAGGATCGGAGCTGGCTATTTGGCTTTATGACGCCTATTTAATTCTATTTTGTTAGGAACTCTACACTATTAAAAGACGATTTTAAGATCACCATTTTCATGTAATGCTGATTTAAATTGACAAGAAGACACCAAAAGAGCAATGTCCTCTTTTATGCCATTTAGTTTATGAATCTGTTTGAGCCTGGAGTGTCCAATTCTGGGGATTTTTGGTTTGCTTACTTGTTTTGTCTGATGAATGTGCTTGGTGATAGGCTAAAGTCTCTCTCTGTGGCAGAGCTATAACAACATTTGTACCCAAAAGACTTCACAGTTGTGTTTTCAAAGTCTGGAGCAAAGAACCTGAGGCCCTTATGCAAAGCTGCAGCTTGTCCCCTAAGTGGTGGACCAGCTCGAGGAGCACTTCTGCAAGTAACTGAACTTTTCACAGCCCAGAGTCTTTGTTTCCAGTGCCGTCCCTTTCCCAGACAAGAAAATGGAGCAAACTTTGGGGCTGCATGTGTGCCTGCCATCACACTGGAAACTCGGGGCAGAAGCAATGGCTTAAGTGCCCTGCTGTAATGCTAGACAAGAATGTTGACACATGAGAAATCCTCTTTGTTGCTTTTTTTTAGGTTAAAGAAGTGGCTCCTTTTCCGAAAGCACATCAGGCACTAGCAGTTTTATATCCTGGAGATATTTTCTATTTGAAGAGCAAACCTAGTGCACTTTGTTGTAGGGGAAGATGGCTGTGGAAAACTTGGTGTGTGATTATGTAGGTATTGTGTCCTGCAGTGGAAAAAAAAAAAGATTCAGACCATGTGGACCAAGCTAGCTGATAAACCGCAGAAAAAAGTCATGTCCACGTAGGCATTCAGTGATATCTGACTGGACTAATTACCTTCATAGCTCACTGTGTGTCATCCTGAAACATGGATTGATATTGTAATCTGCAGAGCATCACTCAACGAATAATCTCAGCCTGTTAGCAATGCTGGCATAAACCGGATTTTTTTTCCATTCACCTTCATAGCTGACTTTTAGCTTTTTTCACAGTTTCGTTACAGATTGGGAAGCTTTTCACTTTGGGTAGAGCTAACCATCAGGGACAGTAAACAAGTGCTGGCTGCACTAGCAGTGGGAGATATGCTTGTGTGTCCTGTAAACTAGTGATGACAAGTTAATTCCTAGTGCAGGTGATGACAAGTTAATTCCTAATGGAGGTGTGAGCACAGCATGAGAAATGTTACCTGGGCTGGGAACTTGGTAGTTTCTCCAGAGAAGTGAGATGTGGTGCCTGCCCTTTGTGAAAATGGCTTTATTGTTGGAGCAGATGCACACTGGGGTTGGGCAATGGGTGCAGGATCTCTAGACCAAGTCTCCTAAGGTTGGTTTTTCTCCTCCTCATCTTCCCTCCGTAAGTACAAGGAGTTTTGTAGACTGTATACTATTCCTATACTCTATATATTTCTATTTCTTTATAGTCATCAGTCTACCAGACCCCTGCTTTGAATTTAATTATTATTAACGTTAATTTTAAGTCTTAGAACAGATCTTCTCTACATTTCAAGACTTGGCACAGGGGCTGTTCATGCCGGCAATGACAAGTCAGGCTCTGATGCCTCTGTTTTTGGTTATAGCTTCTGAACATGAACTAAGTTGCGTTGACTGTTGATGCAAACAATCCACTTAAGCTTTTAAGTATGTGGCAAGTTAAAGCAAATACGTGTTGTCCCAGCCTGTCCCTGTCCTCATGGGGTCTTGCTGGGTCCCCGAAAGGGGAGCTGGAGCCAGCCTCACCACTGGGATCTTGGAGAGCAGCTAGGCTGGCTGGAAATATCACCCTGAGCATTTTAACATTTAAAAATAAATAGATTGTGTTATCACTAAACAAAGTCAGGTCTTATTTTAGGCAAAGGCGCAATCTGAGCATAGCTTTTGCAAGACACGACAGCACTCCTGTTACAACATCAGGACTTCATGTGCAAAGCTCATGTTACCTTTATGTTTGGCTCCCATAGCAAATGTCTGAAAGCCAATTTTCAGAAATTATTTTCCTATTAGGAGAGTGTGTTATTTACTTATAACATCGATATGGATGTTCACCTAAGATATCTGTTTACTTAACACAAAATATTCTGGTTGTTACATGCAGTATTATTAAGAGTGCTCCTTATAGGTGCTTAATGACCTACTAACATTTTGTTAGAATGAACCATGTTATCACTGACTCTCAGAAATTTTGTCTGGGGCTCAGAGTTTCCATTTTGAAGTAAAATTTAACTGGGGAATGAACTATAGGTAATTGTATGGGACAGCATGTGAACTGGTCCGAGCCCATGACTGGAACAGGAACTGTGCTGGCAAGCTCCTCCCTAACTGTCATAGCCAGGATGCTGCAAACCTTGTGAACAGGGCTTAAATGAAGGTTTATTATTGGGGCACTCAGTGCCCTGGTAGACAATGTGTTTTTTTCCAAAGAGACACCTTTGATGGATGTGGGAGCCTTAGGCAGCTTTCTTGAATGCATTGGGCTGCTGACGAGCAAAAGTGAAGGAGGAGCCTAGCCTCAGCACTGGGATTATGGTCACGAATGGTGTTCCCCAGGGCTCAGTTTTCGGTCCGGTCTTGTTTAACATCTTTATCAATGATCTGGTTGAGGGGATTGAGTGCTCCCTCAGTAAATTTGCAGATGACACAAAGCTGGATGGGAGTGTCGATCTGCTCAAGGCTCTGCAGAGGGATCTGGACAGACTGGATCAATGGGCCGAGGCCAGCTGTATGAGGTTCAACAAGGCCAAATGCCAGGTCCTGCACTTTGGGCACAACAACCCCATGCAACGCTACAGGCTTGTGGAGGCGTGGCTGGAAAGCTGCACAGCGGAAAAAGATCTTGGGGTGTTGGTCAACAGCTGGCTGAACAGGAGCCAGCAGCGTGCCCAGGTGGCCAAGAAGGCCAACGGCACCATGGCTTGTATCAGGAGTAGTGTGGCCAGCAGGAGCAGGGAGGTGATCATGCCCCTGTACTCAGCACTGGTGAGGCCGCACCTGGACTACTGTGTTCAGTTTTGGGCCCCTCACTACAAGGAAGACATTGAGGTGCTGGAGTGTGTCCAGAGAAGGGCAACAAGGCTGGTGAGGGGTCTAGAGAACAAGTCTTACAAGGAGCAACTGAAGGAACTGGGGCTGTTTAAGCTGGAGAAGAGGAGGCTGAGGGCAGACCTTATTGCTCTCTACAGCTACGTGAAAGGAGGTTGTAATGAGGCAGGTGTTGGTCTCTTCTGCCAGGTAACTAGCGATAGGATGAGAGGCAATGGCCTCAAGTTGTGTCAGGGAAGGTTCAGATTGGATATTAGGAAAAATTTTTTACTGAAAGAGTGGTCAGACATTGGAATAGGCTGCTGAGGGAGGTGGTTGAGTCACCATCCCTGGAGGTGTTTAAATGGCTAGATGTGGCACTTCAGGATGTGGTTTAGTGGGCATGGTGTTGCTGGGTGGATGGTTGGCCCTGATGATCTTAGAGGTCTTTTCCAACCTATGATTCTATGATTAACCTTTTTAAAGCCTTGCCATCAGGTCAGCACTACTGATAGGCATCTGGCTGGTTGAGAGCCCATCCAGCCACTCTTGCGGTCACCAGGACCTCTCCTTTCCTTCCCGTGACCCCATCCTCTTGCACCCAGCCCTGCAGCGGTTGATCCTCTGCAGATTTAAGGCTCTCAACCTCCCCTCTCTTTTGTCCTTCTCTAAGCACAGGGTCCTTATCCCAAAATCAATTTGCTCTTGTGCAGCCAAACTACCCTGGCAGAAATCCTGAAGCAGGCAGATTTCCTTAATTATAATTATTGTCTTCTCTATTCTGCCATCTCTTTAACTAAACAATGGTCTCCCAGCTGTCTTTTCATTCCCTGAATGTCATTTGTCAAGCTTGTGTCTCCTTTCTCTTCTCAATAGCTCACTGCTTTTCTCTTTTCAAAGAGAAAATGGACAAGATGAAGTTCTCCTTACTTGCTGTCCCATGTCCCACCACAACTCTCTTCTCCTTTGCTGCTGTGGATGCAAAAAAAAAATCTCACCTGGTCTCTTCTAACCCATGGAGTCATCTTCATGGCCTCTGCTAACATTTATCTTGTCTATAATCTGTATCTTCCTTTACTCTTTCCCTTCATTTATTGCTCTCTCTTAGATGTTATCCTTCACCAGATGAACATATTTTGATGCCATTGGTCTAAGAGATATGCCGCCTTCCCCCACTGCTGCCCTATTATCCTCTGTTCTTAGCACTGTATATTTATTGTCTTGAACGCGGTTGGGATTTCTTTTCTTCCAGTGTTACAGCATCATCATCTCATGATGTAAGCTGGAAGAGACTTGCAGAGGGCATCTGGTATAAATCCATGCTCAAAACAGTTTTAACTAGAGCAGGTCACTCAGGGCCATGTTCAAATACATGTCCATACCTTACCCTAAGGGTGCGGATTTTTTTTTTTCTTTTTTTCCTATTTCTTTGGCTTCTGGTCTGTAAACTCAACTGTTAGTCTTTTAGTGAAACCACTCTTAAGCATTCATTTAAACAATGACCGGGACCAGCAATCCATTTTTGTCCTTTTAAAGTTGTAATTGAAATTCAGAGTTGCCAACTATTGCCTTCTCTTGGCATCTCCAACTTTCTTCTTATTATACATGATAGAGAAGCCTTGTCTGTTCTTCAGCCTCTGTGCAGGGATTGTTTCCTCCTTCATGTCATTTTCCTCTCTCCACTGGAACTTCAGCTCATTGTGTCTCTCCCGATGTCTCACAGCTCATTTCTGGACTTGTCTCCCTCCAAAGAGGAATCTCAGCCATTTCTTTGATACTGGCTGCCAGTGTGCTTCCCGTAAGTTATGCAGACTTCCCACTAGTTTCTTCCTTTGTGCGTATCAGTGCCATCCTGTCTGTTCTTCATGTCCCCAAGGCACGTGTCATCTTCAGGCTTTTCACTGAAACCCCACCTCAAAGCTAGGTCGGATCTGTCAAGTTCTCTAGATAGAAAGTCTACAAGATGCTTTCATATATATAGCAAAATCCTCTGGAAGTTTTATGGTCTTTTGTTACTCCAAAGACATTGTAAGACTGCTGCAATTACTGTTATCCTAAATTCTTTGACCAGGACCCTTTTATTTGGGTCCTGACTCCTCTGCTTTCTTGCCTGAAACACCAGTGCTTCATCTTTGCTTCCATGTCTTACCTGCACCCAACCTTTTCCATAGTCACTAGTGATTTTGGCATCTAATACTCATTTCACTTGTTTGAAAAGTATCTTTCTGCTTCTTCCTGATGCCCTCCAGCTTGGGAGAAATTCCCTGTAAAGAAAGACCCATAAAGGTTTCCAGGCTTCAGTCCTCCTGCAAGCTCATCTTTACTGCCATGGGTGTGAAGTTGTTTCCCAGGAGTCCTAGCAGTGTGCTAAGACCACCTCTTGTCATTCTGGGCTGTTATATACAGTTTTCTTGTGTTCCTCACCAGCCACACATTTTCTCTTGGCTTTGAACTTGAGTGTATATTTTGGTGCCAACGTAATAAATTGTTCTTGCCATAGTTAGGAATTATACAGGTCTTCACTACTAGACCCTCTAGAGAATGCTAATTTGCTGACAAATATATTTCCTATATTTATTTCAGCAAATGTATGTGTTTGTTACTGAGGTCTCTGCAGGCTTTTGCTGTTTGAAGTCCAGGGTGAGTGTGGCCAGTTTACAGGCTCTTGGGCATTAAGCCACCAGAGCAATTCAAATCTTCCCAAGTCTTGGGAACTGAGCTGCATGCACTGGATTGAACGCAGCCATTTTCAATGGTCTAATTGTGTTTATATTCAATAAAAAGGGAAGAAGCTCATTTATAACTACCAAGGCTGTGGCCAACCTGCATCTCAATTTAATCATAGGTTTGTTCAGGCTGAAACATGTGTTATGTATTTCTATGTTAGAACTTCCCTAATGAAGCAATTTCACTCTGACTGCTAAAGGGGCTGGCAGAGATTTAAATTAATGTAATTTTTGTATTACTATCAAATTCAGTTTTTTTCCCTGAGCCTCTGGGCTTTGTAAAATCACGTTCTTGATTTCTCAAGTCTAAAGCTATAAAACTCACATCTTTAAGGCACTTGCTAAATTCCATTATTTCCTCAATCATGTTATAATTAAATGAAAAAATGTTTTCAATTATAGAATTGAGAAGCAGCTGGAACATTTTAGAATAGTCTTTACCATGATCTTATAAAGATGATAATGGCTGTTACAGCAGGTTAATCATCATTTGTCCTAGGTGCTGTTTCATTTTCTATGGTCTATTTTTAGATAGAAGGTGTGTGGGAACCTTACAAATAAGTTTTAAACTGCGCAATAAAGTGAGCCTTGTACTTTTTTTTTTTCTTTCAGAGACCACAAACTAGTGAAAAGAAAATAAACTCAGCAAGAGGGGCATTAAGTAAGGAGCGGGATGATGGTTTTGTTAGCTTGACATTGCTCTCTAGGGTCCAAAACCACTTTATATTTTCCTAGTTTTTAATATTTTTAAATATTGCCAGTGCTCATGTCACAAAGAAGAAGGTTTTTTTAAAATTTCTTCCAAATTAATCAATTTATTCTCACCGAGTCAGCTCTGGGTGAAGAATCCATAATGTTAGCAAGAGCCCCATGATAATCTAGCTAAAAATCTATGGAAGACATTACTGTACTCTTATTTTTAGTTCTTATATGTCTTCTGCAATGCCTGAGTGATTTTTGCACCATGCTGTGGTAGAGATGGTGGTATGAAATATGTAGACAAGCTTCCCTTGGTCCTGGATTGTAATCTTCAAAATTATTTCTCATCTTCTGCAGCTGAGTAAGTGAGGTCACATTTAAAAAAGGAAAAAAAAACCAGACCTGAGATTAAGTCAGAGAGAGTGAAATGTGTGTAAAGTTCCTTGCCAAAGAATTGCTTTTATAGACTGAAGATATACAGCTCCTTCATGCCAAACTGGTGTGCAACTGCAGTCTACAGCCAGCTCCTCTACACACTTGATTGCAGAAGTAGTTGGGGGTGCCTTCCAATCTCAGCGCTGAAAGGAAAGGAATTAAGCAGGGAAAACTCGATGGAAATATTTGGATGTTAAACAGAGCAGAGTGTATGCATAAGTCCATAAATAGCCTGGAAAGACTTTGCAGGAAGTATGCACAAGCTTTTATACAAAAGCTATAGAGTAAATCTTTCTTCCGTCAAATAACTGGGAGGTGATATGTGTTACCCACTATGTCTGCTGGTGAAGGCTTCTCTGTGATTTTAGTATCTGACCTTGGACATTTTGAAATTTCCCCAGGTAAAGGCTGAAGCTGCAAAAGGAGATGGAATGAATTTTCAACTCAATATTATTCTGTTCCAAAGCCAGGTTAATGTAGTGCTTTTGAAGTAAAGATGACTCTAGTTGTGATTTTCTCTCCTATCTTGCATCTGAAATCCTCATCTAAAATTCTCTTCATGCTTTCTGCAAGCTTTCTCTGAATATATCTGCCTTAAGGAAAAGTGAGAGGCTGGCATAAAATGGCATTTGGTTCTTGTTATTAAGGTGACATACCATATTCAGGTTTCTGACAGTTCTTAGTGCCCTAGTGAAAGTGTGTTTTACTCTAGAAAATGATCCTTGTATTACATGATTCTTAAAAATTAGATTAATTTACTGGAGAGAGGGGGTAATCATGTACAGGAGGTAGACAAAAATCAGATAAACGTTGGCTGAAAGGGAGCTCTGAAGATCTCTGCTCTGACCTCCTACTTGAAGCAGGGCTAGCATAAATGCTGGAGCATCATTGCCTTGTCCAGCCTAATCTTGAAAATCTCCAAGGACAGAGAGTCGGTCACCATTCGACCTGTTGCACTGCTGTACGTTTTTCGCAAGTTTTCCATCATGTCCAACCTGAACTTCCTAAACGACAACTTGTTACTGCTGCTTTAAAAAAAATCCTGGGGGGAAGATACCAACAGAAGTAATTTAAACCAAACAGTCTGGCATTCAGCAGGGATTATTGCAGCTATGTGCTTCAAAAAGCTGTTGAGCCCAGTCTTCTATTGTAATGAAAATGAGAATATATCTAATCTGCATGGATTATGGGGGCATCCACAAGAGCAAAAGAGTTAATCTATATGCATCACAGTATATTTTTTGATTTTACCTCATGTGTCCTTTCTGGACAGGTTCCTAGAGACTCAAGAAAGACCTAAATGATTTAGCAGTTTTGGAGAGATCCCTTTACCTAGAGGAGTTGAAGATCTTTTGAACGCTAAGAAAGTCTGAGCTTTTTGTGCTGTTCGTTTATTGCCCTGATGCTACAAAGAATTTAGGAAAGATTTTAATTTTAAACTAACCCCGTCGTGTGTCCTTGAGCAAAGTCTGATGTGTTACAGATAAAGATATTGCCTCTCTAGGCAGGCTATCTCAAAGGATTGCAAGCTCATTTAGGAAAAGTTTTATCATTTTAAAACTGTTCACAACAGTCTTGTAATAAAGTATTTTAGTTAACCTTATAGCCTTATTTTTCCTTTTTTTTTTTCTTTTTTTCTTTTTATGGCTGTAGAAGATATTTTTCCCGTGTGGAGATTCTAGATTAAGGATAGTAAGAGAGTGGAGGGCAAGTATTTCAATTTTCAGGAGCTTTAATTTAGTAATGAGACACTGACACTTTCTTCCTCCCGGCACTCAGGACAAGCATAGGACTGCTTCACAATTTGTGCATCTTCATTTTCCATCCACACTCAAGATGTTATCAGTACCCAAGGCTTAAAGACAGATGAGTCAACCATAGGACTCATCATGAGACTCATAAGCTCAGCAATTTTCACAAACTTTATTGTTGATACTCCCCAACAGCTGCAGAAGTCCTCAGTTTACCTGTGATTTTGGTGCTAGTTTTGTCAGCAATATTTGCATACTCAAATGGCTACGGTGTCTCCAAATTATTTGCACTTTATTGCCATACTTTCTAATATTAGTTAATCTCTATGGCTTTTCTAAATGAAGTGAATATTTGGTATATATCATTAAGTTCCCTGTCATTTCTAAAAACACAAGGGGAAAGCAGTCATGTTTACTTGAAAAACATTGCTTGTGCAAAAAAAAAGCAAGCCACCATGTTCAGGGAATTAGTCGACATATGTGCCAGTAACTATATGGGAATCCAGCCGACTGGATTTGTGTCCTTAAGAGCCCCGTGCCAAGAGAGCAAGACTTGCCAGTCTCCAAACTCATTTCGGGTATTCAAAGTCAGCTGGGTTATCTCTGCGCAGCACTGCACTGCCACATAGGTAAACCTTTACATTTTAGATTTATCTAGGGTAAAAAAAATACACTTTTCTCAGAGGCTATTTTTTTTGTGAACAGCAGATCTAATTTAATAATGCGAGATGTTAGAACTATACAAAAGGATGGTATTTATACATCTCAGTTCGCATAATTTAGTGGATAATATTATACATGATCAAATCCACTATACCAGATTTCATCATGGTCATCAGCATGTATTTCATCTCTTTTCTTTATTATGAACATGTGATGAGATTTATGGATTATGAGAATAATCTGGTTTCTTGTGTTGACAGAGAAGAGCAGGAGCGTGGTCTCATCCAGTACTCCGACCACAAAATGAGCAGCCCAGTTGATAGGAAGCACATTGTTGATGTGCACAGATCACCTTAAAATGAAGGTGGCATGGTTGATGGTAGGCTTTGATAAGGCTTTGCTAGAATTCATTTGCTTGTAGCACTGGAGACTTCTGCTAATTACTGCCCTGACTCTTTGCAGATATTCCCTCCTGACTTCTTCTGTGGTGTTTTATGGCTTTTATATGGCATTGACTGCAGTGAGTCCGGACCTGCCAGGGAAGGGTACACTCCAAGAGACATGGTTTAATTAGGGCACACTTTCATTAGTTTATTCATCTGCAATCAGACAATAACTCATCCCTTGTAGGTCACGTCATCTTTTTTCAGTGCCCTCACTGTTTCTAGTCCTAAGTGTCTCTTGCGGGAGCTGTAGGGACTAATGAGAGGGAGGTCTCGGGCATGGGTTTCTCAGCTTCTGAAATAGAGAGTGTGAGTGGGCTTCACTGAGGTACCATACATGGTACATATGTGCTCAGCAAAGGCTGAAGGACCTCAGTTTTCTTCATGTCCTTCCTTGCCCAAGGAAATGCTGCTTATCCAATTTAGTTGTCCATTTCCACCTCTCTGTTTTTCTTCTCTTCTCTGTCCAGTGGTAGGTTTTAAGCCTTTATGCCAGCTTAGTCCAATTTTCAAGGGAAAAAATTAAGGTATAAGTAGGTTCCTACACTCATTCCTAGAACAAAATACTGTCCTGGGTTTGGCTGGGACAGGGTTAACTTTCACAAGAAACCGGGAGGGGACACAGCCAGGCCGGCTGACCCAAACTGGCCAAACAAATGGGGTATTCCATACCATGTGCTATCATGCTTGGTGCTGAGTGGGGGAGCTGGCTTGGGGGAGGTTAACTGTGGCTCAGGAGCACCCTGGGCGTCAGGCGGTGAGAGAGTTGCTCTGTGTGTTCCTTTGTTGTTGTGTATTCTTATTGGTGGTGGTGGTGTTACTATTCGCTTCCTTTGCCGTTCTATTAAACTGTCCTTATCCCAACCCATGAGTTTTGCCTTTTCCTTCCCGTTCTCCTCCCCACCCCACTGGGGAGAGGGGTAATAGAGCAGCAACATGGTGGTTTGTTGCTGGCCAGGGCTAAATCACAACAAATACACAAAATTATTGGAAATGAGATTTTCTTTCTTTTGCCAGTCATGAAGTATCATGTTTGCTGACCCAGGTCCGGAGGAGCATATGGAGATTGTCACTGACGCCTTGAGTTTTGAGCTGTAGAGGCATCATGTGGCTTGTCCATAGGTTACTGTCTGTCCTAGTCATCTTTCAGTAATACAGAACTGGAGAAGCAGTTTTGTGTTGCTTTTCCAATTTTCATTTGAAAAAGTAAAAGCTTTTTCATGTTGTAGCCCGAACAACAGAGGTGCAAGAGTTTGGTTTCTTCTCTGCTTCAGCAGGTCCTGTCTTTGTAAGCAATAGGTCTCTTGTGATGGCAATTTGGGCTGAATAAGCTGTAAAGAATCAGACATGTAACAAATTACTGTGATTTTGTTCAAATAAAATGTTGTTGTAATCTTGATTTAGATAGCTTAAACAAGGAAAAACTAAACACAAACCCCAAGTTCTTAATCTGATTGTTTAGTTCTGTACAAGTTACTCAGAAATCATCTGTTTTTATTAGCTAGACTTTGATCTTAGATTTTATTCATGCTATTTAACTGGATTAAATTCTGCTCATTAATATGTTTTGAAAATTAATTTTTTTACTAATAATAGGACTTTGCTTCCTCTAAAGTCTTTGATTCTTTAACAAGGTTAAGATGTCAATATATCGCAAAATGAAGTAAATATTTGAGAGAGTTTGGGTTTTTTCTATTCCCCTTTTGTGTTTATCTCTAGTGACTTATTAAATAATATGCTAAAGTGCAGCTGTTGAGTCCTTCATGAAGAAAATGGGTCAAAGACCATTTCATGTGGCTCTGTATGCCAATTCTGTTGCTGCTGCTCTGCAAATTACTTTTCTGCAAGTAATCTTTGCAAAATTGTGTGGTTTGCTATTATTGATATCCTTTTCAAAATGCTTTCATAAGACCCTATTAATGTTTACCAATTTTTTTAAAAAAAGGAAAAACTTAGAAAAGCAACAATATACATGTGTCGATATATAAACATAGGCATCTTAGTACGTATGAAACAGTTTATACTGTTCAGAACTTAGTAAAATGTGACACCTGCTCAATTCTGCTGCAACACTTTATTTTAAGGAAATCTGTATGCAAATAAATGTTTTTCTCTTTACCTGTGGAAGTTTTGTTGTCTTTCAGCTTTGTCTAGCTTCATATTATCTGATCAAGTCTGGTGGATACATACCTTATGCAGAGTAGGTCTGCAAGACTCTAGTTTCTAGAACTCTTCTGATTTTCCCAAGATATAGTTGAATTGTCCTTGGATGTGATAAGTAACATTTAGTATATCTTAAAGACATTCTTGTTTCCCACTGGCTGATTAAAATTGTAATGTACTGTGTGTAGCAGGATACCAGTGCACTTTTAAATGATAAAGTTGGTCATTTCATACCTCTGGGTTGTTTCACATAGGGAATGTTATTAATTACTTGCTAGTGAGACCCTAGTTCATTACAATAATTCAGAATAAATTACCAGAACAATTGGTTTAAATCATTAATAGATTTGGCAAGCAAGTAAGTAGTTACATCCTAATATCAGCGTTACATCACTCAGATTCTGCTTTAGTTGTTCATTTCATCCATACTAAACTTAAGCCAATGGAACTGGTCTTCCTCTCAGTAAAGGTTGATTTCTAGGTATTGTTGCCATCTCAGTCATGGAAAACAGGCTTCTGGAGGCCTGTGAGAAGCTTCAGCCGCTGGTGATGGACCCCACTGCATCATGCGGGGTGGAATATTGTGAAATTCAGCATCTTTGCCTCTACCAGCTGCAGGACTGACAGGTGTTATGTGATGAGTATTGGTCACTTAAGAAAAAACAATACAGCTCAAAAATGTTAATGCGTTTGGATTGGCTTCTTTTTTGGGTCCCTCGTGTGCGTTTGGATTGGCTTCTTTTTTGGGTCCCTCGTGTCCCTTGTATTTTGCCTTTTAGTGCAAAATGTGCCTTTTTTCCCCCCACACTGGCTCTGTGCAATGATGGAAGAGCAGAAAAAAGTGCAATAAGGTGAAATTAAAACTGGTGAACATTTGAAAGATGATAAAAAATATGGAATGAGTGGAAAAAGGGTGGGGGGAAAAAAATAACCCAACGTTACAAGCATAAGTAGGGGGAAGTTTTTGTAACTGTTGCTATACAAGAAGTGTAAGGGACACTGCAGTCATGCCTGCACACGCAAAACACCCTAGCAGTGTCATTTGCAGGACTTTTAAGACTTGGTAGTTGTAAATTTACAAGTAAATTTTGTTATAGAAACTGCTTACAAGGCAGAGAGCTCTGCTTTCACACCATTGACTGGAGTTGCCTGCATGGGCCAAACTGGGACGTCACTGCTTCCAAGCAACCAAAAAGCTCCTAAACATATGCTTCTCAGTGCGTTCCTTCAGATGTTGTGTTTTATTGGATTTTGTTTCCCAAGCAGATGGCTTCCCCAAGGGACAGCACAAAGGCGAATTTCTCTGCCTTGTAAAAAGGCAGAGCAGACCTTGCATCAGATAACAGCCTACAAGTACCTGACTTGCAAACATTCACACCCCGATGTTGCCAATAATCCCTCTGTTTCCCTGAAGCAATATGGAAAGCTGATTATAATTAATAAAGAGGAGGGGTTTTTTGTAAAATGTCTCATCCTGGCTGTGAGTGCTGATGCTTTAGTAATTGGTATTTTACACTTTCAAGTGTTAACACCTGGATGAACAGCTGAGGTGAGGATGCCACTTCTCACAGCTGTATAGGCAGACTCCCAAGTTCATCTGCCACCTTCCTCAGCGGTACCTGCTTTTGGAAATGTTAGACCTTGGCTTGTATCTTGCTCACCAACAAAGATGACCACAAAGGACCAAAGGAAATTGTGTTCATGTGGGTTTTGTTAGCTGTTAGTTGTGAATCTGGGTGATATTTATCAGCAAGTGATGTGGTATTATTATCTTTGCATATATTTAATATGAGAAAATAATGTGGTGTCATGCATCTTTTGTAAAGTCCTGCTAATATTTAGCTTTCTTCTGCATTTAGTGAACATGTGGCTTTAATATGTGTAATAAAATGATAGTGAGGGACTCAGATCAAGTCTTTTAATAAGATAGCAGTGGTACATAGATAAAGTTTGGTAGAATTCCTACTGTTTAGTTCATTTGATTTTTTTTCAGAAACCAGGAAATTCTTATTTATATTTTAGAACTGAAGAGTGAAGTGAAAACCTATTTTCTTATAGTTACTTACCAGAGCCTTTTTCTGTGGGACCTAAGAATTCATATCAACTGCTTTCTTTCATCGCTGTCTATGTGTTTCTGCTATGGAGTAAGTGAAACAGGGCTTAGCCTGTAATACTCATTTTAGAGTATGGCCCAGGGACTCAAAATAGACCCAGCCCCCAGTTCGAAGACATTGTCACATGCAAGCACATGCAAAGAATGCTGAATAAAAGCCATTAACAATTTTTTTAGGTTCAACTTATTGGTGTAAGCACAAAGCAATATAATGTTGCTTCATAAATTTTTCTCAAAAAAAAGAAATCTACATATTTTTCAAACAATGTCTTTGAATCAAAAAGTTTATTAAGTGTTGACCTATGAATGCGTTTATGGATGACTGTGTAAGGCTAAGGGGAATCCTTCCTTGAAACACGCATGTGAAATTTCAATACTCTGGAAAAACAGTAGCTTTTATCTAAAACTTTGCTATGTCATGAATGGACCAGAATTTCACATCTTTAGAAAATTAATTGAGCAGAAATTGCATTTCCATAGAGATACTGACATCCCAAGAGCACCTAATAGTACTATTGCTGCCGAGCAAGAAGATCCATATTGGGAATGTTAGTATAAGAACACTTATAAAGAAATGTAATTCTTAATTTCTAGATGACTTTCACAGACTACTTAGGCTACTATGTTCAAAAACCGTCTATATAATTCAGTCATAGACCTCATTTCTATAAGTAGGATTTCTGGGCTTCACACTGCTCTGATCACTGCAGGCAAGATGAAAGCTTTAGGTAGATGAAAAAAAAAAAGCAATATCCCATTCTCAATCATTTATGCAGGGTTTGTATTTTGTGGTTATAGAAGATTACATAGGTCATAATATAGTAAAATAGTACAAAGTAATCCTTGTCATAGTCATTTTGTAAAGCTGTATGTAAGTTATGAAAAGTGATACCCATAAATTACAAGTATAGCTTATTTGAAATTCTGCAGTGCTTTTCTGGCATTTGAGCTAAATAGAGATTGTAGGGAAGAAAGCCCAGGTATTCTTTCTGTTACTATTGAGTGATATAAAAAGGTTTCTTTTTCATGTTCTGTAGAAGTTTTAACTAAACAAGTGGGTTTTAAGCAATTTGATATGACAACAAACCATCAGCAAAACCCTAGTGCTTTGTTTTAGCTAATGTAGGTTTTCTTATTAATGGGATCTATGCCGAAATTCTAATCCTACCTAAATTTTCTCCCTTTCCAGCTCTGGATAGATATGGTTTTCTCTATATATAATGAGGTAGAATGCAGTTCAATGTTAAATCAATTAAAAATGGTTGGAAACCAACCTGCTTCAATGTTCTCAATCATGTCATTTAAGTTTTGACTCATTTCTTCTTCAGCCAGGCATTTTTTTTAAAACCTTTTAATGCTTTATCCAATTTCATTAAGAGATTGCCCCTTGTAACACTTGAAGTGGTTTAGTGCGGACCTGTTACAGGAGGAGCTTGGACTTGCATTGGTTGCATCTGTGGGCCAAGTCACTCAGCTCTCAAAATGTTAGAATTTATGGTTTCATTTCATATCCATCTATCATTTAAAATTCAGATTTGAATTAGAAATACAATATGCAGTGGGGCATGCCTGCCTCACCAAAAGAGGTATGGTCTTAACTTGATTTATCTGGAACTTTTTGATGTGCTAGGGCTGTTGCATGGGACTGTGGCATGTGAAGGGTTTTGCTCCAAATGAAGCTGATGATGGTCCAATAAATTGTACATAGACTGGAGGGCTAAGAAGCTGGAGAAGAGCTGCAGTCCTGCTGTGCAGTACCTTTGCTCACTGGATGAGTAAAGGAAGGGGAGAACAAATTTGCACCTGCTGTTACTTACTGATGCAAGTCATTCTGCTGTTTCCTGTGTTCAGTGGCCCCATATTCAAACACAGTGTTGGGATTCATCACAATTTGTTCTTAAATAGCTACTTGGATGATATAAATTATAAAATAAGGAGAAAGTTTCTTGAAGGGTTATAAGGGTTTTAAAGTATGGCTATGATAATTGCTTAGGTTTTTATTGTGCATTCCCCAGTGCTGGCTGCTGAATCTTCCACCTTGATATTCAGGTATTCATCAGCACATGCCATATAAAACTCATATAAAGTCATATAAAACTAGCCCTCAAAGCCCTTGAAGCGACAAATTCCATTATGTCAGGGTGGTACACATCCACTCAGAAGAAGACCGGCCACTCCACAGTACAAAAGAGCTGGTATAACATTGTGCTGTTGAGACCAGCAGCTGTTGCTGTCGTACAATACCTTTTGTTGGGGTTGTTCAAAGCAGTAGCAACATTTATCAGCATGCCGCCACCAGTAGGAGACGAGGCCAGGAATGAGAATTGACTGTTTCCCAGGGGGTCCTTCTGACTAACTCCTTGAAAAGCTGGAAGTGTGCTTTCTTAAAGTTCCTAAATTTCTTAAAAATTGCTCTTCTATCACTTCTATTATAGTCCAGCAGCATAATTTCCTGTAGGTCAGAGAGGTGTCACCCCCATCAGTGCCAGAAACAAATTCATTTCTTTCCACATCAGTTTGATTCCTTGGCTAGGATTCTCGTGGCAACAGAGAGCTGGTCACAGACTCTCTTTGTAATTCCCTTAGACGTGTCGGTTGTAAAACATAATTTAAAGATTTTTTTTAAACAAAAAAATTTTGTTTTTATCAACATAATTTACTTCTAGCAGTTGTAATATTATCAGTTAATAAATATGAGTGATTATTCCTTTTATAAGGATGTGTTTATCAGAGTTCATTTTGATGCTTTTCTGCAGCTGCTGGATGGGGCAGAGTCGTGGATAGTCAAACATTGTATCTTGGATTCTTGCTCTGTGATTCCTTGCTTTGGTTTGGTTTTACTAAGGAAATACATTCTGGAAAACAAGATCTGCAAAATCCTGTGGTAGGGAAGTGTCGCATCCTATGTGTGGAACGTATTGTTTAAGACCAGTAATCTTTATTATTTGAAGATTAGGCTGTTTTTCAAGTTTAAGCTCTATTTTCAATAGACTGTTATTGATTGATCTGGTACTTGTAATTTTATCTTTTCTAATCTATTTTCTTTAACTTTAAAGACTGTAAATGAGATGTTTGGTGTAATACTTCAATTGATGTTTTCTGAAATACTGCATGTCTTGTCCTCATCAGAGGAGCACAGAGCCACTTGGGTCAGAAGGGACCTCTGGAGCTCCTCCGGTTCACTCTGCTCCTCCAAGCAGAGCCAGCTGTTGTTTTCTTCATTAAACTGTCTTGTGACTGAAGTGTGATCAGGCCTAGTAACTGTGAGATTTTTGTTTGGTTTTATCAAGTAAAAGCATGATTATCTTATTCTTTTTTACTAAATGAAGAGTAGGCATCAGAGGAGAGGTGGTTGTTACATAGCTGGCCGTGCTGTGACCGTAGGCCAAGATGCAGATGAAGGCATAGCAATTATTACAAATGAAAGGTAATCAAAACTTTACAAAGAAAGTAGATTCAGACTTAGGGGACCTCATTATCTCCATCCTCAATCTCAGACCAGTCTAGTTTCTGAAAATGAACAGGTGAATCTATCAAGTCACGAGTGCCGTCATAAGTGGGAAGAACAAGAAACATCGGGAGCAAGGGGATCATTATGTCTACTACAAGCTGGAAAATGACAATGATATACAATCTTTAATTATCCTTTCTTTCCAAATTGGTTTCAAAGGCTTGAAGGAAAATGTCACATGTTGTGTATGTGCAGGAGAACCCTGTTTTTCGACAAGGGAACCACAACAGGTATCATCTGTCTGGACTTGAACACAAGGTTGTATGTGGCACTGGGTGCAGGTGCAGAAATTAAACGACATTAATGGATTTCTAGGAATAAAAATCATGATATGCTATACAAAACCTTTAGCATGAAGAAGAATAGTAAAAGACAATATTTAAAGGCAGTGGGCCAATCTCTCTCACCTCAACTGACTGTGAAAATTAGAATGTAAATTAACCTATGGCATAGCTGCTCTTATAATATAGAAGTATCGGTTTCTACGGACACCAGGAACAACCAAAACCAGTGGAGTTCAGGATGTTTCCTGAAGGCAAAGGCAGCAACACCTGACTTAATACAAGATGCAAGAAAGACAAAACCATTATTCTTTCTGTGCATTGGTTAGTGCTTAGATGTCATGTCCTCTGCTTTTACAGGATGAGAACAAGTGTTCACTAGGACAAGCGGAGAGTCAGTACTAGCCACAAAGAACCATATGTATTTCTAGTGTAATTCTGCTTTCAGAGACAGCCAATCATTTCCTACTGAAATAGATTTAGAAAAATAAATACATCCATCTCCACAGTAATTAGCATTAACTACATAAATGTAAAATGCCATGCAAATGAAGATGTGTGCTGCACAGCTGCTTTGCCAGTAGAAGAGCAACGAAACACTCTGCATTGCCATCCAGGACAACAGCACGTTTTTCCAGAAACTCAGTTGTAGAGTGGTTTTTAAATCTGCAGAGAAATTACAGTTAAGAGAAATTACAGTTAAGAGGTGGATAGCACTGCCTGGAGCATCAGCAACTTTGGGGTTGTATTTGTTTTAAGTTGTGGTTTATTTTGTGTTGTGGTTACTGAATGAAGACTGCAAATGCTGCCTTGAAAGGACTTTCCCCTGCTCCTCTAGGCTCAGTGCAGGTGGAGCATGAAATCTCTTTTGGCTTTTTTCAGTGCTTCTTCAAAGTTTTTATCTTCTCCTCAGTCTGCAGCAAATCAATTTTTCAGATTTTTCACTTTATTTTCTAAGACTGTATTATGCTGCTTTCCAGAACTTACTTAACTGGGTTTGAAGGGGTTTTTTAGTAAATTTATTAGTGATGATAGAGCATAAGCAAGGGAGGGTTTAGCAATAGTTTTTAAATGTACTGTATCCTTCTTTTTTTTTACTAGTGAGATTGTTCATTAAGGTCTATGAGTACTTTCTAATGGATAAAAAATAGGTTTCTTGTGATGATGTCTTTCACAGGCAAAATATCTTTTGCTTTTTCTCTTTAGTTTGATGCAATTTTTTTTTAAGCAGTTATATTGTGCTGGTTTATGTTAGAAATGCAACCTTTCCATAGCTTGGTAGTTTTTGTGATTAGTCAGTGGTTGCTTGAACGGCGAAATCATGAGGGAGTGCTGTCCTGATCCAATATCGGGGAGGTTTCGATACGATCCCAAGGATGAGATTAAGATGCAAACAGAGTCAGATGCCATGCAACCTTGTAAACTTTATTTCGCTGAACGGGGAAT
>Ga0065711_1030637_pt1 | contig 31910 bp, 8 predicted proteins | sample Hoacrofraction12_FD_59098 | JGI IMG/M metagenome (GOLD analysis project Ga0065711, IMG submission 59098) | Hoatzin crop microbial communities from Cojedes, Venezuela - Epithelial fraction 12 v2 (version 2) | ecosystem: Host-associated > Birds > Digestive system > Esophagus > Crop | place... | reverse complement strand
CCTCTGTGGGTCATCTAGTCCAACCATCCTGCCGAAGCAGGGTCACCTACAGCAGGCTGCACAGGACCTTGTCCAGGTGGGGTTTGAATAGCTTCAGAGAAGGAGACTCCACAGCCTCCCCGGGCAGCCTGTTCCAGTGCTCTGTCTCCCTCAGAGGAAGGCAGTTCTTCCTCATGTTCAGGTGAAACATCCTATGCTTCTGTTTGTGCCTGTTGCCCCTTGTCCTGTCTCTGGGCACCACTGAAAAGAGTCTGGCCCTGTCCTCTTGACACCCACCCTTCAGATATTTATAGGTCCCCTCTCAGCCTTCTCTTCTTCAGGCTGAACAAGCCCAGCTCCCTCAGTCTTTCCTCGTAGGAGAGATGCTCCAGTCCCCTCACCATCCTTGTAGCCCTCCACTGGACTCTCTCCAGTAGCTCCTCATCTTTCTTGAAGTGGGGAGCCCAGAACTGGATGCAGGACTCCAGATGGGGCTTCACTAGGGCAGAGTAGAGGGGGAGGAGAACCTCCCTCGACCTGCTGGCCACACTCTTCTTAACGCACCCCAGGACACCATTGGCCTTCTTGGTAACCAGGGCACACTGCTGGCTCATGGTTAACCTGTCATCCACCAGGACAACCAGGTCCCTCTCTGCAAAGCTGCTCTCCAGCAGGTCCGCCCTGAGCCTGTACTGGTGCATTGGGTGACTGTCACTTAAAGGGCACCGCAGACCCAGAGCTGTAGCCAAAGATCACCTTCCAGAAATATGAAGATACATACATGACCATTATGAGATTAATACATATTTTCTACCTCTGTACTTAGTATATGAATTTATAATTATTTAACACAATGTACTTTGCAATTCATTTTCTTCTTTCCCTGTGCTTTTTTTAATCCTCTGACTGCACTTCTTGAAAACATCTCTATTTAAGCCATCCCTTTGAGAAATATTAATGCTTCTACATGTGTCTTATTCAAGACTTTCATTGACCTTGTGACTGAGAAAATCACACACTTTCTCTATCAAAAAAGCAGACTTTTAAAATAAGAGATTCTCTTTTGACAATGTCAGAACAACTTGAATTCCATAAAGGAATTAATACAGAAGCCTATATAATATGTTTTAATAGGAAGCTTGAGAGAGAATGAAATATTCATTTGTATTAAGCAGAAAATATAAAACTAGCTATACACTAGAATGAACATTTTGGGAAGAAAAGCAGCAATCTTCCTCTCAACTTACTTTCATTCTCCCTTCTGCCATTCTAAACTCCTGGCAGGTGTCATCTTTATTAAATCTTCAGACCTCCATACAACACTTAGTCCTGCATTAGCAGCCCTGTGACAAAATCTTCCCCACACAGTCTTTCCGTGTTACCGTCTGGGTCCACTGGAGGCACTCCTTTGAAGAGCTTAAGGTTGAAGTCAGAAAAATGGGCCAAAGGAAGTCAAATTATATAGCTTTCTGATCCAGCCTTTGACCTCGGGCTATGTCTCAATCATACCTTAAACCTTGCTTTAGGGCTCCTGATCTGGAATAAGTTCACCCCGCTGATTTGGTACGAGCTCACTCTGCCAGATCAGATCTGTTCAACAACTGATGAATGGTTAAGTTAGCACCAACATGTTTTATGAAGGATTAAGCATCACCTGCCTACCTGCAGCCAGTGCAAAGGAATAAAGCCAGCCCAAACTCCATCTTGAGTGCTCTGGCTAATTGATGAGAATGGCTACCATATGCACAACCCTGCTTCTGATCAGCCTTATTTTGCTGGGGGTGCCGCCAGTGCACAGATCCAAATGAATGATCGTAGAAATCAGAGAGAGAAATTTCCCAAGGGAAATTCACCCAGAATAAGAAAAATGGTTCTTCTGGACCTCAGCACCCAGATTGTACGTGGGAACAACTTTAGTTTGCACTTCAGTTCTTTGGCATCTCACATACAAAGGATAATGATAGTGACAGAAAGCTGAAGGAAGATGTATTACACAGCAGCCAGCAAGGCAGAAGCATCATGAGCCCAGGAACTTTCGACACAATTTCTCCCAACAGAATAGTTCACTGGGGACTCAATGACCTCTTGGAAGAAAGATTTTTGTCACCACAGCTGCTGCCCACACAGACTTACTGCTTCTGGGGGTCTCTAGAGGATTTGACTCAACCGAAGCTAGAGTAAGATCAAGGCTCAGTTCAGGAGAAGTTAAATCTCAACAGACAGAAGAAGTTAATGTGATTTGTTAAAGTTCCTAGCATTCAGTTTTCATGTCATTTATCATATCTTCCTACACTCTGCTATTTAAGTAAAATGTATTACTGAACTTTAAAAAAAAAAAAATCTATGGCCTAGCTTCTAGACATAGTTTTGAAGTATTCAGACCACTATAGTATTTTCTTATCAGTTTTAAATTCTTTGTTTACTACAAATAAAACAGTTGTTGACAGGCCCTAAACAGGATACAGGCAGCAGTCACATTCCAGAGCGAAGGGTGTATCCTTTTGGACAAAGCAGCATTAAATGTAAGTATTCAGTCTCTGCACTAGGCTCACAAAGAACAGGTACAGCCACAACATGCATGAATTTTGAGAGATTAACTATGCATTCTTTATATTAACTATTTTCTGCCCATTATTTTACTGGTTTCTGTATGATGTTTTACAGATTGTAGGACTTTCACTCCTAAAGCAAATCAGATTTGGATAAGTACATGAATTTACATACTTAATAAAGTATTCGTCATGCAAACCAGTCATTTTCACATGTGCCTGCATGAGTACTGCAGAGGAATAAAACAACATCTATTCACAACAGTACTGAGGCAAAAGGTGGTTTTCTGAATTTCCTCAGCATTCTGTCATGCATATCCACCAGTTTACATCTGTGGTGTGTTATTACAGCCTAAGAAATTCAACTCATATGTAACTGGTATTGATCATTTCATATATGCTTCATACCATCATCTTCAAAAAATAATATCATCTAAATCCATTTGATTTAAAATGGGATTTAAAATCCTTTCCTTGCTCTTAAATACATTCTGAAGTACTATAGCAAAATATTCCTTTCAAATTCATTCTGTGGATCTTTAAACCGCAGAGAAATCCTTTTCCCATATTGCTACCTTCTTCATACAGAGAAGTTTCAATACCACGATTGTAAATCAGAAGTATGTTTATGCTATGTATCTGATAGTGGTCTAAGCATTCTTGCGCAGTTTTGTGACCAAGAGGTGCAAAAGAAGGCAGTCTCAGTGCCCTGCTCACACCAAGGGCTTCCTCTGCCTCCCCTGCACCGACACTGGCAAACACCTGAGCCACACTGAGCTAGTTCAAGGATGTAGACTAACAAAAAACTAACTCCCCCCAGAAACCAACAAATAGTTTCAGTGCAGTAATTCGCAGCAATGGAGTTCTGAGTCAGGATGGCACTGCTGTACTCACAAGTGAAAGGGAGCGGCAGAGACATATATCCGGGCTTAATCCTAGCTAAACTATACAATCAAACCACACATAAAGGGTCCATACTGGCTGCCAAAGTTTCCTGTTTAAAACAGCATTATAAATTACAGCCCTTCTCATCAAAAAAGGGCGACATATAGCAAACCACCATAGACGTTTAGAAAGAACTTTTAGATAACTGAAAAAGAGCTGTTGGTCTTCTGTTACAACTGTGTTTTTCAGATTCAGTGTTCTAGAAACTATTACCAACAGTATATGGGTTTTTAGACTGCCTGTTTAGTCAGTATGACAAATTGAGAAGCAGCAACAAAGCATTGTCAAGGCTGAGAAATCCTGTGTTTGCAGCAAGCATTCGGAGAAAGCGCAAAACAAGCCTATAATAATCTAAAAACAAAGGTACATGAAACAGCCCATCGAATAGATTTATATTGCACAGAAATCTGAGACAAAGATCGGCTTGCCAGGCTGACTTTGCAACGCCACGAGGTTTTAGGATGCAGGCTGGAATCTAGGAATCTGATGTGAGGGTAACACTGTAAATGAGCCTTTTATATTTTACAGGAAAAAATAAAGGCTCAGGGCTGAATAGTGTTGAATACCTGCTCCTCCCAACAATTTCAGTATAGGCTCTCTCTCAAGATCTGTCATCAAGTATATAAATTACCACTACATCACCACTGGAAATCCTGGCATGTTTTCCACCTGCTTTGAAAGGTATTTTTGCTATGCTGCATGAAAATGGGCTCAGTAGTGCAACAATTTCAAATATCAGTCTTCCCTTATATCAAAGTCAAAACTACAGCCATAATTTATTGAAATGTTAAGAGTTTAGTCTCTACTACCTCTCAAGGCTTTCATGCAGTTGTATTGAGATCTGGTACCTTCTGCCAGCTATTTGTGTCTTGTATTGGAAGTGATTTCATCCCTTCATAATAATTCATGTTTTATATATACAGGATATCCATTGACTGACTGGAAGGCACTGGCATTTGTCGCGTCCCAAGAAGCATATTTTTAGGGAAGTACTACAACTGCTCTGAAGTTGTACTAAATATTGGTCTAGACCTATTGCCTTTTGTATTCCATTTTCAAACTGTCTTAGTTTTTTGATACATTTCTACGTGCTATCGCTGGTCCTAAAAAAGATGAAAAAATAGAAATAGTGCTTGGAGATATATTGTAAATTTTGTGAGGAGGTTTCTGAACTGAACATTACATTCTTGTCCCTAAAGCTGTTTCATCCCAACCTAAATATGCTACTATACCCTACACTAAGAGCTAAAAAAGTTTTTAGCATGGTGGTTCTCTGCATTAGCTCTAAAAGACTTCTCTAGAGATTCACCACGAAGATTAGCAGTTACTAGATGACCGTATGCAAGTTCATAGGTACTAAATTATGACATCAATACATTCGTAGTTAAGATTGTGACAGAAGCCTTATTCACATTTTGATTCTCTGTGAGGTGTATAAGCAGTCAGCACTGTTTCAGCACCTATGATCCACACACAGCATACAGCAAATGGGAACTCTGTAAACCTTGTACTCACTCAGCTGAACATCCAGGATTTGGCTCTGTAAATTGTTTAGGGTCCAATTTGGGATGCCATCTGACCTCAAATGACTCCTTATTCATCTAGGTATGGTTAATTAGCACTAATAACTTCACTGAACTGATTAAACAGAGGCATTAAAAAATTAATTTTTACATTTACTGTTAGAACTTCCAGGTTTGTCCTTTTTAAAATTACATTTACATTACATAACATAAACAAAGAGGAAACTGGATATATCTCACTGGGGGTGTATCACATATAGCGTTACATATTCTCACCCATCTTTTCTGGGAATTCAGAGTACCCCTTTTTCTGAAGGCATCAAGAGTGAAATAAAAATGTCTGCACAGGCAGAAGACATAAAATATATATAATATATATGAATACACAGAAATAACCAACACCAAAATAGGGTCTGCCAGAATACTTCTGCTTGAACAAAAGCTCTATGCCTCAACTGGTGCAAACTGCCATTTGCAGCATCATGTATTGGACATGTATTAAAACCTTCTGCGTAAGGCTAAAGTTAAAAGAGTTCTTATGGGAAAGAGAGGTTGTGATATGCCAGAACAGCACATGATTTCTGTAATCACAAAATATTCTATTTGAAGTGCGAGGTAAAAGCATTTACTTGGATCTGTCCCAAAATTGCTCAAGGAGACTTACAGTTACAGACAGATTCTGAATTCCTGTTCTTTCATAATGTGTATTTTTTTCTAGCATTTGTATTTTCTTGGTTGGCTTTAATTAACTTCTTTCTGTGCTCATAAACTTGGAGAGGATTTTCTCTAAGCTCTTATATCTCTAGCCTACATTAAGATATTTTAAGCTTTAAACCTCTAGTACATTTAATAGATTTAAACAATTTAAGAAGGAAGGAAAAAGCACTAGTAAAATGCACCCAAGCTGAAAATTTCTGCACGAGCTTTCTATTTGACACAACTTAAAAGTTATTTTAAGATAGCCAAAGAACTCCTGAATGGGCCCATTCGCAACAAAAATGTACTTTATTTACCATGGTATAAAATGTGGCAAGCTGGAAAGAAAAAGATGGGGAGCATGGGGGATGGAACAGAAAGCGCTAATGCAAATCAAAGCACAAAAAGACTGCAGTAAACAGTCACCAAAAGGTCTGCTTCAGGGAATGAGCTTTCTGAGTCCATTAAATTAAGTCCATTAAATTAAATCAAAACATGCTGTGAAAAAATTGAATATTATAAAGAAAGCAGATCTGTAATGAAAAGTAATAGTTGTCGGTGAATGTTTGAAAAGAAGTACAGTCGTTTAGGAAAAGAGATGCTCCTGTGTGGTACATGATGGACCTGACTTTAAAAATTCCTCCCTGTGTTATTCATATTTCAAAATATTTGTTTTATCTACAGTGACAGAGTAGTTCTCTTCTACTGGCTGTCTAACAAACAGAGCATTAATACTGTAACTTTAAGCATTACCTCCTCGCCTAGAAATATCAGTCTTTCCAGAACTCGACAGAAGTCCTGCAGATAACCTTCCCTCTTAATCTGATAGTTCAGGAGGACTGAAAATATGGTCCCTACTGTCTCTCCTTTCTGCTCATGACCTTATTTTTACCCATACAGAGGTCTTCAACTAGATGGAGAAACCTGAATTGTGTTGGTACTGGCTGAATATATGGCATGACAAACACAAGTCTTTGCAGCCCCAAATGGGACAGAAATAAGATATGTATCTTGAGGATAAACTCTGTACAGATTTTGGAGTTCCACTCACCCTTCAAGCAATAGTTCAAGTTCTTTTCCTCCTTTTGAGGAAGTATCACTCTCCCTTGTAAGTACACTAAGGCTTGACTCTCTCTCTCTCTTACTTTGATATTAACATGGCTGAAGGACCACAAGCAATACTAAAAAGGAGTTTGGTATTCTATCATTCCTGCTCCCTGAGGTAACCACAGATACATTTCATAACTTTCACCCATGCATCTATCATTTAGAAAGGAGCTATCAGTTGGGTTTGTGCTTAGCCATCTGAAGTACCATGAAAATCATCATGAGTCAGTTGGACTCACTGATCTTAAAGGTCTTTTCCAACCTAAATGATTCTATGATTCCACGAACAAAATGTGCATGAGACTTCCTCCTGACCTTAGTTTTTAGTATGTATCACCACCAAGACTACTGTAAAAAAAATGTTGTTACATAAATCGTAACATCTCATTTAAACTGTTACCTTTTTAAAAAGTTACACAAGTATTATCTTATTCTTCTAACAATTCTATGTATTGTGTAATTTATAAATTTGTCAGCTGTGCAACTTACACAAGTGTTAGTCTTGCAAACACATGCAAAATACACACCCTGTAACTGAGTGGCCTAGTCAGTCCTGATACACAGAAATAAAGCCATGGACACATTAAGTGGCTGTGCAAGCGACATGGAATACGGTGATGCTTCTTGTTCAAGCTTTGCATGTCTGCTATTTGATAAGTGTTACCTGTTACAGTAATTCACTCAAACAAATACTTCAGTGGTTAAAATACAACTTCATGACATGAGACTTCTTACATTAACATGGTAGTGAGTAGGATGAATTTTCTCTCTATATAATGCAGAGTTGAAATGGATTGATAGAGGATACGCATAATCAGAAATGTCTGGTTTTAAATTCTGTGAGTCTGCATCTGTGGTTAAAAGATATATTAGGATCCAAATTTTAAGAAAAGTCAAAATCACATGTTGTTAGTCTTCCTGGTACTCTCAGGTATCAGCTGGATCCTAAATAGGTAGAAAGCACTGTGTTTCTGCTGATGCTGTTAAAGCTCCTGTCTGCAAGTGGTACCACATGAAGTCTGTAAGAAGCAAAAAGCCACCTCTCAAAAATCACTGCAGGTTTCATGACACTGATTTGCAACTACTCAGATAGGAGGCAGGTGCTTCAAACTCTGCTCTTGAAATGAGCAGGTGCATCTCAGAGCAAGGTGAGGGCTCACAACTGAGAAGCCTGTAATTCACAGAGGGACTGCTGCTTGAAAGGACAAGATTTAACTTTCAGTCAAGTCTGTGGCTGACTCTTTACTGTGGAGTAGAAGGAAGAATAATGAACCCGCACTTATATGGCATGCCAGCCCTAATTTTGCTTCTCACTGTGACTTTATACTACTTCAGCATTCCCCTCTTTCCTCTCGAAAACAGGTAGAGACGATGTCATTCTGGCCTTGTTTCAAGTAGATTTTTGAATGAGTCCTGAAAGCTTGCTAGTGTGAAAGTAATATAATTCACCCTCTGGATATACAGAGTTAGGGCTTTCAATCAGAAGGATTTGAAAGCTGTAATGTCCTTATTATATTCTCATTTTATGATCTCATTAAGCAGACCTATGTAATTTTGCTCTGAGGGACCTCTGGGCTGACTCAGCAACCAAAGAAAAACTTTGTTACTGGCCTTCTGTGCTGCCACCTAAAGCTCCTGAATCTGGAAATATAAGCAAGCCATAAGCACATATCATTTCCACAGTTACTGTGTTGAGTATACACACGGGAGTACAGGTAAAATGACACAAGGACAACCAAAGAACAATTAGAGGTAGATGTGACATCTTCTACATTGACCATAGATCTGACCCATCCACAGCCTCATCAAAATTTTCCTTTTCCCCAATGACCTGATGATGATTAATGTTTGGACCAGATGATCTTTCCCTTCAAATCTGGGCTGTTCTATGATTCTATGACCTGGAGACACTCAATACATGGCTGGGTACTCTGGTATACTGGGAAAACAGTAAGTCATTCTTGTTCTGAGATTGTTGGTCACCTGCAGGTCCTCACCTGCAGAGCAAACAAAGTTTGCTCAAAGGTCCTCCAAGACTTTTCAAGTGGTCTGTTGCCACCCTCAGGAGTAGTTTTAATTTTTACTTTCAAAGGTATCTGCATGGGCATCTAAAATAAGATATCCAGCCAAAAGAAAGAAAAGCTGTATAAAATTAGCACATTTGCATTGCAGCCTAGACATTTTAATTGGCCTTTTTTATCCATAAGAGGTATTGCTGAAAAATCCACATAGCTCAAAAATCTTGAACAATGGGGGCAGCATTTATTTACCATGCCTTGTTTTATGTTCATCTATATCAAATCAAGAACCTTTCCTCACATCTCTGTAGCTAGTATCTTCAAATTCACACTGCACAGAACTCTGCATCACCCAGTGATGTTAATGTTACCTTATTCAAATGGTAACTGTGGGACCAGATGCCTCCAGGAACTGTTCTCAGCGATTGGGCACACAGTGCCTTTTATGTTTGTTGAATGAAGCCTCACAATACATGGGCTGCATAATTTCAGAAAAGCAACTGCTGTTTAAAAGAGAGGAAATTTGTGTGAGCAGTACTTGCGCTGCAGCTTTGCAGCACACAGGCAAATCCACATGAGTCCATGTAGTTCCTGCTGCTCTCTTTCCGTGTCAACAACCTGTTCCCAGGACTAGAGTTACCAGAGGCCCTCAGAAAAACTTTACCTTTGTAGGAGAAGTCCCTGTGTTCTTAAGACGGGAGTATTTTCATTTCTCTCTTTAGCTATCTCATGTTGTATGGAACGCAGAGTAATATGAGCAGCTACCACCAGTTTTACATTTTGTCTTCATAGAAAAACAAGAGTTGTGAGACTATAACCAAGTTAGGAAGAACACTACTGCAGTCTTCAACACAATGTACCTGGTACAGACTCTTCCTGGATGTTTAGCTGACAGCTTGTGCGACTGCATCTTCACTGTTGTGGTTATCTATAAGCACAACCTATGTCTGTATATATAAAAGACATTTATAAACTACAGCTGTCAGGAGTATATCTTTTACAGTGCTGCTCAGTAGACACATCCAAATACCAAGTGTTGAACATGCCCTGCTGATACCTACCTCACGCTCCCTTTCAGCAGTGCTGGCTCTTGCACTGCAGTGATCTGCCTTGGGGCATCGGTGATGTGTCCATTTCCCAACACAGAGGGCACATTTCCCAGCAAGTCTAACATTTTCCAGACAAATCCTGATGCAGCAAGCTCTCACATCACCAGTGAGAAGAACACACTGTCACGCTACTGGACATGCAGGTGCCATCTGTGGGAACTCCATTAACTTGCAAGAGATTTGTTGATCTCAAAAGGCCTCTGCTACCATCACCACGGCACCCAATGTCAGTGGCACACTAGCCTGCCCTCTAAACATCCCGACCTTCCACCTTCAAACATCCCTGGTACTCAAGGCATTCACTCCTAATAGCAATCAGTTAGAAATTAGAAAAGTAACCAGGAAGCTTACCAGGTCTTTCATGTTCTCCGGAGGCAAACAGAAGGAAAAATAAATCTTAAACTACTGTCTCTAAAGGACAATTCAAATGGAAAAAGTATAGATAAGAAAGAAATGAAGTTTTCTGCCAGTGTCACTGGAAGTATTACGCTATTAGAGAAGTGGACAACCTATCTAGACCAGTGCTTTCTGTCACCATCGTAGAAGAAAGGTGTATAACAGAAACAGCAGAAGTCCACAAAAGGGTAACAAAAATGCCAAAGATATTTAGAGCCCTTCCACATGAGTGCACCTGTTTAATTTTGAAATTTTTAATTTAAACAGTGAGTTAGCAAAATTAATTACCCGTTCTTAGCCTTCAAACTTTTGTTTTGTCACTAGTGCAACTGATGAAATTAAGATGTAACACCAAATGCAGCTGACAAAAAAAAATCTTTACAAAGTGCATGATTCAGTTGTGAAATTCTATACCACAAGTTAGAAATGAGATATAAATATATATAACACAGTGGAATTTTAGAACACTAAGATATTTCCTTATTACACTATCCTAAATAAAAAAAAACACTAAGAACATTCACAAATTAATCAACAAGGCATCTAGGCTAAGAAAAATTTCCTCCAAAGTCTCATAATTCAATAAATGACTTTTTAAACATGTTTTATTTTAATATATTTGGAACACCTGACTGTTTGCTACTGTCACAGAGAACATACTGGACTACAGTGACTGATATTAGTCACTGTGCATTCAAGAATTTTTTTTCACTATTTTATGAGAGTCACAATGCCTTATGCTCTTCCCTGTAGAAAGATGATATACCCTGGCTGAAAGAGTTTACAAGGATAGAGAAGTGGCAAAATATCAAAAAGAAGGAAGAAATACTATGCTCCCAAGAAAGATTAATGACTTGTGCAGTGCAGCCAGACTTCCTTGATAGCTAGTCTAAATCCATGCTGTGGAAAGATTTTTCTTGACATATAAACAACATATTTCATTTTTGTAAGCCACATTCGTGAAGTCAACAGATAATTGTACATAACCAACCAAGCAACTAGTATACTACTTACCCAATGACAGACAAACAGAGGAACTGACATATCTGGACTGAAATATTTCTTTTACTGTGGAAAGCTGGTTGCTTTGATTTTTCACAAGCTTACTTAACCACTATGCTGGCACTCTGGATTTTGGAGGAACATCTGAAGTACTTGTTGTTACAAAACAGATTAACAGAAGTTATGTTCAGAAAGTAGAATCTCACTAAAAAACAAATGTGTAAATTATAAAGTGGAAATAACACAAGTTTTAGTGTGGCAAAATCTTGCCTTTATTTTAGCATACTTTTGGTACATACACAACAAGGTAAAAAGCCTCAACCCCTGCTCCACAAATCTATCCACAGACTTCTAGCATACATTGGGCTAGAAAGTCTACTCTGTCAGAAACCTAAGATTAAAATTCATAGAATAATAGGTTGGAAAAGACCTCTAAGATCATCAAGGCCAATCATCAACCCAACAGCACCACACCTACTAAACCATATCCTGAAGCGCCACCTCTACACGTTTCTTAAACACCTCCAGGGATGGTGACTCCACCACCTCCCTGGGCAGCCTATTCCAATGCCTGACCACTCTTTCACTGAAGAAATGTTTCCTAACATCTAATCCAAACCTCCCCTGACACAACTAGAGGCCATTGCCTCTTGTCCTATCACTAGTGACCTGGGAGAACAGACCAACACCTGCCTCACTACAACCTCCTTTCAGGTAGTTGTAGAGAGCAGTAAGGTCCCCCCTCAGCCTCCTCTTCTCCAGACTAAACAACCCCAGTTCCTTCAGCTGCTCCTCATAAGACTTGTTGTCTAGACCCCTCACAAGCCTCGTTGCCCTTCTCTGGACACACTTCAGCAACTCAATGTCTTTCTTGTAGGGTGGGGCCCAAAACTGAACATGGTACTCGAGGTGCAGACTCACCAGTGGCGAGTACAGGGGCACGATCACCTCCCTACTCCTGCTGGCCACACTATTCGTGATACAAGCCAGGATGCTGCTGGCCCTCTTGGCCACCAGGGCACACTGCTGGCTCATGTTCAGCCAGCTGTCGACCAAGATGCCAAGGTCCTTTTCTGCTGGGCAGCCTTCCAGCCACTCCTCCTCAAGCCTGTAGCATTGCATGTGGTTGTGACCGAAGTGCGGGACCCAGCATTTGGCCTTGTTGAACCTCATACAGTTGTCCTTGGCCCATGGATCCAGTTTGTTCAAATCCCTCTTCACAGCTGTCCAAGTGTCTGTTGTGCAAATGCCCAGACAATCTTCATTTGTCAATGCTCTTCTCCTCAGAGATCAAATAATTCCAAGATCTTACAAGAGTAAGTAGCAAATAACAAATGTACTTGCTTACCATACACCTCAAGCTCATTGACTTCCACCCCTTACAGAAAGGGCTAACAGCTACTGTCATGTTCCCTCTGCACATTGCCATCTGTCAAGGGTTAGCTCTTGGCTAACACGGGCCTTCCAAAACTTTATTATCCAGTGCTGCTAATTATCCCTAATGGAACTAAGCAATATAATGTTTTTTTATTGTTTTTATATGGACATTACTTCTCTTGGACAGATTTTAAGCTGTGGGCAATGCTGTTCTCTGTTGTTCTGTTCTTTTGCTGAGTTCCCACTGGTCCAGCTCTATTGTTAGCAAAGCAAAAACACAGGAATCACTGGCTAGATCATTTTATATAGCAAAACACAGTTCGCATTTCCTAAAAGGAAGTGTATCCAATTAGCTCTAGATTGTCCATATTGTTGCCTGCTACCAAATAGTTTAATTTTGTTCAGCTTGCCCTTTGGAAATAATTTATAGAAAGCTGTTTACTGAGATTTTGTTTCCAGACATCAACATTTACTTCCTCCAGCATTTCCTAATAGTTTATTTAACTCCACCTGGTTTTTCTTTTGTTCTTCTCCTTCTTTGAACACTCCAGCTTTGATGGGAACCTGTAGAGTTTTCCATTACCAAACTAGGAGTAGAGAATAGGATCACTAGACTCTTTGCAGGTAGCTATACACAGATCAAGAGAGCAACGCAGCTATCTGTTACTGCTGTGTAAGCAGTTATTCTCCTTGGACAAGCTAGCACTGCAGAAACTTCCACATACATCTGAGGATGGTGAACACAAATGTTGCTGCTGTGCTTTTTTGCCAGATCCTAGCTCTTTTCCTCTCTGTTCCTTCTCTTCCTTCCCAGCTCAAGTTCTTCAGAGGATAATACCTCACCCTGTAGCATAACTTGAATCAACAATGTCACATATCCTGAAAGGCAATTAGAATAACGCATGAAAAACAACAACCAAGTTATCAGCAAGCTGATGTAGTTCAAGATCAAATCAAACAGAAGTAACCAGCAGGTGCTTTATCTATATATGAGCATTTTCTCTTTTTTGGGATAAAACCCATATCTTAAAGGAGTCAAAGAGGAGAGTTCAAGAGAAACAGAGTTAACCTTTTACTTTTGCACGCAGTTATGATCTGTAGCATAAATACACTATTACTTGAACCTGCTTCTACACTAATATTTAGCACTTCTCATTTTCTCTTACATCTTCATGCACTTTCTACACATTATCTAAAATATTAATTGTGAAGAGAACTTACTTGTTAGCTTTGTATACAACAGCATACACACATGTTGTTGACTAGGGCACCGTTCATTAGATTACTAGGACTTAAGGCAACATTTAAAAATTCAAAAGAACATAAGTAAAAAAGGCAATAAATGGAAATACAGATAATTAAATGGAAATTAAAATTTAGGTTACATTAGAAGTAAAGTATTATGCAAACTAAAATGTTTAACATAATTTCCCTGGTTTGAAAAAAAAAGGAGAACAGAATATTGAATACTAGTACTTATAAATGCAGGAATTACAAAATCCATGTTAATGTTGAGTGTGAATAGAGAAATAAAGAACTGTATCCCATTCAGAAATAAACGTGGTCAGAATTGTTCAAAGAAATCATAGAATAGTTGGGGTTGGAAGGGACCTTTCAAGGCCAGAAGGCCCAACCCCCCTGCAATGAGCAGGACATCTACCACTAGACCAGGTTGTTCAGAGCCCCATCCCACCTGACCTTAAATGTTTCCAAGGATGGGGCATCTACCACCTCTCTGGGCAACCTGTTCCAGTGTTTCACTATCCTCATTGTAAAAAATGTCTTCCTTGTATGCAGTCTAAAACTACCCTGTTTTAGACTGAAACCATTACTCCTTGTCCTGTCGCAGCAGGCACTGCTAAAAAGCCTGTCACAATCTTTCTTATAAGCCCTTATAAGTAATGAAAAGCTGCAATCAGGTCTCCCCACAGCCTGCTCTTCTCCAGACTGAACAACCCCAACTCTCTCAGTCTTTCCTCACAGGAGAGGTGTTCCAGCCCGCGGATCATTTTTGTCACCCTCCTCTGGACGCCCTCCAACAGGTCCATGTCTTTCCTGTGCTGAGGGCTCCAGAGCTGGACACAGGACTCCAGGTAGGGTCTCACCGGAGCGGACTGTCCTGGTTAAAACAGAACCAATTCTGATCTAGTGAATCTTCCTTACCCCTAAGTTCTTCTAAGTAACTGCATTTTTCTGAAGCTGGCTGCATATTTTACAGACACTGTCCACTCCAAAGCTGATAACACCTAATGTTTACAGTTACACTGAGCTAACGGTAGGAAAGGAATGCAGAAAAAGGCCCCTGTTTATAATTATTACTATAGTAGCCAAGGTCACCGACAGATCTCTTAGGTCCCACAAATGAGGAGTCACAAAGGGTCGCACTTGCAGGGAGGAGAGGACAGGACAGAGGACCTGACATTGAACAACGAGGTATTCCATGCCATGCACATCATACTCAGTTTAAAGCTGGAGGATCATGAGGGTCTCGCTCTCTTTGTCCTCGGGTGGCTTCTGAAGAGGACCCTGCTCGTTGTTCTGCCTGCGATCCCAATTCCGATCTGTGCATTCCTGAATCCAGTACCTGTCTGCTGCCAAGTCCAGTCTGGAACTTCCTGGTGCTGCCTGGCAGATGCTGGAGCAGTGCCAGTACCCCAGTACCCAACTCCGGGAAACTCAGTATCGGTTTTGTATATTTTGCATTATTTCTCTTATTATTAATATTATTTGTGTTATTAGTAAAACTTTTTATATTAAATTTTTAAGTCTCTCTCCCTTTTCCTCCTTTTTCCCTTCCTCTGGTGGGAAGGTGGGTGTTAATAGAGAGCATCTGCCACTCAGTTTATTGCCGTCCTGCTTTAAACTGTGACACAGACCTTCCAGCCGCACTGCTTTTGATGCGGCACAGGATACGGCTGGCCTTCTGGGCTGCGAGAACACGTTGCCAGCTCACATCCAGCTTTTCACCCACCAGTACCCCCAAGTCCTTCTCCACAAGGCTGCTCTTAATCCCTTCATCCTCCAGCCTTTATTGACACCAGGGTTTGCCCCGACCCAGGTGCAGGACCCTGCACTTGGCCTTGTTGGACCTCGTGAGGTTCACACAGGCCCACTTCTCAAGCTTGTCCAGGTCCCTCTGCATGGCATCCCTTCCCTCAGGTGTGTTGACCACACCACTCAGCTTGATGTCATCTTCAAACCTGCTGAGGGTGCACTCTATCCCGCTATGTTGTTGATGAAGATATTAAACAGTACTGGTCCCAATATGGACCCCTGAGGGACACAACTTGTCACTGATCCCCACCTTGGACATTGAGCCGATGACAACAGAATCTATATAGAAAAAAGATCATATTTCCAGGATGACAAAAATAGAAACAGATAGCAATGGATCTGAAAAATAAGCCTGTAATTTCGGGGGATTTTTTTGGCAAAAACTAATGTTTTACTTTAGAATGACAGCACATCAAATTTCATACATTCGTCTAACAGGTTTCTATGTCCTTATTCCCATTTGTGATATGTTGATGAAAAGACCAAAAGTTTTGCATTGAGACGTTCCTGTAAATGTTATCTCCTGAAGTACTCCTAAAGATATCTACAAAGATACCATAGGTAACATCCACCTGCAGGAAATGACACATTGGCATCTCACATTCCATCCTATTTGAAAGTCCAAAAAGTAAAACTTTAAAGCAGAACAGTTTTTCAAGAAAGTTAAACTATTTTAGTTTGATGGAAATTTCCATGTTAATCTCCATCTTAAGATATTAACATTTATGAAGGAAAGGGAAACTGTAACAATCTTAATTCTCCTCTCACTAAGTATGATTCTAGAATTACCATGAAGAGTTAAATATTATTTTCTGCTTCTAAGTCTCATGTATAAATTCCGGTCACAGCAAAGAGCACAAGTTTGGAGGACATAAAAAAATAACCAGAATCCCCATCAGACATTGGGCTTATTTATTGTATCATTTAGAAGTAGATAACTTTCTCATTGCTGTAGCACTATTGGATTGTCTTCTGCTTTTAGGCTGCAACAGGCACATATCTGACCACTTTACAATTCACTTTACAGACCACTGACTTTTAACAACAAGCTATTGAATAACCACAGCAACAAAACAAAACCAAAAAAATCCTATCTAAAGCAGCATGAAATTAAACTACTCAATGTAAAGCTACTATGACATCATAATTCCTGTTGGGGAGATCTGTTCATCAGAAATTTCAGCTGCAATGAACAAGACCCTCTAAGCTTATGAATACAAAGCAGTAGTTGTGTCTCCTGTTAAACTTATTGCATTGGGCTCATGAGGAAGAACTGAAACTCCTATTTTGCCAGCTTTAAGCTGGAAGACAAGGACAAAGTTCATTTTTCCCCACACATCTAAAAGCACAAACAGAACAAGATATTGAAATAACCTAGTGATCTGAGAGCTATTCTTATGACTGCCTGCTGTGCAGAAGTGCTTTAAAGAAGAAAGAAGGTAGGATGTGACATGGTGAGTAGTCCTGGAAGTACAGTGTCTTAAAAACAAAATATGTGAAAAAAAAGTGTCTACTGTAACAGTTTTGGTTTTGTTTCAGGGAAGCAGATTGGATTATTTCTTTCCAAGATGATATATTGGCCCTTTAAGCCACAGGGAACCTGGGAGAACAGACCTTTGCTTCTAGAAAACAGCAACACTGGAAGAAAGTAAATCATTCCAGAGTTATTTTTGCTGGCCGTACAGACCACCCCACAGCTTTCCTTTTCCTTAATCAGCCAGGGCTGTTAAGGGAAAAGAAGCCAATATTGTCACCTGGTTCCTCTCTTCTAGAGCTGTTTGCCTGTCTCTCGAAAGGGAAAGACCACAATGCTCTGCACTGAGAAATGCCAGAGAAGATATATCCCAGAAATAAATAATTGATCTAGAAATTAAAGAAAGATATCGTATTAAAAAAAATGCTTTTTAACATGGAGTTCCCAAATTCAATATTTTGGTTTCTGATGTTTTCTGAAAGCTCAAGACATCAAAATCATTAATTCACACAACAGACGCTTCATTGCCAACATGAAAAATGCCTTGAACCACATTCAAAAATGAGTACTCTTTACATCATATACAACTCTTGAGAATTCATTCTACTACAATGACCCCTCTTAGTTCAAGAACTCTTGCTTCAAACAGTACTCACTGATCAGTACAAATCACACACTGTGTTGGCTGTCTCACTATGAGCTTTCAACAGTCACAAGGCAATTATTTAAACTACACTTAGGATTATCTATTAAATAACTGAAGATGATACACTGTTTGGGGTGGGAGGAATCAGCAATATAATGAAACTGTGTATCAAAACCTGCAATGTCTCCCATACAGTATTTCATAACTGTCCAAACGAACTTTACATCATTGCAAGTACTGTGGAATCTCTTTCCTGTTTTCACATTGGCTAACTTGCTCTTTATTGAGCATTCGTACAAAGAAACCCTAGCATGACTTACATAAAATGGGCCCACTTACCTATCTTTAAAAACTACCTTGCTGCTCTATAATACTCAGACCGGTGTGCATGTGGTCTTGCTACAGAAGGTAGATAAAGCAATAATCTGTCTTTAGCACCATATAAAACTGGGCCACATCTGCATCAATATAATAAGCAACTGACTTTTTTCCCCCACTGTATTAAAGCTGAAACAGGGAAAAGTCATTCCTGCTTTTAGAAAGGCGAAATAATGCAAAAGCCTAATATGTAAACTTGGTATTTCATGCCAACCTATCACATCAGAATTGTGATATTTTTTTAACATGCACTTCTCTTTGGGGCATTTCCTTCGATTTTTCAAAAACTGCCTACTCTTAAGCGCTAAGTTAAATAACAACTGAAAATCTGGATATTTTAAGTAATCTATACTGAAACTTTGACAGTGAGCCTGGATGGTAATAATCTCTATTTCCTAAGAAGTTAAAAAAAAATTAATCTGTGCTATCTCTGGAGTTAGTCAAAAAGAGAAAATGATGTCAGCAATATAAACAGATTCAGCAGAACTTTAGTTAGAAGAAACTTACCTTCATTCAAACAAAAGCAGCAAAATGTTACTAATTTTGACAAAAAACAAAGGTTGTTTTGGATATTTAGTTTTGTTTATAGTGTTCACATTTTTCATTTAAATCTTTCTCTGTGCTGCATGAGAAGCTGAGGGACCTGATCATTTTCTTTTTTTTCTTTGATTTGAACAACAAATGAAATAGCAAGAAATATTTAATATTGCTGATCTAAAACATTTCAAATGTTCTCACACAAAGCTTGTACCTCACCTCACCAAACTAGATCTCTGTCAGCTGGACATCCTCTATCATCAATGAACATTAAGTATTCTTGATACCTAGCCTAGGAAGAGATGACCTGCACTATTGAAATACACTGTTCTTTCCAGTGATAATAAAACTAAGAGAGCGGATACATATGTCTACATTTCAGAGATTTGAAGCTTGAGGAGATTAAACACACCACAAATGCAGTAGCAAACCTTATATCTGAGGAAATATTAAAATCTCTCATCCAATGATGTAGTCAATTTGAACATATGAAGGTGCAATTCTGCCACCACTGCTGTAGTCTGGCATTAAAACGGCTGTTCACATTCCTCCTCCCTACCCCAAACTTCCTTCCATGGCCAAATGACCAGGCAGCAGCAGAATGTCAGATCAGCTCATTGATGAAAGAGGGAAAGAAAACAGAGGATTTCTTGATGGGTTGTTTATCTTTCTGCCAGATCAACAGCATCAACCTACCCTCTGTATCTGTACAGCTGCTGCATCTGAAACAGACTGGGAACGTACAGCTAGGAATTAGGAAGGAGAAGCTTTCAGCTAGATCAGACTGAATTTACAACAGTGCTAAGGCTAACTACGCATATTAATATTAGCTACTTAGCAAGGAGAGGTTGTCCAGCAAATGGTCAGAGAAGTTTTGTTCTCATGATACTTGACCTTGGGCTTTGCAATGTATCAGCTCAGGCTAGTAATGTAGTTTATTTTGCCCTATGAGCTCTCTCACTGTTTTGATTTGGTAGCATTTTGAAGAGGTCTTATACTGAATAGGTAATTTCAAAGAGTTGGCAACAAGAGATGAGAGTCCTACCTTCTCCAAAAGGACAGAAAAAATAATCTATGGGGTGCTTTCTCCTGGAAATGTAAAAGACGGGTCCCAGCAAGCAAACAAAAACCAATACAAAATCAAGAGTTATTATGAGAGTGAGAGGAAGCTTGCCATTAAGCCATTTCCATTATGATATTACCACTCATTTTTAGATCTAAAATTAGATTTTAATCTGCTGAGAACTTTAGCATGACATGCATTATCTTGAATATTTTGGAGGGCAACATGATTAACAAATAGCCAATAGGCTGTACAACAGAACATTATTTCATTCTTTACATGCTCCAATACTTGCTAGGATCATAAGACTGCTGAAAGTTAAATGAAAGGAGACAGTTTACCATACAAAAAAAAAATATAATCTCAGGCAGACTGTCTTATAGTAAGCTCATACATACAACAAACCAATGACCAGCTTTTTTGTACACAGGGAAGTTCATTCACTGATCTACGTAGTTCAGTTCTTTCCTGGCTTGGTATTAACTGGGCATAAAACTGTAGCAGAAGTATTATGAATCATCCTACTGATTCCTAATTATGTCTTTATTAATTTACAATTTTGCGTAGAATAGATCAAGAAGTAGTCAAATTTAGAAAACTATTACAACAGGATGAGAGGTGTCTATAGTGCTCTGAATGATTGTGTTTATATCGTTTTCAAAATGAGAATGAAAACTGTTTCATCACCAGCTGTGGGCAATTCACATTCCCAAATTAATGAAATCAAGACACTAAACCACCTTTCTAAAAAAAGGACTTTTTTTCTTTTTAGAAAGAAAAAATAATTATTTTAATGCATTTAACTTTAATAAAACAGCACAGCAGAGCTATCAAGAGCTCCACTGGTGACTACTGCAATCTAGTGGCGAACACCTAGTTAGGTGCATATTATTAAAACTAAAACACCCAAAGAGGCTATATACTAAAGTCAAGTAGAACAATCAGCTTGAGAACCAGGACCTGATTTTATTAAAGAGCATCAGCTGTAATATCAAAATGACTCTTTGGACTCATCCAAACTTAAAACTCACGATTGAAAAGTGGCTTTATTGAGCAATTTCTCACAAGAAAAAACATCCCAAATTATTCTCATTTCACCCGCAGAAATAAAACTTCACAATCTTGCAAGAAATTCCTTCTTTTTGTTAGACCAGATTCCTATCTCCAAAGTGAACAAATCTCACAGATTCATACATATTTCTCCAAACATACATGTAGCTCATTTCCTGTAGACCCATGACCACAGTACCTTACATCTATAAGTATCTGTTTTACTCCTCCATCTTTTGATTTGTCTGTTTAGATGGAAAGCTCTTTGAGCCGCAGTACATTTCCACACTGGTACAGTAAGAACTGTCACACTGTATAAAGCCACAGTTCACCATAACTCAGCGCCACCTCTGGCACTGGCTAGCAGCGCACATCCAAGGCAAAACACAAGATGAGTGCATATACAAAATTACTGTTCCCTGCTGTCAGTAATCTGTAGCTTGCAGATTTCTGAAGCTGAAGATATAACAAGTACAGACCGCTGTGCTTAATATACAACTGCACACGCTCTCTACAAGCATCTCTTTCACCTGCACTTATCCACTCTGAGTACGTTTGACTTCTTGTTATATTTATATTTTAGGCCTCCAAAACATCCCATGGACCTGAATCACATGATGTAACAGTGACATGTCAAAATATGGTGGGTTTTTGTTCATTTTAAACCACCTGTCTGATAATCTTACTGGGTTGCCCTGATGCTTTAATTCCAAGGAACAGTGAGAAGCCATTTTCTAATTATCTGCTCCCTCCCCCCTCATCATGTTTCTCTGGACAACTTCATCTCTTCTCTTACTCACCTTTTTTCCAGGGTGACAATCCAGTCTATTAGCTAGTCCCTCACCCCCGCATAGAAGCTGTTATATATTCTTCTTAGCCTTCTCTGCATTTTTCCTATTTTTGCCCTGTGACCTGGGTGACAAGAACACTACAAGTACACCATGGTATTGTACAGTGACACGTGGAAAGTACAACCAAGTTTACAGGACCCAATACTGTAAATCATAATGATAGCTTTCAAGCAAAAAAACCAGCCTTCACATCCACTTGCTAGGCACTAGGGTTTTAAACATATACTGGATGTAATCCACCCTTTTGGTGCTTTCCTTAGAAACGAAACAATATCTTTCATATAGTATATAAGTGTCCTTACTAGATATGGCCTCCAATCAGACAAGAAATTTTATGCAAGGCTGTTCAGCAAAATGAAACAGAAAAGTAAGGGTGAGATGATGTTGGAAGAATGAAGAGCTAATACTTAGTTACAGAACATCAGCACCGGGAGAAACCAGAAACAGAAGACAGGCACATGCAAATGGCACAACATACTTTGCAAAGTGAGTAGAAAGACTAAGGAATGATTTTGACTACATGAATTTCTAGCAGCAACTAAAACTTTCCACAGAAAACAGGCAGAATCTAGAGGCGACAGCAAAAAGATGACTCCTTTTAAACGCTTATGAGTTCCATTTATCTCACGTTTGGTCCCTCCAAAGGCATTTACATTCGACAATGTCCTACCTTTCAAGTAAATGAGAAAAAACATGGATAACAAAGATAAAAGAGAACTGCTTATTCACTACAGACATATGATTAGAGGAAAACTGTGGGTCCTGGTGATATACTTTCTGGCCTCAGGCTGCCACAACTTCCTAATTGAACCATGACTAGTCAAGCAACATCATGCCCATCTTTTCCTTCCTTTCAGTAGTTTCTCACCTCATTGTTCTTATAATATAAATAAAACCTCAAAATACATTTGGATAGTAGCTCTGCACAACAGAAACCACCCAATATTCCTGTTTCATGGCTTTGATGTGGAAAACACTCTTGCCAGTCCCCTTTCCCTTATTCTCCCTGTCTGTAACTGCTTCATTTTTTCTCGCAATTGTGAGATTTGGAAGTAATGCTGGAGGAAAAAAGAAATATTAAAAAGGCCACAAAAAAAGATATGGAGATAATACAGTTCTGTTCTCCTTATGGAAAAGAGCCCAGACGTAGAAGCCTGCACCTTCCAACTCAATGTCATGGTACTTATACTTGAACCTCAACTTTCTTGCTAAAATAATGCAGTCCAACAATAGCCGTTTTCTATGTCTCAAAACCTAGAAAGTTAGAATCACTATACCCCAAGGCTTTTCTTTTTTGTAAGGGTGCAGAGAAACATTACAAAAGGGATTGAAGTTTTTTTTCCAGCATTCAAGACGTGGGATGAAAAACAGAAAATCTCATCTATCAGACTCTGAACTTCAACACCACTCAACAAAAAGCATTTAATGGACACCTCTCCTTAATCGTATGTTTTTCCACACTGAAAACGTCAACTCCAATTAGGATGGATTACTTTTTGTTCTATTATGTTCACCCAAACTTATTCTTACTTTTATTTGACTATATCTCCTTGTGCTTGAAATAGCTCCAGTGCCCAGGCTGTTCCACACTGAAACAAAAATCAGGTGATGTTTGACTCGTGACCACATCATGGAGCCCCAGTAGTTAACAGACATATTTCATACTTCTAGGAAGAGCTCACTGACATTCATTTGCTCTCTAACTTCGCACGTGCATTTACAAATAAGCCATACAGAGGCTATGGTTGAAAAGGATCAGATGATATATTCTTCATAGCATGTCTAAGCTGGCAGCAAGTAAATCAATATTACTATTTAACGAGGTTGCCGTTTCATTCCAGACAAGTACAGCTGACTTCACTTAGCATCTGGCTTAAAAGAAAATTTCCACTTTTTTTGTTTTATTATGCAGACACAAGGTTAATGAAAATGAAGTCAGAACTGTGACTTGTACATTAGTGAAGCTAAGAGTGATTAAAATAAGCAGTAAGTGAAAGGAAACATGGGGCCACAGAACAGCTAAGCCATGAAATAACTGCTAGCAGTAATATGACTCAGACATGATTTTAAAACAGGCAAACTCCTGAGGCAGCAGCAAATAAATCAAAGAGGCTACAAGTTCAAAAGCTAACTCTGTATATATGATTCAAAGACTGTACGCTGTCAAGTATCAACAGTACGCAGTATTTTTGCAATAATCTGGCCAAAGGGTTAACATAATAAATGGTGACAAGCTCACACAGCCAATATGATGAAAAATATGGACTCTACTTTGGCCTTAGATGCATGCCTGCAACTCTCATTAATGTCAGGCAGAACTAGATGCATGTGTCTGCTGTCAGAATTTTGCTCACAGACGTTTACTATCAGAAAGTCTTTTGAATCCATTTCCTTCGTTACTATTCAGCCTTCCATCTCAGCAGGCGTAACCAGATACAGCAACTTCCTTAAGCACTCCAGGAAGCTACTGTCTTCATTTATTTATACAATTGTATTTGGCTGCTTTATTTAGTGTACAAAGGAGGGTGGTATTCTGAAACACAACATGAAAGGTGCTCTACTCGACTGGACTCTTACAGGTACTTGAAAGCCATACATACATACTCAGCATATGTTTGGACATCAATACATTACATGATCAACACGTAGCTTCTGTGTCAAGTGACCAGTGTGCATGTACATATGGTAGGTACCCATCTGCTTATATGAAGGACAAAGGCTCCAAGGCCTGCGTAGCATAGCTGCCTGCAGCCCCCATGTTAACTAGACTAGTTGACAACCTAGCGGTAAGGAGCTTTCTGTCACTAGTGATACTGAAGTGAGCCAGGAAGCTGCTTCACTTTTAAAACTGGATAAGGAGAATGACTTCTTTGTCCCAGCTGTTGATGATGATACAGAAATACAGCTGTTGAGAGATTTTATCTTCTTCATAGTTTTCCCAGTGATACTTCTGGAGGTTCCATAACTACACATAGAGAATTCCTTTTCAGCAGGACTGCAGCAGGGTGGTAGAAGGGAACTGTTCTTTCCACCTTCTGAGAAGTACCACCTCAGCACTGATAGGGACAGCATGTGACCATTTTGCCTCAGCTAGGGCTACTGTACCATTAGAAAGATTTTTCTGAAGCTGCAGATGTTGACAGCAGAATTCAGAGAGATAATAATGTCCGATACAGTACTTCCTTGTAAGTGGAATAAACTTGCCAAAGTGGAAGTCAACAAGGTATTATGCTGCTTACTGAAGCCAAGGCAGGAGTGAGACTACTAGTAAAGAAAAATAATAATAATAATGAGATATTTGACAACTAGTTGTTTGTGCCAGCAGGTAAGGTACCACTTTGCTGTTTCTACACAGTGTTTCTAGTTATCAAGGATATGATTTGCTCAGTTAGATATTACACCATACTAAGTGTAGGAGGTGACAAAGAGCTGATTAAAATTAAAAAAAAACCACACAGAAAAAAAACACTGCTAAGAATATCTAAACTCTCCTCCAAATTCATATATGTTGTTTATTTTTCTCTTAATGAAGAGAAAACACACATTAGCACAGTTTCACACATTGGCATGGTGCTTGTTAGTGAGTAACACAGTTTATTATATGCAAAAGTCTACATGGCGGCTCGACCAAATGATGTGTAAGTGCACTAGTAGAAAGAGGAATTCCTCGTGATTTGAGCCTACTCCTTTCTACTGTTAAAATCATTTGGCAGAAGGGCTTCTAATCATCCAGAGCCTGAAATACTGATCTAAGAAAAAAAAACTCTTTCAATTCTCAGAAATACACTAAAATTTTTGAACAGGCCCTGCCCTGATGCACAGAGAAGGAAGAGAACTAATAATAAATTCTACTTTCCAAGAACTGCTAAGAGAAATATTTGCAGCAGGAAACTTTAGGATGAAGCTAAGCAATAAATATAAAATGAAGCTAGAACTGCAGGAGAGAAAATAAAAAACCTGCAAATACATCAAAGGGGAATTATGTGCCTAAAGAAGTGAACATTCATTATAGATTCTTTAAAGATTTTCTTCTTTCTGTGGATAAACAACACTGCAGAAGGTCATACAAGCCAAGAAATGCTCTCCCTGTTCAAAAAAGTTTGAATTTTTTTAAAGTGGACTTTTATATGGTCTCCAAAAGAGACCATTGTAATCATTTAGTCTCACCTCCTGTCTGAAACCAGTGGATTTCACCACTCATTTGTGCACCATAACTACAACTTGCTATTGAAAAAGGCCTCTCTTTAGAGAGAAATCCATGTTTAACTGGAAGACTCCAAGTGATGGAGAACCAACCATATTCCCTAGGTAAGTTGGAATTGTTATTACTCTCTTTGATAAAAAGGTGCATCTTACTGCTAGTCCATTTGCCTGGATTTGGCTTCCAGAATTTCATATCACCATATGGCATTATTTAACAAGCCTCTGTTACCAGAAATCTTCCCCGTATATGGGGAAGGTATATGTAGGCAGTGACTGAATTACTTTCAATATTCACTTTGGATGAACTTCATATCTTGAGCTTTACAAGCATCTACATATTCTGGCAGGTCTTTTTGAAGTATGTATGTTAAATTAGAGCAACATATTTCACCAACAGCATCATAAACACTTGCACAAAAATAATACCGACTTGCTGTTTCTACATACTCTTTCTAGTATTCAAAGATATCAACTTCTCCATTAGGTATTGCAACCTGCTAAATTTATGTTCAACTAGAACCCCATGACCCCCTTCACTAATTTCCAAACAGTTCCCTATTTTGAAAAAAAACCAACTTGTTTTCTTAGATGCATGGCCTAGGAAATCATCTTAGCCTTTGAACAACGTTCAAACACGCTCAGTGATTTAACACATATGGTATGAAATGAGTAAAAACCAAAGAGAATTAGACATCCCATTTGCATAACAGACTCTAATAGCCAGATTACAAAAAGAATCTGAAATCTCAAAAGGAGTATTTGAAATCCCTGACCACTACACGGAAGCAATCTACACCATGCTAGGAAATGTCAAGTGGTAGTACCCCAAGAGCCTGGCACAAGTGCATCCAAGCGCTTTGACCTGGAGCCCAGAAGTCTCTCTGAAAAGCTTCTATTATTCCAAAATACTATGAAGTTATCAGTGTCTTCAAGCTAAACTCTAGCTACCAGAGAAGTCAGTAGAAAGGTTCTAGGACAGAGCATTGGATTCCAGTGACTATTTCCAGGTCGACTTCTGAGTTTTCTAGGTAGACGTACCAGGACACCATAGTCTGGAAGCCAAGACTGCTTCCCCTGCTCTCTCATCCATGATCTCCAGATGAAAGCCCTGCATAGCATCTCCTCCTCTTTTACCAACCACTTGTTCTCTGGGACGTGACTTCGGACATCTTTCCTACATTGATGCATCGCTCTAGAAGTGCCATGGTGAGTGCCCTTTCCCCACAAGAAGCTGGTACTACCTGTAACATCCAAGCAAGGAGCATGTATGACTTTCAATTCCCTTAGACTGAGGAAGGTCTTCCTTCCTTCCTTCTTCCTTTCTTAACTAGACAACAATTAAAATTGCATTTTGTGAAATATCAGGCTTCATGGTTGTTTTGCATGCTGAGCACACTCACCACTACAGCACTTTTAGTTGACTCCTGCTTTCCCTTTTTCAATAATCCTAAGAGGTTAAGGGAAGCACTGCCAGAGAAACTACAACTTCAGCAGCCTAGGGAACAATTTGGAAAAGGACCCGATGTGTGGTGAACATGTGGATCAGAATTTCACACATCAGCACATAAAACATGCCTGTTTACCCAGAGACTTGCAAGATTTTTTGTTAAAACTGGGAAGATGAGATGTAACGCAAGAACATAAAAACGTGATATAATGATAGACAGAAAAAAAAACTTGTATTTAATTAGGAACTGTCACATAGGTAGAAGCTTACCAGAAGAGTTTCCTAATGAGTTCTTGAATTTCTCCTATTAAGTATTTTCATTAATTACTTTGGCCTAAGAGGAGGGCTACTTAAATCTGCTATGATACAAACTTACAAGTCATTCTTAATATTCTAAGGAATACTTTGGAGGAATCAGAAATCTTTGCTGTTATAAGGAAATGGGATGAAATCTCATAGAAAAAAAAAAAAAAGAAAAAAAAAGAAAAAAAAAGAAAAAATCAGGTCCTTAGGAATAAAAAATGGTGAACTCTTTTGAAAAAATGAGAGTTCATCAATTGCAAATACAAAAGGGGAATGAGATTTCAATAAACTTTCAGTAAATACTTCTTTCTTTCCAATTGTTTCAAAATCATGACATTCACTTTTACATATTATCACAGATAGCTGTAGACCAAAATAAAGTAAATACTGCAACTTGAATCGTATCAGGGTTCTGCAGAGCACCCATTTAAAGTATAATGCATATTTTAAAAAGTAACAAAATTGCAAAAGGTATGTTCTTTAAGAAATATTATAAAGTTATACCTTTAGCCATTACTCATCCAGCCCTTTAATCATTTAATTTCCTCCCGAAGGTAACAGTTTTTTTGGTCTGCTTGACAGCATTACCAATGTACAAAGAGCATACCCTGATGAACCCGATTTCAGTGGTACTTCACCTGCATTACTAATAAGCTTCTTTTCGATATTCTTTTATTTTTAACTATTTGATCACATAGGTACTGCAATATTTTAATCAGAAAATAAAGTTTTCTTAAATTGGAAAGTAAACGCACACCTTTAAATGTAAACTAAATGTCAAACATGGCTTGTTTTTTAATAAACACAGCACTGACAACAACAATCTCTTCACGAGTTCTCAAGATTTTAATCAAGTGATACTGACTGATAAGAATAAGATTTAAACCTTTCGAACACAGACCATGAGACCACATCCACTTTTGGTTGACAAAAAGATCCTTTCCACAGAACTGCAAAATTACTGTCGTGCTGTGTTGCTATATCTATTAATGAAAATATCTAAATACTATCTAGCAGGATCCAAACTGGAAAACAATAGTTAGATTCTCAGGAACCAATTTCAGGCAGCAGTTACAAACCCTACAGAATGTCTAGAAAAATGCAGACTGTATCTATTTCTTGCTTTTGTATTGAAAGTGTGTTTAGCACACTTAAACCCAAAACAACACCCTGAAACAAATGAAAAAGCCCACCTCTTCCTGGGGGAAGCATAACCTGTTTATATTTGTGTAATCTTTGTTGTACTTGGAAAAAAACAGCACTGTAAATAAGAAGCATTAAATGGAACATATAGATACTAGGCATGGCTAATGACCACACAGTTTTGCAGAGAAATACAAACTTTATAAAGGAGTACATATTGTGGAAATTATACCTGTCTTTTCCATTACCCTTCCTCTATGAATCCCAACAAATATTGCTATTTAAACTAAGATAACAGTTGGGGGTAACCACTGTAAAAAACTAAAACCTTTTAAAAGTGCTTATGAACAGAGCTGATATCTGTCTATCACTCTTCTCGTTTCAGTGGTTCAACATTGTAATTGTTACAAACCTTTTGTTTTAAACACAATAAAAAATCCATGCAAAACTATTTTGCTGTTATGTTGGATCATTCGCAAATATATTCTGATGACAAATGACACATTGTATTTCTGAAGGACTTATTCCATTTTTGTATTGTTCAATATAGCTTTTGTCACAGGAATGTATCAGAAGTACTGCTGCTTTCTTAATGGGTTATGGATATGAATGGAGTTATAGTAACTGGAAAAAAATACTTTTTTCTTTAAACTGTTAAAGGTAATTTGAAAGATCTCTTTTTTTTTGTTAAAAATGGCAACAGTAAACTGAAACTACATAAAGGTTCAACAGAATGTAATTTAAGACTAAGGGGACAGTAAACCACTGCAGTTGTTGTCTTGTTTACGTCCTCAGTTTCTTCTCGTTTTCTTAATTAATTTTAATAACTGACCTTTTTAACCTGATTTCCTATGGATCATGTCCTGGCTATGAATTCAGACTTTAGACAGTATTTGTTTAAAGGAATAATATTTAATTACATTTTTCTTTAACTTAGTAAAAATTTCAAAATTCACATATTTTAGGAAATTAGTTCATTTTAGGAAATTTAAGTCTCCTTCCTCCAGTCTTGCTGCAAAGACTGCAATATCACAACACAACTTGCACTTCGCTAACCTTAGATCAAGCAAAAAATGAACATTATGAGCCCTTTGGCATACCGGCATGCTATCTAGCAGCACATGCAAAAAACATTATTGAAATCACTGAGCTGTTTATGAGATAATTGGAAACTAAATATTGTTTGCAGAAATCACTGGGGAAATAGTTTATGCAATAGATAAAGTCAATAAAACAGAATTGCTCATGGAAAATTTCTGACCAGAAAAGAAAGAAAAAAACAGGTCAAAGAAATTACTTGCAAAGAACCATTTACCAGTTCAAATCATCACAACAGGAAAAGAACAGCAATTATATCAATTGCTGCTTCAGGAGATGAAGTACACATATGACTTGAAATGTTTTAGTTAATAGATCACACCTATTACAATGTGATAGAATAAAAAGAGATAATTGTTAATCCCCATTTCCACAAACATTTAAATGTTCAACCCTAATAAAAGGACCTAATTAGATTACACTGATAAATGCAAATCTCTTCAAAATAGCTGTAAGCAAATACACATAAATAGATGGTTTCCAGTGAGATTTGACAAGTGGAAAGCAGATGGTGACGTGAAAGACTTCAGTTCTCCTCTAAGACATGCGCTATAAAAGCTGTGAGAGGTCTACCTTTCAGGTTTGGTAACCTTAGAAAATACTTTTAACCAGCAATCACTTCAACAAAGATTACCATATTAAGCAACACATTGCATGCTACCAGGATACTATGGATTTGGTTTAAAAATGGTTTTTCAACAGAAGTTTTGTCAGATAATTAAAAACATTTGAACTCTTGGGGGAAAAAAAAAAGAAAAATATTAGGAAAAATACAGCTGCCTGGATATTGTTCACGGTGCTATTGTGGCAACCTTTTTCCGCCTTTGTAAAGCATATACCTGTGAAAACATATGCTCTTCCTTACCTCAAAACAGATTGCCTCGCTGTAGCAAAGGCTTATTATCAGAAGCTGATCCTTGCCATATTTATTTAAAAGGCAACCATGTTTCCCTTCTGGTGAGCAAGGAAATAGGCAAGTGTCTGCTAAACAACCAATGTGAATTTTTAATACAGACTTAAATCCTTATAGTGCGGGGAAAAAAGAAAGACAAAGCGAAAGAAATTGATGATAAATAACTTTCAGAAACCCAAATAAAATATGAGACAACAAGTTTTAACATAACTCAGGCTGAATGAGCATTTCCTCACCTGGAGATTACCGCCAACAGGACATTTAGATTGCATCTTTAACAAAACAACAAATAAAGCCAGCAAAGAGCTGCAAACATTGTGAGTCATGCCAGAGTCTCTTTCAGAGCCTCTGCTTATGCAGGGTACTGTGACAGGACTTCAGCTGTGCTCGTGAAGGGTTCAAGGTTTTTTAACTTTAAGTATCTAATTTAGGAACCAGAATTAAGAGCACAACCTGTCCAACCTATGGAGATTACAGGCAAGACTTACAGGCTAATTAGTCAAAGAAGTCTGTTTTTAGCCCCCTGAGGTTGCTGCAAATCCATACTAGGGCTACCACCAGGAGCAAACTACTCCACTTGCAAATCCCCCTTCCTCAATTTTCTCTTCTGATTTTTTTCAGTGGATTTGGGAAAGCATTATTTGGGATTTCAAGTCCAGAGCTCACTTGATTTCTATATGCATGATGGCTTTGACAATACTTGATTTTTGGCCAAAACTTCCCACATGCTGGCATTTCCATACTCATACTGCAGAGGGAAATCATGTACTAAGGTCCCAGCCAGCAGACCATGTTCTTGCCTGAATCCCAGTAGATCTGAGCCACAGCAGGATGTTTGTTCTCTCTGACTGGACCTGTTGGAGAGCAGCTCTGTGGAGAGGGACCTTGGTGTCCTGGTGGATGACAGGTTGACCATGAGCCAGCAGTGTGCCCTGGCTACCAAGAAAGCTAATGGGATCCTGGGATGCATTAGGAGGAGTGTGGCCAGCAGGTCGAGGGAGGTTCTCCTCCCCCTCTACTCTGCCCTAGTGAGGCCCCATCTGGAGTAC
>Ga0065711_1030636_pt1 | contig 31912 bp, 27 predicted proteins | sample Hoacrofraction12_FD_59098 | JGI IMG/M metagenome (GOLD analysis project Ga0065711, IMG submission 59098) | Hoatzin crop microbial communities from Cojedes, Venezuela - Epithelial fraction 12 v2 (version 2) | ecosystem: Host-associated > Birds > Digestive system > Esophagus > Crop | place... | reverse complement strand
GCGGCCGCCCCTCCCCCCGCCGGCGTGCGGAGGAGAATGGAAAGAAAGAGGCAGAAACTGGTGGGTCGGGATAAGGGCAGTTTAACAGAACAGAGAACAGAGGGAACAGGAACAACGACGATACAGATAAGGAGAAAACCCGACAAAAACAGACCCGCTCTCGGACCGCACCGGCGCCGCACGCTCCCGAGCCGCGAGTCAGTTCCCTCCGCCGCCCCCCCCTCCCGGAACCCAGCGTGACGTCACAGGGTATGGAATACCGGGCTCTGTTTGGTCAGGTGGGGTCAGCCCCCACCCCCCGGCTGTGCCCTTCCTGGAGTCCGCTGAAGAGTAACCGTGTCCTGGCCAAACCCAGGACATGTGGCTGCGAGTACGCACACCGCGTCTTCCTTCTCAGCAGCCAGGTGGGAATCAGCCTCGGGGAAAACGAGCAAGGACCAAAGGGGAGCTGCGGGGCTGGATTCGTGTGGAATGAACCCTCTTCTTTTTTTTTTGATAGATGTAATAGCACTTCACGGTGATGGTGAGAGACCCCTAAGAGCTCTGCACGCTCCCAAAATAATTTCTGGGACACCCTGATGCAGCAGATGGGGACGCCAGGGCTGGGGGAGAAGCATGCCAGGCAAAGCAGAAATTGGGGATGGCATAGGGATTGGGACGCTGAAGCATCTGGGTCTCTAGTCCCACATCCAAACCCTCTGTGTCTCAGGCACATTTTCGGTAGACCCTGGGCCGTGAGACAGAAGTGAATCCAGGATCATTTTATTTTTGAGGTGGGACGGTTTAGCAATTCAGACAGACTTGTGCCCTGGCTCGCAGCCCCTGGTGGGGTTCAGTTACCCCTTACCATGTTTGACAGGCACCAGGCAGTCCCAGCATCCCCGATGCCTCTTAGCCTCCATCATCACTGACCTGCTTTCTATTGTTTTTCAGGAATATCTTCCAGGCTCCCTGAAATCATGTCAATAGGATCACATTCATTCTCTCTGGGAGGTCCTAATGGGATTATTAGAAGCCAGTCCTTTGCTGGCTTCAGCGGGCTTCAGGAGAGACGCTCCAGGCAAGTACCGGGCTCTCTAAGGGGAATTTCTGAATCAGGGCCTAAGGGAGTGTGAGGGTGGAAAAGAGCTGAGAGAAGACTGCCTTCACTCTGATTGCAGAGGAAAGTCTTCTAGGCTAAAATCTCTCTGTATATTGTTTGTACAATTAAGCTGTTACCCTCTGCCTTAGCTACTCAGTGCCTGTTTGCCTCTCCCCTGTTAATGCAGGGCTTCCTCACATGTCTCAGAGCTGTGAGAATGTTGGAGAGTCATTTTAATGTACTAACTAACTTATGCAGCGATCTTTTCAACATGTGAAATGTGCAGGAACATGGTACTCTTCCCACCGCCCCCAGTTTGAGACCGTTGCTACCTAAAAGACAGTTTTCTGTTGCCACGCTGCTATGAATACAAAACGGCTCTGTTTCCTTCGCGGGGCTGCCTTCGTGTCCTGCTGGAAGCTGCAGAGCCTTTCATTGCACCGCCATTTAGCTAGACAGGACCTGGGGCTTGAAGTCAGGCACTTACCAAGCCATCCAGCTCCTGATGCCCCCAGAGGCTACTTTACGATTAATTTTAACTTGTGTAAAGTCTCTGAGTGCCAGACCACCAGCTAGCAGTTGAGGAGGGAGAGCAGGCAAAGGGCTGCCTCAAGTCAGTGATGGTTGTTAGATGCTGACCTACCTGCAGCGGAGTCACTGGAGAGGCCCCTCTGTGCAGGACAACTGTTCCCCCTTTGCCGTACGGAGATGCCGACGGTCCATGCTCAAGACCAGCGGCGCGATGCCGTCCTCCAGACGTGCTATTAACTGAGCCTCAGTCTTCCTTAGGAGCCCCCAGGCTTTATGCCCGAGATTATCTGGGCTCCCCTTGGTTTTTAGCACCTGGATGTAGCTCAGCCCTTTTATGGCTGTGGCTGAGCAACTAGAGGCAGGACAGGCACGGCATAAGACAGAGAAATGTCTGATGAGCCTCAGGCTCAGCCCAGCGTTTCCAGACCACCATTCGTATCTCGGCAAGGCGACTGGCACATCAAAAGCTGACAGCGCGTGCCCCAGGCTGCTCAGACCTCTTAACCTGTAAACAAATGCAGTCCTTCAACTTGCAGGCACAGAAGCAGGTTCATTTCTGCTAGCAGAGATAACATCAGAAGATTTCTCCAAGCTATGCTCCTTTGAGATCATTGTGATTTATTGGGGTTTCCTCCTCTTTAATGTTCATTTCACAGGTGTAACTCCTTTATTGAAAATTCCTCTGCACTCAAGAAGCCCCAAGCGAAGGTGAAGAAAATGCATAATTTGGGCCATAAGAACAGCACCACCCCCAAAGAGCCTCAGCCTAAAAGGATGGAAGAGGTCTACCAAGCCCTGAAGAATGGCCTGGAGTAAGAGCCTTTATCCTGCTTGTTGACTGAAGCTTTCTGTGACATTTTAGAGCCTAGAGAAACATATCACAGGACCGGGGATCCTTAATCATAGGAGGGGAAAATACATCTCTTAGAGCCTGGATTGTAACACTTAGGATCTGAAATACTTGTGCAGGAATAGAGGGAGCAGAATCCCATTTCCACTCAAATTACTAGGAAAGCTCCCAAAGGCTGGAATTTCAACATTAGATATTTTTTTCTCCTCCAAATTTCCTGAAGTCCTATCAGAGGCTTGTATTGCCCTTAAGATAACGTCCCAGACGATAACGGAGCTTGTACCAGCCAGATACAAGAGCAGCGATTGGAAGGCACCAGCCCGTAAACTGAGCAGCAGATTAGTTTACTTGAAATTTGTTGTTCAGCCTAAGGAGGACACCGAGCTCTTATACACAGCTAAATGAGTGGCTCCTATTTGTTCCCAAAAAGGCAGCAGGGAGCTGCTTTTAGGACAGATCAGCGTAAATGGGGTTTTGTCTGGAAACGCATCCAGTGAGGAAAGCCATTTGCTGGGCAGATTTTCTTTTAGGACAGTCAGCAGCCAGCTCGGTATGTGCTGCAGAGCTCATGCATCCCTTCTCTGGTTTGTGTTTACAGTGAGTATCTGGAAGTTCACCAGACAGAGCTGGATAAGTTGACTACTCAGTTAAAAGACATGAAAAGAAACTCACGCCTGGTACGTGTCATGATGCTCTTTCATCGTGCGGATGCACAGTAACCTTCTCATGGTGCTGGAGCAGCCAGGGGGTGGGAGCGTACAATGATGCTCTTCTTCCCTTCCAGCCCTGGTCTTGGTTTGTGATTTCTGTTGACTGCCAAACATTACTTTCTTATGGTACTGTTACGTTACAAGATTAATCAGTTTTATCTTCTTTATTGCAGGGAGTCCTGTACGATTTAGATAAGGTACGTTACTCTCTTTGACGCTGGTTTTGCAAGGAAGCAGTGATATCTGTACGGTGTATGTATCTGGCATGGGAAACCTTTCTCAGCCAGACCCACTACCCAGACCAGCACCATCGAGGCAGAAGTTGCCTGACAATTTCCAGTTGCGAAGGAAGAAGTCCCACTCCCCTCCTCTTCCCAGGGGCTCTGGTATTGCCCGGCGCCTCCGCCAGCCAGCCGTACTGCCTACCCCGGCGTCAAACTCACCCCGTCAGCCCTTTCCTGGGGTCTGCCCAGTTAGACTGGCTCTGGGGCTGGGCACAGGAAGGGAGGCAGACCCCTGCCAGGGGAGGACGGAGGCGGAGGAGCGAGACCTCCTGTTTCTGTGGGCTGCCAGGCATCAAATCCATCGCCTTGTGCAGCATCGCCCTGCCAGCTCCGGGTGGGCGGGAGGCTGGCAGGGGCACGCCGGGGGTGGCTGCGGGAGCCGGGCAAGCCCCGGCCCATCCCTGCTCCTGCCAGTTCTGGGGAAGGGAGATTGAAAAATTGGAGATATTATTTCCTGCAGGAAAATTCGAGTGAAACAAAAGGAAAGCTTTCAGAAATGTCTCCTGAACAAGTCTGGCTTTTTTTCAGTCGAAATGCCAAGCTTGCTTTTGCTTTCAAAAACAGTTTGCTGAGGAAGAGAATGGATTTTGAAAAACAAAACCCAGACAATTTTAATACAAGTTTTCAAATTTTGAACTAAATAAGTTCAGATTTTTTTTTTTTTAAGAATTCACAAAACTAGGGAAATCCTGTGGAAGAAAAACTTCTTTTGTTCAAAAATACATGAGGTACAGGAGATGGTGAGCTCCATTGTCAGCAGCAGATTAATGGTAGAAAGGTGGGACAGCTAACTCCAGATTCACAAGCAACAAAACCCTGCATGTTTTAAGGAAGAGTTGCTTGGCTTCCTGGGAACCTGAAGACCCGAGCAGAGCTAGCGTGGTGACGACTTACTGATTTATTTAAACATGCCTCACCCTCTGCCTTCTCCTTTCCTTCAGCAAATCAAAGCGGTCGAAAGATACATGAGAAGGCTGGAGTTCCACATCAGCAAGGTAACGAGCGCTCCTATCATCTTTCTTCTGCATCTGCTCCTATGTTATTCGGAAAACAAAGCCCCGGCCTCCTGCTACCCCTCTGCTCCGGGGAGGCCGCCTTGACGAAGCCTCTCCCAGATTCGGTATTTTTCCTGCGACGGGCTGGTGGTCAGAGCCAAGGAGAGGGTTTCCGCGTGGTTTGTAGCCCTCGAGGTCGAGCCGTGCCCCGAGACGCTCCCGCCTGCTTTTGTGTACAGAGAGAACACAGGGTTGGACACATGCTGGGAAAAATCTCTCTCATCGCATGCGTATTGTTAAACCATAGGTAGAGAGAGGGTTGCATCTGAAAGTAATTTAATTCGGCAGTTGTCTCTGCCGTGTGCAGCAGCTAGATTGGATTTATTCCTGGATTTCAGTGCTAACGCTTTTGCTGCATGGTTTGGGGCCCACGTCCACTTGATTACATTGGTGAGAACAGTCAGTAGAGGTACTCGTGGTTTATATTAATACATTTTAGAGCTGGACAAAATCCATGGTGTGTATTCTCTTAGTTATAAACATATCTGCTAGCAATTAGTTGCTTTTCTGAGCCTGACAAAAGAATGAATTATTTTTGATGGATGAAATGTCTTTTGAAAAGCATTCACACAGCTTGAAGCGCTCCAGATATGACAACCCATCCAAACCTTTTAATTTCAGTCTTCTTTTACTCTTGGAGCCGAAAAAAAAAGATGTAAATCATCAGGCGATAGACTGAAATTTTGTTCCCCAAACCACCTTCTCTCTTGCTGGCAACATGAATGGCAAAATTAGTGCTTAAAGAACATTTCCATTCAGGCCCTTCCCACTCCAGCCTGCTCAGAGCTAATGGTTTCTGGGATTATAATAGGACTGAAAAGCGCCAAACACAAGAGGTATCGCTGGTCAGTGTTACTCAGGCTGAGTACATTAGTTCACTTTCCGTAACCCACAGCAACAGAGACGAAAGGAACCGAGCTGTGCTGCGTTAAAGCTTACGGGCTTGGGCAGGTGAGGAAACATCTTTACTTCTAATGACAGAGAAGGTCTTTGTCGGCTGTACGGAATCGGGGCCGCAGCGATGCCTTCTGCCCACTACCCGCTGCCGCTCCGTGCGGGAAGCAAAGCGAGGAAAAGGGGATGCGCAGCAGCGGACCCCACCTCATATTTAGGGAGGCAGATGAGCCTGCCCCAGCCGTGCTCGCGTGGGCAGGGGCAGGACATGAGGCCCAAGTCAACGCTCCACCCGTGTGGCAGAAGTAAATACCAAGTGACAGCTGTTTATAGTAGCTGTCTTTAGCTTGCTGACTTGCAAGAGGAATAGGAGTGGATATGGCTCCAAGAAGCTTTTTTTGTAACTTTGATATGGCAGAATGCTGCCTGTGCTTGCATTACCCTTTGCTGAGCTCTTTCCCTTTAGCAAAGCAGTCCTTGATTTGGTTACAGATCCCTCAAATCAGGGGCTTCGGCCATTGGGAATCCAAGCTACCCTTGTAAAAGTCCACCTAATGCTTTGAAGCTATCAGGAAGACCAGTCCCATTCCAAACAAATAAGCAACACCACTTTCTGTTAGAGGCTAAGCAGGCTTGGAAAATGGGATTTTGAATATGCCTGGATTGTCACATCAGGCTGAGCTCTAATGCAGCAGCACAAAGCCATAGCCTGAGGAAGCCGAGGAAACTTTCATAGAGAAAAATTCTGCTGTGAAAATCTGCTACTGAGCAACCAGCACCACGGGGCACAGGGTGGTTGCTTGATGACAGAGATAACAAAGGAGAAAGTTATTCTAGGTGAAAAACAAATATTGCCCTATCTTAGCAGGGACATTAGAAGCAGAAAGAAGAGCAGCTTCTCAGAATCATAGAATCATTAAGGTTGGAAAAGACCTGTAAGATGATGAAGTCCAACCGTCACCCCACCACCACCATGTCTGCTAAACTATGTCCCAAAGTGCCACATCTACATGTTTTTTGAACACCTCCAGGGATGGGGACTCCACCACCTCCCTGGGCAGCCTGTTCCAATGCCTGACCACTCTTTCAGTAAAAAAATTTTTCCTGACAACCAATCTAAATCTCCCCTGACACAATTTGATCTTCTATTCCTTTCCTTCTCTTCACCCTGACAAAGTCAAGTTAGAAAAGCTACATCTCCTGTATCTGGAGTTTCTATGAAAGAAGCTATAGCACTGTAGACTCCCACCAAACAGCTCGGACAGAGTAAGTGCATACTTTCAGTGCAGAGATCAGAGGGAAAAGGGAAACCAAAGCATGAGACACACGTAAATCCATTGCACTCTGAAGATAGATCCAGGGGAGACTTTAAACTGCATGAGCAGATTTTGCAAAACTTCCAGAGTTTTTATTAAATGTTGGGTGCCTAAGTCATGCCAAAGGATTTTAAGAAGATGACTAGGAAATTACGTGAATGCCTGGGGGACTGAAGTTCAAAATACTTCTTTAATTGGACATCAGCTATTTCTAAGCGCTTTGCTTGTGCTGATTCTGACCATGACTCCCAGTTTCTGCAGGATGGGCAGTGAGAATTCAAAAAAGTCACCTCCTGCTTCCAATATTACCTATTAATCAAATATTGCAACAGTCCCGATCCACGGCTGGCGTTAGCAATACCGAAGACATTGCTGGCCCTGTTAAATGTGCCATTTAACGTGTCCAGTCCCTTTTAGCAGTGTGGGCTTTGCAGGTGCCTGTGAAAGAGCTTTTCCACACTGGTATATCTGAGAAGCTTGCTGCATGCCTGCCCTACCGTTACGATTGTATGTAGCCCAGCCAAGGGGGAAAAGGGAGTAGTGCTGGTTGAAGGCATGCAGGGCAAGCGGGTGAATTGCTGGCAGCATCTGGTGTTGCTGTAACGAGATGTTTGCAGTGGAAGTTATTTTGATCTTATGTTTCTTTTTCATAGACCGTAACAGTATCACAGCTTCATTTGCTCAGCCCCTCCATTGGATACAATAGTTTGACTCAGTTTCCCTGTAATGCAAATAACTTCATTATTTGTTGGTTTTATTTGGTTGGGTTTTCTCCGTTTTTTTTCAATACGTCGTCATTGTTCCCTCTAGGTGGATGAGCTTTATGAAGCCTATTGTATCCAAAGACGTCTCTGTGATGGTGCCAGCAAAATGAAGCAAGCCTTTGCAATGTCTCCTGCCAGCAAAGCAGCTCGAGAGAGTTTAACCGAAATCAACAGGAGTTACAAGGAGTACACAGAGGTACATCCTCATCTGTTTAGTCTTTTGCTCTTGCGCTGTTTGAAGGCTGTGGGAACTTTGCCAATGATGTCAGGGAGAATTTCATCCAGATAAAAGAATTAAAAGCAACATCAGTGAGGAAGAATTATTATTTCTTTGTTCATCTTCAGATGAATACCTGATGACTTACAGAGATGGGGGACACAGGCCTAAAGAGTTCCTTGAAATAATAATATTTATGCTCTATGAGAGGAGGGTTATATCCAGGAGCTGCTACACAACAAAAAAAGCGTAAATCTGCCCCAAACCTACTACATGCCGACTAACTCATTCCCACCCTGCAGATTTTGGTGTGGCAGCTTGGCTGGAACCCATGTGTGTACAGACATCTGCTGCATCCTATCGAGTTTTACTTGCTGTGATCAACATCTGAGTTTTTAAACAGGCAGTTGATAAAGAGGCGTCTAACGGTGTCACAAAGATCCCAGCACGCAAGCTGTGACAGCCTTCCGAAATCTGAAGGAGGAAGTGGAGAGGGTCTGGTACCTGTCTCCTACAATATTTTTTTCTTAATGTAGTCCCAGTTTCTTGAGGGGTTAAAAATGTGCTGGGAGCCACTTTGGCATGGAGTTGCTGCTGCGGGTACATCTTCTGGCTGGAGAGGACTGGGACAGTGACCAGGCTACGCTTCGAGGGCCACAGCTGCCCTCTGCCAACGGGAGGATTAGAGCACAGCAGCAGAAGAGCACGGGGTTATGTTCAGCTTTGGTGTGAGCAGGCGTAGCTCAGCTGCCATTTTTATGGCCAGACCTAGCTAAACGTCAAGGGTGGCTCTGGCAGATTGATTTTATTGCAAGCTATCGTTTGTCTGCATAACAGAAGCTTTTCTTTCTAAATAAACCTCTTTTTTTTTAAAAAAAAGGCAAAAAGAGGAAAAGAGGGTTTGTCTGACCTCACCATTCTCTCTTCCAACACAGAACATGTGTACCATAGAAGCAGAGCTGGAAAACCTATTGGGGGAGTTTTGCATCAAGATGAAAGGTAATTGCCTTTTCACCTTTTCCTTCTCGTTCCCTCAGCAGTAGCGGTCTCTGTGCACGTCAGCAAGGGCATGGAGACGTGCTAGTTTGACGTGTGTTTGTCATAGGTGTGGTTTTCCCCCACCACACCCATTGCTGAGCCTTCAAACCCCCAACTTACACCCCAGCCCAGTGGAAAGGATCACAAAGCAAGGAACATCAAAGCTTGCAGAGACATTTTCTGAGATGCTGCTTCTACTTTTCAAGGCTAATTACCTCCCACAAACACTTCTCCCAACAGCCAAAGCAATTCAGTTTCGAAGGCTGCTGTACCTTTTGCCTCTATTTCCATAATCCTTTAAGAAGATGACTGGGAAATTATTTGAATGCCTGTGGAGCAGCAGTTTGAAATACTTTCTTAATTTGACCTCAGCTGTTTCCAAGTCTTTTACTTTTGCTGATTCTGACTACTGCTATCTTTAACAAATGTAAAAAAGCAAAAACCTGGGGGTAGTTTACTATTTAAACACCTAGATAACTCAGTGGTAGCATTCACCTTTTGGTTTTATTCCTTGTCTTTATGACAGGGGACTTTATGGGCTTGAATACAATGGAATGAGTTTCACCTGAAGCCTCAGTGTATCACTAGGTATTGTTAATGCTGTTATCGCTTTAAGACTAAATGTCTTGAAGAGATTGTGGGGGAATATCTTTTTTGGATCTTCAATCACTGGCATGAAAATAGTCCTATAAAACAAAATCGGCATCTAAACATGTGTGCACTCAATTCTTCACTTGAAAACTCTCGTCTTTAAAAAACCCATGGTATTGCTGGTGGGGTTTTTAGAGTTGACAAACCTCATACAGGGTTTTGCTTTTGCTTGCCCTGTCACAGCTGTCAGTTAGTTGTGTCCAGGGGTTGCAGTGCCCGAGACATGATCTAGCTTAGACCAAGTTAAAACAGTTACTCCAGGCTTCCATACTAGAGAAAACAAGTGCAGCAGCTACTACAGTTCTCCTGGCTCCATCGCGGAGCACCAAACCTCAGGTTTCAAAGCCCCCACTCTTCAGTACTGGAAAGGCAGTCAGAGGTGCGTAGGTGCAAGATGGACACACACAGCCTGAGCCAGATGTTTCTGTACAAAAACCCACAGCAGAGCCGCAGCATGGACACGCTGAAGCGAATGCAAGGCCACACAGTGCAGAAAGGGACTTGCATCAGGCCAGGTCCCTCGGACTGTTTCCGTACTTGCTGTAAATGCAGCGCAATGTGCAGTTCCTGATGGCAGGACATGTTGCAGAAGGTGTTGTGGCATCACAAATGATGGTGCTGAAAAGGTCTGCCAGCTTCTCTTTTGAATGCCCAAGTCCTCCAGCAAACCTCAAGAGCTCTGGAGAAGCGAGGTTCTGCACTGACATGCAGGAGCAGAGCACAAACCAGAAACAGCAGCTACTTCTGAACACAGGTCCAGGTCTTGTAACATAAAGAAGCCCAAATTAGAAAATAACAAAGAGAAATATCAGTAAGTTAGAACATCTAAGATTTCTATCTGGCTAGTTTTCCGTAGGAATAGGAATCCAATAGGACAATCCAGCCATTGCTGTTGCTAAAGCTCACAACAGCTCTAGCACAAAAGCCTGCAGATCGCGCAGCAAGCTTCCCCCTGAAGCTATACTGCAGCATATCCAGCTAACTTTAGGATCTAATTTAAAATCATTCCTCTCCCCAAAGCTTATCTGTTCCTAGCCGTTCCAGTGAAAGTTATTTTTATTTTGTGCCCTTTGTCACTTACACTGAAAGCAAGCCAACCTACACAGTGCTGTCAGGAAGCAGGGGACCCACACTGTGTATTTATGACTGACATTAAAAAAAAAAATAAGCCTGATCATTTTCGAAAATAAAGATAATAAACTTGCCAGCAGGTTTAGATTATTGCTCAGAATTAATCAGCTGTTGAAATTAAACAGGGAAACGTGGTGTGGAAATTTAGAAGTCCCTGTATCATGGAATCTGCGTGTCCTGTTATGATGTGTAGGGAGGTGTCCCTGTACTACCTGTTTGAAGGGCCAGGGCAGCAGAAGGCGAGGTGCCCAGCTGGTCCCTGGCCTGGCACACCAGGAGCTCTGCAGCACCGAGACCAGCACAAGCACCGAAGTCCCCACACCCAGCGGCCTGCCCACAAGCGGAGCTGTAGGTGCGGCATGGACTGACACCTTCAGGCGGCCCTGACACCTTACCACAGACCCTAGCCTCCAATTACTCGTTCTGATGCCCCAGGAGCAACCACCCACCCCATCTGCATTACGAGCCCAGTGCTTTTACGAAGGCGTGACATTCAAAATGGTGCTGTAGAGCCATTGGCTCCTGCAATGTGTTTAGTCCCCAAAAGCCACTCAGTTACCAAAAAGTTGCTTCCTAGGAAAGCACTTATCCCCTGTAATCAAGTCAGTGCTTAGCCTCCTCTTCATCAGGCTGAAGAGACTTGACTAGCCTGGCTGGGCCAGTCACCACTCACAGACCTCGACACCAGACAGCGTCCGTCTGGAGTTTTAAGATACGTTCCCCTGCCCGCCCCATCCGCTGAGCAAAGAAAAAGGCCTTTTCTTTTCCTCAGATACTTTCAGTCATGTCCCAGCAGAGATCAAATTCTCTTATAAAAGCATGCCTGGGGAGAGAGAAGCAGCAGTGGAGTCCTCACAAGCTTAAATTATTTATAAACAGTAAATAAATTAGAAAGGAATTGGTAACATGAGCTCTGTGCAAGGGGCTCTTGATTCTGCTAAACCATAAAATGAGCGAAGAAAACTCTTTTCTGGTCAAAGAAGTGGAAGAGGAGTCTCAGCAGATCGCAGGGACAGGCCATGACTGCGTGCAGGGGTCTCGTTGCTCCTACAGTCCAGATAGCAGGACTAACTCAGCCCAGTAAATAAAGCCAAGACTGGGGTTCATCATACTTGCCTTGATTTTAACACACGCATATACGTTCAGTCATGGCATTTTAGGATAAATGCAGCCCAAAGACCCTGGAAAGTTTGTCCATTCATTTCTCTGCCATAGCCTTTGTATGTGTCGTCAAGCTGTTTTTTCAGGGCATTGCAACACTGCAGGCATAGTTTTAGGCTTACCCAGGCAAAGCTGGGTCCTGTTGAGAGTATGGACTGTGCAGGAAGGACAAACCTGCCCCACAAGCTGGTGGTGCCTCAGCAGCTGTTGCAAGACAAGTATGAGGCAGCACTTGTCTTTGGTCACAGTAAGACTAAGTGACTGAGGTAATTTTTATACCAAAACAAGCACAATAGGTATCTGCTGAGGAGAGCTGTGAGAAGGGAGTGGTTCCTTCTGTGGAGGGAGAGGATTAGGTTGGTGATAAACAGCCAGTTGCATCCTGTAGAAGAGCAGGTCACGAGGCCGGAGAGGGACAGTAACGTCCCTGGGATGTCAGGATGGTCACAAGCCTCAGGAAACTCTCCATTTCACATGCACAGTGCCCATATAGAAATAGCATCATCGTGTCCTGCCTTTAGGGAAAAAAAAAATATCAAGCCAACATGTACCACAAGTGCTTTGCTGCACTACTTCTCTCCCCTCTGGGGAAAGATGGGGTAAATCTCGCATTACAGAGGCCAGTCATGTTTCTTGATGTGCTTACTATTGAAAGACGCTCGGCTAGTATGGGAATGATAATGTTATGGAAACGCCAAACAGAGGGAGCCACTCTTGTGTTTATATTAAGATGTACTAAAAAAGAATCTGTATTATAATGTGTAGCTCGGTCTGATTAGCATTAAGCAGCAAGCACTGCATGGTAATCGGCAGCTCACCCACGCCTCGTGATGGTGAGGGTGTTAAGCTGGATTTCGGAAGCCAGGTGACACCAGAAAGCTATTTCTTGTTTTTCTATAATTATTGTAGAATGATTCAAGCTGTTGTAGGAAAAAAAGCTGGAAAGTGCAAATCTTTGATGTGCAAGAAACCACAACCCAATGAATAGTATACCAAAAAAAAAGAGAAAAGAAAGAGAAAGAAAATTAATTTTGCGTGGGGGATACTAGTCTTGGTTTTGAGGATGCTAAGGCAGCAGCAAGAGGGGGGTTAAAAACACGTCCTGGCTGTGGGGGCTGCAGGGTCCGGGCACCCTGCTGCACCCCACTGCCGGGCACTGGCGTGCTCGGCTGCCCGGCCCTTCCCGCAGCCCCTCCGTGTCTTTCCTTCCCAGGTCTGGCTGGCTTCGCTCGGCTCTGCCCAGGAGATCAATACGAGGTACGTCTGCGTTGCTTCACGGTTTGTTTAATAGCAAAAGAACCAAAAGGAAGGCAGATATCTGCTGCTTTTTACATCGCAATGAATAAGGTCTTTTCACATCAGCACCCCAGAAATAGCGATAATTTTTACTGTATATGCTCTGAAAAACCTTGCAGTTCTCTTTCTATCTGCCTGTGTCAGGGCATCTGTCACAGGACCTGAAAATTATATTCAGAGCAGTGGATGATGGCTATTCAAAGAACAACAAGCTTTTGTTTTTTTAATATTAAAAATTTAAGTTAAAAAAACTGAACAAATACACAAGCAAAACTCCCTTATTTTTTAAGCATCTCCCAGAATGAGGGCATGCTTCTCACTGGGTTATTCAGGACAAACTTTTCTAATACCCCTGGAAGAAAGCATATTCCCCATCCCATGCACGTAGAGCAAATGGAACACATCCTTGCAAGCATGCTTTTCTGGATGCTTAGGCTTTACTTCATCATAAAGCAGAGTAGGAGGAAGGCACAGAATAACCATTTCTTGAGACCCAGATGCTGCCTGCTCTGAGGCTGTGTCAGGTTCTCCGGTCACTGCAGTGTTCTGATGGGGAACATCAAGAGCAGGTTAATTAGAGATGGATTAAAATAAAACCTTCCAGCTCTATTCGGAACAGAGCTAACCCTGCAAGAAATTCACAGTGACTTGATAACGGTCTCTCCCAGCCAGCCCCGCAGCCCGGAGTAGGCTTGCTGCTCTTACCGCTTCAAGATGTGTTACTGCACCGTGGTCTCATTCATTTCCATCGCCAGCCAGCCAAAGTCTCACAGCTGGGGAGGCCTCTGATGGGGGATGGCCAAAAGCTCACCTACCCTCTCCCCTGCCTGGGAAGGCAGCAGATCCACCAAGCTGTAGGTGTTAGGAAAGGCCATGAGGACTTTCCTCCTGCTCCTCCAAATCTTCCCGCTCACTGCTGCTTTCCCTGTAAAGAGAGTTAAAACTCCTGCAGCTTCTTTGTCGTGTCATCTAGTTACATGAAACTTTTTTAAACTGAAAGATAGTAGATCTAGATTAGATTTAAGAAACAAATTCTTTATGATGAGGGTGGTGAAGCGCTGGCATAGGTTGCCCAGAGAAGCTGTGGATGCCCCCGGCCTGGCAGTGTTCAAGGCCAGGCGGGACGGGGTTTGAGCAACCTGGTCTAGTGGAACGTGTCCCTGCCCATGGCAGGGGGGTTGGAACAAGATGATCTGTAAGGTCCCTTCCAACCCAAACCATTCTGTGGTTCTATGAAGGTGAAAGCCGGGGCGAGGGGTACGTTACTGAAAGCAGTGATTAGGAGAGCTGAGAGGCAGAGATCCTGGAGGAGAGACCTTTTCCTGCTGCCTTGATGGGAAGCAGAAGGACAGCACTTGCACCATTAACTCTTCCAACCTACTTCAGACCCTTTCCCCAGTTCTGTTTCTGATATTTGTGCATCAAGAGAGCACATTTCTCAGGAAGACAGGAGTATTTTTCTTTTTCAGATTTTCATGCGTTACGGTCGCCAGCGATGGAAGCTGAAAGGCAAAATAGAAGTGAATGGCAAGCAGAGCTGGGACGGAGAAGAAATGGTTTTCCTCCCTCTCATTGTTGGACTGATCTCCATTAAGGTACACATGCTGACTCCTTTGCCTGCAAGCAAGACAGGAGTCAAGAAGCTGCCTTCTCATGCACCATCAGCAAAAATGCAGCAGCAGATTGTTGAACTCTATGGAAATGAGCCATCATTAGTATTTCTAACATACCTACTAGAATGAAGTGCTATAGTATTGTCCAATCTAGATGCTACAAGACTGTAGTCAGTGTGGGAGTCCTGTGGGAGAGGTTGTCCTAACTCTTCCCAGACTGGTGTCACAGCCATACTAGCACAACCCTTGCCTCACATTGCTCTCCAGAAACTCAGATTATTTGCACCAAAGCAAAGGAATGCTAGAAACCTGTTTGCTAACAGCATTCAGAAAAACAACCACAATGAAACATCCAAACCCAAAAAGTCCCACTGTTGCTGAGTTTGTTAATACTGCTCTGATAAGAGAGCAGCATGTGTTGATCTGGAGAAATACATAGGTCTCTGATTTGAACACTCACAGGAGCCAGTTGGGCATAAGCTGGAGTAGTCCTGAGGTCCAGTCCCACCACCCTGCACAGAACAGCAGTGCTACACAGGCCTCTGCTGTTAGATTTCTGCTGGCAGTGAGATGGAAGACTGTACAAAAAACACTCCGACTTTTTGGCAGCTTCCTAGAGCACAGCAGTTCCCAAAATTTCCTAATGCCTGCAGCTTCTGTTGCCCTCTGATTCTATGCCCCGTCCCCCAGGGAAAGAACAACCTTTGCAATTCCTAGCATTCAGCAGCGACTTCTCCCAAACCAGAGTCTTTCCTCCACTGCTCCATCCCCCGATTGCCCCAGGCCTCCCCACACAGTTTTCTGCTGGCTGTAAGTCCATGTGCTTTCCTTCCAATAGACCTCCAACTTAGAGGTACCCATCCCCTCACCCCTGTCTAGAAATTGCTGCTAAGAATTATTCCAGGTATACCTGGTTAGACAGCTTAAACAGGGGAGTGTTTTAAAAATCTCGTGGGAAATATCCTACTTACACATTGCAAAGACTTCATGAAAAAAATGCAAGCAGTTACAAAACCAGCATCAAAATAATCCCGAATGTGTGAGACAGTAGGTTTCCATAGACAGTCGAGTTGTGACACAAGGTGGGTCACCCTCCTCAATCTAATGGCACAGCTTTACGGGGAAAGGTCAGGAGAGAACTCTTTCTTATAGTACATGAGAGTAACAAATGAGAGTCCCGGTCTTATTAAGGTTAATATGTATATTGTCACCCCTTTGTGGACTGTCCCCAAAGACTTTCACAAAAAAGGTTCAAGAAATTACTTTCAAGCAACTGGCCAAAGGTTTGCTTGTATAGGAGCTGCATGTATAACTGTCCCTCTGAATTTTCAGGCAGATACATATGTAAGTTTGAATAGTGCTGTGCTCTACACTTAGTATAAAAACATATGGAGGTGGTTCCTCATCAGTAGATCTGTGGAAGTCCTCACGAAAGGCTGTCATAGATGCAAACAACTACATGGCTTCAGAGTTACAGGAGATGAATGCATAGAACAGAGCTCCCTTGGGAATTATTAAGTAGGCTGGCTACATCAGGAGATTGCCTGTCATGAAAATGGTCATGAAAATACTGGGAGAGTATTAGACAGGAGAACATCCAATAGGCTTTCCCAGTTCTTACTCTTCCCTTGGGCTCTGCTTATGGTCACTGCAAAAGACTAAATACCAAGGTTGGATAGCCCCTTGGTCTGAGCCAATATCGTTGTTGTCTTCTGACACCTGTGAAAACATAAAGAAAACACAGAAGCATGATCATATGTAACAACACATTTATTAAAAAATTTTTTTTAAATCTGAGTTTTTTTCCCCTAAGTAATGAAGATGCAACAGATATAGTCATATTTTGGAAGCCTTTTAGCGAGGGGTCCAGGCCAGAAAATCAAAACCATTGCTTTGTAATTAAGGATTGCAATGCCTTGCATGGTCCTAGGTATCTTGTTCTTTCCTCTTACAGGTCACAGAAGTTAAAGGACTCGCAACTCACATCCTTGTGGGAAGTGTTATCTGTGAAACAAAAGACCTGTTTGCAGCTCGGCCTCAGGTGGTTGCAGTAGACATTAACGACCTTGGCACAATCAAGCTGAACCTTGAAATCACCTGGTAGTAAGTAGAGCTGGCTGGCTGGTCACTGGGTCAAGCAGTTGTAAAAATTCAACCAAAGAGAAAATGTCCATGCGGTCTCTCCCCTCCTTTTTGCTCCCTGCTGAGGCAGATGGGGAAGGAATTGCAGCCTGAGTTTGGGAGATGAGAAGGAGTTCATGGTCAGCCACAGGTTCCCTGTGTTAACCTGTGGCAAATGGGTTTGTGCCTAAGTTCTTAGTTGTGCTACCTTCAGCTGTTAGAGTAGGGATGGCGAGTACTGACTTTAGGAGACATATGAAACAGAAAGATCATGAAATTGCCTAAAGCGTATACTTCTTCCCCAGGCTCAAGAAAGGGGTGTAACTGAGTCCTCATATATTCCTTAAAATTTTTTAATATTTGTGTAAAGTTCAGTGGGGTTGCTCTGGATTTAAGCTAGCATAGCCAAGTTCAGAATTTGTCCCATCTTTAAAAGCTAGCTTTTAAGGGCTTTATGCACCATGAGGGTGGTGGGAAATCTGGCATTGTCCATTGTAGACACGGTGCTTAAGGACATGGTTTGGTGGTGGACTTGGCAGTGTTAGGTTTCTGGTTGGACTCGGTGATCTTAAGTGTCTTTTCCAACCTAAATGATTCTATGATTCTATCTGCATTGGTCAGCATAGATAAGCTGATAGTGTTAGGATTCAAACCCAATTCTCATAGCACTTCAATAAAATTGGGAACTGTCATTTGTAAAGAAGCATTGATGCTTTTAGCTTTTACAGTCATGTATGCCATTTCTTGTAATGCAATAAACATGAAGCCAGCAATAACAACTACTGGTTTCCTTTATAATGCAACAGCTCTATTAATAGTAGAGCACCTTTCTCATTAGTATGTGTGACACTTGTCAGCTCAAATCCAAGAATACTTTTCATGTGCGAAGAATAACATCAGACTACGCTACATAAATGATTTCTGAGAGTAGAATACTTTTATTAGAACTGAAAACCACACTTCTGAGCCTGCTGTCTAATTAACAACGTATTCTTTTAAACATTTCTGTTAAAAATCTTGTTACCTCTGGGTTTTGACGTGTTAGTAAACCACCTTTTCAAAAACCCTTTCCATGGACCTGAAATTCCTTCTCACTCAGCCTAACAACTACTTTTTGTTTCTATTTGTGTTTTTGCAGCCCCTTTGATGTTGAAGACTTGACCCCCTCCGCAGGAAATGTGAGCAAGGCATCTGCTCTCCAGAGGAGAATGTCCATGTACAGCCAAGGCACTCCCGAAACGCCAACCTTCAAGGACCACTCATTCTTTGTAAGCTCTGTTCGGCTTCATGTTTGTGTAATGAGACGCCCTAGAGCAGTTCAAACACTGCAAATACTTCATTGCTTTGCATTTCTAAGCTTTTTTCCCTGGTTCCAGCAGGTTATCCTTACAAATACTTGTAAAGCAAGTGAATTCCTAGCTGCTAATCCTAAAAGAAGGTGACTATGATCCTGGCATCTTTGAAACAATGTGGGCAATTATTGCATACCTATTCTTCTTGCCCGATTGCTATAATACTTGAATAATATTTGTAAGATATGTGTTCATTCTTAACAGTAGTTAAACAACCATTATAGCACTAGTATTTTTAATGCATCCCATGGTAAGATTTGCCCCTGTACCGGAGATATTCATAGGGTGCTCCCGTATTTTACGTGAATCAAAGTCTGAATGCTTAATCAGAACTGTGTATAAACTGAGTAGGCCATCTGTACAGATACGGATTTTACAAGTGCTGCAGCCCGTGCCTGTAATTTAGTAGTCTGCTACAAAACATTCATTTAACTTGCCCTTCCTCACACCCTCTTTGCTTTAACTGTTGAAGAAATGGCTGCATCCCCTGCAAGACAGGCCAAAGTTGAGAATCTTAGATGCTCTGCAAGACACTTTCTTTGACAAGCTTCGTCGCAGTCGCTCTTTTAGTGACCTGTCATCGCTCAGGCTAAGCCCAAAAGCAGGGCTAGAGCTATATGTGAGTCCTGGTTTTCGTTTGGTGAAGGAGCCTTTCAGTCCCCGTGTGGTATCTCCATTCCTGCGCATGCTTCATGTGTTCCTCTCTGTTGCAACTCACTCATTTTGCTGACTGATTAGAGGGGAGAACATGACTGTAAGCCCAAGCTGCTCACATTAAATCAAAGTTCCTCTTGGCTTCTACAGGGATAATGATCAGAAGCCAACTGTCTGTGGGCGGAGGGCAGGGCCGGAATGCAAGCCAACATGGTGTTGTTAAAAATCGCCTGCTATGCTGACTGATGTTATACATTTGCCTCACAACTTCACTTTCAGATGCTAAAAGCATACCCATTTTGGGGGAAAGAAGAAATCAACCATTGAGTGTAATTATGTTTAGGGAAAAAAGCTGCTAATAGTGCTGGGAAAAAGACGCAAGTTTGGGACAGTCTAACTGTATGCACCTTACCAGCATGTGAATGCCTGCAGTTCTTTCCAGCAAATTGTCAGCAAAATGGTAGTTGCCTTTCATCTGTGCTTTGCATTTGCACGAGTTTGCCACATAACAAAGCAAAATTTGTAGGTCAAATAGGCAGGTTGTGACTCCCGCAGTGATTTTTTCCCCGTAGGTCAGTCAGAGAGATGAACATACATATATGCTGTGACCATTTTGGGGTCTGTATACGCTGGTTTTGCTTCCAGAATGATCAATTTCTTGATCAATACACCACCACAGAAATTCTTCTGTCATTTTGCCAGAAACTCATGTTGAACATGACTCCTGTGTAACTCATGTTTAACAGTTATTAGATTTGTCCATGCCACATGCAGAACATACTTCCAACAGACAAGAAATAGCATAGTAATAAGACCATTAAAATGCCATGACAGTAGAGATACTTTTGGAGCAAGCTGTGTTAAATTTTAGGGATTGCTACTTGAGAAGTCAGAAAATAAACACAATGGACATCTGTAACAGGTACGAAAATGCAGCCAAGGTGGCTTAAGTACAACCCCATTACAAAGAGACATGCTGCAGGAACTAGAGCAATGCGGTGGAAATGCTGTCTGAGGGGATCTAGTAGGATGAGCAAAATTCGGTCTGCGTTCTGGGACTCGCTTCCTGGAGAGCTCGGCTTACCAGGGAGATGCTGAGCCCAAGTTCTCCAGCAGTTTCTCCTGCCAAAATCAGGAGCCGTGCCAGATGAAAGCAGAAGTTGGATTTGAAATGTTTTTCCTGTCTCTCAAGTCTTGAATGTTTCTTTAATCTTTTTCCTTGCATTTTTATTTCCCGGGCACATGCTGTATTTTTTTTCTCTTTCCAGTGCTACATGAAAAACATTTCCTCTCTCTCTCTATTATTTTTTCAGTCAAATTTACCAGATGACGTCTTTGAAAATGGAACGGTGACCACTGAGAAGCGGCCTCTTTCTTTCACTTTTGGCGACCTGCCATACGAAGACCGCGTGGCCCCTGCCAACGCCGCAGAGTCCTCTTCTGCTCATGTCAGCTCCAGCCCTGACATCGCTGTGACCCCCACCCAGCACCGAGCTCTCAAGTCCCCCAAGAGCTCAGGCTGGGACTGTAGCAGCAGTGACTCCCGCAGGGACTCTGTCGCCGAGCCGAAGGACCTGCCGTCCCGGGGAGAGGGGCCGGTGGTTGAGAACAAGGCCACCCCAAGGGCAGTTCCTGAAATTTGCCAGAAAACCTCTGACGCTGGGAGTGATCATGTCTTTATAGAGACAAGTGTCCCAGTGTCTCTCCTGCAGGACACGGATGAAGGTTCAGAGCTTAAGCCTGTGGAGCTGGATACCTATGAGGGCAACATCACGAAGCAGCTGGTAAAAAGGCTTACATCAGCAGAGGCAGCCATGACCCCAGAGAGGCTGCCGTTTGAGGGATCGATTAGTGGGGAGTCAGAAGGATATAAGTCCTGTCTCGATGGAAGCATTGAAGAAGCCTTGCAAGGGCTTCTCTTAGCTCTTGAGCCACATAAAGAGCAGTATAAAGAGTTTCAGGACCTGGACCAAGAAGTAATGCATCTGGATGACATCCTAAAAGTGAGTACGCTTTCAGAAAATACTACCCTAAAGAAAATCTGAGTGGGTAGAATCGACTCCCCTCCCTTGCAGACATCAAAGTAGAGGATTTGGATATCAATAAAATTCCTCAGTAGTGGTAGATTTGCTCCTGCTTGGACCGTTCTTTCACAGTGTTGCATTATTAAACCTGACTGCAATGTTCTTACCATAGTCTTGTATCCTCAAGCAATGGATCTTTTAATCTACTCGAAAACCGGGGGAAAGAGAAAAAGGTGCAATGGCAGGAAGGTCATTAAATTATACGCTTCTCTGAAGAAACCAGTTGTGAACCCGTTGCTTGTGCCATGCTGGAGATCAGATGATCGCCAGCCTTCTGCCTTTAAAATCTGTGGGTCATCAGTGGGTGTACTTTAGCATACTACCTCTGAACTCCACAGAGCTGTGCAAAAACTACAGCAGCTAAAGATCAGGACTTGTCACCGTAGAAGGTGAATTTTCTAAATTGCCAAAGCGATACAGAAGCACAGATCTCACAGAAGGTTGCCATTCCCACATCGCCTAGGCTTTTCCCAAGCCTTTTCCTTTTTCCCCCCATACATTTTTAAAAGAAGAGAAATCCTGTCATTATGCCAGGGTGGACGGAACATTTTGAAAATTAGAAAGAAGAAAAGGGGTTTGCATGTGGGTTGTTAATATGTTTACTACTAATCACTGTGACTTGTATCTCCCCCATGACCTCATGACGCATTACTGTGCAAAGAGTATTATATGGGCAATAATAATTTCAAATGCTTCATATTCATATGCAAGTTGGTCTGCTAGTCATTTAAGCCTCATCATTTAAAAACATGGCCGAGGAGAAAGGAGAGACGCATTTATCCTTCAGCGTGATCTTTTACAAAGAACCTTTGTTAACATCTTTGTTTCCGTTGGTGTTTGCAGCTGCGTGGTATTTTCCCAAATTAAGCGCTTTTTTGACAGCCTGCAGCCCCTGTTTCTTGCACTATTTCCCAAGGAGATTCAAGCAGGCAGAGCTACTTTTACTATTATTTTTTAACTTGGTGGCGGCTCTGCAGCTTGTACAAAGAGGCCAGCTATCCAAGCAGCAGAGGGACAGCAGAGACTGTTTATTTGCACTCCTTTTATCGGAAGTTGCAAAGGTTCAGACAAGGGATGGGGGGCAGAGAGAGGACATACGTGTGCAGACAGGATTCCTGCACACGGGAGAAGGACGCCTTTTCCGGATCTGCTTTGTGTCTGCATGCTGCCTGTGCATCAGCTTGCATGGCAACACTCAGCATTGCCATGCCGGGCTCCCCAGGCAAAAAGGTCAAGCTGCAGTCCAGCTGTGGCTGAAGAAATCTCTGTTGGCAGTATCAGACAGGCAGAGAAAAGGAGAAGCCCATGTGTTGCTGTTTGCTTTTGCCTGAAGAAGCTGCACTACCAGCCCTGAAAGAAGCGGTAGCTAAAAGCATCGGTGCTGCAGAGGAAGAGGGATACAGCACCCACCGGCGTCTCAGAGGCGTTGGGAACTGTGTTTGATCAGCTGATGACTGTACGGTCAGCTTCAGGTGTCAAGCACCGTAAGTGCTAGCATGTGACCATTATAGTATTAATATTGTGTGCAAACGAACGAGAAACAGAACTTCAGGCCCCTGTAGTTCTAGAGGAGCTGGTGCGGAGTCTGAACTAGGAGGCCAATGCATTTCTTTCTACAAGCTGAGACGAAGTCCTGGCTCCCGCCTGGGACTGGAAGATGCAGCCTGTGTGACGGCACCGGTGGCTTCTGGCTGTTTCTGATCAAATAATCATATAGTGCTGAAGGTTCTGAAGTCATTGCACAAACCAACGGAGGTGGTCCCTCGTATTGCATCTGACCCTGGCAGGTGACCCTGGAAGCAACTCTGTGGGCAGGTCTGGATGAATCACCACGTGGGACCAGGGGTTTTGATACTTCCTACACCAACAGCAAGGTTTCCATTGTATTTCTTCCCAGCAGTGAGATGGGATGGCTTCCCCCACCCCAGCACTGTTAATTTCTGAGTTACAATACTGCCTTTCTCTGTCGCCTAGGAATTGATGCCTGATTGGCTTTTCCTTGATAAGCTGTGAAGCTTCAAAGGCCAGAAAAGCCCTCTCAACCCATGTATAACTCTGCAGATATGGCACTAAATTCATCCGTGGCTAAGCTCCATTGGAGTTACATCTGGAATAAACCCAATAGTGCCATTGGATACATATAACTTGGCTCCTGTAGCTGGAACAGCAATTATAGAACGTGCCTTCCCCTTTCAACTTCCAGTGCGTTAATTGCCATCTCTCCTTTGGGAGCATGCCAAAATCTGCGTCGCTTGGATTCAAGATGTACTTCTCGTTTCTATAAAACACACCAAATTTTGCCTTTGAGGGTTTTCCTCTGGGGAAGAGACAGGGTAGGATGGGGAAGGGAGGAAGAAGGGAAGGGTTTTCCAATTCTCAGGCTTTGATTGTATATGCTATGAATATGAAGGTTTGAAATGAAACACCCAATAAAAGGAAGTTTTAAAAATAAAATGAAGTATTTGAAAGTTTTAAGCTTTATCCTTTTTTTTTTTTCTTTCGGTAGTGGCTAATATCGGGGGTTTTCATTGGTTTGTTCTGCCTTTGCAGTGCAAGCCAGCAGTAAGCCGAAGCAGGTCCTCCAGTTTAAGTCTAACGGTTGAAAGTGCTTTAGAAAGCTTTGATTTCCTGAACACCTCTGACTTTGATGAGGAGGATGGTGGTGGTGTGGAGGTTTGTAATGGTGGAGGAGGTGCAGACTCAGTTTTTTCAGATACTGAGATCGAGAAGAATAGGTAAGTTTGTAGTAACTGCCAGCTGTGCTTATGCCAAACTGATACCCCAGCTCTTTGTCACTAACAGGGGATTCCGGTGCACACATTATTCAAGGAAGACTGACTAATCCTTGATGAGTTTATAGGGTCAGAGGGTTCCCCGTGGCTGCTGCATACAAAATCTTTAACTTCCAGGATCATTTTTTGCCTGTTCAGATATATGCAATCATCTGTCCTCCAAAGGAGAAGGGTAAATTAAATTAAACTGACATCAGTACTGGCAGAGCCTCTTCCTTGACATAGGTTTGGACCTGGCTTTCCTTGGATGTAATTACTAATTCCTCTGTGGTTTTTCCCCCCTCCCTTTGTCTTTTCTCTCTAGCCGAATGAGTCTTTGCAGTGGATTAAGCTTGTCAGTAACAATAACACAGGGCCAGATTTAAGCAGCATGGTGTAGGTTTACTTTGGAATGTTAGAGTGATGACTGGTACTCTGTTCATGGCCCTGCGTGTCACCTGCCCTTCTTTCATCACTTTCAGTCTTTCTGAGAAAAACAAAAACAAAAAAAAAAAGCCAAAAAAAAAAAGCTGTGGTGTTTGTGCTGTGGTCTGCTGCTGTCGTGTGACCTTAAGATGCTGTGTTTCAATCATTAGATCCTAAAAGCACGCTTGCATCCTTGGAGCTGACGCGATGCCCGGCGGGCACAGAAATAGCACTAGAGCTGGGAAAAAAGAAAAGAACATGGTTCCCTAGGATCCCCGTGCTTCCCAACCAGGGAGCTGTACTTCTCGCAGCTTATCATGGCCTGTTCAAAACAAATTTGAGTGCAAACAAGCAACCCCCCTGCAGTTCACATCATCTCACTTGGAAAATTGTGTTGCTTGCGAAATTGGCACTCTGAGCTCAGTTCAGTCTGCATCAGTTTAAGGACCTGGCTTTAACCAGGCACTCTTGCATAAATTTAAGTTAAGCAGCAAAAATTTAAGTTAGTTATAAGCTAACTTAGAAAGCAACTAAAATCTTTTAAGTTAAAGTACAAGTGAAAATTTCTTTTTTTCCCCTCTGGCTCATCCCCGGACAGTGCAGATTCCCGCTTCCATTTTTAGACACATAAGTGTGTGACTCAGTGTAAAGACCTCAAGTGTTGAAACTTCTGAGCTTGCAGCCAAATACACGTGCCGTCTGGGGACTGACCTCGGGCTTTGCCTTTAGACATAGGGAGGACCATTTGGGCAACAGGATGATGCTGGAAATAATGATTTAAAACACAGCGAGACTGGCTTTACGCTCTTACGGGAACAGTTGGCACAGTAAGCTGAACACATTGTGCGTAAAGCAGCATGTGAAAACATCATGTCTCTTACTGGAGCAGTGGTTTTCCTTCCCTCCTGCGATGAGCATGAAGTTTGGCAGTGGGAGCACACGGAAATCACAGAGCCGTTCTGAGCAGCTCGGTGCTTGGGGCGGCACAAATGGTGATGGTGCTTAATCCAGGTGACTGGGGAGGTGGTGATTCACCAACAGACGGGAGAAAAGCATCACCACCAAGCGACAGTAACTGCGGGTTAACTGGGGGTTGCTGGTGAGGGCATCGCATCGCTCGAGGCAGCCCGGTCAGGGGACTCAGCCCCATCCCCTCGGTGGCTTCCGCGCCCGGGCAGGGCAGCACTGCTCCTTTGCGATATGATGTGTTCATTGCGACGTTTCTGCCTGCTCTCCGCTCTTCTGCCGTGCTCGTTGCTCGTCGCCCTGAGTGAGCGTGTGTGTGTGCGTGCCTGTGTGTCTGCCGCGGCGGTGCTGGGCCCCGCACTGACCTCCCGCATCCCTCCCCAGTTACAGGACGGAGCACCCAGAAGCCAGAGGCCACCTGAGCGAAGCTCTCACCGAGGACACCGGGGTGGGCACCAGCGTGGCCGGCAGCCCTCTGCCCCTCACCACAGGGAACGACAGCCTCGATATAACCATAGTTAAGCACTTGCAATATTGCACGCAGCTCATTCAGGTACCGGGCCCGGCTCGTTTGGGGCATATATTCCAAAATTTTCCATGCAGGCGCCGGCGTGCGCACCGCATGGGGTAGGAGCAGGCCGGCAGGGTCAGCGCTGCTGCTGGGAGGCGGTGGGAGCGCAGGGCTGGGACAGCGGCCATGCTGGGGGGAAGGCAGCACCCTTTGCCCCCAGCCAGAAAAGCCTCCGCCATCCCCATCCCGGCCCGTCTCGGAGCAGAGCTGCGGTGCGAAGCGCGGGCACTTTGCAGGTGCTGCCCAGCAAGGAGTGATGGCAGCGCGGCGGATGGCAGGGCAGCCCCTGCTCGGGGGCATGCACGGCCGCTGGCTTCGATGGGTGGTCCTCGGTGAGATCGCTCCCCAGCTAAGGCAGCCCGTGTCTTCAGAGGTGGAGCAGAAGCCTGTGGCCTCACTGTTAAACGAGCCCCGGACGCGGCAGCAATGTTCGAGAGCAGAAATGAATTTCTGCATGCGAGGTGGAGGGATTGTCTGCAGCAGGCACAGGATGGCCCCCCTGGCACATCAGAATTGTCTGGTCACGCTCACAGCTAACCAGCACAACCTTTTAGAGGGTTTTTGTCAGCAAATGTGATTTTAAACCTCGAGCAAGCGAGGGCATCGGCGTTTTCCTGACAAATCAAAACACACTGCGGCTTCCTCTCTACAAGTATTTGACTCTTCCATCTCAGATCTAATATTAGCTTTATTTTCCCAAAGGCCCACTGAAGCAATACAGAGCAAGCCTGATTCCAGCAGCCTTAGTGCTGAGCTGGACACTGCTGGCTCACAAGTATGAGAAAAAGGGAGGGTTTTGGTTTAATTACAAGAGTACACAGAAAATATGCAGCTGGGTGAGGCAAGCTCAAATTATGTCCACACACAGAGCAGATGTGATATGAACAATATTTATGTGGACTGCTGAAGCAAATGCAGATGTCAGCAGCAGGGAGTATTAGCAAGGAGAAAGCACCAAATGAATAAAGGCACCTGATTAGTTGATCAGAGCTGAAACAGAGTAGAGAAAGAGTGACCTGTGGTCTGCCTGCAGGCAGGAATGTCCTGAAAGTCCACGGCCTATGTTATGCAAAAGTCAGACTATTTTTCTTTCCTGGCTTTAAGGCTTATGATGATGGATTCCTTTAGCTTTGCAGAATGTGTAAATAGGAAATTACTTACGCAAATGGATACTTGGGTACTCAAGTGCCTGGATCTGGATGTAGATCTTACAGATATAAGCAATAATGCTTTTCAAGCAGGACCATAAAATGTCTCAGAGATGAAAAAACATTTGAAGTTGAGGAGATCCCATGGCTCCAGGCAATGAATTTGCCATTGCACTTCTTCAGGTGCCAGGTGTTTTGGAGTTCTTTTGTTTTCTTCTGAGTTTTCTTTTTGGTTCAGTGACTCCTTTTCTTCTCTTCCTATTTGACTTCACCAGCAAATTGTGTTCTCCAGTAAAACACCATTCGTGGCAAGAGACCTCCTGGATAAGCTGTCCAGGCAGATCCTTGTGATGGAGAATATTGCGGAGATCAGCACTGAGAACCTGGGAAACATCACCTCCCTTACTGATGGTAAGAGACAAGTTAGGGGGTTTTCTTCTGACAAGGATTTGTTTGGGCACATGTGCCCGCTGACATAATCGCTGTGCAGAGCTCACCGCAGCTGCCAGAAATGCCACCATAGTAAGGGCCAACTCATGGGTACCATCAGATGTAGCAGTCACCACAGCAGGTCAGGGGCCTTATTCAGTTCTTCAGCGCTGGTATCCAGAAATAAGCAGGTGAGAAGAGAAAGGACTTTTTATCCTGCCTGATGTGCAGAAGATGGACACAGGTCATTGCCATGGTGGAGTGGGATGCTGCCACCTCTGAAGAGCCAAACGCCCACCAAGCAGTAACTGTCTGTCAGTGGGCTGGGGTGAGATTTCCTCCACCCTTACCATCTTTTCTCTTCTGGAAGTCAATGCTTCCAGCACAGCTTTGTTTCATCATTCATTTTGTCTTCTCCTCCAGCAATTCCAGAGTTCCACAAGAAGCTGTCACTGCTGGCTTTCTGGATGAAGTGTACTGGTCCTTCAGGAGTGTATCACACCTCTGCAGACAAGATGATGAAGCAGCTGGATATCAATTTTGCCACCACTGTGAATGAGGAGTGTCCAGGACTTGCAGAAACAGGTACCAACTGCTGCAAAAAAAAATTGTGTCAGTCATCAGAGAACAGTTGTGTACTGGGCTTTACTCAACCTTCATTGCTTTGTTTTCCAAGCCCTTGGAGGTCTGTTTAGCCATGGCTCCAAGATCTCATTTGAAAACTAATGCTACAACTCTTGGAACAGTTTTGGCCCAAAATAATCAAATCAGAATAGGAGAAAAAGGTGAGGTCAGCAGAAAATAAAATATTGTTTTAAGATTTATGAGCTAATCAGAAAGTAAGTCTATTCCCAAATACAGGTTTGGAAGTGATCCAGTGAAGCAGGAGTCCTCTCACTTAATTTAATGTGTCTGTATAATGTCTGTGCCCCATTACAGTTCCCTGGGATGGAATTAATACACGTCTGAGTGAGTCTATCTGAATATAGGTTGCTGTTTGGAGGGAGTTTTACCACATTGACTGTCCATGGGACAGGACGGGGATGTAGGGTGACTTGCGCAGGTGTGGGCACCTGCCCTGCAGATGCCTGCCCAGGGAAGTGTTTTCCTTCCCGCTCCATCCTACAGCCTCTCACAGGCCTCAGACTGGCTTTCTGCATGCCACGTGCTCACCCAGGAACATAACAACAAGCAAAGCCAAATCCTGCCTCTGTGCTCATCTCACCTACTTCAGTGGCATTGCAGAGGTGTAACTGGCAGTGCATGTGGATATGCATTTAGCGATTCAGGATATCATTTTGGTATAAAGGATGCTGTGTTGGTCAGATAGGAAGCTGCTCGAGCCACGGGTAAACTTGTAGAGGTTCATCCTTACAAAGACACCCTCTGGTGATGAGAGCTAGACAGGGAGAAGGTCTGTCTGGCTTCTAATCTCACCGCAGCTGAGGTTAGAACTGTTGCAAAGTATCTGGCTTTGCAAATACAGTTATCTCTTTCTGGCTTTGAAGCGGACGGCGGCATTTTGCCAGCAGCTTTTGCTCTCACTAACGCGTCCCTTTGTCTGTGGCTGCCTGCAGTCTTCAGGATCCTGGTGTCTCAGATCCTGGACCGGACGGAGCCTGTCCTCTACTCCAGCATGTCCTCCGAGATCATCACCGTCTTTCAGTACTACAACTATTTTGCCAGCCACAGTGTTAATGACCTTGGAAGCTATTTGCTGCAGCTCGCAAAAGAAGGTAGGGTATACACATTCCGGCGGCTGGCAGGGGAGTACATCGGTGTCCTTCTGAGCTCGGCACAAAACAGTTCAGCCTTGAGGATGATCTTATGAAAGAAGGGGGCAAGGAATTGCCTTGGATACAAACTCTGAACCATTGTACGTATCAAGGGAAAGGAGATGATGCAGGTGCACCCTGAGTCATTTCTATCTCCATATTCAAATGGGAAAAAGCTATGTCGGAAGGGTTAGTTTTTAGGAAATGGCTGATGGTGGTGGGCTGGGCTCAAGGTCTGGGAAGTTTTCTGTGCCTGCAGGTTGGACGACATTCTGGTCTTGCACCATCCTTTCTGCAGAGACCTTCTGACGTGCTGAGCTCTTCTCAGGAGCCCAGGGATCACAGCACCTTTGTGTTTGGCAGGCTCTGCCACCGAGAGCTACAGAGAGCAGGAGCTCCACAGAGCATGGGAGACTGCAATCCCTGGCAAGCCAAGTTTTCTCCCTCTCTATCTGGGAGGGAGTTCGAGGAACGTTGCCTAGTTTTCATTTTTATTTGGGCATACTGGTGCGCTTTGGCTCAAAAACCTGGAAGGAAGAAGGCGTTTCAGCCCACCTCTGAAACACATTAGCCCTGGCTCTTGGTGGCAGATGTCAGCCTGCCTGGAAAAGCTCTCACAAAGATGCCCTGGAAGGCAATACGCCGACAATGTTGCGTTTCACTGTTATAGGGAGGATTTACAGCTTCCAGCAGAAAGTGAAGATTTGACAGGTAGTCCCTTGACTCTGGGTAGGCCTAAGTGCCGCAGTGTCCCACCTAGCCCATCTACTCATCTCCTCCTTTGGAAGAACATCTGAGAAACTTGCCCACAATATGGGTCCATAGCAATTGCTCAGGTGGGGATTTTTCATGTCCTTTGTGCATACAGTAAAAATTGGGGATTGCTAGCATGAAAGGGAACAATCTGAAGTACTGAGAGGATAAAATAAGTAACAAGGACCTTCCTCTTGCACTTCTAGCCTCTGTGGTTCAGGTGCTGCAGTCAGTGAAAGATGGAAAACTGCAGCAAAATGTGGCCAAGATAAACTCCAATAACCTTCCACCACAGCAAGAAGTTTTGAGGGCTTTGGCTTTACTTCTCAATGAAAATAAAAATGAAGTCAGTGAGACTGTGGCATCACTTCTGACAGCTACCGCAGAAAACAGGCACTTCAGGGAGAAGGTAAGTGGCAGAAAATCACCTGTCGCGTAAGAGACCTGTATCATCGTGACATTTTTTTATGCCTGTGTGTCTCAAATGTCTGTGCATATAAAATCATTGTTCCAAGCTTTATTTAAACTGATCCAGAGGGATTTCCTGTCTTAATTTTTTGGCAAATATGCAGGTCTGTTTCTCTCATTATGCCAGTCTGCTTCTACCTGTCATTACACTAAAGAGGTACTAATCAAAACTCTGCAAATACTTACTGAGTGCTGTGCTCTCCAGCTACCTTCCACACTTCAGCGCTTCTGCTGGCCTGTTTCAGACTTGGCTTCTGTCCAAGGCTTCAAGGCATCAGTCCCCAGCATCATCAACATGCAAAGATGTAGGTCTGAGATTTTTCATTTTTTCTCAAATGAGGCTGGCATCTATGGGACCTTCCGCCATTTCTGGAGGGGGTGGACTGCGTTGGGCGAACACAGCTCAGCTGTGAGATCTAAGATTTCAGTCAATCACAGATACCAAAGGCAACAAGCAGGGCAAGATTAAACATAGAAATTAGCCTGAAGGGAGAAGAGAAATAAGAAGAAATTAGGGGTAGGCTTCTAACCTTTCATAGCAGACCTTTCCCTACTACCGTTCTTCTTCCCTGTCAGGAGAGGGCAAAAGAAAAGCCAGCTGGAAGAGGGGGATTGGCAGAAGGAAGGCAGAGGGAGGAGAAAAACAGGCCACTCTTTGCTGCTCTTCTCTGTTGATCCAGCACCCTCTTTGCTGCCCTCCCGCTTCATCTTTCATGTTTGCAGCCTCTTGGTATCTCATACCATCCTTCTCCCTCCCCAGCTTCACGGAGGCAGCATCTCAGGGAAAGCATAACCTTCTTCTGGAACAGGCGTGTGTAGCTGATATCTGGTTCACTGCCTGCAGGAGGACCACAAGCTGCCTTGTATGAGGGCGTTACGCAGCCCTCTGCTGCGGATGAGTTCATTGCGTGGCTGTCTGTCACCGAGATTTGCTGCTCACACCGGTTTTGTTTGCTCAGCGATAGCTACTCATTTCTAGGACAAAGCTGGACTAGCAGCTCACGCTGACCATGTAATAGTTATTTGCAGCCCCCCCTGGGGTCCTTCCCAGCCCGTTCGTTACTATCCCTACATCGGAGAGACCATCTCAAGGGCCAGCTCTTGAGCTATTTAGACTCCAGGGCTCTTTGGCGATTTATTCGGAAAGGCCCTCAAGGGTGCCAGACTGTGCTTCTCACTTTAATATGAACTTTTCCTTGCCAAAAGCCAGCCTGAGACTACTAAGCTAGAACCAGTGTCCTGGCCTGTATCTGCCACAGGGAACTGTCCCACCACGTTCCCTGTAGCACGGGCTATGCCTCTCCGTCCCATGGGCGTGCTGTCAGGCCAGCGGGCTGCCATCCCTCGCCCTTTCGTAGGGTAGCAGTGCCTCCTCGCTCCACCCTTCTGCTCCACACAGGCACAGACATTTTCATTGCTGCTCTTTCTCTATTTTCAGGCCTTGATTTATTACTGTGAAGCACTGACCCAGCCCAACCTCCAGCTGCAGAAAGCAGCTTGCTTGGCTCTAAGATACCTCAAGGTGAGAGATGAGGGATTCACTGTGGCACTTGGCTTTACTTTAAAGAAAGGACATCTGAGCGGTACAAATGACAAAACAGAAATTGCAGTAGCAGCAGCAGCGGTGCTTTTCTTTTGCATTGCTGCATTACATCATTTTACAGATACCGTGCTGTTTGGGAACAGTTTCACAGAATCACAGAATGGTCGGGGTTGGAAGGGACCTCTGTGGGTCATCTAGTCCAACCCCCTGCCAAAGCAGGGTCACCTACAGCAGGCTGCACAGGACCTTGTCCAGGCGG
>Ga0065711_1030635_pt1 | contig 31913 bp, 21 predicted proteins | sample Hoacrofraction12_FD_59098 | JGI IMG/M metagenome (GOLD analysis project Ga0065711, IMG submission 59098) | Hoatzin crop microbial communities from Cojedes, Venezuela - Epithelial fraction 12 v2 (version 2) | ecosystem: Host-associated > Birds > Digestive system > Esophagus > Crop | place... | reverse complement strand
AAAAAAAAAAAAAAAGGGGAACAAAAAAAAGAGGCATACAGAAACCTCTTGACTAAGCTCATTTGCTTAATGGAGCAGCCAGAAGGTAACCTGAAATTTCTGGTCATCAAGTATCTGATTTAACAGCAAAGTGCAGCTCTGTCACTCACAGAATTTTAAACTCCAGAAAGATACCTCATCATATTTTCAAACTGCTTTTAGCCATCCTGAGGTGTCTGAGCCAGGCTTGTCTCTAACATCCTGGCTCAGGAGGGAGAAAATATGAATGTCTGTTCATGTAATCACAAAGAAAATGCCAACTTGTAAAATACTGAGACAAGGGAGATGGCAATTTTAGAACATTCAACAACAGACTACTGAGACAGACATTAGTAAAGATGGTTGGAGGTTGCCAAGACCCTGAAATACAATGGTTAAAGGGTTTTGCTCAGTTAGAGCCATCTTCGAAGTTGAAGCCTAGTTTTGGAGTTTACAGTCAGGGCTTGCTTTGTTCCATGCCATGACGATGCTGAGGTTTATGTGGAGGGGTATGTCAGCTATGATCAGACAGGGAAGAGAGAAGTAAATTATGAATGTAGGTAGCATTTTGCCTTGTATAAAGCTTCCCTTGAGCTAGTGAAAGAGATGGTGGGGTAAGGACATTAGCTCTTGGGATAAGGGGTTTTTATTTGAGAGACCAGAGAGAACAATGGAAAACCAGCTTTCAAATACACGCTCTAATGCCAATTCCTGACTGAGTGGCTCTTAGACTGTGGTACACCTGCTTTTGTGCATAAGGATGGAAGTGGTGTGTGACAGTCTTTTTTAAGAGAAATCTAACCATAAAATCTCAGGCTTGATCTAGGAGTTACAGAATCTGGAAACAAAGCTGGTGTCTCAACTTCAATAGCAGAATACAGAAAGGCAATGTATTTAGAGTAAGTGTGATCTAACTAGTGCGTTTTACCTTGCTCTGTTTACAGATGGAAAGCCAGGAGGCAAAAAAGTCACTGTATTTAAAACTTATATCTCCCCCTGGGAACGAGCAATGGGTATCAGCCCTGAGGACAAAAGTCAGTTCACCATTGACTTACTGTCATATAGTCCCAAAGCTGATTTCCCCCACTACAAGTCTTTTAACCGGTAAGTCTTCTTGGATATTCAATTCAGTTTATTCAGCATGCAAAAACACAGTCACCCTGGCCATAGCCCTCCTGTTCTGTTCAATGTAAGGAAGCTTTAGTTGCATGTCATTGTGCTTAGCAGAGTCTCCTGTGGATGAAATGATTGGAGGCCTACGAAGAGCAGATACATTATGAGCTAGAGATTTTAATTCATCTTATAGACAGAAAACTGAATATGAGGACTTTAATCCTTTTTCCCTTTCTTTTCCACCCCCATTTGACCAGGGAGATTTAGCTTGCCACTGTTTATTACTGCAGCCATTTAAAGTTCAAGAGTTCAGGAAAAATACTTATGATCAGAAGCCGCATACTTCACAGTACTGCAGATAAGAATCAGGATCTTCCTGTTGCTTCTGATAAGAACTGGAAGTTTTACAAATACTTCTCAGGCCGCAACAATTTTCTGTTAACCTCTCTATACAAATTTGCCACCCACTTCCATAGCCTCAGGACATCAGTAGCCAGCACAAACCCAAATGCCACTCATTTCTGCAGTAACGCAGCCTCTGCCTCCTCCATGCACGGGGTACCGACAGGTGTGAAAGGCGTGTGGCTTGATGGAGAGTGATGCAACAGGAGTGAAGGAAGCGCACAGAGCAGAGAGGGGGGATTTCTTTTTAGTACATAGGCAATGGATACGTATATATTCTTGGGAAGGACTTGGTGGCCTGCGACAGTGGTAAAATTTACAATCTTGCTAACTTTGATTATTTATCTTCTAAATCCCATTGTTTACCTATGCTGTTTTCTAACTCCATGTATTCCTCTATGCCAGGACCGCCATGCCTTACGGGGGCTATGAGAAAGCAGCCAAACGGATGACCTTCAAAGTGCCTCAGTTTGATATTTGCCCTTTGCTTCCAGAATCTCTCATGATATATAATCAAAATTTCAGCAACAGACCCTCCTTCAACAGAACCCCAATACCTTGGATGCCTTCAGGAGACTCCTCCGAGTACCACACTGAGGTCAATGTGCCAAGGAGTGGTGAAACAGAAGAGCTGTAAATCCCCACCGCCAAGGCCTTCCTTCTTTCTCAGCCCTTTCTATCTGCAAGTTGATAGTAAGGAGCTGAAGAGTACAGCTCTAGTTCTGTCAGCCCTTCCTTTCTTTTGCCCTTAGCCCAGACAAGTTCCTAGCAGGTTCTAAAGTTATCTTCGCTATGGTGTTAATCCATATCAGAAACCGTTTGAGGGAAAGGAGCTTTTTATTCACCAGGTCATAAAAGGGCAAAACTAGGAAGTGTTTTTCTGTTTAGCGATGCTAAATGCTGCCTGTCTGCTCCATAATAAATCTGTTCTGTCATATATTAACAACTAATAAAACACCGACAGGCAAAAAAGCCTTTGTGTTTTCTCTTTAAAAAGTGCTGCTGAATGAATCTGGTGATTAGCAAGAACAAAAATTTCAATCTCACAACTAGACTGTTAGCATGGGAGGAAAGATCAGTGACTGATGGGGATGGTCATAACATAGGTATACATCAGGGTGGCTTGGATAAATACTGGAAAACTGATGGCAGAAATTATATAGGTAATGATACTGGAGGAAATGATACAGGTAATTATAACAGCATCAGACCTAAAACAGCAAGTCAGCCTATCAGTGTAACAGAGAGATCAAAATATTTCACTGTCACCTAAGATTCCCCACTTCTCCAGAGTACAAAATAGGTGATAGCTTACGCAGGTGGTTTTTCACACAGAGAGACCAAGAAGGCAATAGGTCGGGAAGGAACAGAGGCACATCCAGGTGAGATGACTTGCCCATAGTTACAGAGCAAGAAAGAAAAAGTTTTAACTAAAACAGAAATAATTTCACACCGGTCACAGTGCATTACTTATTCAAATACACAGCATCAAAGTCTATTCCATTTCTTGTAACAGTTTTATCAATGCCACACATATAGGAAGCAAGGCAGGCACTGTGGAAAACCAATAAAGAACTTCATTTTTCTATAGGAAATACCTTTGGTTTCCTGAACAGCACTCTGACATGACATAGAAGACCGCTGTTTCACTACCATACCCTAGCTCAGCCTGCATGGAGACTGGTTTGGAATTCTCTGTCCTGGTGCCTTCTTCAGATCAACATTTCGTCTTATAACCAGGGCTAAACAGCTTATTCACATGGACAGCTGCCATTGAAGTACGTTTAATTTAGGAGTTTTTCCTTCTTGTCTAGAAAACTCAGCAACCATATATTCGATTTTTATTGTGTTTGGATAGTTTTGAGATTGGTTTTATTACACTCCTCTAAAAGGCTACTGCCAGGGCTACCCTGAGATCTCTTACAATTGTTCTAATAATAACAAGCTGCAGAAGTAATGAATGAGTAGCATCCTAACCTTTCAGTGAAATGGCTAAAGAACATTCATTATATGTCCTATTAAATGGTTAAGAAGCATCCATAAGTCAGTTCTGTGACTAACTTAAAAACATTTATGTGGTCCTCTGAAGAACATTTCAACAAAAATGAAAAAGGTTGTCTTTTTTGACATGTTCCTACAAAGCATTTCAAACTTGAGTTGAAAACAAATCCTCAGAAAAACTTGTTTTATTTCTTTGGAAAAAATGGATCCAGGAATGAGTTGAAAAGACATTTCCCATGTTGATTTCCGTTTTCAGTGCTTACATAAACACATGCAAATTTCACCAGTGAAAGGCATTTAAATGGGAAATTCTCGCATTCTGCTAAACTATTATTTTATTCTGTGCTTGATCTCTGTCTGCAGATAAGGTTGCTGTGGGTTTTCCAACATTTTTAATCAATCTAACTTTTTCAATTGCCTTGTAATTAAGGGGGAGGGATTTATTTTCCAGTTCCAAAAGTATTCTAACTAGATTACAAGAGTCCAGGCTACAAAGAGAACACCAGAAGTTCGGAAAGACAGAGGACATTTCAGAGAAACCTAGGTGACACTAAGCAAAATATTTTCCCACCAAATACGCCATTTATGGCCTCCCCTTTTCTGACAGGGATATTAGACTCTTGTAATACAGAATTACACGATTTTTCAAAAGTGAAATACATGATGCTTTCGTAGTAAGTATGTCAGGAGCAGCAGAAGCAAGACAGTTTGGTACCTGGATGTCATGATCTACTTTCAGTAGCAGGTGTCGCAGATCACAGGCCAGCTGGACATGTCAAGGTGCAGAGCCGGCTGGCTGCTCCAAAGAGGGATGAGCCCCAGGTAAGCCCAGCACCGGCAGTGCCCTCACCCGCCAGCACACAAGCCCACCCCACCTGAGCATGGCAGACAGAGCTGAGGGCTGGTGACAGGGTTCATCAGTCACCCCAGACGTGGTGAAGGGATGAATTGGGCACGGGGGCCATCCAGGGAGTCTGGTTGGGAGCAGAAGGAGACAGGGCTGCGCACAAGCTACGCTGTGGGTCTGAAGTCCACCTAGGAGACAGGCTAGCTACAGCACAGGTCTCAGGTCCAGCCAGGAGGCAAGAGTGCAAGCCAACACCCCTACAATATAGCTCAGACAGGGACCTCAGGCCCAGGACTGGCCTGAAATGGGGTTTCTGGGCCATGAGTGGGGTGAAGGTCCCAGGTGAGGCTGGTCAGGGCAACTAAGGGCTGTTGGTACACACAGGGCAATTACACCAAAATGTTGGGGAAATCCAGTACAATCACAACAATCAGTTCTACTGGAACATAATGGAAAAAAGACTAAATAAAACGGGTCCTTAAACACGCAGGGAAAGGCAACAAATGCTGTGCAGATATAGCACAGTGCTCTCTGCTGGTGTCCCATCCTAGGAAGGCAGCATCACCCAGCAAGTAAGTTGAAGCACTGGGTATACACCCAAAGCTCTCTCTGGTTCATAACGTACTGTTGGACAAGAGTTTTTGTCTGTGCAGCCTATTATCCCAAACCCTATATGGGCATAAAAAGTTTCAATGCGCTTGGATTGGTATTGTATCACTGCAAATTTAATTAATAATACTGCTATAATTCATACTTGTAATCTAAGAGGATCCTTCGGTTTTGGTAAATTTGCTTAATGAGGCATATAGCTCTTCCTTTGCCAGTACACTTTCAATTTCAAATCCTGTCAAGCAGGATTTATGTGCTTTTGTTTCCAGTACAAAATGGGAAATACAACACTACATTTTGCCGAACAATTTAGACAACTATTGTCTTGCTGTTTACACAGATTAAAATACATGCCAGTTTAGTCATTATTCAAAGTAATGCTAAAAGTGAGCAAAGTCAGTAATCCAAATTCTGTCTCAGAAATAATTAATTTCAGTGAGGCTTGCAGCTACTGTAGTCAGGGCAGAAGTTTGCCCAAAATGATCAAATATTTAAGAGGAAGTAAGTAACTGCTCCCACGCTTTGTTTTCCTTGGGCTATGATGTAGACTCGGGGGAATTGCCTATGTCAGAGAATTATTTATATTGGGAATAAGAGGATTTTATAAGATTTAATTACAGTGGATTTCCCCCACATACTAGGAGCTACAGAATGGAAACTCAGTCATCTGCTTTTAAGCAGGATCATCATAGTTAGAGATAAAAAAGAACTAACAAATTATTGAGCCCATCCTCTTGTAAAGGCAGGCTACAGTTCCCTCATGGAGGATATACTGGATATTAACCTTATACTCCATGGAACAGCAGCCAAAAATCCATTTAACAGAGAGGAGAGAGGGGCTGGCCCATGAAAAACAGATTGGATAGAATTTTGTGACAATCAGATCTTTCATTCAGAACAAAAAGTTCTTATATTTTTAGTTATTTACAGTGTTATTTTTATATTATTTTACAGTTTCCAAGCTTAGAAATGTTTTTCTCATATAAGGCAACTTGTATGATAAAGAATCCAAGCCATACTGAAAATGCATAAAAATAGTGCCCACTTCTTAATATAAAAGAAAGGTGTTTAACAACATCTCAGCAATACTCTCCATAAGTATGGACTCAAAGCACGGTTGGTATGCTTCTCTCTGTTGCGCAGAAAATCTTCCATTTGACTGCAACGTATTCCCTAATCAAACGGTTTGCATCTCATAATCATCTCTCTCGTGAGCAGCTTGCCATTAGAGATGATGATGATATAATTCATACAACTAACATCAGGGAATTACATTTGATGCTGTTATTGACAGAGCATTTAGAGGAGATGGCTTTATCATTAAGCTTAGTGCCTCTCTGAAATAAAATCTGGAACAGATTCAGGCTGTTAGCAGAATATAGGTTTGTCTTGTGTTTCTTTTTCAAATCACACTGTGAATACACAAAACGTATTCACCTCTCTTGTACAAGATGGCAGGCAACAGACAGCCAAGAGCCTGAACATGATCATTCTGTTACGGAGCAAAGAGGTCCGCATGTGGCCGTCCCTCCGCGGGAAGCGCTGACTTGTGGCACAAGCCTTGAACATTCACTGCACTGAGGCTTTTTTTCTGCTTAGCTTGTCTGCAAGTACACGTTCCCTTCCACAGCAGAGTACCACTGGTGCGATGCCCTGGCTTCCAAAGGACTGCACTGCCCTTGGCACAACAACCTGCTGTTAGCCTTTCTCTGGCAACTGAGGGAGTACACCACCGCCTAGCAGCAGCACATATGCTAATTTCTCTTAAATGACTATTAGAAAAGTTCGCAAGCCAGCGTGCTGGCTCACAGCACATTAATACATTTATATGCAATCTCATCTATGCCCAAATCCTCAAATTGCAGGTTACAAACTAGTTTAGACAAGTTGCCTGCTCTGTCTTGGAGATGTGCCTGACCAGGACCACAGATAGTCGAGCAGAATTTGCAGACACACGCAGAAGCAAGACTGCACACATCTGGTGGAACCCTACAACTCTGGTGAACTGCTGAGTATGTGGGATTTGAGACACTCTTAATTATATTCATGGCATCATATATCTACTAGTAAAAGTCTCTTCAGCTAATGTAATTAAGCAGCAGTGCCTTCATGCTGTACCTCTTGCTCTCTATGTATTTAACAGATAGGAAGTGTCATCTCTCTGATGATCATCTCCTGCTTGCAGTGCAGCTTACATGATGCTTTAATGAGTGCAAGTACTTGCTCAGATATATACTGTGTTAATTAACACAGGCAGTCAAGCGAAGAGAACTATATGAACCACTCTGAAGCAATGCTCTTAAACACAACCTACGCTCCAGTCAGCTTAATAAACAAATTCTCAAATATAAACTTTTCCTTTAATTTTCAATTTACTTTTTAGAAACACTATTTATATCAAAACTTTTAATGCACATTTTCCAACGTTTTTGAAGAAAACCTGCAAGGCTCTTTTGTTGTTGTTGTGACCTTTTGATTAACAATTAAAAACCACAAAATGCTTTGTGCAAAGAGTTTGAATTTTAAAAGCCTGTTTCTCATATGCAGAAAATTCCACCTGGTCCACTTTCAGGGAGAACTGACACAAATAAATTTGCAGACAGGGACCACTACCCTTTAAAAAATAGGAAGAAGTTACAGACGTCACTCTAGCCAGAGTTATAATGAACATTTGCCTTTCAAAAATCCACAGTGAACAAATAAATGCATAAATAAGGTGAGATTAACTTATGGTTATAAGTTCTTCTTCTAGTGCCAAACCAAAATAGTTATTCTTTGCTTTTCTAACAAGGCTTACTGGGAACACTTATTTTTTGGAAATTTGGACAGGGAAGGCACAATTGTACTACGAAAGGCTGATGAAAGGTCTCAGCTCTTTCCTGGCTCAGACACGAGCCAAGGGCAGCACCACTGCTCTACTCCAGATCCCTGCATTTGTAGCTGGGGAGAAAAAAAACATACAAGGTGAGCACTAACAGCAGTGAAAAAGGCTACCGATGAGCAATGCTCTACTTGTGCTATGAAAGATCCCTCTTCACTAAAGGGTAAATAAGGACTCTGCAGACTTCCCCTTCTTGCTGGGGGAAGTTCCTGCCTTAAGCAACAATCTCATTACACATCATTCACTGCAGGGAAAACAAAGTGGCCCTGGAAGGAGGAACAAACAAATGAGAAACTTTCTGCCGGCCAGCCTAAGGACAACCTATGGGCCTTATCGCACAGGACCTCCCCTGCTCACAGATGCTCTACAAATTCAATTACACCAAAGAGCGCTTTAGTCAAACTCCACAGTGCCTGGTTCAGATGAGTAATTACTTCCTTATTCTATTATGAAAACAGCCATACTTTAATGGGCCTGAAGCTAGCATAGATTCGGGGCTTCATTATATCTACTGTCTCTAAATGTTTCTCTTAATTATCTTTGGTCCCTAAGAGAGGCTTGAAGCCTTCCTCATTCACTCTCTCTCCCAGTATGATTGGCTTGATTCCCAAAGCAAGAGACTGAAAGGGGATGGGAAGTCACAACAAGTAAACAAGCAGTCTTCCAAATCCACAAACTTTTTTTTGGTATTATTTTAGTGGTGGTAGAAAGGCCATATCAACAGTAGTGGCACAAACAGTATCGCAGACTTCTATATACATAAATATACGTGTATACGCATACATATATATGTGTCTGTATATACAAACAGCATGCTTTAAGTGTTTGCTCTGGGCAGAACAAAAGGTAGTCCCAGTCCTCCAGGCATACTCTGCGCATCTGACATACGACTGACGGTGTACTGAATTATCAGAAGCTGGTAATTCTGGCATACAGAAATACATCTTTCAGATATGGAACATTATGCATCAACTCGCTCGCTTCTTGTATGTAAAAATGGGGCTCAATAACTGGGTAAAAAGAACATTCTCCACAACTTACAGAGCTGGTGGCACTCCTCTAAGGATTATTACAAAAGACGTATCTCTCAGATGTCGGGAATGCTGAAATACAAGGGCAAAATAGCAAACATATTAGCCCTCACGTCTTCAGGGTTCAGTTTGAGTAATTACATGTTTTAGCGAGGGTGCTGGCACTGAGATACCAACTGCCCATGGAAATGGAACTCCCTCCAGTTACCTTCAGACTTTCTCTACATGCACGATCCTGAATTCATAGGAAAGGACCCATTTATTCAGTGGGCTTGAAACGTGTACCTTGGGTATCACCAAAACCACCAGAGTTCACGTTATTACCAGCGCTCCATACTGGTGACAGGAAAATTACAGATTGCTATGTGCAGCTGATGCGGTTCAGGGAGTTTGAGCTTAATATTAATTTTTTAAATATTAATTTTACACATTGTCTAGTATTCAGAAAATAAAAGTACAAATTTGTAAAAGATCTTATTCAAATTTTCCCAGTTTCTGAGACCGTCCAATTCACGCCTGAATGGATGGATGATGCTGAACACGATGTTACGGCTCCAATGCGTGAGGAAACCCATCTCTCACACCAACTCCAGGTAAACTTTTGCCAGAGACGAACGTGTTGGACTGTTACCTTTGGCTTCAGCCATACCCCACAGCTACCACAGCCCGTATTTACGATTCTTAGACATACACACTCAGCAAGCACACCTAGCTCTTTTCCGGTAAGAAAAAAGTCGTTTCTATCCCGGCAGCTCTGCCGAGCAAGCTGTGCTGCATCGGCCTCAGGCGCTGAACCGCGCTAAGCGGCCGGGCCCGCCCCGAGAGCCGCCGAGCCGGGTTACCGGACCTCGGGAGGGGACACTGGGTTAGGCCGCCCGCCCTCCGAAGCGTCCCGACCCCGTGGGAGGGTTGCCCGGGGCTGAGGTAACGCCAAATGGCGGGCGAGGAACCCGACCCGGCCGAGCTCCACCGGCTCGGACCGAGCTCCCTCAGCCCTCTCGCGAGAGGAGGCGCCCCCCGCCGGCGGGAAGATGGCGGCTCTCGCGAGAGGCGGCGGCCGCGGCTCCCCGTAGCTATAGCAGCGGGGGATGAGGGCGATGCTGCGCGCCGTGGTGGGACCTGACGCCGCTAGGTAGGGACTTACCGCCCCGCCGTCCTGGAGAGGGCCCGGGGCCTGCCGCCGCTCTCCCCGGTGGAGCCTTTCGCGACTGTCCGGAGCCGTCCTGAGGCGAGCGGCGGCGGGACGGGGCGGGGCGGGTCGCGGTGGGTCGCTTCCCTCAGCGGCACCGGCGGGCTGTGCCGGCAGCGGGGGTGCGGCGAGGCGGGAACCGCGGGTCCGGCGCTCCGTGGAGCGGCTGGGGTGGCTTTTCTGCTGCGCCGTCCCCTCAGGGAAGGGACTCAGCCCCACGGCACGGCGTGTTCCTGGGGGGCTCTCCCTCACGGCTCGGCCGGTGACGGGGCAGCCAGCCCACGCGTCGGGGGGCTGCGGGCAGCAGGGGCTCGGCCGCGGCCCCCGGGCCCAGCCTCCGGCGTGGCTGTCCCTGACGGTCCCCCCGCGGCGTGCCCGCGGCCGGTCAGCTCGGGAAGGGCAGGGAGCAGCAGGTACGAGAAAAAGAGGGTACTGGAGGCTGAAAGGGTCTTGTGTCAGCGGGGATCTGTGAAACTGGTGTCACTGGTGCTGCTGGTTAACTCGGACGCGGTCAACTGCCAGTAAAAGTTAAACTTGCCTGGAGGGTGTTGCTTGGAAGAAGCTGCTTGGTTGTAGTATTCTATTTACTATGTTGGCCCAAGGTAGGGAAAAGCATGTGCTTTTTTTTTTACCTCTTCTTCAAAAAAAAAAAAAAGCAGAAGCTGTTTGCTTTTCCAGGATCCGATGTTGCTTGAAGCCCTGCGTTCCGCAGGAGGGTTAGGAGCGAGGATTTGTGAGGATTCCAGCCCTGAGCAGCAGCCACAGCAATACACACCTCCTGCCTTCGGAAGGCTGCGGGCACAGTGGCTTTCTGCTCTTTCCGCTGAGTGAGCTTGTGGTGAGCGCTGTAGCGGCTGATGGTGCGTGTGAAGAGAATTCAAAGAGCTCTTCAGGTTTCAGGACAAATTCCGAGTGGTATAATCACGGGAAAAAAATGTGTGTGTGTGAAATGGGAGGAAGAATAGTTGTGTGATTTCTCATGCAGTTTGAAAGAAAGAAGTATGTTCTGAAAGCAAATCTCTCTAGGCTTGTGCTACTCTTCAGACCTGAAAGCCCACGAGTGAAAGTTCTGTGCTGCGATATACTTGACATTGAACAGCAGTTTTGGAGAACAATACCAACAACAGCAACGTAGCCTTGTGTTTGTTTCCAAAGGGAAGGAAAGCACTGCTGTGCTGAGAACTAAACTGGTGAGGTAATACATAACTCGAACGTGATGGCTTTTAAAAATAATTACCCAAAATGTATTACGGGCTAAAAAAAAAAGTGAATGAGTCTGTTGAAATCTGTTCTTGTTTAGGAAGTGATAGAAATCATGATAATTTCACTAGACAGGATACTCTTTAAATTCTGTTCCAGTGCCTAATCAAGAGTGTATCTAATCAAGCATGCTGCATATCATTCAGACTGAATTAAACAGGAACCTTTTATTTTTTTTTTTTCTTCTTTTTCCTCACCTGGGTGATGCCAGCCAGGAAGCCTTTTGCCACCGTGTTCTTGGGGTGGGGTTAGGGGGAAGAGAGTGCTTGATTTGTCCAGTACAGACAAGCTTACAGCTATCCCAGAGAATGTAGAGGTTTTGCTGTCTTTATGCTAGTGACAGCTGTAAAAGCATTTAAGTTCATTTCTTTCTGTCATTGCAGGTAAAAATTATGTCAGTTACTCTCTCTGTTCTGGGTTAACAATCTATTCTGAGACTGTAGTCATGAGTTCATTAAAAAGGATAATGGGAATTTAAATCCTCCTTTATCCGGCCCTGGTGATGTTATTAGGCATTAAGCCTTCTTATGTGAATTTTCGTGGAGAGTACATAGAAGAGAAAGTATCTTTATTTCCCAGCCTGTGGAGCTTCAAAAACCTTGTTACCTAGAGGTGGAAGAAGAGCGGCAGAGCTCCTGGGTGTCGCATTATTGTGGTTGTAGTAGGTTCTATCCATGCTAATCAGAATTTAGCCTGCATTGTGTTTGAGTGCTCTATAAACATATCTATACAAAGAACAGTTGTGGCTGTCCCGAATGGTTTTTGGTGCAACTATGCAAAATGCAGCAGGTGATACAAAAAGGAAACTGAGGTAGGAGGATGAAAGAATAATAAAAAGTCACAGCTATTCTTTTTTAAAAATCTGCTTATCTTACTGTTCAGAGCCAATACCAGTCTTATAATAAAAGTGCCTATTGGTACCTGTAGAACTTATTAGTCTTTTCATTTTTCTCATGAAACCTTCTGAAATTGAAATCCCTTGCACATCCTTCAGTTTCCTAACATATGTTCCACCCACATTTATTCAGAGGGTTTATTTTAATTTGTTCTCTGAAATACTCCACTGCTTGCCTTTGCATAAACTTTGACTTTTAATTTCTTTCTTTTCTACCAATAGTGGCTGCAGTCACCATTCCAAAATTATTGTTTATTTCTGTTACCGAAGGTCATTCCCTGGCACAGATACGCAGTGTTTGATGGCAGAGAGGAGCAGCAAAAAGTCTTGTTACTGACTGTCAGGGAATTTTGATTGTCTTGCACGGATCTCTATTGTTCCTGTTAACTGCAAGTCAAGTAATTAATAGGAAGTCTTTAGTCTGTAAGATTTTGCCTTCACCTGTAGGCAGCCCCTCTTCCTAGGCTTGCCCCCCATGCATGAGACTGCTGCGAGGAACCGGCTCTTGGCTGCAGCCTGGACATTTCCTAAGGCAAGTGATATAATATGTAGGTCTTTTATCATGTCTCTCAACACGCAAGTTTAGCATGCAGTTTATTTCTTCTTTTCCCTCCGTTATGTCATTCAGTGCATGGAGTTTCCTGTTGTGTGACCTGAGAAGGCTGAAAGGTTGGGTGGGTCTCACCAGCCATTGTCTGTGGGACACAGGACTAGTGTCTGGCCAGACGAGGCTGTGGCTTTACTATGCCACTCTTATTTCATAGCAGTAGACTACATGCCAGCTCAATCATTCAGCTTGCTGAACTTGCGTGCAGTCATTCAGTTGGGAAGTTAGCATGTCGTGGCTTTCCCAAACTTACAATAAAAGTTCTTTATCTGGAGTTGTTGGAAAAGGATGGAAAAACCTCAGTATGTTACCAACACATTAGTGAAAAACAAGGAACCTCCAGGGAAGGCAGAAGGCTCTGACTTATGTTATTTTTTTCCATGCTTTCCAAGATTTGTGAGCTATATGTATTCTGTTGTAGTCTTAAGTGTTAGAAGTAAAGTTTCATGTTCATAGAGTAAAAATTCCAGTAGATTTTGTTGTCTAGTGCTCTAAATATGTGAAGTAATGGTGATCTTAAAGGTGCTGTTGTAAAACTTGGTGTCTCTATTCACTTCTGTAGCAGTTATCACTTGACAAAATGGAGAACCGTGGTACCTGCAGAGCACTTGCTGCAATTATTGCCAGACTATTAAGAGGAAAAGGAAGAGGCTAGTCTTACGGTTTTGAGGCTTAAAACCATTTTTGTCCAAATTATGAAATAATGTGGAAAGTTATGGGCTGTTATGGACTCATCCATACATTTTCTGTTTAACAGCTGTGAAGAAATGCTGTAAAAACACGAATTCTCTAGTATCATTCACAGAAACTTGTAAATAATTCCATTTCTGAATTAAACCCATCTGCAGGAAAATACGGTTCTTACGTGTTGCTGCTACAAGTGTTGTTTAAACATTTTGGCTACAAATACATCATAACAAAATGGAAATTAAATTTGATATGCTTTTTATAGAAGAACACTGTGACCATTTTCTTCAAAAACCTTCAGCCTTCTGAAATGCATCTTTGAACAAGATACCCAAAGAAATCTTTAACCAGCACTGTGAAATTTCAGTTTTTAAACCTGCATATTGGTGTATCTTCTTTCTTGTCTTCTTTCTGTAGTAATAAAAAGCCTTGTACGGGCACAGAGGTAATTGTAATTGGGTCTCTGAGAGGCGGAAGGAATCTTTATCCAGAGACTGATGTGCTATATTACTGGTGGTGTAATTTTCACTGTTCCTCTGGCACTCTCTAGGTCCTGGTCTGGAGACGGTGCCCAAGGAGGAAGAGATTACTTTTGTCTCTCTTCGATTTTTGTGTTACTTTGCTGAGGTGAAGTTGTTTTCAGGAAGGCGAATGGTAATTTTGAGTTTGATGGGACCTGGACGGAGGCTGACCAATCAATTTGCAAAGGCCAGAGCCATTGGAGTATGATAGCTTGCCTTCATTACTGATCAGTTTAGATTTGAACCAGTGACCCAGAGGTGAAAAGCTCAGTATTGCATTACCAATCCTCTAATCTATCCATATGTTCTCTTGTTTAAAGTCCCTGTAGTCGTCTTAAACAGAACATGCTGTAAATATTGAGCATCGTTTGCACTTGTAAATAATGGAACACTGTCCATTCCAATTGTCTGCTGTGCGTGTGAGGACACTGAAGTTAAATATAGCAACAATTTCTTACACTCTCTGGCTCTTCATGAGAAACTCTCATACAAATCCAACCATATGGCAAACCCTAGCATTATCTTAAAGCCATTAATGAAGAACCTATTGCTACCATTAACAGGAAAACGAAGCCGCAGCTCTAAGTAGCATGCCGGGAGTTATTAATAACCTCAGGCTGATGCTAAGAAAATGAACTTAAATGAAATATCATTAGGAGCTGAGTCATCCCACCAACACTTCTGCATGTTGTATCCAGGTTTATATTTGTCTATGGAAGCCTTTTCAGAGTATATTACCATTATGACTTGTCTACTTCGTTTGCTCTTCATTGAGCTCAGTGCTGTAAAAAGCATAATGGAATATAATTTCCATGGATTTCATCAAACAGATTCAGCAAAATATTTGAAATACGCAGATAGGACCACGTAATCCATTTTTCCGTTCTTTCTGAGGTGAGATGTTTCTAGGCAACCTATTTGACAGGAAGAGGTCAAGAAATGTAACTACTTGTCCAAGTTATTTTCAGTTTGTAAGGCTATTAAAACAAGTTGCTGTCTGCAGGTCATAGTTTCTGTGAGCTGCAGAAATAATAAAATTTACATTTGTGTGTATTTGGATTGTCTTTTTATCTCCATATTCCTTGTCCTCCAATCCTTAATCTCATTCTCCTCCCTAACAAGGGACAGTGCTGTGGATAGTCTGTACTGATTGACTGGCTGCCAGATCAAGTATAGGAGGTGGATTTTCCTACTTCCCCCTCATTAAAAGTGCAAATTGGGTCTTTTGCCTCTACCTGACCATCAATTTTCATGTAGTCTATAGGAACATAATTCTTTTTGAGATCTCTTTTTTTTTTTTGTTTCAAAATGTTGGAAATTGGCCAACTGATTGAAAAGGTATAGGAAGAAAACTGATCTTGATCAGATGCTTCTGCAGAAAATAAAACTAATTTTCTTGCCTAGTTACAAACGAAATGAGGCTTATGATTATGCTGTCTGATGTATTCTTGGTCCCATTTGTTCTCTCCCCCTTTTTCGGTTAGAGCATCCCACTTACAGCAGTATCTGCCTTTTTTGTATAGCATTTCTGGTATACGGGATGTGATCCATGTCTGTTTTGTTGTGGTTTTCCCACTCCTTTGATTGCACTGCACTCATTTCCCAGGGGTTCTGTCATTAAAAGCAAAATGTCTGAATCTTTGGGGTTTTTTTGAGAATTGGAGAAATTAGGGTTTTAAAACTCATAGATATGAATTGTGAAGATTTCCTTCTTTTGAACATCTCCATGCCTGAAATGATACCATTTTATGTTGCGGATAAAACTCCACTGAATAGTGGTTGGCTGTAGAAGTGTGACAGGAGATAAACCCTGGTGATCTTTTGCTTAATTATTTTGCAATAGGCCCTGATTTGTTATGGTGATCTTTTGCTTAATTATTTTGCAATAGGCCCTGATTTGTTACATTCTGACATTATTGATTTGATGCGTGGATTCGGTCAAGCTTGCAGTCCTGGAATGTGAAGGCTGGAAGCCTGGCTTTCAGAATTACTTTCCCCTGTCGTCTTTTACAGCTCCAAAAATTCAGACAGTTAAAGCTCAGCTGCTTTCCCATCCTGTTTAAATCGCAACAGTGAATGTGGGTTTATTGTAGACATCTCGTTTTAAAATGTAGTCAAGCTTACAGAATGGTATAAACAGTTCTTGGCACAAAGGTAGGTTTCTGTGAGTGTGGACATTGCAAATAAGCAGTAGGTAATTGCTGGTTCAAAGGTTAATAATGCTAAAGGCAGAAGCAGGTAGGATGATCTGTAATAAATAATGATCACCTATTAGTGTCTTGTCTAGAATGCTTTTTTTATGGTACAGTTTGGCTTACCAAAATTTACACAGAAGAACACTCTGTATACTGCGTGTTGGGAGAACAGTTCACAGACGATAAGCCTGTAGCGAATCAAGGGGAAACTAGCTTTCTTCTTCTTTTTTCCCCTCATCTGCATAAAACCTTGTTTTGGCATTTTATGCTCCTAAGTAAAGACCAGCTAGGTTGTTCATTTCCAATACTTGGTAAAAAGTAAATCAATATTTGTAGTAGATAATCTTTGATGCATGTAATTCTTACGTGTTTATTTAAAGAGGTATGTGATTTGTTTCATTTTGACTTTTGAAAATAATGAATGGACTAAAAATATGTGAGAGTGATTCAGACGTGGGAGACTGTTTGAAGAGGAGGATTCTTCTGTAAGTGTTTCCACAAAATGTTAAAATAAATGTATTCTGGGAAATAGTTAATCAGTAAAGTGTGTCACAAAGCAGAGGACAGCAAAAGAATTTCTGATCCTCCAGCTGGTATTCCCAGTAGAATGAACTTCTAAATGGATCAGTAAACAACAGCTAACGCATCTTGTGAGCTGTACTATGACATGGAAACAGGTTAATGTCCTCACTAGATCAGCATGTTATTGAAGAAAATAGGTCATGGTGGGGGAAAGGGAATGAATATTTAAAACAAAAAAGTGTTGATTATATACTCTGTCTGTTCACTAAAACTGTTCCGTTATACTGTACCTGAGGCATGCTACATAAACAGACAGCAAAGCTTCATAGAACTTGTGATTAGTAAACTGCAGCGTTGGCTGTGATGTCTGTGGTGGACATTGTTATGCACAACAAATCGATGCAGTACTTGCGTTGTAATAGATGATATCTGGGGAGTTGATGTGAATACTTTTGAAGCGTGGTAGAAAAGGCATTTCCAACAAAATCTTTAGGATCCTTTGATTATAGATGCTAGGTAGGTTTTAAATATAGATGTATTTATTTTTCTCAAAGAGAACCAGGAAAGAATGCTGCAGTGTGAGCTTGGCAGTGCTGCAGGATAAACAGCAGTTTTCATTGAAAGTGCTGTTTTTAAGGTACTCCTGATTTGTTTAAATCTTGAAGCTAGCCGACTTCCACGCATTTTTCAGGGAAGCTTTTTAAAACATCGTTTTAGACATTTCTCTTAAAATCCACAGTTTCGGGAGAGGATGGGCAAGGAGAGAATATAGCTTTCCTGATGGCAAAAAGGTATTTATATTATCTTCTTTTAGATAGTTGGGTTTAAGAGTGTAAACTCACCATAGAAATAGCCATCTTTTGAGAAGCAGTACCTTTTGTTGTGCAAATGTATTTTCTTAAAGGGCTCTTCCTTTTTGGGAGAGATAGGAAGGTAGTTTAATTTAGTAATGTATTTCTTCAATCAGTCCATTTACTGTTGTTAATAATTACAGCAGCCATATTCAGCAGTATAATTGTCACATAAATTAAGCTATTTACCGTTTCTCCATTGTGTTTTCTCTGTTCCCTTTTTGCTTGTGATGGGTTCTCCTCTGCCTGTCTATCTGTTATCACAGCTGCAGCCTGGAAAGGTACCTGGGCAGTTCCGCTGTGTTCGATTCCTGCTCTGGCAAGAACCGGCAGCATTCACGGACACAAACCGGGAGAGTCTCGCCATCTGTGCCAGAACAGAGAACGGCTCAAGAGTGAGGATAGAGAGTGACATTTGCAAGCTGAAGTTGCTTTTTCTGACTGTGTAGCTCTGGGAAGGTTTCTAGGCAGAAGCAGCAGTGCTAGCAAGATCTTATTTTTCAGGATTGTTCAGCAAAGGAATGTGTGAGGTTTTAGGAGAGAAAAGGTGGAAAATGCCTGACTGTTGCAGTGTCATGCCCAACGGAATTGCTTAATTCTGTTGTGAAAAATACTGCTTCAAGTATCGATTACAAAATTATATCGCTTTTTTCCTCTGAGAAGGAGTGTATGTACTGTTTGTACAGGAGTTAAGATTGATGTGTCGTTTATCAATAAATTTTAACCTTTGAGATATTTTATCTCATGTATGCATAATAAATAAATTAAAAAAAAGTAAAATTGTTTGAACAGGAATCCAAAGCCTAAAATAAAATTTCTAATGAATCCTAAACTCTTTAAACATCTTTGGATGTTTTTTTATTTGGATTTTTACAGCAGAAAACATTCAGTACTAATTCATTTTAGTATTACTTCAGATTTAGCTGGCTCTGACAGGTCTGAAAATATAGTCTGAAAAAAGCTAGCTGTAGTGCTTTTTTTCCTCATGTCTCTGCCCCCGACTTTATTTTGATGGTATCAGTAAAAAAAGTGCAACAATATTGCAGGTTGTTCATGGTCTTCCCTTCCTTTTCTTATTCCAGCTTGTCTGGAATTCATCTGAGTAATGACATGAATGCTAAATGCCGGGACCCATGTTGTTATCCAGAGATGTGAATGAATTATGATACTCATCTTGACTGTAATCGCAAATGGCCTGGAGTATTAGTAACACTCAAATGTCGAGACTTACTTCAATAAAACAATGAAAATGCTGTTCTTGAGGTGAACTATGAGAATTTTCAGTGGCAATTCCTTGTTTTCTACATACTAAATTTTCACTAGTTCTGTGTGATGCCAGCCTGTTGAGCTGATATGGGAGTGCCAACAGATCTCTCTTTTACGCAAGGCATAATAAGGTCTTCGTTTGTCCAGTCATACGAATGTCCTCACTTGGTTTGTGAAAATCACTCATAAATCAGCGGTAGGAACTTTCGTAAGGAAGCATGTGAAGTATGTTATGAATTTATGGACATAAACAAGAGATGTTTCAGCTGGTTGTAAGGAAGACTGTCTTCTCCACGGGGACAGCTGTGCGTTTGACTGTGAGGCTGTACAGTCTCCGTCCTTAGAGGATTTCAAGACACAACTGGACAAAGCCTGAGCAACCTGAGCTGACCTCTTGGTCATGCTTTCAGTGTGAGGGTAGACTAGAGACCTCCTTTGGGGTTCTTTCTAGCCTCAGTTATTCTGTGATCTTGATTTACTTGTTGATCACACTGCTCTTCTTAAGAATTCTTTGTTCTTAACTGCTTGAGCCGATCATTGGATTCCTCAGCAAATTCCTTCAGTAAGAATGGTGTCACATGAGGCTGAAGAACTAGAGGCACCAGCTCCGTAAGAAAAGGAGTGCAGAGAGATTGCTGTCCAGCTGTCCTGAGAAGCGGCTGAGGCCATGGACAGATTAACTCCTGCTTGGAAGAATATTTCTGTGAAAATTTAGTATAGATCAAGCTATTTTCCTAAGGGGATTTAACCAAAATATGAAATTCTATGTTCTAAATTTTAATAAATTATAGAGGAACTTGACTAAGCAAACATTAATTTGTGTACGAGAAACAGAGGATTCTGACACATACTACAAAATACTCAGAACAAACTTTAGCAGTTGGTAGGATACAGCATAAGTTAGATATAATGCACCCAAGAAGAATTAAAGCAAGGGAGCCAGCACACTTTCTCCTGCCAAAACTGAGACAAAACTTCACCCCTGCCGGATGAGTTTGGCATGGCTTTTAAGAAGGGAGTCGACAAGGCCCTGTGTAACGTACCTGTTGCTGAGCTTCTTGCTTCAGCTAAACTTGTTTCGGGGGTTTTTTTTCTTCCTTGTTTTTTTTTTTTTCTGTTACTACTATAAACAAAGACAGAAAAAGGCCAAAAATAAATTTTGTTTAATTGCAGTCAGCTGTTAAGCAGACTGAACTGCATAAATGTTTTTAAAAGAACAGTGTTGTCAATTACTTTTCAGTCTTTTAGAAGAAACAAAAGATGCATTTAGAAAAAAAAAAAATCTTCAGAATTTTTTTGAGACTGTATAGAAAAATCTTTTTGTCCTCAGAGTTATGAGAAAAGAAAAAATATAGAAACTATCATAATTTATGCCTCTGTAGTATAATTAGTATAGTTTTATTAAGAGGTTAATACCTGCTTAAAGTTACAGTGGGGAGGAAGGAATTTTATTTCTCTGTTTCATAGTAATATTTTCTTAATGAAACTGGTCTTAAACTTAACTGAGGGCAGTTTTGTTTTGAATACCCATTTTACATTTCAGTGTTATCCTTTGGCATTGGAGTGAGATCAGATACTTGATTTTCATTTACATATTTTTAGGAGGAGCTCCAGGTTCAGGGCCCGACTGCCGCAGCAGAGCTGTCGGTGCTGCGTAGTGGTGTTCGGCATCGCCGCTCCAGTTTGCCAAATGCCTTGGAGAGGAGATGGGCGCTGGCAATGCGTTCGGATGTCCAAGGGAGATCCAGATGCTTGTTTTGCACTGCACACAGTTGGTAACAACGGAAAAGCGCTTCAAGAAATAGTTTGTCCCTCACTTTCCCCCACAGGGATCTTGTATCTATCCTGCCCCACAAAGACTGTAGGCAGTAAATAGAATTTTAGCACATAAATTAATGTTTGAATTTTCCTTCCTCTGCCCATTCCCATTATTCAGGGGTGTAGTCATGCAGTTTCAGTTCTGCCAACATTCTTTGTTCTTAAAAAAACAGAACAACCCAACAGCTACTGAATACAAAGAAAAGTGGCATCAAATGAAATGAAGGGTCTTCAATTCCCCCCTTTTTTGTGAGTATTAACCTCTTTGTTATTTTGTGGTTTTTTATTTGTTAATTTTCTTCTTTGTCGGAGTGGGGAGAAGTTGCTTTAAGTGCTTACCAAAGGAATTTCTGTTGACTGATAACATTATTACATTAATGAGAAGCAGTGATGATGATTTGGAGTCTGTCAAGGACTGGTGAAGGCCAGCTCTGGGCTGCTCTAAAGGGGCTGTGAAGAAACTCTCAATCTTCAGGAGGGTGATCAACTCTCAGTCCCTTTTAATGAAAGCCAGGATTTTACCGTATCGTCCATAGGTGCCCTAGCTCAGGACAGCATGAAGGCTCTTGGTTACTGGCTCTGTCTTTAATAGTACTGTCCTTGATTCTTCATCTCACAAGCAGTTTACCTCCTCAGAAGGAAAGGAAATAGTAGCATAAGGTACTCCTTGAACAAGAGGCATGTTTGCAACAATAGCTGATATGTGGGACTTTCCATTACTCTACGCAGCATTTGTCTTCTGCCCATGCAGTTCTGGAAAGCCATTCCTTGTGGTTTTCCAGTCCGCTTTCACAGGGGATTTTATTACGGATCTGGTAAAAACAGAATAATACTAATGGACCACTACACAGACCAGTCTGGACAAAGCTAATCAGTTGAATTCCAGCTTTTGAAACATGGGCACTTGTAACTTTCTGTATTAATAGGGACGTCCTGGAAAAGCTAATGGTTGACCAGGTGTGTGCATCACATTTTTTTTCTCCTGTCTGGGCTTTACAAAACAAATGACACACCTGCAAAGTCTGATTACTTAGTAGTTCCTTCAAGTGTTCTGCACTATTTGCAGGCTATAATTATCCGAATGACTTGAGAGGTGAAAACAATATTCTTCTGCCTCAATAGCATTCTCTTAAATGTCTTGATTTTTTAATTTTGGGGGCAGAGGGGGAAGCATGTGTGTGTGTTTGCCTGTCATCTGTATGTTCCTTGGGAAATGCAACGCCAAATCCAGTGCCTTCCTCTAAGCTTACTTGGACTTAATGTCACAGCTTGTTTATCTTGCCCCGTTGGCAGATTGAAATCTTTGAAATTATGGGTTTGAGAATTGGAAGTTGGAATAAGAAAACTATAACACTGCCAAAAATTCATTTGATGTTTTTATGAAGAAGCCTATCTTCCTGCTGGAAATACCGACATTTTGTGTAGTTTCAAGGCAAAATTGCTTTGGAGATTCTTTAGTCATTAGGGAAATTTTTCCTCTGTTGCACTAGGGTTTTTTCAATGTATACTGGTACTGCAGAACTTATTTTGAATTTAGACTACGGTAATGTAGAGCAGCATTTGTCTTCTTTTTAATGATGCCTGTTCTCCTGCTTCCACAACTGGAGTAGCCTCTCTCTTGCAGACAGAATTTTCTCCCAGGAGAGAATTTCTGTGACTTCCGTGGCTGTTGCCGCCTTAGGCAGCAACCCAGGTTGGAAATAGAGACATTTTTACAGCTGGAATCAGGCTTGTTTTCTTCTGCTGTTTAAATTTCAGCTTTGCGAATCTTTTATTCCCGTTGAATGAAGTAACAGGAAAACATGTTTGCTGGTAACTTCAGATTTCTGGATGCAGTCAGGATGCCACCATTGAAAGCTTTGTGTCATGAATGACATAGGTGTGCTGTGTCCCTTGGCTGCGTATTTAATCATGTTTTGATCAGAAAAGTAACTCTGCCGAGTGGAAAAGCTAATCAGGTAGAATTGCTAGGCAAAGTATTAGTACGCGTTTTTGAAATGGTGTAAATTTGTGAGATGTACCAATAAAAAGCAACAATATCTATTACATAAGTAATTGGGAAATAAAGTGATGTACCTTGCACGTTTGCACTTTATGCAAGATCTGCCTCTTTTATAACATACAATGACATTGCTTGCTTACTCAGCTCTTTCAGATCCTTTGCAGTAAGGAGAAGAAAAATACAGAGGGAAACATGGAAGAACTTGAGTTTGGTGTCTGGTTTTAAACTGTTGTGAGCCTTAGTAATGACTTAGGTCATCATGTTTGGTCTGCCTGGCCTTCTGGGTGAGAAACATGAGAGCTACCATGCTGAGTTAGAGAATCTGCTTAGCCCAGTGTCATGTTCTGGTGGTAATAGGTAAGGGGGGGGCTCTGTTTAGCATTCTTCTCCAGCTCATGCGTTTTTCATTTCTGAAGCTTTTAACTTTTGCTGCCCCATTGTTTTCATTGGTTACTCCCCAGAATCACTTGTTTTTTCAGCTTTATGGGGTTCTGTCCTCCTGCTTGCCCTCAGTTTTATGTCAGGCTTGTAGGTGGTCATTCTTTCAGTTTAGGCTTGTACCTGCTGCTACCAGGGTTCATGTATTCGAGCTTAATATCATACGTCTTTTATTGTCTTTCTATGTTAGTAGACTGGTAGTTGATGACAGGGAGAATGGTTCATAAAGGAAGGAACTTTGCTTGGTGCCCCTCTCTGCCTTATTTAGAATTTGTTCTTTAAGTCAGCTTTTTCTTACTCTTTGTCGCCAACAATCAATTAGTAATTAGTTGTCTTTATTTCTATGGCTTTTTATTTCTGTGGTGTTGGGTTTTTATTTTGTTATGTGGTCTTTTTGCTAGGTGTAGGTTTTGTTAGGCATTTTCTTTATTATTTTTTTTTAGGAAGGGCTTTTAGCTAGGATTACGTAATTTCTATTGGTCAAGCAGTGTCAGCTGTGGCCTAAAGAAAATCCATAAAGATTGTGAAAAAACAAGGCACATCGAAGATGTGTCTGTCTTTGTTTTTTATCTTTCTGACTGTCAGTAGTTTAGGGGTATCCTGAAGTGGATCTAGATAATAATCTGTAGTTGCCTCTGATTGACCTGTCCTCCATTAATAAGTCTAGTCTTTTTAAACCAAATTGTATTTTGACATAGACAACATTCTGTGGTAGGGAATTCCATAATTTATGTGATGTATAGTAAAGTTGTATTTGTATATTTGTTTTTAAACCTGTTACCTCATAATTTCTTTGCTTTCTGGATTATAGTGTTGTGAAATGTATTGTATATATGTAATATATAGTATTGGATTAGATGATCCCCAGGTCCCTTCCAACCCCTACCATTCCGTGAAATAATGCATAATCACTTGTGATATAAAGACCTCTATTGCAGTCCCCTTGTTCCTTTCCTAACTGTCTACTCTTCTTGTCTTCTTTTGCCATATCTTTTGCTATTCTACCTTAACACTTCAGGGATGTGGTGTCAGGAATTAGATATGAGTCACGCTTTAGAAAGACAATGGATTTATGCATATAATGCCTGTTAATTTCATGTGCCCCAGGAAGGTCTCAGTGAAGTCTTTGTACAGGACCATGTGGTCTACAGTCCTTAAGAAACACGAATTTTTTAGCACTTTTATGCAAAGTGTTTGACTGCAGCTTTGCTCTTTGTGGGAGAGGTTATCGCTTGCTGGGAGTGTATTTGTGTTTAATGATCCCATTGTGTTCTATGCAATTGCACAGCTTTCTAGCTTGTTTGTGGAAGGTATTTTTAGTGAGACAGTATGTTGTCTAACTTCTGGCTTTGCCCTGGCTCTAGATTAATTCTTGCTGTGCCCAATTAAGCACGGATAACAAACATCTGTGTCTGCAGAAGTAACAATGTTGGCAAGAGTTCTGTGTACTCAGTAAAATATAAGCATGTTTTTAAACAGTGCTGTGGGCATGATCTAATTTTTTAAAATTAATGTTTAAACTTTGCAGTTTCAAAGTAGCCAATTTTTGAATTTAAAACTGTTGACCCATCAAAGGGAAAGCAAATGTAAAGGAGAGCAAGCTGGCAGGCTGAGTTACTGGTAAATCCTTAAGAAAGGATTATGCATAACTTTTTTGTTTTAATAGTGTCTTTAGGTTTAGCTTATCCATTCAAATAGTAACCGTTGGTGGGTTGATACTGTGGAAAAGATGACAACACTTAAAATTTTAGAGGAATGAGAACTGGGCCACTACAGCATTAGTTTCCACTGGGTATTTCTTACGTCAACCTCCGTTCCAGCCTTCCCTGTCAAATCCTTTGTAGCTGTTACCCAGCTATTGTCTTTGCTAGATAAGCAGGCAGTACTTGTTTTACTGTTTGAAATTCCAAATTAATCTAGGTGAACTCAGATCTCAGCACATTTTTCACCTTTTGTTTTTTTTACCAGAATTCTGGTTTGCGCCTTTCAGTCCAGAGATTTTAACAAATGTGCTTTGGCATGGTATCATGAGTAGCCGGAACGGATGGGCGCAGAGGCTCCGCTTGTCGGAGGATGTTAGTGTAGAACTGGGAATAGAATTTGGGTGTTCTGGCGGTTCCAGCGCTGTCACATCCCCAGTTCAGTGAGAAGAGGAACAAGATCTGGCGCTGTCTGTCTTCTTACAGAAATAGTTCTAAAATCTGTTAACTACTTCTTGGGGGGAGGTTCTTGGAGGATGTGCAAAGTAACATAATGAAACTACATTACAATGAATTCTTATGAGTTAGCAGAGGATTTTGCTAATGTGACTTGTGTGCGTATCTATACACAAGAGAGAGAAGTTAGATTTCATTCAGAAGCTCACCTGCATACTTCAGTCTTTCTCTGGGCATAGATTAATCAGCAGTAATTATTTCTTGTTATGGGTCTGAACCATAGAGACAAGGTGCAAATGAGCTTGCAGCTAAGGATAAACAAGCATTGTGAATACAGACTGTACTAACCATTCAAATTCTGTTAGAGGATTGTTAAACTAAATATGTGTTTGGCTTGATTTCCAGTGTGGTTGTGAATAGAGCATAGAAGCTAAACATGTAGCAGATTAGTGAACTAGATACGAGAGAGCTCTTATTTCTTTCTAAGTTTAAAGGTAATACTAGGAGCCTGCATCAGTGTCAGTTTTTGTGTCGATGGAAATAGCTGTGATGTATGAAGCAGCAAATCATGTCTGCAAGGTATGCCTCTTGCCATGTTAATTTTCCTAAACACAGGAAGTTCTTGAGCTCTGAGCTGAAATGATGGTGTTATGGGAGCTGTAGTAATTAATCTACTTCATGTAAAAGAAAATCAAACACAGTTGTTTATGTCTCTTTCAAAATATACTGAGTGCCAGCCCACTTCAAATCGGCCAGTAAAATGCTATCTAATAGTGATTAGTATTAGTGTACAATACTGCTAAGAGGATCAATAAAAAGAACAGTAACATTTGTATCATTCCTACTAGTTTCCAAAACATTCATCTTTTTTAAAATGTGCCTAGAGAAAAAAGCACACAAACAAACAGACAACCCCCAAAACTCTACCAGCTGAAGCCTGAAATAGTTGTCCTTGTAAATTACTTGGCCTCATCAGGAAAAATGTGGTGAGCTGTAAGTTAGTGACTGAGCAGTTGCAACGTAAATTTCCTTTTGTTAGTATAATGTCTGAGATTTCCCTTGAGTATATATTGTTAATTCATGAGTGGTTTATACTAACACGTTTTGCTTCTCAGGGTAACTGGACTACAAGTGTGTTAGTCAGTTAATGCAGTTCAGCTGATGGTCACTAGTTTGTTAAGTCATAGAAAAAGTCATTGATAAATCAGTGGTTTAGCCTTCTCCTTTTGTGATGGGCAAAAGCAGGGCATGTCTGGAATAGTGCTTTTTTTTTTTCCCCTTCAAAAATATTAGTATTTGTACTATTAACTAGGTAAAGTTAGATACTCCCCAAAGGCTAAGTATTAATTTACCATCTTAACCTACATAAGTAGTATTTTCATTCTTTTTCTTCTAATGTTAAACTTGTTGGATTTTGCTCTGCTATTTATGGAGTATTGCCATAAAATTATACAATGTGTGAGATGAATTTTGGATAATCTTAGGGGAACTAATTAATTTTAAAGATAGTTTTGCATCCTAACTAACTATCCATTTTTATTAATTTACAATTGTCTTACAGTACCCTGCTTCTTTTCATCTTTGGTGTTTATGGCAAGATGAAATTTTTCAAGAAAGGGAAGGGCTAGAAGGCTATGAGTATGGTTGTGTATGCAGAAGATAACGAACAGTTTTCAGTTTTGTGTAAGCATTGTATAATTCTTGTGAAAGGGAAATAAACAATTTGGGTGCATGGTGAATGCCCTACAATACACTTCAGAAAACTTAGGTACTAGTTTTCTGGCAAAAATCAGCAGGGCTGAGCTGGAGCTGCTGATGTCTTCAGACTTTTTTTTCTTCCTGTTCTTTGTTGCTATTTTAAAATAGTGAAATCAAACATTTACATCTTAAACTGCCACGTACGCATGTACTATAATAAGAGTCTATTATTATGTAGTTTAATTTGGGGCAATGACAGCAAGTAACTAACATTTCTAAATGTAATGGTGCAACAATGTAGGAATGTACAGAAGGGTCGCTGGTTTTGTGCACTCTGCTGTCGCAGCAGATACACGGCGAGAGCCAGCGTATCTGCAGGATCATCTCTCAGGCTTAATCCTGTTTATTACCTGCACTCCCTTATTCAGATATGTGTGTGAGTACGTGAACAAAGTACGCGACACCCCCACCACCACCACCCCACCCCCACCCCAGCTCTATCTGCTAGTGGGTGTACAGAGACAGATTTCATCATTGACACAGAAGTGACCCTAATACGCTGCAAACGATCTGCTAATTGCTCTTCCCTGACTGGTGCGATTGCAAGTCTGGATTGCAGAGCTCCGGTTCTGTCCACGTTGCTGTCTTGTTGCAGATCTCCTCCATGTTGCCCTTGGACGAGGAATGGCCACCCTGTGCAGAAGTACCCCTTCCTTCTCCCAGGACCTTGTCTTGACCTTCTGGGAGGGCTGCACCGGAGCTCCGCTGCCCTCACCGCAGTGGGCTTCTAGCTGCCAGTGCATCCATGGCTCTCTAACGTGGAGTTTTTGATAGGCAGCACAATCTGCTAGGATGTGCTTGAAGTACGTACTATGAAAATATCCTCAAAATGTTAGTGGAAGAGAACTGTCAGTGAGCAACAGTTAAGCACAGGAAGGACGGAGAAAGCACAGAGGACAGAGGAGATGGATGGCAAATCTGAAGTAAGCTTTGCATACTTCTTAGTACTTGAGTAGGTTATTTATTAGGCTGGATCTGACGAAATTAATCCCTTGACATGTTAAAAAAAATGACTAAAGCTATCTCGGTGTCACTAGCTGCTATTTGAGATGCTGGAAGACTTGAAAAGAAGTGGAGGGAAAGGAGTCAGGAAATTATAGACTGTTCCTCTCATCTTCCACGTTTTCAACCAATTCTTGCACAAAGTGTAAGCCTCTGGGAGACAAGAAGAACATGAGTCAACCACCACAAATTTAGGAAGAGTAAGTAGTTATGCCAATTTAATTTTCTTCTGTAACATGACAATAAGGCCTGTGAATTGACAAGAAAAGTGTGAATGTTAATATTTTCATGTTAGTGAGTTCTTTGGCACTGTTTCATGCAATAATCTTACAAACAAGTGCAGAAATGTGTCCTGAAAGAAAGTATTGTAGAGTGGGAGCAAGACTCGTTGGATGACTGTGCCTAGTGGGTGGTTATTAATGATCATCTGTCAAAATGAAATGGTTGTATTGAATGTGGATCCGCCACGGTCTGTTGAGTCTGTACTCATTCTGCTTCACTTCAGTCTTCTCGTTAATGACCTTGATGATAGAATAGAGAGTGTGCTTACAAAACTGATTCACTAAAGATGCCCCCAAAACTTGGAGGGGATGCATATACATAGGACACAAGCTTAAAAGCACAAAATTATTTTGAGAAAATTGAGAAAATCTAAGGAGACAAACAGGGAGAAATTGAAGTTCTACGCTTTGCAGAAATCATAAAATACACAAATTCAGGGTAGGGAACAAGTAATTAGGTGACAGTTCTCCAGAATTCCTGACGTTGCAAAAGGGCAAACGTTGTATCGGGTGTGATGAAAATATGAGTATAGGCTGTAAAACGTACAGAACAATCTTTTTTTATCTACAGGTAAGTCCTCAGTTGAAGTGTTGCATCTGGTTAGGGCAGATGCCCCAAGAAAACACAGCGTAGCTGAACAGAGGCTGGGAGAAGAGTAATCGAATAATTTGAGGTCTAGAAAATGGGGCCCAATAGGAAAGACTGAAATAATTTGAACAGGGGAAAGGAAGGAGCCTGCAAGCCCCCAAAGGAGAGCTGGAAGGCATAATTTTTTGCGTGTGTGTATGTAGTAGGCTATGTCAAGAAGGTAAGCAGTTGTCGAGTGTAAGCCCATCCGTAACAGGCAGGGCAAGCCGAGTGATCTGAAATGGCTGCACAAAATGCAGGTCAGGTCTTGGGGCAGGAACAAAGGACCAGTTCTGAGATCACCGACTGTTGTTTCGGGCAAGGCATTTTCTTTATCTAGCTGTATTTGGAATAACAACATTGTTTAAAGGCTGATGAACAGTACGTGTAGACTTTTTGGAATGTTACTGATTAAAAAATGAACAGTTTGCGCATGGAGACAATTTACCCTGAGACAGTACCCACTAGACACAGTGATGATGCAGACGGCTTCCCTATTGCCAGTCCTTCCACTTCTAGTGTCCTCCACTTCGGGAGCCTTCATCTCGTTTATGTTGGTACCTCACTACAGAAGCACTAGGTGTACCATACAAGATTTTCAGCTCACTTTTCATAATTTATGCCCTTGACAGGCCTGTCAATAGTCAACTTTTATTTCTTTCTCATTTTCATAATGACTTCAGTTGTCAGTCCAGCGCTTTGGGGACTCAACATATTATTATCATAAGAAAACAAGAAGTGTACTGTCGGTAATTGTTTTGTTTGTAAAATCTTTCCCAATTTCCATTGTGTATTTCTCCACTGAGAAGTGAGTGCAGCCTCAGTTACCTGAGGTTGTAACCAGTGTTGTTAGCATACTTCGAGTCTCTATTTGCATTGCTATACCCTAGACCATGCGTCTTTAATCATCGCAGCTGGAAATTACCTTGCTTAGCAATTTTAGTTTCTATTTTCTCAAAGAGAAAGAAGTGGTTGCATGAGTCAAAGTCAACAGCCTGTGTACAGTGTAGCCAGCCAAACCTGAATTCTGCGCCTCAGAGTGGAATTTGTCACAGCTTCAAGCACTTTTTGATGGGGCTTTTTGTGGAAGTAAATATGAAGGAAATTCCATCATTTCTGTATTCCTTCTTTCTAATGACTGACTTTGAGCTGCTTCAAATTTACATTTTTGCCTTTTTTTTTTCTTTGCTATTTATTTATTTATTGATTACTTCTTTGCCATTTTGAGATGCTTATGTGAGGGAACCTGTTCTGACAGCTGGACAAGAGGTGGTGAGAAGCTTTTGAACGCAGGGCAGCTGTCTGATGCAGAAACTTTAAGGGTCCGGCATCCTTTGGGGAAACATTCTGGAGCTTTTAAGAGGTGGAGGTTTTTTTGCATATCATGGAAATGACTGAGGTGATTTGAAAGATATGTTTGTTATTGGTTTGGATACGAGGGGATGATTTGAACTCTCTCTTCTGCTAGATCACTGGTTGCTCTTATCCTACTGTTTTGCTTCTCAATCCCACACTGAATTTGGGCTAAATTCTGTAAAATGTAATGTTTTTCCTCTAATTACATACCTTGCTTTCCAAGCTGGATGGTCATACCCGTATTATCTGCAAGGGAAGCTGTTGCTGACATTGATTATTTAAATATTGATCATTAGCTTTCAAATTTCCAGACAAATATATGTGGGACAACTCACAGGGTTTGTGCTTGTTTAGGCTCTGGTCCTGTTGAAACAGTATATTTTTTTATACATCAGAGCCAGAAATTCTTGCTTTTAAATTGAAAATTTAGAGCTAGATGTATGAACCTAGTAGGTGATAGAGATATTTGGAGTAAATAGGAGGGCCCTTACTGGAATGGAATGCAAAGAGCCACAGTTTATGCTGATGAATACTCGTTGATAAAATAATCTTTGAAAAATAAGCCAAAAATTCTAAGTCTCTGAGAGAATGCCAATACCATGTGCCACTGGAATTGCAAGGATGAGACTACTATGTAGGAGGAATGTATAATAAAGACATACTGTAGTATAGAAGTTGCAAGATGTTGCAACCTCATCAACTGGCTCTAAGCGGTATTGATGCTTCTGGGTATACAAAGCGAAAACAGCATTTGGTGCGATTCGGATGATCTAGCTGAGAACGCCTGGGGCTCAGGAGTGCTGCGGAGCTGCGTGCTGAGCTCCTGCCAGTCCCCAGGTTAGGGCCATAGAACTGCTTTTCCCCTTTGTGGCTGGGTAGCAGTGAAATCCACAGCAGCAAAGGGCTGTTGGTCAATGGATAATTTCATGTTGTATCTTAACGATTGTTTTTGAAAGCCATAGGTTGAGCAGATAGACTCATGGCTTTATTTTTTCTTAAAGAGCTGGAATGTGGATGCTTTAAATAATTCAGTTTTTCATGGAACTGGACTTCCACCTTGCTTAAATGCACTTGAAAATCTACTGAGGAAGAAGCGACCATCTGTCTTACTGTTTGTGGTGCATCGTGTTGCACTTTCTGTGCTTGGCTTAATGAAGATAATAATTACCTTACTCTTGACCAACAAAAGTTACTTTTGCCTTGCTTTATATGGTGAAGGAAGGATGCCTCTCAACTTGGAGTGCTGGGTTAGGCTGTTGGATGTCCTTTTAAAGTAACTACAATTTGTCTCTTTGCAGAGTTACAACATTAAGATACAGAGTAGAAGCTTTATTTATAAGCCTAATTTGAAGTGCGGTGTTATGAAGACTCCGTTAGCAGAATTCCAGTCCAAATGTGCAATTTAGTGATGTCTCAAAGTCTGAAGTTTGAGTAGCAAGTTTCCATTTTGAAGGAAGTGGAGGAAGGTCAGTTCTTCACACAGCACTGGGTGCTGATACACATCCAAGATGGGATGTGGCTCATTTTTGTTGTAAGATGATTATAGGTGACTAATGTAAAAAAAAAAAAAAAAAAAAAA
>Ga0065711_1030634_pt1 | contig 31913 bp, 24 predicted proteins | sample Hoacrofraction12_FD_59098 | JGI IMG/M metagenome (GOLD analysis project Ga0065711, IMG submission 59098) | Hoatzin crop microbial communities from Cojedes, Venezuela - Epithelial fraction 12 v2 (version 2) | ecosystem: Host-associated > Birds > Digestive system > Esophagus > Crop | place... | reverse complement strand
CTTATTCATTATTTTGAATATTATTAACTCACTTTTGATTGAATGAAGAGATTTCTGGGTGTAAGCTAAGAAATTATCCTCCAGAGAGTTATTCATAGCTAAAGTAAAACAGATGCTTAGAATCACTCTCGTAAGAATCCTGTACTCCTGATTCACTGCAGAAGTAGTATTTTAAATACCATCCAACATCCTTAAAAAAATCACTGCCTTGCAGCAAATCACTTGCTTTTGATAAGAAATACTTTGCATGTGTTTTTATCATCATGATAATGGAAAGTAAAATAAATTGTGTATGCTCATTCTCGTAACGATTTTGCAAGACAGCTTTGACAAAAGTTAAAACATTGTAAGCTCCTGTCTATTTTGCACTGCCTAGCTGGCATATAGTCCGGCTACACACCAAACTGTCCTTGAATATGAAGTTTACCATACCCATACAAATACTGTGATATTAGGAAGATAACCTTGTATGCAACTGATAGTATGTTAGCAAGTATTTGTGCATGAAGAAGCAAAAAATGCTTTCAAATTGATGTTTTACAATATTTCTGATATAAGAAAATTTAAGCAAATGATAACAACTATACTAGTGTAAGGGGACTTATCCTGTGGGGATTTATTATCATAAAAGCAGTTCTACATATCTAAACTGCATAACTGCCAGGGAAAGCATAATTTTACCGAGAAACGCTGAATTAGATTATCAACTGGTATGAACTAGTGCAGTTCCAATGTTGCTATATTTCGACTGGGCATCTTGCCTTTTGTTACATGAGCTATATTCAGGCTGGTGGAATCACTGAGAACAAGAAGTGCAATATATAGTAGTATTATGCCCTTCCTATCTGACCTGTATAAGACAGGTTATACAATTTAGTATATTAATCCTTTACATCTAGAAGTTCAGTTACAGTTTCCAATAAATATCATTAAGGACACAAAGAATTTTCAGTTTTCTTATACTTTATATCTACACATCTAACACATCCAACAACTACAGATAAGAGGTATAATCAGACAAATAGCTATTATTATGTGTACACCTATCAGTAGTCAGATTGTCAGCGCTGTAAGCAGGCGCACAGCGCCAGCTCAGTTGCAGCATGGCTTACTAGCTCAAGAATGGAAAAAAGACCCGCATGGGTTCTGAAAAAAGGTTAGCTCCTGTTGATGTCAGTGAGCTTGCACCATATTTTGAGACTAGCACAACAGGGGAAGCAGGGCTCAGACACACAGGTGGTTCCCCACAGAATCATATTAGGTCCAGGAAGGCTTATTTTCATAAGCTCATTATCGATCTTGCTAGACTTAATTAGTTGTGATAATAATGCTCTCTAACTTCATTGCTGTGATTGTCATGTAATGCTCAGCAGAGAAGAAAGGAAATTGGACGTAAAAGGTGGAAAAGAAAAATGTATCACACACTACAAAACTATAAAAAGAACACAGCAGAGAAAAGCAGTATTATGTTCGTAAGTGACATTTTAGTCGTATGTTGTCAACAGCGAAGTACCATGTACTCTGGTACAAATGTTACAAGTGAGGATGAATCCCACCAGCAAATGTAATTGCACTGAACCCATATGGTGCTTGATGTTGAAAAATCATTTGCATTAGTAGTTACAGTTTATCTTAGTAACTGGTACAAGAACAGTTTGCTGATATTCTGTTTTGCAGGCATTTTAAACCTGTATCTCTGGTCAAACATTTTACCTCTTGAGTCCCAGTCAATGTGTGTGATATAGCTAGATGCACCTTTACAAATGCCAACTCTTTTGCTGGTAAGTACATTGTAAATGTCTACAAAATTATCATGGGAAGCCACAGCCAGGTACTTTCCTGATTCTGTAAAGAAGAGACACTGAGGTTATTAAAGGTGTACTTGTTATAATTATTGTTATGCATTTTTACTACTGTAATGCATCCAAATGCACCAGTTAGAGGTGGACCCCATTATACTAGGCTGCATAAAACCATACAGAATTATAAAGTATTTAAATGCATGGAGCATATCTAAGGCCAGTCTACCTTCTGAACATTCAATCTCTTGTCCAGAGGAGAAATACAAAATCAAGGTAAACACTCCCCTTTCACCTTATCATCTGATTATACCTCGTGAAAACTTTATATCTGAGATCATTTCCTTTCTGTGGTGAAAACAGACCATGTCTTCAACAGTGTCAGCATTTACCACCAGAAAACTCCCATCATTCAACCCTACAGCCAAGGCTTTCCCATCAGGAGAAAAGGCACAGCATCGTCCACCTACAAAAGAAAATGGAAAGGAATATCTTAAGGTTTATGAACTGGAGATTGAGAAAACCATCAACAAACTGCAACTGAAAAGTTTTTACATCAAGTATATACTTTTAAAATAGATTTGTTATAACAAATATATTATGCGATAGGAGGGTTAGGATTAACGTTTTACTAAATGTGAATGTATCCTCTGTATAGGCTGTTCTTGAATTGACAGTGGTTATTTGATAAGTCTTGAAATGGGTTTAGATGAAAATATCACTTTCCAACTACGTTCTAAACACACCAATGACAGAAATAAAATTAAAAACAAAAAAAAAAGAAAAAAACCCCAAACCATGCAGGAAGGAAATCCAGATAGAAAATTCAAAGACTTATTATGGGCAGCATAACTACATGTCTTTCAGGGATACTACACTTGAAAGCTTCCTCGTTATATGACTGAAGAATGGTTCCTTTCAGGTGAAGCACATTTAAAACAGAGATGTACTACAGTTCCTTCGCTTACTTTTTGCCCCAACATTATTTCTGACCATACTCTCTCATATAGTTATCCACATCCATCCCTGAGTTCACCTCTCCAAAACATTTGACTCTGTTTTCCCTCAGTCAGTCAGAGTTCCTGTGCTGTGGAGCTGTCACTGAAAATTAAGCTTGTTGAATTCACACCACAAAATTTCCTGAAGGACATTAATGAGTAAATGAGGTAAGATTAATTTTGAGGAGGCAGCACTTCAACATAGCTCATCTGATTTTATACAAAGGAGATGGCAGGAAAACTGTTCATTTTCAGAGAAGTTGGTATAACATGTAAGGTTCATATTGCCACTGAAGGCTGATTGTGCTCAACATGCAGAAAAATTTACATTTGTGTTTATAAGGAAACTTTGTGATGTCAGCAACAAGTACACTGGCCTTAAGTATTCTTAACAAAAATGATTCTGAGGTCAACTCATTCCCTTGGAACCAGAGGAAAATAGATTAAAGTTTATTTTATTATTATTCATTACAATAGACTATAATCCTTTTTCTTTCTACCTTTTTCATTGACTTGACATATGCCAAAGACAATTTACTTCCCATGCTACCAATTTCTTAATGATTGTGTCCTCTTCCTACCTACTTAATGCCTGTGATGTGCACTGAAAGCAAAGACAGAACTGTCACAGAAATAGAGTAGTATCATTACTATCACAATGTATGGCCCAGTGAGAATTACCTTTTTTGAGTTTCCTCACTGCCAGCATGCGGTGTTGGGATGAAAGTTCCCAGATTCGTAGTGTTTTATCATCACTCACTGTTGCACAGACAGGCAAGAGAGGATGAGCTGCCAAGCCCCAGACTTCTCCTTCCATATGTCCCTAAAGGAAATAATTTAATGTAAGAGAAAATAATGCATTTGGATTTATGTAATATGTTCTAGCACTTGCCTTGCCTCCTTTTACCAGTCTCGGGCAATAAGGCTTTCGCCATCTCTTCTCAAAAATTTTCCACGTTCAAAGAGACCTGAATGTCTGGACTGTTTCGTCTGATAACCATCTAAAATATTCTTTTTTCCTAGTTTCCTCCACTATTGCTAGCTGTAATTTCTGTAATCAATGCCCTCTCTTCCAGACTTGAAATGAACAGGGAATAGTTATGCCCCAAACAAGACTTTGTCCTGAAATCCTAATACAGGCTAATAGGTCCTCAAAGCTTATGTATTTTTTAGATCCTGGAGAACCTGTTTGCCCAACATACACATACTTAGTTCTTTTAATCTTCCCTCTGAACTCGGTGTTCAAACTTTTTAATCACCCTTCCTGCTTTTTCTACATTTCCTCCAACTTCTATACAGCTTGCTGGCACTGCATTTCAAAGTTAAATCATTTCTTACTATTTTCAATCTGGATTTGAATTTGGCAACTGGCATTTTTGTTGAGATGGAAAAATACCATTAAAAGAAAAAGGTGAGGAACTATCATGGTATCTTCATTACACTTTATGTATTTTCTATTTTGACTCATGTTGACACATACAAGCATGTAATTTAAGATGGAGGACAATTATAACACTTTGTCAGAAAACTCACAGTAATTGGGTAATTTTAAGATAATTTTACTGTCTTGCAACCTCAGTATTCATGTGGATATAAGGATGAGATTGCAATTCCAAATTAGTGAATGAGTTAAATGATTTATAAAATACAGCTTCGCACATTTAGGTTAGTAAGGCTGTCATGCAGGCAATACAAATTTGAAAGGTGACTTTATGTGATCAGAAACAATTGAAAAGAAAAATACCAAAGAAACAATATTTTTGTAAAAAATAGTACTAATTTACTCAGTTACAGAAAACAAAAAGTAAAAACTTGACAAATTATAACTCAGTAAATGTTATAAACAATTTTCTACATATAGACATTGGGGTCATCCAAGACATTAAACCAAAGGCACATCAAATGTATCAGTGGACTTACATAGAAAAATTTTTAACCAAACTTTGCAGAATACTTTGTCTTGCAGAAAGCGGTCCCTATGCTTTGCAACATATGCAACGACAACTGTGTGTCACTGTAGAAAGCAGTCATAACTCTCAATTTTTCAGAAACTAAAGTATAGGCTCCTTCAGAATACACTATATTATTTCATTAAAAGCAAATAAATGGAACCACACCGTCACATAAATTGTGTTAGCTCTACTCTTCATTTTTCATTTTTATGTTGGGTCCCAAACATTGATAAAAAGTCTCATCAGACTTTGAACTTACTGGATGTATTTTTACCTTCAGAAATCTGTAATCCACAGTGAATGTCTAAGTCATTTACATAAGAAAGCATCAACTTCTGCCTCAGCTAGAAAAGAGATGGTGGCCAATTAATGAGATTAATGAAAACAGAAAGGAAATGACTGGGAAAATCTTACAATGTCTTGTATTTCACCAGGGAATATTTTCATATGGAAGATCCATACAGTACCTGAACAAGTAGAGTCATAGGGCCACTTTTATCAATTTCAAGTATCTCTCCATTTTTAGTTCCCACTAGTATATGCCCATGTCCTAGACTGATGGCTCGAATAGAAGGATTGTCTTCTAAAAGTAAACCTGAAGAATACAAAGATATTACTTGTAGTTTTTTATTGTGAAAACAAAAAGAGCCTCATATCACCTACAGTTCGTACAGTTTATATCATCATAATTAAAATCTGTTTAAAATCACAAAACATGAGTTATACTTGTCTGATCAAACTACCAGATAACCCATGGATTTAATTAATAGTTCAAAGGAGGGGAGTTTGTGCTAGTCTGTATTGTGGCAATATAGAGATTGACATTTTACTGCCTTAACAGTAAGAGTGTGTAAGCGGTTGAGATGCTCCAACAACATGGACATTAATTCTGTGATTATCTGTGAATATCACTTTACAGACTTCCACCCTGATGCCTGGGGCAGTAAAATTTAACAAGTCTTTCCAGCCCATAGGGACGCTGGTCTCTCTACATGAAATTTGGCCAGCTGAGGAAGCTAAACAGAACAGATTTTGTAACAGCCAGACTCACAGGCTTGTGACATTTCTTTTTAAAATCATTTCTTCAGTGAAAACAAAGTCAAATGTCACAGAATAGAGGAGGAAATAGCAGAACAAACTAGAAACGGCAAAGACTGTGTGAAATACAACTTACATCAATCAAAACAGAAAATTCCAGCACAGAGTAGTAAGTAGTATATTACTGTTCCCTTTGTGTTCTGGTAAGATTTGACACCTGTTACCACTGTTTTACCAGCCTTCATACATATAGTTGTTCTTAAACCACACTGAAAAATAATACCTTTAGAACTAGCAGATAGTGCTGCTCTTTTAATCGCATACGTCTTCAGACATCTTTCAAACATGTCATCCCAAAGTGCCACGATTCCATCTTTTCCACCAGTTACAAAACCCTGTATGATCACAGTATGAAAATATACACAAACATCAGCACTCATATATCAATATTTAAAAAGACATGTCTAAAGGCAGTATAAATCCTCCCCGGCATTTTATTCATGTCTCCAATTAAAAATACCAAAGCCTATACCTATGAAGAAAAAAATGTAAGGGGAGAAGATTTAGAGGGTTGCTTTTCTAGGGTCATAAAGGCTTATAACCATGCAGAGTGCATACTACTGTAAATAGTAATGCTGGACTGTAACATTTTTCTGGATGTGGAAATAAACTATGGAAAAATATGTGCTTTATCCTTGGAAGAGGCAGTAGTTGGTAATAATAGCTTCTCAAGTTATTCCAAATACAATGGACTTAACAGATGTTTCAGACTGAGTTCTAATAATCCATAAGGGCCTTTTCTGATTAATTCCCTTGGTAGAGTCTTTTTATCTGTCCCAAGTGAGTGCAAAACACAGCATAAATAACTCACCAACAAAAAGGTAAGTGAAGAGGATGTTCAGAAAATAGAGTGCCAAGATAAAATAGAAAAATTGATGGAAAAGCTAGAATATTCCATTACCAACATCTTCAAATTGCCAGTGGATTTCAAGTGGCAAAACTTTGCCCCAACCTCATTTATGTGGTGTCAACAATATATATTGCCATAGTTTCTTTTAAAGACTTATTGAAGAAACTGAAGGAAAATACTTTTGATATCTGGAATAATTAACTGAGAAAAACAAAATCTTTGGATATTTGAAGTCTTGCTTGCTTAAGATACAGTGGTAGTATTATTAAAAAATTCATGTTTCATATTTTGGAAATTGATAATGAAAAAATATTTTGGGGATCAAGTTGAAGGGGCAATGAATGTTACCTGTTACTCTCCTGTGGTTTACAAATATGAAAATGATCTGCATGAGCACACTGAGAAATATTCTGCATATTTAGAGGTCAAAAAGCTATTGGTCAGCTAATGAGCACATATAACATGTGCTTACAAATACGCATCTACTAAATAACAGAACTCATTAATATTGTTTTTGTGATTTTAATCACATTCAGATTCATCCAGTGCAACTTGTCTTCTGTTCTGTTTGTGTTTTTTTTTTTTTATTAAAGCACCTTCACTATTAGTGCAATGTAAAACAATGTATTGCTTACATACACGTGTACAAAACCTGAGTAACTTCATTGGGAAATATACTAGTTATACACTTCTCAAATCCAGTATTGCAACAAAAATAATAAATATGAATGGATCACATAAGATGACAAATACCTTATCCAATGCATGCATGGCAAATACAGGTCCATCATGGGCTTTCACTGTCTTAAGCAACAGAGTATCCTTCCAGATATAAATGTCTCCCGTAGCAGCACCAGAGAAAACTAGATCTTCTATTCGCCCATATGAAACACTCATCATAGTTTCCAATTTTCCAGTAGTTCCAAATGTTCCTCGTTTTGATGTAAAGCCTCCACCTGCAATACAAAAGTATGTCTTTTTATATTTCGGTTTGTAGCCATAGCACTGTAAAGGACAAATGTCCTGACCCCATCAACTCTTGCAATTTCCTAGGACATGGTGGATAATAGAAATACTGAAAACATAGTGCACAAGGGAAAAGCATAAAAAAAAAAGTCAATCTAGTAATGACAGTTTTGAAGCAGTACAGGTTCTATTTTTCAGATTGCTATTTCCAAGCAAATTAGAAATTTTGGTGAGGAATTGTGTAAAAAGAACTAATACAATGGCTGGCAGAGTATTTTTTGCACAGAACGGCCTGCCAAGCTCATGCCAAGCTTTTTCACTTTAGAGGTGACCATAGCTACACATAAGATGCTAGAGGTTTGTTTTAGTTATCTACTGGCAACCTGACAATTTGACAGCAGTTTAGCAGAATGAATGGCAGGATTTGCACCTCTTGTGATTGACAGAGAACCGAATTGCCACAGCCTTGCTTTGATTCAGACAGCAGGAAGTAGACATATGAACCCCCAAATCGAGTGTTTATAGACAGAAGTATGCATACAATCACAAAATAATATAGGCAGTAGTGCCCTTTCCGAATTCCACTGGGTGAATCTTAATTCAAAATATACCATTTTTATTGCAAAAATAATATTCTTGGAGTAAGATACTGCTTAATGCAAATTCCTGTAATAGAACTGGGCCAACAGCAGTGCAAGGCTATGTAATTACTACAAAAATAACCTAAACATAAAAAATGCAGGGAAAATAAAAATGTAATTTTTAATCTGACTGCACCTGAACCACTTGAACACTGTAAAGTATGGTATAAAAACTTCTTAAAACTATCTAATTTTGAGTTGTCTTTAGTTCTATTTTTAGCTACCCTTGTGCCACCTGCCTTAGCTGAATTTTACACACAGAAGATGCTCTTTGAGAACTTTTTAACAAATATTCATGTAGTGTGTATGCAATTAAAAGTCATGAAGAACAAAAAATCTAGTTCTGAATAAAAAATATCCTCTATCAGAAACAGACTGTTCCGTCTTTCTGACAGAACAGTCTAGACTGATAGCTACTTCCCATTCTGAATATTTTGCTTATTAGTTTGCAGACTCTTATCCTGCTTTTAAATAAGGGAAAACGCATTTTTATTTTTCATTATTTAGAAAAGGAAACACAACTCCTGTGTCATATGAAAAATATATTACCTTGATATCTTGATCTTGTGGTACCACATCATGATTTTTAGCCTAATGGATAAAATATAAATTACTATAACTGAACTTCTGCAAAATAGCTGATTCTTCATTTCTTTTTTGTTTTGCCCAGGCATGTATTTTAAGGTCCACCCTCAAACCTATCCTTCCAGCCTGGCACCTTGAAACACGTGCTTCCATCTCTGGAATTCATCTCCAATGACTGACAAACAGCTCTATCTTGAAACTAAAGGGCCATTGAAGTGTTACAGAAGTACCTGAAGTGCAAACACTACCATTTTCAGCAGGGTGCCAGAGGCACCTAAGATTCTTAGCTACCAGATGGCATTTTCACAACAAGAGTCATAACCTGCCTAAGTAAATTACAGAACTGCATGTTTTCTGAGAGCCAATGATGCTTGTTCAGGAGAAATCCTTAGTAGTATGACTAGAGTTAAAAAACAAATAGCTGGAAATGACTTCCAAAGAGAAAGAAATATTGTGACATTTGCTGATTCAGAGGTAGGTTTTCATCCCTTTAGTATTTTGGTAGCTAGACAATTGCTTTACAAATAAAAGAAATTCTTAAACTGATAACACAATATTCCTGTATTAAAAATATACACATTCTCAAATGAATTAAAGTATTCAATAAAGTACCTGTTTGCTGCCAAAACTTGATGTGCTTCATCCCAACTGTGACTAGTTTGTCTACATGATGTGGATTACACTTCACTACAAATATTTTATCTTTATGGCCCCTGCAATTAAAATAAAAATTAAAAAACATGGTAAGGGATGACCGAACATTTCAAACTAATTTGTTTTAATTAGGCACTTCATCGTACTGGACTAACCAAATGTAGTCTTTAACAATGAAAAACTAATCACTGTCACTGTCATAGTCTTGGTGCAAACACAACAGCATGGGTCTATAACACTATGAGGATTGGGAGATGAGTCACAGAGGCTATGTCTACATTATCTCCACCATCATTACCCCATCTAACAAAAAGTAGAGAGCCACATTTCCAATCTGCAAGAGTTTAGCCTTGGAAGACTGACTCAGAGTTGGCAGAATGTATCTGAGTATACACCATACAGGAATTCGACTACAGAAATATGGTGAATACAAATTGTCTCCCACCAAACTTCAGTTCAGTTAAATTAAAATGAAAGAGCTGGCAACAAAGGCCAATGCAATTAAGAAAAGGTACAAAGGGCAGCATTAATACTTAAATGGATAAGAACTCCATAAATATTTAAAATCCTCTGTCAAGAAAAATGAGGAAATCTTCAAGCTACTGTGCTTCAAGAGCAAAACCAAAACAACAAATTATAAAATTATAATTTAGGAAACAGTTCATTCAGCAGCATATACACCTTCAAATTTAGTTCTTGGGTAATTAAAATTATTCTTGCTGCAGTCTGTATTTATGGGAATTTGCAAGTTTGAGTTTCACCATTGCAAAAATATTCCCAGTTTCAAAGTAGTTAATTATTTCTGTTTCAATGTTTTATAAAACATCAAAAGCAAAAATCACTAGCTTTTCAATATGAATTTTCAGGTTTTGTGCTATGATAATGTCACTTTCATCTGACAGGCTTAGCAGATCTGAAAAATCTAATGGTTCTGATAACCCTCGGTTCCAGTATTTTCTTTCAGTGAATCAGTCTAGATGAAAACCGGTCCTTCACACCTTTGACATCTGAAGTACATCTTCTTGCAACCCCTCTCTCTCCTGTTCCTCTGCTTCATTATAATGATGCCCAGCCTTTCAGTTCAGGCTGGTTATACTGCTTCTTCTGGAAGCATCTATCACAAAAGCAATACGTACCACCATGAGTCGAAAACCGAACTAATTGCATCCCAGTGCAAGCATCCCCCTCTAAAATGACAAAAGTATGTCTGCCTCTGCGATAGGATGAATAGTGCTGACACATGAGATCTAGACTATATGGCCTACATTTCCACCCCAATTTCCTGCAATAGTCAGACCCAAACATGTATACAAGCGTGTGTAGTTTTTGTGTCCTTGTGTTCCAAAGGACTGGCAAAGGACGTTTGCCCTTACAGAATGAAGAGAGTAAAAGAGCATGATGTTCACTGATTTATATTGTAAATAAATTTGACAATGCCACCCTCAGCTCCCTTAGGGATTGCGGTCCATGAATACAAAACACTAGGATCAAACAGGACCAGCACTACATCAGCATATGAGGCATGAGAAGCTAACGAAAGAAGCTCAGATATGTTTTGATTCTAACAGCGCACGCTTATTCAATAAGGATTTTAATGAAACTAGACAGAAGATTGTAGAGCCAAGGTAGGGAAACAAGCTGTATAGTTTAACTAGGGAGCAATTAAAACACATAAATAAGAGTATATTCTGAACATTGCAACAAGAAAAGAAACCTGAGAAGTCACGCTGAAATAAATCATCCTAAGAAGATTAAGTAAAAAGAATATTCACAAAAAATAAATACAAAGTAACTACAGAATCAACATAATGAATATTTGTATATAGTGAATGTACACTTCATTTTTCACGTTTAGTACTTTAGATAAATTCTTCTTGTGGTTCTATGTGATTGTAAGGAGATGTCCTTCTATTCTTCTTGTCTGCTAAGGCCATGAGAATGCCATGTCTAAAATTTAGACTTGAAACTCTCCTGTCTTGGTTTTTGTCTCTCCCTTTATATGTCCTACTGTGCTTACAAGAATGGGGGACTTGCCTTTAGGCACTGCTAAAATATAAACAAATAACTTAAATTGGAATATTTTAGAAGATAAACTATTTTTTATGCTCTCTGTGAAGATTGTGCATATTTTCAAAATAATAGATTAGCATTAATAGTAGATACATTGGGTACATATAGTGTTATATACTGAAAAGAACCTGAATACTTAATCTTACATCTGTGAGCAACATGAGACAGGTAGCCATACAGCCTATCATTATCTTGTTTTTAAATTTTAGAAGACCTCTGTGGGAATATATAGGGTATTTCTTCACTTGTGAGTCTGAAGCACAATCTGTCTGGAGACAGTAAAATTAGGATTGCAAAGCAAATTAAAATGTCACATTTCACAACTCAGACAACACTGTTGCTAAGCAAGCCCTACCATCACAAATTTTAAACAGGATTTAAAATCTTGCTACCTAATAAACTGGATGTCTGAGACAAAATTATATAGGTAATATAGATTATGGTACATGCACACTTGGATCAAAACGTTTCTTTCTTCATTAATTGTATACTACTAACAGATAGTGCTGCCAGGAAAAAATCTTATTATTTCTTCTGGAACATGTCACTATGTAGTAATAAAAGTAAATTATCTTTCACAGGCACTATTTGCAGTTATCTTAATAATTTCTACTGACCAGTGTTAGGTATTATGATTGCAGACAGCATGTAAAATGAACTCCTTGCCTTTCTGGTACGTTAAGTCCATGCTTACATAAATTCTACACAATTCTAGTATCTTGACCTCAGAGGTAGGTTTTATTTGCCCGAGGGTAAGACAGAAAAAAAGGTTCTCAAACAGATTGATTCTTCTAACGTACATTAGTTTAGTATAAAGAAAATGTTGCAATTCAATGTTTTCGAAGGAAAAAAACAAACATGTAAACCATAATCCAGTCCTCTTCCCAACATGGGTCCCTTCAACCAATTACAAAAGCTTCTTCATTATGGGGTTATTAGCTAAGCTTTCTGTTAGTAACTGCAAAGAGCAAATATCTCAGAAAAAGCTGACTTAGGGGCAAGATCAGTAGACCTTGAAATATCTATTTATATTAGAGGCAACACCTTTTTTTTCCTCAGAAAACTGATCTGTGTATGTACACTGATGGAACCCAGCATATCATCTAATGCATAAAGGAAAATACGACACCTCTGATGAATTCTCCACTGAATCAGGAAATAAATTGGGAGAAAACATTAACGTCACTTGAAAAATCATTAAATGAGCTATAATATCAATGTAGCTATCCTAACAGAAAGGATAGGGAACTCTTGAGAGAAACAGTTCAAACTATTTCCAAACACTAAGCTGTACATCCCAAGGTTTTTAATCTGGATATATTGCTCTAAAACACTGTTCTGTTTTCAAAGAGGTGTCCTGTTTTTTTCTACAAACAAAGTAATACCATGGATGATATTATCTGGAAAAATGTAATCACATTTATATCAAGATGTACACTTACCTGGTTGTTGCTAGCTTTTCTCCTTTTTTCCAATCCCAAAACACAATGGCATGATTATCATCTAGCCCAATAGATGCCAAACATTTTCCATCAACTGTACAGAAGCAATACTTAATGTTAAAGGTGCTAGGGCAATGAACTCAACAAATACATTGTAACCTGAATTTCAAATGATATGTAATAAATGAAGCAAAAACCACAAACTAATACTTCGAGAGATTAGGGTTCAGACTAACTGATGGCCTTCAGTTCCTAAAGCAGACTGCCTAAAGAATTAGACAAATGAACTGAGAAAGACAGTCAACCTGCCCAGCCTCTTAAGATCACTGAAGTCTGTACCTGCTGAAAGTTTCATCCACAAGGAGGATTCATATTGAAATACTTAGCACCGAAATGAATACTTATTGGGTGATGACACGTCAGATTGGAATCCATAGATTTCACAGAGCACTCTCTTAATCCATAACCTAGCCTTCCACTTCTTAACTAACTTTAAACATGGCCTCACTCCTATGAGAGACAGGACAGGTTGTGATATAAGTCACAACAAGATTTTTCTGCTTAATTTTTAACTGGATGATTACAAGACAGGTTACTATTGTCTAGAAAAGGCGTTCTTTTGATTTCATTATGTTCTGTTATGTTTGTATGTCTGACCTATTTTAGTTTTTTTACATCTGTATTCCTTATCAAACCATTGATCTTTCCCAAAGGCAGACACAAAACATTCCTGTGTGTAAGTACAAGGAAAGTAAGTAGGATCAAACAAGACAATAAAAGTCAATGTCATAAAGTCCAAGTGCTCCAAAAATCACATTATAATTTATTTGAAATAATTCTGATCAGATAATGCTTCTTTTCTTTGCTTGAAATGTTGATAAGAATTATTAGTGTATAATGAAATGAGTGGTTAAAAGTTAATAGGCAATGTAATGGAACTACAAATATGATAGAAAATTGTAAGGCTAAAATTAACTGCTGGCTATCATCTCTTCTACTGCAGGAAAGACACAGCACTACTGATAATGAGAGGAAGAAAAGCAAGAACCGAGTATCTTACATAATTCAACAGTACCTAGGCATCCTTGCTATGTGTATGAAATAACGATAAACAAGACCATTGTTAACAAACTTTTAGAGAAAAACTACTGTCGTGGAATTTTGAAATTTTTAAAAACTAAACCATAATTGCTGAAGTATATGATACAAAAATTGAACTTCATAGGTTGTAATAGGAGCTGATTACCTGTTTTTTGGTTGTTTTTTTTTTATCTGAAGAAAAGTTAAAGGTGGAGGAAGTAAAGAACAGGTGAGATGGCCAAAAGAGTGAATGAAAGCAATTATTTGAGAATGTTACTTTCTGTACAAGCTAACAGATGCTGAGGACTCTATGCTTAAGCATATTTAACTTCAAGAATAAAAAGAATGTCACTGGTATAACTGGCTCACAGTATTTAGCAAGTGAGTTCTATGAGAAACAAGCCAAGAAGAAGAAGGGGAATTACAGAAAGAGGAAGAGTTCACAGTTGAATGAAACAGGCCTAGATGCAAGGAGTGCAAGTAGGCAGGCAGGACTGAAGTTGAAAAATCAGGACAGGAAAACAAAATTGAGTTTATTAAAATAAAAAAGAAAATAAAGACACAAAGACACAAACAGTTGATGGAAAGGACAGAAAAGCAAAGGAGACAGTAAGAAGCATTCTATAATAGTGTTAGTAAGATAATATGCTATGAAGATAGCTGATACGAAAGATAATATGCAGTAATACCTATTATTTAGAGGCGTATTTGTATTTTTTGATAATAATTGTTATTTTTAAGGGGAACTCAATTATATAAATGGAACACGGTTGACAACATTTTGTTGATAAGAATACAGTTTGAGCTTTGTTCACTTGAAACAGGAGATTTCATGCATTAACATGGACTATACACTCTGATTAATATCCATAATTATAGATGTTAAATTAGCCACTAGAGGGCACAACCAAACATTGCATGAATGCAGTTATGATCTTTGAATCATAACGTCATCAGAATGGTCCTACAGAAGTGATCCAGTGCTGTACACTGTTAGCAGTAATGGCTGATTGCATATGCTTTAGCAAGTGAGCAAGGGCAGAAAGAACTGGTAGTATAGAGTCAGCTGCCAGATCAAGCACAGCTAAAACAGGTATCTTTGGGGCTTTGGTTTTCTTTAAGCTTCAGGAAGTGTGATCTCCTACTACCAGTACAGGAATCTAATTTTTGTTAAAATGTAAATCATAAAGTAAGTATTTTCTAAATATATGAACATTTGTTCAACTAGGGATCTTAATGAGAAGTTTTTTAACATCTATGTACACTACGTCAATTAGATATTCCTTATCCATTTTCCCTTGTTCTGGTACCGTTATCTACTTTCAGAGCTAGGTTACACACCGCAGGGGATAAGCAATTTCATATCTGAATTCCATTTCTTGGATGAACACCAAGGCTCCTTGGCTGATAATGGAATATTACTCAGTTCCACAGACCTGTCTTTGTGGAAGTAAAGCTTCTTTGTATAGCCCTGTATCATAAATGTTATCTATGTCTTAATGAATTCTTACCACATTTCTACAGAGGAGAATATGAAATAAGTTACTTCGAATAGAAAAAAAATCGGAGTTAAGAAAAGGATAGTTCAGCTAGAGTAATCTCCTTTTTTTTTTAATAGAGAAAGGGAGAATGGATTTCTCTAAGCATTTTTATAAAGATGCAAAAGTATGTAAGTCACCACCACATGGATGTTTTTCAATGCTGAATACAGAAATTACCCTTTGGTAACTGAGACAGCTTAGGTCATCTGTGTCAGAAAGACAAGTAGGAGAAACAGCAGACAACTGTTTGTCATATTTACTTCTTCTGTAAACTCACTGAAAAATGTGGCAGTTGTTAGCAAATTTGAAGAATTATGTAAGCCTACAGATCACATTTCCATCTCATTCATACACTTCAAGTCACCATTTTGCCTGCTTCTAAATTATTATACCACCATGTAGACAATCAACAGAGTCCTAGCTGTACACTTGGTATTATGTATTAGACGTCACAAAACCCAGTCATTGACCAATTGACAAAAGGCTTATGACTGACTTTACTACACACACTATTTTTGTCAGAACTGTCAGCAGACTTTTATGTAAAATTTGTATTGGTTCTAAAATTGGCTAGCTATTCAAATTAAGATTTCATCATAAGGATTGCTTTTTAATTAATCGTTTAGAAAAGTGTAGGTTGTGGCTTACCTGAAAAATCTAGTGCACATACTCCTCTTTGATGCTGGCCTTTGAGCAATGATAAACATTTCAATGTCTGTGTGTCCCAAACATGGATAGCAGCATCTCTTCCAACCTAAGTCAGAGGGTTAATTGGAATATCTGCTCACAGAAGTTCAAGCCACACCAATGTCAGTAATTAGCACTACCATATCTTCAAAATGCTCCAGAGGTAACTACTTTTCCACTTACCCTATTTTACCTTTTTCAAGATCTATTTTCTTTTTTAGAGAAATTTCCGTACTCAGTATCATATTAATTATATAATTTATCATGATGTATGAATATATATTAATATACCGAGTATACTATATTCAGTACCAGATATCAGTAGAGTGCCCAACATAAAATAGCCCTTATCTGAGTAAGGCTTTTGAGTGCTATTACAGTACAAAAATACTGAGACTGACTAATGAAACCCCAAAACTTCCTAGGATAAAATACAGCTCCTGCATTTTACAGATGAAAGCAGAGGTTCAAAGTGAATATAAGATTTTTTGCAAGGCCACAGCATAAGATTGGCAGTTTTTCTGTTATATAGGAATGATTTAATAATCTTCTCAAATAGTTTCCAGTCCAGTACTCCCCAGCAGTTTGGCAGGGATATAGGAAACAATACGCAGCTTACCCACATTTAGGAGGAAACACTATACTGAAAGACCGAGAACCACATTTTTCCTGATTATTGTAAAGCAAATTTATTTCCACATTTTGCTAAGATTGTCACTTCTAAATACCCACCTGTCCAGTGGCAACATAGTCTTTCACTGGGTGAATACTTAGGCTGAGGATGTCATCATCGTGACCAAGATACAGCCTTTGAGTGTGTTGCTGCCTATTATATACAACAGCTACAGCAGCAATATGATACACCACTTCTCCGGTTTGCGTGTAGAACAAGTTATTTCGACAGTCATAGCCTCTGTAACTGAAGTGAATACAAAACAAATTATATTCTATTTCAAAACTACTCTGGTACTTTCTGTAACAAATTGTGCAAATAATTTATGCATTAACTTGAATAGACTACATCTGTGGTGTCAGCTGTGGCTCAAAAATACCCCAGCAGATAGGCAGAGAGAGAATATTCTCACTAAGTGCAGGCATTCATGAACCTTCTCATGGCTTGCTTTGCACCTAACTCCTAAATTAGTACTAATTTCACAAAAAGAATATATAATTCACATAAATTGTGTCCAAATAAGTTTTACAGGGACTTGGGTTCAAGTAATTTTCACAAATCACAGCTATCACGATCAATTTAACAGAGAATCTTTGCTCCAGGAAACACAAGGTGTAGTGAACAGCTAGTTTAAAATGTAATTTCATAAAATGCAGTGCTGATGTATTATTTATTATATGGCTACAGTATTATAACCTTCTCTTGTTCCTTAACAAATACAACTGAAAAAAGAAAATCTGTATCTGATATTCCAAAAATTACCCACAGTAATAATGACAAACAAATTAATTGTGGGTAAGCACTGAAAAGTGATTTGTTAAATGCTCTGACATGAATTGATTAACATTGCTAGGATGTTTAATCAGAAAAAACAAGTATTATCTAATATTACTCTACCCATGTATGAACTGCAACTTCAAACTGTCCTCAGGTGCTCGCTCTCTTTTAAGGAAGGGCACAGAATGGTTTTTCTCTTTACTTTGCTGTTTCAGCTGAGGTAGGTCTTCTTTGTAAACCTGAAGAAGAATTGTTGAAGTTAGTTGCACATCTCCAGTGTTCTAAATATTCATATATAGGAATGAAAGTGACTTCCTTTTAAGTATTAAATTTAATTTAATTTGATGTTCAGTAGTTGCAACACAGAGTAAGTCACTATTGCTCCTTACTGAACTTCAGATTCAGATATCAGAAAGACAAATGCTTTTCCAGACAATTAAGTCCCTTGACGTGAGTGGCCCAGAACATTAGTCTGGAGTAGAAGCAGCAGAGTGTATTTTCTCTAGAATATTCCAGTATCACTTAGTGAAAAGGGATTTAAATATTGAGTGGAACTCTGTAAATGTCTTTTAACTTCATATGTGCTTCAGTGTAGGTACCCAAAGCATAATGAATTAATTCCATCTAGGGATTATGGTGAAATAGACAATAACGAACACCACTTAAGTGATTTGCCCATGTGTCCAGAATCCTGAAGCAGAATTACAGCTCTATAAATACACTAAAGACACAAAATACTGTGCATTTAAATCTTTCAGAAATGCTGAAACTCTGTGAAGCTGCTAAAGATGTTTGAAGCATCTTCAAAGCTGTGGCACCGAACAAAATCCATTATAATGCTGAAATATAGCTTTATTGTTTATTTTCTGTGCCTACAATGTCTTGGATTTTGCAAAAGGACAATGAAATTGGCATTCCCACAGAAATCTACCTGACTTCAAAGAAGGAATTTTGGATTTTTACAAGAAAGTGTTCAGATAACGAGCTGAGCTTTTGAAATGGCAGGCACACAGGGCCTTCACATACTGTGTCTGTCACTCTTATGTATTGTACTTTATCCTAAGTGTTCTCATCCATTTACTCCTTCTCCTCAGTGAATGCTACCAGTGAAACAGAATATAGGATCACCATTTTCTAATGCATCTCAAAATCTAGAATCCTCTACACCATTTCATCCATAACATCAAAAAAAACCCAAAACCAAATCTCAGAATAAGATTAACGTTTTTGTTTCCATGTGCTTCTGTAAACTATTTCCTTTAACAAAAAGTGAAGTGCATCTTGTGCTTGGGGTTGTCTCACACTTCCTGTGTAAGATTCTATTTTATGTTGCTTCTAGCTTTTTCATGCATTAACCTGCCTGGAATATTGCTGTTTAATTGACTACAACTATTTTTTTACTTTTAGTTTTTAAACTCAGACATCCTTTTTGACACATAGACAGCATGGAGGAGGATGCTATCTGATTTGAATACAGATGGAAAATCAGGAGAAGGAGGAGAGGAGGAGGAGGAGGAGGAGGATGAGACAAGCACTCCAGTAAGACTTGGAGTAAAAGAGAGGGGAGGAAGAAAATTTGAGAAAACCTCTGCTTCACTTGGCAAACACAATTGATCTCTGTAATAAAGAGGTAAAACAAGCTGTTGTCAGAAGGACTTACATAATTTATTGCAGAATCTAGAAAGTGAGGTGAAAAGACAAAGGATAGCCCTCGGCTAAAGCATGGACCATTAGAGGTGATCCTTCCACATCCTAGAAAGCAGCTCCATGTCAGCTATTAAATCACTCAAGCCAACTTGAACCAAGCTTATTGTGCGTTTTTCGCATTAAGTACACGGTCTCAGTTCTGATCTGAGGAAGTTCTGACCTTTCACCATTGCAACTGATAAGGTAATAGGACAAGGTGACAAGTAATATTCTATTCACAATGACAACAGCTCCTGAATATCAGGTCCCAAGTATTTTTAAATAGAAGCAAAGGTCAGCTAGCCGAATTTAATGTTAATGTTTCCTTTCCTTCAAAACAAGGACAACGGCATCCTTCCACATCAGACTGTTACAAAGATCAGTGCTTGCGAAGCACTCAGTATCATGAATGACATGGAAAGAACCACAAGGAAAATAATTCTATCTTCAGAGAAGTGTTTGAGCAATGTGCAATACAGGCGGCCATGGAACAGCCTGATGACTGAGAAAGGATTGAAGAGTTTCTTGCTAGGCAAGAACTAAATATCCCATACACCAAATGAAGCAGACCTCCTGCAGAAATATGTAATCATAATCCATGCACATAAAAAGCACAAAACTATGTTTTATTATGGCAGCTTCTAAGCTTCATGTAAGTTTGTGACCTGAATGTTTTCTAATATAGTAATGTGGGTCCAAACTGTTATGATGCAGGTTGGGTGAAACCTCACTCCAGGGAGCAGCAAGGTAAAACTGCTTTGTAGAAGAAGAGGAGCCAAGAGCTGAGCGTGGTTACAAGGTCAACCGAGAAAGTGCCCTCAGAGAGGGGTGCAGTCCCACAGTGCCCAAGTGACATGAGCACAGCAGATTCGGTGACTGTAACCAAGTTCAGGCAACAGTCCTCATCACCAGGCAAGCCCATAATGACAAAGCATAAATCAACACTGAAAGATCAGGTTAAGGAGTGGAATGGCATACTATAAGCAATATAACTTAATTTATCTCAAAACACAGTTGTACTGAAAATAGAAAAAAAAAAGTGTATTAAGTGATTATTAGAGAACAATTTTACTTAGTTCCCATAAACTAAGGCAATTTTAATTCTTGGACATAGTTGTCCTTGGCAATAAAAAAGAATTTGTCACAAATAAATTTATTACACAGGCTTCATACTCAGTAAGAATATTCTGCTAAGAATATGCAGAAGTCATAAAAAGAGTCCATGAGCTGTATTCTACAAATTGTGATTCTAAATCTGATAGGACTGAAAAGTCTTCTCTAATACCTATCATGAGAATGGTGATAGCCATAAGCTCTCATGTATAAATCTGTGCTTTTAAAGATATATTCTTTATTCTAATACACAGTATATACACCAATGCTTTTACTCCAAACCCTTAAAGTAAACTCTGTTTTTAAGTATATTGCTTGAATAATCAGCTGAATACTGTCAAAATAATCTTCCTAGCATAGTCTGATGAATTAGCTGCAAACTTCTCTTGCTTATCTTTACAGAATAGTCATGACAAATTGTCAGTTAATTGGCACAGCATGTTAATTTCTACTCACCTGGCGATCATAGTTGATTTGAGCTTCCTGCTCAATGTCAGAATCTAACTCTGGCACATCAGATAAATCTGAATCTGATTCTTCACTGTAGGAATCAACACCACCCTCTGCATTAAAAAAAAAAACAAAACACCACACCAATATATAACACATCCAATCACAAGAAAATAGTATGTGATGTTTTTTATAATTTAGACTACATGCAAAGCAGAATTCAACAATTTTAGAAGCTTAAGCAGCTTGTAAAAATCCTGTGGGCTGACTGAATGTGTCAGGTTTCATTCCTGTTTCTCCTCTTTCAAAGCCTGGGGCAGGAGGATGGCAGAGGGAAGGAGAATAACTGAGAAGTTACTAGTACAATTTCATCATCTGAGAGAATAGTGTTTTCTTAATAGGCTTTGGAGTGAAAACATACAGAAACGGTAAATTAAAACTTTCAGTGTGATCACTGTGTTTAAAAAGATTTGCTGTAACACAGGTGTTTTGCCAAATTGTGCAAGTACAGATTGGATTTTTGCCCGTTAGCTGAAGGGAATCCAATTTTCAGCAATTGACACTATGTAGCTCATATGGCTTTTGTAGAATATTGTATCATGGACATAACAAGAAAAAAAATTCTAAAGTACAGTTATCACATATATGTGAATTTGCATTGAAAAGAAATTAAACAATTCAATATGTGTAGTCAGACTTCTGAATGCAAGTTAGATGGCTAATCTTGAAAATTTAGTTTGATCTAGTAATCTCTCTCTAAATGTCTTTTGTCATATGCTTTGACAAATACTAGTCATGTATTCCTACACATACAATATAGCAGACTGCAGAAGGTTTTTAATGTAACTTGCCTGAAACAAATGGTTGTCTATGAAAAGTAAAATGTCCCAAACATGCTGAGTATATGTAATTCCAGGGAATTATAATAAAAATATTTTCTGTTAATTCAATAAAAACTTTTCCAACAATGCTGTATTCTCTGTTGATTCTATTTAATACATATTAAAGAAGCGATGATTTTCACCTTGTGGAGATGTTTCAAGGATGCCATTTGTTATCCCTTCTGGAATAAATCGCCACTGAAAAACAGAATGATCAGCACCTCCTGTACTTAAAACCCACTGAAAATCATGGGACCAACGGACATTGGTTACATGTGCTGAATGGCCAACGTATTTTCTAAATTTAGCTCCTGAAAAACAAAAAGAGAACTGTTAGTATGTAAGAAGAAAAAAACACTAACATTGTAACTAATAAAGTTAGGCTTTTAATGGAAACACAGTCTAAACACTCTCATCACAACTGAAAACAAAAAATACTTAAATGCCTCTTGATATTCTGATACTAATAGTAATTATAAAATAAAAATAAATGGCATAAAACAATATGAATGATATGTTCACTTCAGTTTTCCAAAAAGCGCTTAAATCTTGGCAGGAAGTATCAGATACACATAGGGTTTAGTTTTCACCTTTATGGCCATTACTGCTGATGGGAACTATACACACATATTGTGTATTGTACTACACAAATAAATTCAAATTCACTATCAGAAAATACACTGATATGATATCAAATTAAACACTGAAGATTATGGAAAGCCAAAAAGTTTTATTTAGTTTTGTTGACTTTATGCATGGTATGATGCAAATGCTGAGGAAACAATCTGTGTTAAAAGCCAATTACAGACACGAAGCCAATAGTTCACACAGAGTTACACTCACCCAAGCTAGCAGACAGTAACTGTATCGAAGTTTCTGAAATTGTTACTGCCATAGATTTGGATGAATTATAGTAGTGTATCTGGTGTTGATACAATTTTGATGTAAAGTCCTATTGAGTTAGTTTCTGAACATGTAATAGTAGAATAAGTGCATGCTAAACTGTACATTCTCAACAGTTCTAAAAACAAGTATGCATACCTTGGCAGGAAATCGCTAGATACATAGAGGCTTAAAGTCTCATCTCTATGTCTGTTCATACTAATATGAATTGTGCACACTCTAATTTGAATTATACCCAAGAATCAAAAGCCACCATTAGAAAATATACTGATATGGCATCAAGGTAAATATTGCATTCTTCAGAAATTTAAAATACTATCCTACCTTTCTTTAGGCATGGAAATCTGAATAATTTAACCAGTCCAAAATCATCTCCAGTCACTAGCACTGAGCTGTTGTAATTTCCATCCACAGAGTTGACATCTGTAATGTTTGTATATTTTGGCCAAATTCCATTCACTTCAGATCCTATCACACAAGTCCATGAGGCCCAGTGAATTCCTTTGATCTCATCTTTGCTAGTCACGTGCTTCCCAGCTGAAAATATGCAAGTGAATAATCTGTTTAATAATTTGTTTTTCAATAAACTCCATTTCTTATCACATTTATCTGTGTACTCTTCTTGGGATGAGTTATAAAGATTCACAATTTTAAATTAATGTAATCTCACATTTGTAGTGTTTGATGACATCATACATCTTACAAGTTTTAATGCAGCTGCACGTAAACATGGTAAAAGCATACAAAAGTGGGAAAATGTTAGATATTCACGTAAGTTGCAGTCAAGAAACTTCGTTTGCAGATGTACTATTTATATAATACTTGTTCTCTTCAAATCAACACTGAAGTTTACTTGTTCATAAAATGAGCCACTTGTATACTCACATGGCATCTTGTAGAACAGTCTCTCTCCTGCACCATCATTGGTTTGCAAGAATTTACTATCCACAGACCAGTCAATATGAGTAATAAAACTAGAAGATTTGTTGCATTCTCCTATTTTTTTGTATCGCTGACCAACCGCATAGATATCCACTGGGCCATCATTAGAACCCACAGCAAGGTAAGAGCCATCTGGTGAAAATTTCATTTCATGGATTACTTCTTTTCGGTCTTTAATATGAACTACTTCTGTCATGTCTCTGCAAGAACCCATAGTGAAAATGTGTACTGTAAACTTGTGAACATGCAATCCATAAATACTTTAGACAAATATGAAGATAGATGCACTGAATAAAAATAACTCTACTCAAAAGAGTCAATAATACTCTTCATTCTATTCATCTAATTTTAGCTGTAAAATAGTTAGCTGTCTAGTCTAAACTAGACTAGACTTTTTTTTTTTCTTAACATAGACAATAGAAAAAGAGTTCCATCTACAGAGTGATTATCCTGTCTCTCACAAGACCATGATGAAATGGCCTTTGGGAGATATCCATTTCTCCACATTGACTCTTTTGGGGAGACAGGCAAACAGTTTAGATTAGAGGCTAACAATTTGACTGGTAAAGTTAGATATGATTAATTCCACATGCCTTGACTTGTTAGCTACAGCTTTAGGGGTTCCAGCACTACCACCACCATCAACCACCAGAGGAAAAAACAGAAGCGACAATACCTTGCACGTGTCTTCAAAACAAATCAAGACCACTATATCGCCTAGTTTTCAAATCAGTTCTTTCCTATCAAATTTCATTTGCTATAAACCCCTTTCCTATCAATCACGGAACAAAAACTGCAATACTAGCGAATGCAGACAAAATTTTTGCAAGTAAGTTTCCCCAAATTCTTTGGCTATGAGGAAAGAATTAAAACTAAACTAAAAAAAAAATCTTCCCCTGATTTGATTGAACAATGAGCCAAGTCTCAGTGCCATTAATTTTGTATTTACAAAGACAATCCGTACCAGATTATACATCTGGGCTGCAAGGAAATTTTGTGAGGAAGACTCTTCTACAGATGTCAATGTTTCTGCTATTCTCCATTTTAAGCTTTTTAAATATTTTTCCTGATTTATGCTTTCATTAATTACTGCTAGTAGCATCAAATTTATTAAAAGACTCAAATATATTTAAAAACCAATAACTCTTTTGTTAATGTATCTTTAAAATGTTGATACATGGTACTGTTAAAAGCAGAAACCTGAATGAAGAAGCAGCAGTAACTGAAGACAGAGTTTTCTGGAAGATGCTGATATGAATTGAAAGGTTAATGTTACAGATGATCAGGATCTTAAAAAAACTAACAGAATAATTTTGTGAGAAATTTCTCTTAAAACGGTGAAACTCCAAAATGTCAATAACAGTAGAAACTTTTTTGGGAAAATTCTTACTTATTCATAGACATTTTTTCCTTCAAAAAGTGTTTAGGGAAAAAAAAATATTCCTAGTTCTGCCTTTTTACTGAAAACTGGTAACATAACTATTCCATAGTGCTAAATATTGCTACTGAGAAGAGCAGCTAATTCTTCGTGTTATTCCACAGATCCAGATCCTTCATGGCCAAGAAAAAGAAGAACAAAGATCCATGTCACTGAGTACATGACTTAAAAAAATGCTGTCAAAACACATTGCCATCGTCCACTTCTCCTGGACAGAAAGCTGCAGATTCGTGACCCTGTCAGAAGATCTGCCACAGAAAAGGAACAGATGGAGAAGCAATTGTACTCAGGGCCCTACACAAGGGTGTTGCCACTCAGGAATAATGTTGGGTTTATCATTATCAGTTCTCCACCAGCTGAATCATTAATAATGTTAGGTGTCAGGCAAATTAGCAGAGACAAGATTAATGCAAGACAAAGAAGATTAACTTCTTTAGGAAAATACTAGTCTTTGAAAAGGATTTTAAATTAATATCAACAGATCACTGAAGTTTTGTGAAAGTAAGTACATTACAGGGGTTTTCACAGATCTTCCATTGATTACAGTCTTCTCCCTCCTATCAGCTAGTAGTTCAAAGTATTTTAAATATATGCTTACCAAACACATGGAGTAATGTTAAGAAAGCGGTAAACTCTTCCAAATATCAATTAAAATAGCTTATGTGTTTTGAAATCATGCTATTTTGTTTGGCTATTTCACTCTATGGCCAATTTTATGTTTCACCTGCTTTTGTGCGTCTCCTGCAATAGTATTCCACACAGAAAATGCCTACTGTATATGAAGCATTCATGCAAAAAAAGGCTTGTCATCTAATATGAAACATAGATTTCATATACATCTTGAAAATGCTCAAAAACATCTTTTAATCACTGATTATTTTGCATAGTGTGCATTCTTGTATATGGCAGGAAATAAACCATATGATCAAGGAGATCCCTCTCGAAACTATGTTGTCTCTGTTATGAACATTTCTTTTCACAAAGTATCTGTATACTTTCAGAATAAAGAATGAAAAACGCCAAACTTGAAAATCTTAGATTTTATCAACATTACTGCTAAGAGCTAATATTTTGAATTAAATAAAGCATAATTGCCAAACTACCACCTTTTAAAGCACCAAGTGATATTATAGAAGTAAATGTTAAATTTTTAGTCTTTGTTTCTGATAAAATACCCAAGGATTTTATCTTTTTATAGGAATAAAAGACTTTATAATATAGTCTTGACTCACTCAGGGGAAAAAAACTAATAACATGAGAAACTAATGTACATTTTTCTCACCGTACTCGAAGAACAATGAATGAGCCATCCTTCATTCCAAGTGCTAACTGTGAGCCATCAGGACTGAAAGACACACTCCGCACTGCTTCTTCCATATTACAACGAGCTATCAAGGCATGGTCAGCAAGACTCCATAATCTGCATCAAAAGAAATCAAAAGCAGTAGGAGATTTTTCCTGACTGCACAATATTTCAGTAACAGTAAAACCAAAAAGTCTAACTCAATTGGTAAAGGCCCATGCACACCTTATATTAAGATTTAAAATGTATTGAGTTCCTTTCCAACCATGAAATGAAGACAATTTCACTGACTTGAGCCTACAGACTTACAGACATTTAGTTTTTAAAAAGTCAAAACTGCTTATCAATCTAGAAGAGAAAGCATGGGTACAACAACTGCCTGAATCAATACATGGACACAGAATTTTCCAAGAGTAGCACTGAATGTCTTGGAAAATAATACCAAATAAAGCTTTCAGACACCTTCAAGTGAAGTTTCAGGTTCAAATTTCTTTCAAAATAAGAGGCCCTTTACTATTCCAAATTTTAGCAGGGATGGCAACTCAGCCCTGAACACGTATCTGTGACAGCAGAAGAGAAAACAGGGTGAAGCTAAATTACGTAATCATTTGGTGTTATCTCCAGACTTTACTTATCTGGTATAATAAAATTCCCCTAGATGAATAAATAAAGAAAAAGCAGTTTCTGTAGATAGAGAGAGTAAATGCAGATCAGACTGAAATTTTCACTGAAAGTGAAAGCAATAGTCAGAGAGCATAAACATTCCTACCACGGGGAAAATTTTCTTGTCATAACCCTGCATGAACTAGTAGACAAAACTGCATGCTGATTCACTCATTTGCATAATTTTAAATAAAAAAATCAATCAATAAATTATGTAATAAGATGATGAAAAGCACATAATTTACCTATATTATTAATAAGGAATGGAGGGAGTTTCCCAGATGACTACAAGCTGGTTAATCAGATCTCAGTAGTATGCAAGATTTAGAAAAAAATTTTAAAGATAAGAATAATTAGAAGTATGGAATAAAATGCATAAAAGACCTCGGGGTAGAAAAATTCAGTCAGTAATACCCAACTATCTTTATTGTAAGGACAGTGTCGTAAATCTTATGCATTTGTAAAAGATCTATAAAATCTTCAGTAAAATAGTTGAATAGTAGCTTATGCAAATATTGGCTAAAGTCAAGAAAATGACAATTTGCACAAGAACTGTTATGTGCTACTGGATGAAGTTTTATAGAAAGCTTTACAGAAGGAAACAATCAGGCTGGATGGAAGATACTACTAAGATTTCTAGGTACGAGCTTTGGAATAGTAACATTTAATACTTTTGCTAAAGACACTGGCACAAAAGATGAGAACAGTGATGAGGTTTGCTATGGACAGCAAGCTGGGAGGCACCGTGAACCCAGAGATGTATTTATCATATGGGAGGAAAGAGAGGCTTCTTGATGCTGAAACAAATAGACATGGAATGTAATTTAACCAAAGCCAATACTTTCAGAGCGTTATGTCTAGCACTATGCTGTAAGCTTGAAACACGTGTGGAACCAGCAAAAAGGGGTAAGATCTCACACTATTTTTCAGTAATAAAATGACTACGATCCGTAAGTGAGCTGCAGACAGGAAAAGGAAATTTGATCCTGAACTATATCCTGGGTGCTGTTGCAGGAGGTACACAAAAACAACAGCACACAACACATAGTGACCTCATTGGGCATGTTCTTTACGAATTATCTCAAGAAACTGGAATAAAAACAGCAACAGATGCAGTGAAGGATTATTAGGATGATTAAGGGAATGAAGACTGTATCACATTAAAGAAGACCAAAAGTGTTTAACTTTTATACCTTAGTAAAACAAAGGCTGGGAAGGGACAGTTTTGCTTCCAAAAATACATCAGTAGGATAAACATCAAAGGAGAAAAAGTTATGTTGAAGGACCAGGTTGGCACTAGAAGAAACAGCATAAACAGAACATGAATATAGCCTGAAAAGAAGGAAGTTTTTGACCACCCCAGCAGTACCATTTAGATATAGCCCCGAAGTAAGAGTAACAGAAGAAAAATGTAGAATTTGATAAATTCAGTAGAAGGATTATAGCATTTGACTGCCTTTATTTAGAAAGGATGGTAATCTACGACCTGAGCATTTATTTTCAATCAGAAACCCTTTGGGCCTTGTCAGGTTAATGTTACTAGGATCAGCAACCCTGAACGATGCTGCTTTCCACTTAGACTGAGAGAATTTGAGGATAAGAAAGAACTTGTAAAGGATTCTCTGTGAAAAAACAGCAAGTACAGTTTCTCGGTGAAAAAAATGGATATGGGATGATAAAACTGTTTTCAAAGACATAACAGAAGTAGGATCAGATGCAAGAATCTTAGCAGCCTTGCTAGGGAGAAGCTAAGAGCCCAATACAATAAGGAATGAACCAGAAAGGATTTGGAAAGATTTCAAAGGGAACACCAGGATAAAATTTGCCTCCAAAACATTGCTTCCAAATGAATCATTTTGTCCAATACATTAGAGGTGGAATTGCAACACATGGCAGTGCAAGCAGAAGAATTCCATTTTCTTTAAAAAAACCCAAAACTTTTTTAATTAATGGAAGGGTAATTTCAAAGATGAGCTTTTTAATTTTATAACAGAAAAAAAGGGCATTTTGCACACATACAGGCATTTCTATATACAACTGACAAAATAAAAGCCTGGCTTTGTTTATGAAAATAGAAAAAGTATCTTTTCTGGCAAAATACTTCTGCACATTTTTTTGGAAAAGTCACATAAATAAATTATTCCTGTATAAAAAGTGTATGTTTTTGTATGATTTTGCCTCTTCTGTTAAGGCAAAGATATGTTTCTACCATTCTTTGGCAACTTTCTTATGCCTTTGTTTAAATGACTGAGTTTAAAAGACCCAAACAGGCTCATGAAACATTATTACCCAGTATTCCAGTCTTTTCTGTCATATACCTGACAGGTGAGTTTATTTATTGAAGCACGTATTGATTATAGCCTCCCAAGAGGCTTACTAGCAACCACTTCATTCTCAGAAAAAGCCGTAGCTGATGACAGAAGCTTTATTGCTGCTTTGTTTCATTCAATTGGCAGAAAAATGCTCCACACAAAAAAACCAGATATAAATATTCAAATGGATTAATATAAAAACAGGTTTCTAATCAATCTTCTCATAAATGCAGGAATATAGAAAGGGATCATTCAAGAAGACAGTGTAGCGGAGATGGGCTGCCAGAACAGCAGCTACTTGTGGTCCTGGAGCTAGACGTTATAACACTACATTACAAAAAGACGTGAAGTCAATTGAAGAAATGTAACAAACAATTCTGTATGCCTCTTAGCATTCAGATCAGAATGATGCTTTTTTCCTGCCTGTTCCTGTTGTAAGAGACAGGAAGCAGTCAGCTTTCCTAGTTGATACGCTTTTGAAGTTTAAAATACATGAAGCCTTTATTTGTCTAGAGCCTTCTCTCAGCTGTGCTAGGGAAAATCTAAGTAATTCCCCTTAACTGTACAGACATCCTTTTTCATTTAGACATCTCACTTAAAGTTGAGAATACAATCTGGCCCACTAAATATTTTTATTTGCAAAATAATTTAGATTTACATTATACAGCCACTCTTTTAAAAATAATGTGATAATCAATTACTAAGAAAAATTACACAACCAACAGCAATACAGAAACATTCCTGTCAAAGCAATTCTATTATTGAAAAAAAATTGTATGAAAATCCTTCTGTGCACTTTTTTATCTTAAGGAAAATATTTATATATTTCACTGGAATTCCTCACATGAAGCATTAGTATATAAAAAAATAGCACTGTCTGAACTAGAATTCAAAACCCACATTCTATAATGTCCAAACAGCTAAATGGATGTGTGATGTAGTGCAGTAAAATACCTGTAATGTTAACAAATGCACATTTTATAGAACGGCAATGTTCAAAGGCAGCAGTAATATAGCAATAACTATAATAATGATAATAATCATAAGAGCACCACTGTTGAAGGCTTTATGTGCACAAAGAGCATGCTTGCACAGTCTTTCATAGAGGGGCACAAGTTTTTTCCAAGCATGTTTTGAGTCAGCATTACATTATCCAGCTCCATGCCAGAGCTGAATTACATGCTAATCAAGAGATGAGGCCAAGATAGTACGTCCAAAGTCTTAGCATGGCTCATTAGCTTGAGGGCAGTACAATGCTAATCCCAGCTTTGCAGCTCTTGTTTCAGAACTGGCTTGCATCCTACCAGAATACAGGCAGTGTGAATTTGTGTCTGTCTATAAAACTGTGCAGACAAACCCAGGCAGAAGAGACTATTCACGCATTTTAGAAACTAAATGAAATAATACTAACATGTAGGAAACAGGAAGATAATACGACTTGCAGTGAATAACTAGTAGTTTTGTTAGTTTCACAATTTGGATTTTAATTATGGTTAGAAAGAGATGAGGGATGGCAGGAATAGGAAACCAGTACAAGTAAAAAGATAGAAAGAAAAGCGAAAAAGAAATTCCCACTGACCAGCAATTTTCAAGGCAGAGGTGAATCATTAAATGGAACCTGAAGGAGCATCAATTAGAAGCTGTATGTATGGTAGGAGATTGATTTTTCCCACTGAAATATGGCCAAATGGTAGAATCCACATGTATGTTTATGCAATAAGTTGACTAGTAGTCCATAAAAACTGAAAAACTGTTTGGTAAGTGCCTGGGCTTGACCTGAAAATATGCAGTCAAATTATCTATATAAGATGAAAAGTAGTCATCATCCATCTGGCACAGGGTTGCAGAAAAACCTGATGGAGAGTTCAGAAATTAGGATATTAGGGTCAGGAGAAACTGCTAAGAAGTCATCATCAAGCAAGTGCAGGAAAAGAAGGTCATCAGGAGTAGTCAACATGGATTCAGCAAGCGGAAATCATGCTTGACCAATCTGATAGCTTTCTACAATGGCATGACTGGCTGGGTAGATGACGGGAGAGCAGTGGGTGTCACCTACCTCGACTTGAGCAAGGCTTTCGACACTGTCTCCCATAACATCCTCCTAGGTAAGCTCAGGAAGTATGGGCTGGATGAGTGGTCAGTGAGGTGGATTGAGAAATGTCTGAATGGCAGAGCTCAGAGGGTTGTCAGCAGCGGCGCCGAGTCTGGTTGGAAGCCTGTAACTAGTGGTGTCCCCCAGGGGTCAGTAGTGGGCCCAGTCTTGTTCAACTTCTTCACCGATGACCTGGATGAAGAGTTGGAGTGTACCCTCAGCAAGTTTGCTGATGACACAAAACTGGGAGGAGTGGTGGATACACCAGAAGGCTGTGCTGCCATTCAGCGAGACCTGGACAGGCTGGAGAGCTGGGC
>Ga0065711_1005107_pt1 | contig 31913 bp, 14 predicted proteins | sample Hoacrofraction12_FD_59098 | JGI IMG/M metagenome (GOLD analysis project Ga0065711, IMG submission 59098) | Hoatzin crop microbial communities from Cojedes, Venezuela - Epithelial fraction 12 v2 (version 2) | ecosystem: Host-associated > Birds > Digestive system > Esophagus > Crop | place... | reverse complement strand
GGAGCCCTGGAACAGGCTGCCCAGGGAGGTTGTGGAGTCTCCTTCTCTGGAGATATTCAAGACGCGCCTGGACAAGGTCCTGTGCAGCCTGCTGTAGGTGACCCTGCTTGGGCAGGGGTGTTGGACTAGATGACCCACAGAGGTCCCTTCCAACCCCTACTATTCTGTGATTCTGTGATTCTGTGATTCTGTTGTTAATATATTGCGTAATTTATTTCCCTTCCATATTTTGAATAGTCTTCCTCCCATGTATCACTCATAGACAAATCTGTCAGATCTCTTTGGATATCCTGTTATCTGAGATCAGTGCTGTACAGCGTGGCCTGTAATGCATGAAATCGGAGCAAGCCGTATGCTTATGCCGTGTGGCATGGCTAATCATTCTCAAATGCTATCATCAGTTATCTTGGAGGAGTTAAAAAAAAGAAAAATACTCAGGCAGCCTGTGGCTGATTTAATCTTTAAAATCAGGAGAGACTTTGCAGTGATTAAAGAGCCATTTCCTGACTACATATTGATACGAGTTGCTTCCAAGTCAAATATGAGGGAGACTGACAAGCATTCAGTCTTGGTCTGATTGGCAGGTCCCAGCCCCTTGAACAGCGATCTCCTTCCTGCTCTTGTTTAAAGGTGTTCTGGGGTGGTCTGTATTGAATACATAGCCATCTCAAGTAATGGTCCTGGTATTTTCTATTGTAATTGACAAAACTGTGCACTTTAATTTTCAGCATCCATAAGGACAGGTGGAAATCTTTATTCAGAAACTGCAGGCTTCGTGTTGTTTTCCAATAGCTTCCAGAAGACAGTCACTTTGGGAGCAATTCTGCTTTCTGAGAAATGCCAGAAAAAAATTTGTGCTGACTCCAATATTACCGCAGAGCACTGAGTCCTTTTTAACATAAATCAGTAAGGCAAAGCATTGCAAGCATGAACAACAAAGGTGTTGTGGGACACTGATCTTCAAAACGTGGAAAGCACCTTTAGAAGATCTTGATCAGCGAAGGGGCTACAGCATGGACAGGATGCTCAGGAAAAGTGGGTTTGGTCCAAGTATTTCTGCTGGGCTATTGGATGGTCATGGCTTTGTAATTTCACCCCTCTAAGGATCAAGTTTTTTCACCTGTGAAATGGAGACTGTGATTGCAATCTCCGTCATGAAGGATTTTGGAATCTTCTTCAAATTTATGAAAGATATCTTGCAATACGGTGCCCACAGTAACAGGAAATGAGACTCAGTGATTCAGTGCTCTCTTCCAGTTCTGCATTACTGAAGAGGTAGAAAGGTCTGTGTGAACTCAATGTTGTTATTAAGGATGGTCTGGATTATGAGTTTACAACAGATAATCATGTACAAATGGTCTTCCATTTTTATTTTCCCCTCCCTTCAGAGGCTGCCTCACTGCACTGACATAATTTTCCCTGTAACTTCAGTGTGGCTTTAGGCAGAGACAGAGTACTTGTAGCTCTGGGACAGTAAGGGCTGAAACCTCCTCAGCTGCAACTGTTCACACAGTCCTGTGCTTTCCTCAGAAATCAAGTCGCTCCTACTCCCATTCCTGTACCCCATATCTTTTCCCTTTGGAGATCCCAAGCCTATCCTAACAAATCACTAAATTCACAAAAATATCCAGCATACTCAGGCTAAACAGCATTAGAGATTTAGTCTGTTTGTTTTTTTTCCTCCTGTCTCGTCCAGATCTGATATCAGAGACAAAAAAGAGTTTTGCTGTCCGACCATCCTCTTTCAGTTATTTCCATTTTGTTTTATTGCTAACAGCTAATCAATTCAAATAAAAACAAATACTTCTCCAAGCTCAAATGCAAATAACTTGTGTGTGCTTTAGTACATGAAAGATAGCTGATAGTTATAATCCCAGGCAAAAAAAAGCTTTCTGCAAAGAACTAAAAATGTACAAAGACACAAAAGAGAAAAGGGATGAGGGATTCAGGAAGAAAAAAAGGGCTTCAGGGAGTCATTGTGCTATTTGCAAAACAAAATTGCCGTTTCTGTAAACGATTATTTAATTGTTGATATGAATGTAGCCTGGTGATAAAATTTTTTCCTGGCTCTGACAGACATTCTCTAGTGGAAAGAAATAAATCTGGTGAGTTTGAATTATGCACAATTGGATCACTGATTTACTCCAACTTCAGCATCAGTTGGATGTCATTGTACTTTCTGTTATACTTCTATATATGAAAACACAACTTGAAAAGTATTAAAACTGATTAAATGTGACATGCCTCAACATAACAGTAACATAAAAGGCAATTCCAAACTGTGGGACACACCTCTTGAGTGCCTTGCCTGTTCTCACTGAGGCTGGAAAATGTGCTCTTGTCTCAGAAAAGGTCTTTTCCTACATACAAGTAAAGAAAGTATGTCACAAACTGTGATTTGTCTGAGTGTAGGACAAAACCTGAAACATACTCAGCAGACAAATGCAATCAGAGTTACCACAGTGGAAGAAGTTAATGTTGAGCTATTTTATACGCTTGTGGAAATATCAAATTCTAAAGTTAGTAATAGGCCAAATGCAGAAGACCAACTTTTGATTGAAGAGTGTGGGTGTACGAACAACAACGCCTGTATATTTAGGAAGCACCAGTGAAGTGCTGAGTGCCTCCGAATTCCAGTGTGCAAGCTGGAGTCAAAGAGGCTAAATCTTCTTTTAGAAGATCGTAGTATTTAAATAGGAAGTATTGTTCCCATTCAGCTGGGAGAAGCAGAGCCGCAGAGGTGTTAGTTTACCCAGTTCAAAGTTGTGACAAGCATTAGCATGGAGGTACGGAGCACATTCCCGATTTACCTAGAGGCTGAGGCAGAAACCCCTCTGCTTTCAGGGGGAAAGGACTTCTCCCTGATCTTCCTTTATTTTCCTCTTCTCCATCCTAGCCATAAAGGATTTCTTCCTCATTTGGTTCAGCAGAGGTTGCTTGCCTTATGCAAGAAGATGTTGTCTTAAAAAAAATTCAGAGGAAAGTTCGTATTGTGGCTTGTTACTGCCATTATTTATTTTGAATGAGGTCCAAGATTATAAGGCATATGGACAATCAGGCTATGGATAAAATGATTAGGCTAGAGCTGACTCAGACCTGTTAGTCTGGCATGGACTCAGCAGTGCATATTCCAGAAAGTGAACTCCCTAGGAGTGATTTGCCTTATCAGAGGCTTTTATAATTCTGTATGAGATGACAGTGGATGGAAATAATCCTACTTGAATTGAGGATGTAATTTTTTTCCCATTTTTTGTATCTCCAGAGGTGAGAACTCTATTCATAGCTACACATAACGCTTTTATTTCTTTCCTATCTTATATTTACATCCTACAATTCTGTTGCTAGACGAGCTGAATTAACAATTCACATTTATCTAACTGTGTGAGCCTAGTAAAAAACCTGTCACTGCTGTTCTGAATTCCTCCACATTATGATGTGTGAAAAGATGTAACAATTTGATTTCCTCAGCTGGTTATCTTTAAATTCTTTTCAGTTTTTGTCACTTTGACTTTCAGTTCAGGAAAAGAGATAAACTGAAGTTAGCTTCTGTAAGAATAACCTGAATTTACCTGCATGAAATGAGCATATAATATATGCAAAAATATTAACCTAGTGAAGAACAGCTCCTTTTTTTAGGATTCATTTCAACACATTGGTGGAAGTTGGAGACAGTGTACACAATGCATATTGAAACAACTTAATTATTTATGTTTATGCTGCTAAGTATTTCCTTTCACTATTAAGAGGGAATTTCTAAGTTACAAAAAGCAGAAAGAGAAACTGAAAAACAATAAAGGGTGAATAGGGTTATTTTATTGTCTATGTCTACCTTCTCTGGGCTGCATCCAGGAGTTAAATGATATTTGTGGTGTTATGTTTTTTTTTTACACAGATGTTATTTCTCTGCCATGCTATATCACTATAAAAAAAAAAAAAGAAACAAAAACCTACCATGCTTTGTCTTAGAAGGATTTAACACTGATATTACTATCGTGAAGGGAAAATAATAGTAAAGCATTGCATTTATTTAATTTACTAGTACATTCAATTCTGCCCTGAATTGCTCACAAAAAATGAGTGCAAGGAGCATTTTGGCTAGAAGCAACTTCTAAAGAGCAAAGTTAGAAAATAAATGGTGTGATGGAAATAGTCTTCGTGTTACTGCAAAAATGAGGACATTTTATCACATTTTTAGCAGGCATTTTTTCTGATATTGTTTTGAAACAAGTATCTATTCTCTTATTTTGAAAATAAAATCATCTTCAAGCCTACAAAAATGATTTTTAAATTGCAGAATATTAAAAAATATGTCTATTAAGTATGCAGTGAATAAAAAACATTCAATATCTAGAAAAAGAAATTAGAAAAATAATCTTTAATCTGCATGGGAGAACAAGTTTATCCTTAACTTTCAAAAGAACACAAACATAAACTATGATTTTTTAATGAAACGACCATCTTCTTCATAAGCATCTTCAACACTGTTTTTTAAAGGGGAAAACTCGCTTTGACAGTAGGAAAAAACCCTTTCTTGATTATTTAATGTGCACAGAAAGAATAACGTATAAAGAAGTATGTGGCTTCTATGTTAATGGGAATTTCATATATCCTTATCAGAATATTGCGGTTAAAGAAGTAGAGCCATATTCTCTCTTTCTTTGCCCTGAGGACTTTTCTACTCAAAACCAGATGGACATTAGAAAGAAACACTTGAGCAAAAAGGGTATATGAGTTCCAAGGGGTGCTCTGCAAGCGGAGAGGTCTGCTCACAGAGCGAAATCATCCCCCTTTGTGTCCCGAGCAGAGAAGCCTGTGGACACAGGGAGCCGCATCCCTGGGCACATCCCGCAGAGCACCCTCCTCTGAGCCAGCAGTGCTGTATCCAGCACACTTGCACTGCCTGCAGTCTCACAGGAAAGCAAAGCAATGAACTTTCTGCGATAAAAGAACTCTAATATGAAAAAAAGAAAGTGGCAGAGAACAGCTTCGGGAAGTTAGAGCTGAAAGCAGAGGGGTTAAAAGAATTTTAGAGCTCTTTCCAGTTTTGCTGTTTGACATAATACGGACATTTTAGTGTACTTGAGAATTCATAGTGCTGCATAAAGGGCTAAAGCCTCTCTCAAAGCAGACCCAGCAAAATTCTGAGCACATGCTTGAACACAAAACAACAAGAATTAGCGGGGAGAGGCTGAAAGAGCTGGGACTGTTTGTTCAGCTTGGAGAAGAGCAGGTTCAGGGATGATCTTATCAATGTACGTAAACACCTGACAGGGGGAATAATGAGAGTTGTAGCCACTTCTCAGCAGTGCCCGGTGAGAGGATGAGAGAGCACAAATTGAAATACAGGAAACTCTGCTTAAAGATAAAAAAGTGCTTTTTTCCTCTGAGGGTGGTCAAACGCTGGAACAGGTTGTCTAGCATGACTGTGGAGTCTCCATCCTTGGAGAAATTCAGAAGGCATCTGTCCCATCTGGCTCTGGGCAACCTGATCTTCTTGACCCTGCTTTGAGCAGGGGTGTTGGTCTAGAGGAGGTCCTGAGGTACAGAGGTCCCTTCCGAACACAGTCATTCTGTGAGTCTGTGGTTCTGTGAAATAGCGGAGGACTGTGTCTCAGTGGAAATTTCCCCAAAACTTCCAGTCAGAAAAGACCACGAGCAGAGAGGCACCCTGAGGCATAAGGTTCCTCACCTTCAGAGATGTTCCTCAGATCACCTTTCAAGGTGGGCCTATGCTCAGCTTCTCAAGTCAGTCATTACCAAATTTAGCTTTTCCAAAAATCACTCCACAAATGAGCTTTGCCATTTATAAATGGTCACTTTTCTTCCTTTTTTTGCCCCTTCACAGTCTGACAATCAAAGCTTTACTTGGCAGCTAACAGTCTTTGGCAAACACAGTTTTGTCTACAATATGGCCCACAGACTGCCTGTCTTGCAGAGATGTGAGATTCATCTTTAAAACAGGTATCCGACTAAACCAGGGACCTTCAGTGAGCATTGTGTTAGGGGTCTTCACACCTGCTTATCCCCTGACTAATCTTTAGCTGTTCCATTTGTCCGCAGGGTTGAAGCCCCACTGCAACTCGTGCTCTTTCCCTCCTTTCCAATTCTTAACTCACAGAAAGCTGCTTACAAGGTCAGAATAAAAGCAGAAGTTCAGAGGGTTTTCTTGTTGAAATGAGCTACCACTTAGCTGAAGTGAACACTAATTTTTCGTCCAGTGTGACAGTGACAAATGGTGTTTAAAACATTAAAAGTGCTTTGTAGTAGCTTGTTCAGACTGCAAGTTAAGTGCTGATTGACTTCTTTTCCTGGAGTTGCATTATACCTACAGTAAGAGCGCTTCAGGAGAACATTTATTTCTTTTCTGCCACATAGGAGCAGTCAATCTAAATAAAGCCTGTGAATGCAGATTGATTCTAAGCATGAGGATCTTTTGCAATGTCAATTCCTCTGTGAGAATACCAAGAAAACTCTTGATAGAAATGAAAGTGCAAATTACACTTGCTCGATAAACAAATATTTAATATACTATTGCGTGCTTTCTTCAGGTTGGCTCGACACCTTTCTCTCAGGTAGGTACCTCAACTCTTTCTCTTGTTTTCTCTATTATTCACACTTAGGAAGCTTGAAGGGAAAAAAAAGATTGCTTTTATCTAGTTTCACTGTACTGCTAACAATCTGCAAGCAGTATGTAATCATATGTGGTGCTGTTGAAGGAAATATTCAGAGCTCTTCAAAGCAAAGTCCTCTAATTACCCATGTACCTACTACAGGACTTACCGCCCCATACTGATTTTTCCATGGGTCTCAAAGCTGTGCTGGAAGGACCACCTCTGCGGGGTGAAATGAAGGTTCAGCCTGTCTGACTGTTGCTACTTAGCCCCACAGCCAGGACAGCTAATGAATGCCAAATGTGGTGTTGTGGAATTAGTCTACCAGGATCTAGCTGAAGACTGCCAATTTGTCTCACATAGGCCAGCAAGTAGCCAGATAACAATCTTAGGTAGTAACTTTTGGGTAAAATACTGGCCACTTCAAAGGCAGTAAGATTTGTGGCTGTTGACGCTGGGACTGTGATTTCTCCTCTGGTTGCAGATGACTAGTTCAGATCTTAGCCGCCTGTTGATGGATTTAAACTATCTTCCAAGTCACCTAGACTTTGCCTCTCCTTGCGTTCACTCCCCTCACCTCACTCCTGTAGTTTGTCTTCAGCTTTGGTCACCAACCACAAGGTTTATATATAAAAAGCACTAATCTCTTTCCTATCTTTCCTGTTCTCAGTGAAAGCTGTTTTTACTCAAGCTGTTGGTGCTCTGGATGACATTGTGCAGTGCACATGGAGAGCTGGTGGGGGGAGTGCAGCAGGGAGGCCAGGCTGTCACAGAGGTTAAGAAAACAGCTTCCACAGAGCACCCAGCCTCTGCCTTCCCTTCATCTTCTCTGTCATTTTGTGTCCATATATGTGCGGAAGCATGTGTGTACTTGGAGAACATTATTTTTTTCCACTTTCCTGCTAAGTCTTTTACATGCACCCTCAGGCAGATATGTTACAGCACTCTGAAGGTTTTGTTGGATTTTTTTTTTTTTTAAACACAAATTCAATGCTTGCATTTTCCTTCACATAGAAATTAACACTATCTGAAATAGGAGGCTCTACAGAGTTTAAATTACTCTATCACTCCTGAGGAACATATGTCGTTAATGTTACTGTTCTTTATTTCGTCTAAAAAGTGAGGAAAACACAATTCAAATGTCTGCAGACTCAGCCTAATAAAAATGATAGATTAGATGTCAAACTGCTCCACTCCCACTCAGCCCCTCCTTTCTCCAGTCTTCCCTTCTGTTGTTCAAAAAGAAGTCGTGCAATAGCTTCCTTGCTGCTGTTGGCTTTTGGAAACAGCCAGCTGATTCTGGTAGCTCAGGGATTAGTCTATTTTGCTTGCACTCCGTGGGCGATGCTGTGTAAAAACCTGCCCTGCCTTAATAATTTAGCTCTTTGTGCTTCACTGGAGTTTACCAACCCACCTTGGCTGCGGATCAGATTTGCGATTAACCTCTGTGTTCCACCAGCCGTCTGAACAGCACAGTGGTTTGCAAACCCAGAGCTCACAGGATGTTTCCGTAATTACGTGAAGGTGGTTTTGCAGAACAAGCTGATGAAAGGAATCCAAGATGGAGATCTTACAGGCCAGTATTTTGCACTAGCAATTAGATTAAGTCCAAGTTGAACTCTGCTGGTATTTTACAGGGACATTCAATATACAGAAATAATTATAAACACTATAAAATGGAATAATCTGAACACTTGAAAGAAATATCAATGGAGTTAATGGTTCTAAGTGTATTGCATATTAAATATAATAGGTCAAGTGTCTGCCTCAAGAGTTACTCATAGTTAATACATGACGCTGAGGAACACTTCCAGGCAATGGAAATGAATTTGCTGTACATTTGAAGTGGCAGAAGGGACCCTAGCATAGTTTGGGCTGGGGTCAGGCAGCACCCTGCACACAGCGCACAATTCCTGGGAACATTTTGGGTGCTTAAACAAGTGTTTCCCAACAAACACTGTGGATACGTCCATCCTATTTAAGAGGGTAAAAGAACTTAGTAATATAGATGCAGACTGTTCCCTGCCAGCTGGCTGCAGCACCAGACAATGGCACTGGGCACATTTAATTTATTAATATCGACATAGCCAAAGAGGCCCAGAGGAATTTTGCCATGAGCTTGAAAGGAACCAGCATTTGGCCAGCGTTGTGCAAGCATCACTTCTAATCTGTAGTTCTCAAACCACTTTAGTAAAAGGACGTAGAGTTAGTCTCAGTTTACATAGGGAGAGTTAGATTTGGAGAAGCTGAATGACTTGAATAGATCACAGATTTCATCTGTGGCAAAGAAAGGAAGAGGTTCCTGTATCAGTTTAAATCCATGTCTTATTATCAGACTCACTCCAAGCTTTCACCTTAATGTGAAACCTTCAGTTTCATGGGTGAGCTTCGGTATGTCTCCATCAATCCGGCTGTTCTTCCTGCTTTCTGTGTCTGTGACCTAGCCTGTTCACTGTCTCATCTTTTTAAGCTTAAAATCTTTCTGAATTTAAATGTAGGAGAACATCCTTTTCCCGTATATTGGCTAGATTGTTACTTACCATGTTTTACCATCTGTTTGTATTTTCTTCATGTGCGAACCTGCTCTAAAAATCATGTCAGCGAAATTTGAAAGAGCCTACTACTGCTGTTATTTAGTAAGCCAAAGAAATGAGAGAGACAGATCATCAAAATTGAAGTTGTCACCCCTGTAGTTTTTGAAGCTGCAAGCCTTTTTTTTTTTATTCTGTGCTGCATTTTTCATTTTATTTTAAGTATAAAATAGGCATCAGCAGTCCAGCTTTCCTGACTTCTATTTGGTTCTTTAACCCTCCTCACTATATGTCTTTCCTCTAGGGACACTTGTGATTCCAGCTGCCATGATGGTTTGGAAATGCTAAGTCAGTATCCTGGCCTTTTTCAGTTGCCACTGTCTTTACTGGCTTCTCTTTTTACAGTTGTGTGGAGTCTATCCCTAATAAAATCTCCTAGCTCCCTCTCTGAGAAAAAAAGGGAAAATAATAGGAAAGCAAAACAAGTAGAAACAGTGACATCTCAGGGGATCATGAATGAAATAAAGAGGAGGGGTGCAAGGGATTTCCCAAAATAAAAAGGTCCATCAAGCAAGGCAATGCCTGCTGTTCCCTGAGCATGTCCTGGGAGCCCATGGGCACTGCTGATGCTCTTCATGGGGGGAGGGCAGAAGAGGGAAGCCGGTGCCCGTGGCTGCCAGAACCTCTGCCTCCTGGGTGAGTTTGGGGAGAAATGCATGTCTGTGATGGTTATTCCATTCTCCCCACCAAAAAAACCCCAAAGGTAAAAAAGAGTGTCATGACTTAACCCCAGCAGGCAGCTAAGCCCCACACAGCCACAGCCACTGGTTCACTCTCTCCCCAGTGGGATAGGGGAAAAAATCAGAAGGGCAAAAGCGAGAAAACTGTTGAGATGAGATAAAGACAGTTTGATAGGTAAAGCAAAAGTTACATGCAAAAGCAAAGCAAAGTAAGGAATTTATTCACTCCTCCTCATCGACAGGCAGGTGCTCAGCCATACCCAGGAAAGCAGGGCTCCATCATGCAGTTACTTGGGAAGTCAAATGCCATCACTCAGAACATCTATCCTCTCCTCTTTCTTCCCCAGCTTTTTATTTCTGAGCACAATGTCCTATGGTATGAAATATCCCTTTGGTCAGTTGGGGTCAGCTGTCCCAGCTGTGTCCCCTCCCAGCTTCTTGTGCACCCCCAGCCTACTTGCTGGCAGGGCAGTGAGAGAAACAGAAGAGACCTCAATGCTGTGCAAGTGCTGCTCAGCAATAGCTAAAGCATCCCTATGTTTTCAAGACTGTTTTCAGCATAAAGTATAAGCTACTATGAAGAAAATTAACCTTATCCCAGCCAACACCAGTATACAGTGAGGGAGATGAAGAAGGCAGATAATAAGCCTTGATGAATCAAGGGTTCCATTCACTACTGTGGTACTACCAACCACAGACGTGTCTCAATAAACCAGATTCTGAGTGACAGAACTGGCACAGCCCCTGGAGTGAGAAGTGGAGGGGTTTTCAGTGATGGGGGTTATAGCTCAGTCTGGTCCCAGTGTGCAGCATTACGAGAAAATTTGAGGTCAAGACTAACAATTTGTAGCAATGATTTTTTATATCCTAAGACAAAATCTTGATCTCTAACAAGGATGTTAATTATGCTAAGGACAATACAGGAAAGGCTTTCTTAATGGTAATAGAATCATAGAATCATAGAAAGTTTTGGGTTGGAAGGAACCCCTAGAGGTCATCTAGTCCAACCCCCCCGCAGCGAGCAGGGACACCGTTAACTAGATCAGGTTGCTCAGAGCCCTGTCCAACCTGGTCTTGAATGTTTCCAGGGATGGGGCCTCCACTGCCTCTCTGGGCAACCCATTCCAGTGTTTCACAACCCTCATTGTAAAGAATTTCTTCCTTATATCCAGTCTAAACCTACCATGTTTTAGTTTAAAACCATTACCCCTCGTCCTGTCACTGCTGTCTCTACTAAAAAGATTGTCCACATCTTTCCTATAGGCTCCCTTTAAGTACTGAAAGGCTGCAATCAGGTCTCCCCACAGCCTTCTCTTCTCCAGGCTGTTGGATTATGTAAAGTAATGTTGGATTATGATGCTTTACAGACCTGATGTATCAGCCAGACAGACATTTGCTATTTAGAATCCATCTTCTAACCCTTCCTGAGAAGACAGACAGCTTTTATTTTCCTTCCAGAGCTAACCTTAACTCTATTGACCCATTCCATGATCTAAAACTTTCCTCCCTCAGATTGATATCCTATATCATCAGATATTAACACAAATTATTCTTCTCACATCCTTGTCTCCCACCCTTGAACATCACAAAAGTGTGGATGCAAAAGGATCAATGAGGTGAAATATTGCTATTAGATTTTGTTCTTCAACTGCTGAAGCTATTGAATAATTCCCATTTTACGGACGTCTTACCACTTTACATCCCATTTTATGGGTGGATGCCAGTGCACGAAGTGCATGTATTCTGATCTCATGGGGAATTTGTTCTGAAAAAATAACAAAGTTTTTACACTATAAGTACTTCATATGCTTAGCACAGTAAATAAGATAATGTTAATGACTAGAGCACCAGACTCTGACTCAGGAGACCTCTGTTCTACCCCTGCCTCTGCCACCTGTCCTATGACTTTGGGCAAGTGATTTTTTCTCAGAGTGCCTTAGTTTCCTTATCTATAAGATGCATAGATCTCTGATCATCATTGATTAAAAGTGTTACTTAAGAGGTAGATATTACTTTTTTTCTTGATTCTCTTCAGCAGCTATGTTTAGTTTGAAATATCCTGCCAACAACAATTCAACCAGTGTCATCATTACTGTTTTCAGCAGTCCCTGGAAGTATTTCTGACTCCCTTATCCAGTTCTAACTTTCCTTTTACAAAGGTTAATACTGAAGTTCTGTGCTTTTCTTCAGCCCTGTGTTTCTTCTGCACATGTGTAAAATCTCTTAGATCTTCATAAGAAATCTGCATTATTATTTAACTCAAAATGCTGCTCACCAGCTTTTTTGTCACTTAACTATCAAGTTTTTTTTTTTCTTCTTTTTTTACTGTATGTCTATAATACAACTGTGATGTAAAACCTCTAGAAGAAGTTACAGATACAGGCCCAAATTACCACATCTCAGCTGCTTTTTACAGTTTAAGTGAGGTAAAGAGGCTGTCAGTGGGATTTCAGAAATTTTTCTAGCAGCAAAGGTGGAGACTGGATTTTATAAACACTAGATGGAGAGTTTCTCAGTGGAAATAGGAGATATACTCCTAGGACAAGTTGTATTTTTAGTATTTTGAAATATGAAGTGATGCACTGAGCCTGAGTCCGAGTCCTTGCAGTCTGAGCAGAAGACAAAGAAATACTGGCTCTGGGTGAGGCTACGTTTACCTAAACCGAGGACCATGTTGTCTCTCAGAGAGTTTGAAAAGAAGAGGAATCTTTCAAAGCTGTTTGCCCTACTCTGCTACTCACAGATATGACAAACTGACCCCTTTCACACTTAGAGTCCTTCCAAGGGTTTAAAATAAAAAGCTTGCAACCCATGGGAAGCACTGCACTGAAAATTGGCTTGTGAGATTTGATTTTTTAAAAAAGTTTTATGCATTTCAAACTGTCCAGCACAGGCATGCTGTTTTAAGGAAAAGAACAAAAAACCCAAACCAATCCAGCTAATATCAAAGACAGCGATACAAGAATGTGAATATAAGATACATGAAGAAATATTTGTCTTCCACTCAGCATCTGTGGAGTCTCCCCTGAAGCACTGTGGCCAGTTCACGCCACATTTAAAAAAGGTAAGAGTCTATTAGAGAAAGTCCTGAGGGTAAAAGTAGGGTAAGCAGAGGTTTAGTAGAACATATGACTGAAAACTGAAACAGAGAGAAGAGACACCTTAGAAGAAATATGAAAATAGATTACATATACGTAAAAGATTGTTACAAGAATAACAGAATAAACTCTTTGGCCCACGAAGGTCCCTTCCAACCCCTACCATTCTGTGATTCTGTGATTCTGTGATTGGGGATAGTACAAGGAACAATGGGCTTAAATTAAAGCAAATAAGTTTTAATATAAATGTGTTGCCTAAAAAGAGGTTAAACCCTGGGGATGTTGAAGAGTTGTTCTTTAAGAATAATTAAAACATGACCATTTACAACGACAGAGGTCGAACAGTGTCTGCAATGGGCAGGAGGAGGACTAAAGCACCTCTGGAGGTTTCCTCCAGAGTGATTTGCTGTGATTCATACAACATACATACACAATTCATATTCGTATACATTTTTTTCAGCTCAGAGGGAGGTCTCACTCTGCTGTGGTGGAGTGTTTCTGCTTTAGGACAAACACTGTGTAGTGAGTCGTGATGAACATCTAGGTTTTTTTGTGGTAATGTTAGCTGTTTCTCCTAGCTTCACTTTGCATTTGATCACTGCTGCAACTCAGATTGCTTCTTCATGTAATGTTGCCACTTATTGCCTTTGGTTTTCTCCATTCCCCTCCTGATTCCAGAAGCTTGAGCTTCCCCTTTCCCCACTGTCATTGCTCAGCCCTCAGCTCTGAACAGTTCCTCTCAGAGTGGAAGTGTAAGGTACTTTCCTTGCCCATCAGCTTGTTGACCTTGGAACCTCTAAATTGTGGAAACTGAGTTTGCCACACGTATCTGGATTTAAACCACCTGACAAAATCAAGTGCAAAGCTACTGAAGGAAGAGACCTCTTCTTCCCCTGCAATTTACCAAAGTTATGGCTGTCAAAAATGAAGAAGATTGATTCTGCTCTCTGGCCGAAAGTTCTGCTCAATAGCTTAGCCTGTTGGGAAGCCAAGATCCACAACTTTTCCTGGCTTCCAGATTACTGATCAAGGTGGCCCCTAGTAAGTGTTCAGTGCTAAATAAACTAAATTATGACCTTCCTTACCAATACAGGGCCTCTGCTCTGTAGAACTTGCAAATCTGCCATAATGTAAACATCCTTCCATAACAAAAATAGATGTCTTCCCATTAGTTATGTTGCTATGTCTGCAGGTGCCAAAAGCATCACACATACTATTTGCTTTCTGCCTGAAATAGCGATGGGCATACTTCAGACAGTTTGGTGAAAATTCTGTTATGGCTGGTTGGGACCTGAACTTCTGTGACCTAAGAAAATTAGGAGAAAGGAGCTGTAAAAATCTATAGTTTTTTGTTTGAAACTGTCAAAATCTGCGGAAAACTACTTGTCCACTTCCAGTTACTTTTCATCTCTAGGCTGTAGGAAACTGGCCCACTGGAAGAAAGTTTTGGACTGTAAATTACTGACTCTGATCATAAAAGAATAGTCCCATGGATCCGGATCCTGTACTTTACTTCTTATTAAGTTCTAGAAATCAAGAATTAAGGTTTCTTTAAGAAATGAGATTTCTTGCATGGACTGGGAGACAAATTATCTTTCTATTCAGGGAATAGAGAATATAACAAGTAGGGAAATACCAATACGTATTCTTTGAGTGTTTCTGAAGAATATGGAAAGCAGAGAATGAAAAGGTAATTTTTACCTCCTCAGCAGCCATCGATGTCTTATTCTGAATAAATAAAAAATGATCAGAGGTTTGTAAGCATAGAAAGCACATTAATCCTTTGCAGCATGATCCCCACTAAACTACCAGATACAGATTTTGCAGCGAAGAGATATTGAGTTAATTTTGACTATATGTGAATTCTTGGTCTCAGTCTTTACTGTTAACTGGTTTTTAAACTATATTTACTGAAAATTGTCAAAGTGACCATACATTTTAACTCCCTATGGAGGAAGGAAATGTGACAAAAGCTTCTACTATGAAAGGGTCATAGGATATTTAAGAGTGTCTTCCACAACTAATGACTCTTGTCCATGCAGTGGAATGATATCCCAGTAATTCTCTAAATATTGTCATGGTATTTCTTGTGGCTCTGCTGGCGTATCTTCTGTATCACTCCACTTTTACTGCCCAATATAATAGTTCTGCCTCCTATCATGAAGTGAAGAGGAAAATTAAATAGAGGACATACAAATACATTCACTTCAAAAAAGTGTTGCTAAGCTTCCTGACAAAGTCTGAAGTTGTACCCAAGAGATGTTCAAAGCAGCAATGGACCTGAGTGAAAGACTCCAGTCGCCTGAACACATTTGCAGCTGGTTTATTCATTTATGAAACACAAAGGCTAGCCCTATATAAAAGCTGACTCCCACATAGATCCTAAAGAGATCTAGGTCCAAATGTCGACATCTCAGTTTACATATATTTTTGAAAAATAAAAATCCCTCTTTTATTAAAAAACCCAAGCAACTAGTAATTTATATTACTTTTCTGCATTTTCTAGTAAAGTCTTTTTTAGTGATCAGATGTTGTAGTGGTGGGAATGTTAGAAATACAGCTATCTGCACCTCTAAGACTTCTGGCAATTGTTTGTCTCTTTCTACTGCTGGTACTGCTATTCTGAGCTGATGGCCACATTAGAAAAATCCAAAATTAATGTGTACCTGAAATCAATATGCTGTGACTTGTAACAGCTTGCCAAAAGAAGCTGCAAAGTAATTCCTTTCATAATTGTTTTTTTCTGACATTATTTGTGTGACTTTCCCTCATGAGAGATGGCATCTAAAGAGCTAGGGATTCTTATGAGACAAAGCCAAATGTTATGAGTTAATTAGTACCAAAATGTGAATGAAAGACAGTCCATACCACCACGTTAGGCTTGGTGAATGAAGGAAAGGGATTTATCATTTTGGAAGTTGTTAATTGTGCCTGTTTCTCTGTTTGGAGAAGGGAGTCTGTAGGTCTGGGCCAGTTGCCCTTGGGGACCTATCTGTTAACTCACTGTCACCTTCTCTTGAGATACCATCATCTTGTAATGCTGAGCAATAAAATTTGTAATTGTAGGTCTTTTGAAGCCCATAGCTAAAGGACACTAACACACTTTGTTTACACCGAAAGAGTTCGCAGCAAAAACTTTAGTAATTAGACGAGGATAATGGGTAGGTACCAAGAGTAAGATGTGCCAAATATTAACTGGTATTTCAATCAGAGTTCTATTTAGCTTTGCTTTGCGGTAGAAAAAAAAGATTTTTTTTCAAAACGAAGGAACTGTTTTCCTCAAAATCATCAGCTCATCTAGGAATTAATTATCATTTTAACTAGAGCTACACTAATTTATGAGTTGAGTTTCATTTCCACAAACTATCTACTTTTATGCACAGCTAGCAATAGGAAACAGACAGAGGTGATCATTTGTGGTATCAGTGGCTGGCTGGCTAAATGCAGTCCTTGTTTTAGGGAATTTTCTGTCTGCTTCATACTTTGTTTCCAAAATATACATATGGGCTTTGATTGAAGAACATTACTCCAAGTCTAAATTTGCATGTGTCTTGCAATGGTTTAGCTCACATGCAGGATGCTTGGAGTGCACTTTGTTAGTTTTCCAAGCTGATGTCATGACTGGCTTAGCTGCATCAGTTAATATGTAAAGAAGAAGTAATCTTGAATGGCTAAAGTGTTTTCATTCTGTTTATTGAGGTTTTGTCCACAGGCAGAATCACCACTCTGCTTCTTTGACTTGCTTTGGACCTGGCTGGATCAAATCTTTGTACTGCATTACCTCGAATTTCTGGTTCTAGGTTCAGCCACGTCAGGTCCAGCACCAGCCATTTTATCGTATTTAGGATAGATATTGCTAAAGCAAACTGGTGAAATACTACCTTAGATTTTCTTCAGCACAAAGGAATAAATAATGGCTAGCCAGAATGGCAATATTAGCTGGCATTGGGACAGTTCTTCACCATGTATGAACTTGTCCAGGTAGTCCACATTCGTACAAGTCATAGTCCATTTGCTACATCTGCATCAGTAAGCAGTGCTAGGGCCTGTTTTATGGATCTGAGGTTAAGTGACCCAGCTTGGCCGTGTTCATACAGTTAAACTCTCATCTTCCAAAGCAGGGATGTTGCATACAAATTCCCCATTGGGAATAGTCCCTGTACTGTGCTAAATACTCAGTGATGCCTCAGAATTTTTTGCAAGGATCTTTTAAGCAAAGTGATTATACAGACAACCAAATTCCAGTGCCTGTGACAATTACTACCTACCAGCATGGATGCAATCATTATTTCTGTAACAGTGATACGAGCTCCAGAGGAAGCACAGCAGCAGGCACTGAGGAGCTGCAATGTCTGGTGCTGCACATGGAAGCACTGTCAAGTTCTAGGGGGTGCTTTTAGACAATGGTGGTGGCCATGCCTAGCAAGGTCACAGTGGCTATGCCACTGGCTTCCCTTTCCTCTTGTGTTCTTCAGCTCTGAGAGCTAAAATGTGGATGTCCAAAATATGAAAGCTCTGAGACGTGGGTAGAAATGGAGGGCCCCCCTAACGAGGTCTGGGCTAATGCCAGGCTTCTGGAAGATCCCTGGGGAGTGTTGTAGAACTGAACCCAGTAAAGCTGCTTGGTCACTTAATCTCCTCTAGAAGGATGAACACTTGATAGGGAGCATGATGGTTGCTAGAATAAGCCATTTAATTTTATTCACTAGCAGGGATAGAGTTTTGTTCTGTGTGACATTTTCAGAAGAAATTGGTTCTGTTTTTCTCTTAGCCTATAGAACATTTTGATAACATCATGAAAAAATATCTACAATTTAACCCTTTGACATTAACATTAATTTGGGTGTTTTTAAATGAAAGTGAGCTACTATGTCACTCACTGTTTGTTTTCTTTATATTACTGTTTTAACCTCTAAGACAAAGAAGCTTCCTTCAATGATTTGCCCTTGCCCCATTGGGAAGCTTGTTGCTTCCAAACAGTGCTATTGATGAAATGATTTCTGACATCTAATGGCCTTTCTGATAAAGAAAAAACACCTTTAAAATACTGAGTTTAATGGCAGATGACTAGATGGAGCCACCACTTGGTTTTGGTCTGACAGCAGTATTTATGGGCAATACTAGATGAAAGTTAAACTGGCATTTTTATGCCCATTCCCTTGGCCATATGCTTGGCAGGACCAGATGTCGCTCTTGTTTTCTTCCAGCATCACCTAAAACTGAATGAAACGTAAAACACACCCAATGAAGCCGCTGGAAATTGCTAACTCTGTCTCCTGAAGGCCTGGGGGATGTTCACAATTCCTGATCCACTGAGTCCTACTCGGTTACTGTTGTGATATCGCTTGGCTTCCAGCAGCTGTGGGAGTAATCCCTGAGTATGGACCATGAGCTATTTTCTCTGAGCTGACATGTGATATGTAGATGAACAAAAGTAATTTTTTCATAATCAGGCACTTGAAAGTGTTATTGTTTGTTTGTGCTTAGAGGCAAGCCTTTGTTTTTTTCCGTCCACAACTGTGTGTGACCACTCTTGGAAAAAAAGGTTCTTAAAAAAAAAAAGTGGAAAACAATTTTGTCATTCATGTTTCTGTTTTAGTTCAACGTATTTGATGTTCCTATTAGTTCCACTTGGAGAGAGAAAAAGGCTTTCATTCTGCATTAGTTGATTGTTTCCATCAGTCTCCCTTCACCCTTCCCCCCCATTTTTCACACCTCCTACTGTGTATGAACGCCTGCTGCACCATTTATTTTTGCAATGTGTAAACTGTTACTTCCTCCAACAAATCAGATCTACTTAGGGTGAAATTAAAGATCTGAAGAGGTGACCGTCTCGCTGGTTTAAACATTTTAAGATTTTAGTGCTATGCAAGAAGCAGCTGCCCTTTTCTGCCTATAGATATTTATTGAATTTCCAAAGGAATTATGGAATCAGAAATGAATTATTTTGGCATTTAAAGAAAAAGAGAGGAATCTATTCCAGGAAACAAGCTACAGTTCTTGCAGTGAGATGAGAGGTGGCAAGTAGCAGGGTAAGAAATAATGAGCCTCTCTTTGGTGCCTCCAAGAAGTGGGCAGGAGGCACTGGAACTCAAATTTTAGTGCCAAGGTTAAAAGTCATGGGATGGATTGATTTAAAACTGACAGATTTGTGTGCCTAAGGCAGAAGACAGAGCCTGGCCTCCTTGTACAGATCCTGGGCCCCATTCTGCAAATGTCTACTCATGTGAGTTATCCACATATCTCAAAGCAGCTCCCTTGGCCTCAACGGGAGGATTTTTATTGCACACAAGGGTTTATAAGACGGAGTCTGTGCATTGTGTGCTGGTATCTCAGCAATGATCAAGTTGTAACTTCCAGGACAGGAGCCGACATATATGTCCAGAGGATGATACAACCTACCTGACACATCCTAGGATAGGACAAGCCATGCCCCCCCGCCCTCTGGATGTGCAACTGGCTGTAAAGGGAATTAAGTCTGCCAGGTGGGAGGACAGGCCTGTGTTTTAGGTGGCTGATGATAGGTGAGAAGAATGTTGTCTCCAGGAAAGCCACTTGCCTCACAGGGAATGACAGGATCTCTGCACAAGAATAGCTCTGTCAAAGCAGGCCTGTGGCTTTGCATCCAAACTGCTTTTTTCCTGCTCAGGGCATGTTCACAACTATTTCTAGAGGTACGGGCCTTTAAAGGAAAGGAATCATCCCCTTGGCAGACACAGTTTGGGCCAAATGTGCATCATAATCACTGAAAAGTTGTCCTCATTCTCCTTCCCACTCCTGCAATCACACCATGGATGGTTCCAGCTGCATTTCTTAGCTTGCTGTCGATAGAGGGATTAGATGTAGCAAAGCAACCTGACCTGTTCCTGGGGAAAAGGGAAGACCATGTGAATAACTGGGGAAGACCCTCAGCTCAAGGTCTGAGTCCCCACTATCCACTCACTTTTTAGCACCACACATCAGTGCTCCAGTTACTCAAAGACCATTCTTACCGTTTACTCAAGTCTATTCACCCTTTTCTTCACTGCAATATATATATCTCACGTAGCAGTGACTACTGCTTAGACTCACTGGCTGAGGTAAATGTAAAACAACTGGGGTCATTTGCAGAGGCCAGTTCAAAACTCTGTTACCTTTCTAAAAATCTCATTGTAGGAGTTCTTCTTATCACTATAGTGACTTCACATCTTCTAGTCATGTATTAAATGATGTGACCAACATCTCTTGCGTGTGGTTTGTTCTATTTTGCATCCTCTTCCAAAATGATAGAATCAATTCTGTCAAGTTGAGTGTTCTGGTTTTGGTCTTCTCCTTTTAAAGGTACATGAAATAGAAGAGAGGGCATAATGAAGAACTACTGGTGTGCTCAGGGGATGAGAGGTGACAGCAGTGACAGCCTTTTAATTCCTGTAGGAGTTTGCTTTGCCCTGAGAAAGTTTGTAGTCACACTTTACTTTTGTGGTATAAAGCAGTTGCACTAGGGAGGAGCCCAAAGAAGGAAGAAAGAAAAAATCCTAAACCTGCCCAGATAGATCCTCCTTATGGGTACGGCTGTGAAAGCGTGTCGGTGCTTGGTTTCAATTTGCATCAGTTTAAGCAATCTAGCTTAAAAAAGCCTATCTCCCAATGCTCATGGACTCCCAGGCAAATATTTGGGCATAAGCCTCATATTAGCTGTTGGCTTCTGTAGCTGTGTAGCCACTAAGGAAAGCAGTTGAAGATATCCCCCTCTACTCTGCTCTAGTGAGGCCCCATCTGGAGTACTGTGTCCAGTTCTGGGCTCCCCACTTCAAGCAAGATGAGGAGCTACTGGAGAGACTCCTGCGGAGGCCTACGAGGATAGTGAGGGGACTGGAGCATCTCTCCTACGAGAAAAGGCTGAGGGAGCTGGGCTTCTTTAGCCTGAAGAAGAGAAGGCTGAGAGGGGACCTTATAAATGCTTATAAATATCTGAAGGGTGGGTGTCAGGACCATGGGGCCAGACTCTTTTCAGTGGTGCCCAGTGAGAGGACAAGGGGCAACGGGCACAAATTGAAGCACAGGAAGTTCCGTCTGAACGTGAGGAAGAACTTCTTCCCTCTGAGGGTGACGGAGCACTGGAACAGGCTGACCAGGGAGGTTGTGGATTCTTCTTCTCTGGAGATATTCAAGACGCGCCTGGACAAGGTCCTGTGCAGCCTGCTGTAGGTGANCCTGCTTCGGCAGGGGTGTTGGACTAGATGACCCACAGAGGTGCCTTCCAACCCCTGACATTCTGGGATTCTGGGATTCTGGGATTCTGGGATTCTGTGATTTTCAGGTAGCTCTACATGAGCCATCTTTGGATGGTAAGACTGTCTGAACCACGAAGAGGCTGGATGCTGGATCGCTGCATCTCTTGGATGCAATGACCACGACAGCAGGCTTGAGTACACCTGAAGCAGCAACCTATCCCATTACAGGACCACCCCTGAGATCTGCACATCTCCATGCTAGCACACCTCCTCATCTGCTGGGAAAGGTCCTCGCCTGATTTAATGTGTGACCAGTGCTGAGGGATGGTTTCCGTCTTCTTAAACTGCTTCAGGATTATCGGGAAAATGGTAAAGCTGAGACAAAGCACTGTGCTAAGATCTCCTGTAAGGAGAGAATATTTCTTATTCAACTCAGAGCTGAATTTGCATTTTTTCCCCAGTGACGCTCGAAGCCGAGCACAGTGCTTTAGAGCAGCTGCTGCATTGGAAGCCAGTTTGTTCAGTTAAGGATGTAGGTAAAACATTTTCCTGCAAAAAGAATAATTATATGCTCCCAAACACACAGAAGCATCAGAATTCACAGCATGCTTTTTACAAGGGTAATAAAGTTTTATATGCATACACAGAAGAAACCGTTGACAGCAAAATACTTAATGCACACAATTATTCACCAAAATAAATGGATGGGAAAGAAACTGGCAAAATTTGGCTCAAGCTTAATTATTTAACTTTTGAACCTTTCTGTCCTTAGCAATAAATTCACATTTCTGCCATCCATTTCTTGGTACTTTACTTGGTCTGGACTCTTGTAACTGCACTCTTAGCATTTAGGAGACTGCCCAGTGTCAGTGTGAAGAATATGGGAAAGGCTTGACATCAATTACAACATTACACACAACATAAAATTTAACGGCTTGAATCAGCCTTTCATTGCTATTTAAAGCAACTGAGTATGGTTTTTCTATGATCCTAAAAATTAGCCAGCGTCTAAAATGTCTAAATTTTTAAACAGCACAGGATCTTACTCTGAGGTTTTTAAAATGTTATTTCAGTTCTGTGGTATAACTGGGGCAAAAAGTTTGACAGGTATGTGGATTTTTTAAAGTAAAAAAAGAAATTAATCTCCTGGGCAAAGGAGAGCTCTGTGGGGTAAATTAAAAGAAATAAAGTCAATCAGATTCTCTGCTGGCTTGCACTCTTTGCAACTCCTTTGAGAGGAGGCAAACTGAAGCACTGAGCCTGCTGGGCTGAGACCTGGGGAAGAATTTGGCCAGTAGATATTTATGTTTGTTCTTAAGTAACTGTGAATCTCATTGAGGACTTGGGTGGCTCGGTGATAAAGTACTGGTTTTCCACCTTTGTGGCCAGAGTCAGAATTTACGCGGTGGCCTCGGCTTTGTCTCTCGCTGACGTGCAATCCTCTCATAAAACACCAGTTTCTGCCCTGGGGAGATGCCGGCAGAGCAGGAGCGGGACCTGGCTTAGCTCTCACCTCCGGTAAGGGTGGTCCCCGCAGGTCAGAGCCGAGGTCGCCCTGAGGGCGGTACAAGGAAGCTTGCTCGTTCTGCAGCTGCAAATTCTGGTCCGTGGATAAATAAAAGGCTCAGTTTCTAATTTTTTAACTAAATAATCAGATAAAACTTGGGAAAAAAGAGATCCTGAAACTGTTCTTAAGGAAAGAAAAGAGTCCTTGGGAGATCTGCAGATACTGGAGTATCATTCAAAAGCCACTTTGATGTAGAGTGGAATGGTTGCACACAGACCTTGACCATCCCACCTTTAATAAGGGGCTAGTGGGGAGAAATATATAACTTTTACATTAGGAATGTTTCACTGATTTTATTTACAGTCCATAAATGTTTTCTTCTCTGAGCCGCTGCTGTCTGCCAGGAGCAGCTTTAGCTTGGACTGGATGGGAAAGGATGTTTAGTGAGTTTTATTTCACACTGTATGAACACCGGTGTTGTTTTTTTGGAAATATTTTTTCCCAGCTGAAGTATAGCTGTAACCACGACCTAGGTCACAAACATTTCCTGGAGGAGTTGTGAAATTTTCCACAGAAACCAATGTTTTCATTGTTGATATTTCCTCCATTTGAAATGTATCTGGTTTTAAATATAGCATTTTGCCTTATCCACACTGGGAATCACATGTAACTTTTATTGACTACATGAAAAGAAGTAGCCATAAGCTTTAGCTTAGAAGTCTCTGCATGTCTCAAAAAATCTTGGAAAGATCATGCAAAGGCTAGTAGTAACTACAGGTACTCGACAAGCAGCTTTACCCCTGCAAAAGCTGGTCATCTTCCGTCCTCCCACCCATGTCCTGGGGGAGAAGCCAAAGAATTGAAGAGCTGGAGTTGACACCATGTCGTATTCCCCTTCCTTAAAGCGGACATGAAGGAGACGAGGGGGACTGAGCAAAAGCAGTCAGTAAGGCCTCTCGTTGCATCTGGGGAGACTGGCGAGGGATAATTCAAATTCCGTTAGAGCAACACACACATACATACAAGTTTTCTGCAAAGCATTTGAAATGCAGTCTAATTCCTCATTGAAACACCACACCCACTCAAAGAGAAGACTGGAGTCGCCTCTAATGTGCATGTTCTGAACTGATAGGCAGTATGAATTAAATTCTCCCACAGGAAATAAACATCATAAAAGAGAAACTGATCCTGAACCTTGAGGGAGAAAAACATCCCAGATTAAAGATCAAGTGTTGGCCAGAATGTCAACTGGAAATTACTCCAGCTGGTCTTTTACCTGGTACGTGTCTGGAACGTAATAAAAATGAATGTGAAATGAACCATTTTTATGTTGTAAATTAACTAAGAATTTATTCACAGAAAACAAAATCTATTTCATTACCTCAGTGGTTTAAAGGCCCCCAAATCTCTGTTTATGGACAAAAAATGTTTAAATAAACCATTATCTGCTGTTGGACATCAAGGCTTTCAAACTGCAGTTTACGCACTTTGAATAAGCCCCAACAATTCAGGTCCACAAGACATAAAAAACACTAATCAATGCCATTTTTACACAAAAAGCAAAACACTACGTTTCCCATCATAAAATGTTATGGTGTTTACGCAAAAGCTGCAGCTAACCTCATAAAACTCTATTGATTTCCCAGTGGGGTCCTCAGAGGACACTTGGCTCTGTTAGACGACACACTGATTTCTAGCACCAAAATAACCCTGATTTCCTTTCGGAGACTAGATGCATAATGTTGGTCTTATCAAGTGGGCCTTTTGATGAGCTCATACTGAAATCCTTGTTCAGAGAGCTGCCTCTCAAGAACTCCACCTCCAGTGGTGTTTTTATGAAGATAGCTAAAACCACTGAAAGTAAATCACAAAACTGGGAATTTTTGTTATTTTGCTCTGGGTTTTCTTTGGTGGTAGGGGAGTTTTTGTCCTTTTAAAAGAGTACCTATCATAGAACATTATTCAATAGCTACAATAAATAATCCGGTTCTTAGAACAGCTAAAGATCAGCAGACAAAAAAAAAAAAAAAAGAAAAGAAATTTTCAGAAGAGAAAAGAAGAGAAAAATAAGATTAATGGAAATTCTCTCCTAGTGACTTAAATTAATTTTAGATGAGGCATATAATGACAATTTCTAGTTGTAGAAAATTTTTAAACCAGGCAATTAAGCAGACTTTTCTCCAAAGACAACAGACTTGCCATATTTTCAGAGACATGTCAAAGCATTTATATACAATAATCAACAGCAAATGTTTGATTTTTCCATAGGGTGAGTAAAACAAAATCATGTGAAAAAAATAATAAAAATATGACCGAATTCTCTGTTGTGGTTTAAAATGTTATGTAAGATTTAAAGTCTTGTAAAACCTGAAGTATTCTGGTAAAATTTCATTGTTATGAAAGAAACAGAATAGGAAAAAAGAAACTATTGTTTTCTTTCTCTTCTTGAATCTCATAGAAGTTAAATGAACCAAATAAATTAAATCCTTTCTGAACAGTTACACCAAATCCAATTAGAATTTTTTGCCAGAAGAACTTAGTCCCCCACTGCCATTATTTGCCAAAAAGCACTTAATATTAGAGCCTAAATTAGCACAAGTCCTACTCTTTCCAGCTAACAGGAGCTGGGGAGTGCTTTCTACAGAATAGGATCTAGTCCTCCAAGATCCGAGACTGCAAGATCAAATAGATTGCAAATAAACATGAATTGTGTTACATCACAGGTCTTGATTTTAAGACAGCTCATAGCAAAGAGACCAGAGCAGCTTGCTTTAAATTACAGAGAAATTTTGGAATGAGAAATGGACAGATAAAACACATTTGTTGGGAAATCCTCATTTTTAACTCCTAAAGGCTTTTAAAATGTTCTTTTCTTCCCCCTCTTGCTCAATTAAAAATACGTTAATAGAATGTTAATCTTGAGATTTAAACCCACAAGAGTCAAGAAAATAAAAATTAAGACTCCTTTGGCGACCTTAATTCTGTTCCCATTGTGCATATTATAGTTTATGGTAGGGTCTTTCATTACACGATCACATAACACTGGGGTAGTGTGACATGCAAAGAGTGGTATTGAATAAGTGTGGCTTGTCATGGAGGTTAAAGAAATGTCAATGTCATAAGTAGTCTTGAAAAAATGTAACAACTGCAGTTTTTATAAAATTATTGTTTTGTTATTAAAAAAAATCACTTTGACCATACTGTTGTACACAGGCATCTTCTTAATAAGGGTACGTGTAAATGCAAAAAAAAGAAATATTTCTCTTTGTTTCCCCACAGACTGTTCTCAAACACTTTTGGAGAGGATCTTCAAGACCTTTGTTGTTGTATGTTAGGAACATCTGCTTTCTCTTTTTATCTTTAGCAACAGTGTAGGTTGTATCAAGCCCTGGGGAGATGCTGGGCTACTGTTCTGGAAGATGATTAACTGTTTTGTTAACCATGAAAATAAGTTGTGGAAACTTTTTCCTATAGACAAAAAAATATTTAAAAATATTCCCCCAAACTGTTTAATATTCTATGAGTAAGGTGTGAGTCTTGCCAAATTTTGAGTTTGGGGGATTTTTGCAGAAGTACCCTCCTAATTTCTGGGAACAATTTTTGATTTGGTGACATAAAGCTGTATTGGAGGTAAAGATTCGAGACATTCTTCCTCAAGCCCTCTTGACTGCATGGGCACTGCCACGCTAATTTCTGTTCGGGCATTACCTCATAGACATGCAGGTTCTGTAGGTCAGAAGTAAGCCTACCATCTTAAAAAAAACCTTAGTAATACAAAGACGCATCCCTGGCTCCAAAGACTCTCCCAGTCCTGAAGTACAAAATCTTAGTCATATTTCTTTTCTATCTAAAGGTGACCACTGTGTACTAAGAACAAGTCAATATGCTCTTTTTTTTTTGGATGGACACTCCATCGGTGGAAAAACTTTTAAAGAAGGACTAGTAGTTCCCTGGTGGGTGATAAGAGGAAGGTTCTACTGCGCTACTCTTCATATGTCCTGGGAAGCTCTGTTTGCAGTGGTGCCCGTGCCAGGATCAAAAGACAGGAATGTATTCAGAAGGATGATTTGAGAGACAGAAGACATCCCAGATATCTTGTCCAAGTAGGGAATGTGCTACAGCCAAGGACAGAGAAGGTGGAAATGTTTCAAAACTGAAATTTATTGAGAGAAGTCCAGAAGAGAAGGACTTGGGAGTACTGGTGGATGAAAAACTGAATATGAGGCAGCAATGTGTTCTCGCAGCACAGAAAACCAATTGCATCCTGGGCTGCATCGAAAGAAGCATGGCCAGCAGGTTGAGGCAGGTGATTCTGCCCCTCTATTTTGCTCTGGTGAGACCCCATCTGGAGCCCTGCGTCCAGCTCTGGGGCCCCCAGCATGAGAAAGATACGGACCTGTTGGAGGGAGTCCAGAGGAGGGCCACAAAGATGATCAGGGGACTGGAGCACCTCCTTTATAAGGACAGGCTGAGACAGTTGGGGTTGTTTAGCCTAGAGAAGAGAAAGCTCCAGGGATATGTTACAGCAATCTTCTAGTACTAAAGTGGGCCTACAGGAAAGATGAAGAGTGTAGTGATAGAATGAGGCGAAATGGTTTTAAACTTAAAGACTAGATTTAGATTAGATATAATAAAGAAATTGCTTACTGTGAGGGTGGTGAAGCACTAGGACAGGTTGCCCAGGGAAGTTGTGGCTGCCCCCTCTCAGGAAGTGTTCAAGTCCAGGTTGGATGGAGCTTTGAGCAACTTGGTCTGGTGGAAGGTGTCCTTGCCCGTGGCAGGGGGCGTTGGAACCAGATGGTCTTTGAGGTCCCTTCCAGCCCTTACCATTCTACGATTCTATGATTCTATGAAAATACAGCTTGTATTTTCAACCTTTTGGCCAGGAACTTGGTCAACTCTATCCTTTGGCACGAATATTTTTTTTTTATTCTGATTTTTTTATATATTATTTTTTAGCCTCTTTACAAACTTGTTTAATTTATCATACAGAGGTAAGGGGGTGAAATTTAATGACCTGTGACAAACACAAAGTCATTTTAGATGATATATAGGTCTTGTCTGACCTTGAACTTCCAACTGGGGAGTTGGACTTGATGATCTTTCTGGGTCCCTTCCAACTTGAGATATTCTATGATTCATTACTTGATCAGTTTTGGAAGCAATCTAATTGCCTAGCTTAAACATTTAACTTGCAATGACATTTAAAGTACCTAGTTAATGAGCCTCAAAGTGTCAAAATTCCTGCTATAAGCGATGAAAGGATTCTGGTGCTTGTGAAACGTAAACACATAATTTGAAGAGAGAATCTTCCCTGAAGTCCTCAAGGATACAGGAATCTGAAGATGGACATTTTGGTCTAAGAGACACATGCAAGATCCCTTTTCCAGGATATTTTGATCCAGCCCATATGGAAGCCATGGGGCACTAAGCATACTGCTTAGGCTGAAATATCTGCAAAATTAAGGTCTTATAAGTAGTATCTTAAAAAGCAATATTTTTTTTTCTGAACACCTGCAACTTCAAGCTGGCATTGCAGTGGAAATGCAGTACTGCCTAAAACTAGTCATATGTTAATGGGGAAATTAAGCAGAACACAAAGATTCAAAAGTCTGCCTTTTTCACTTCTAATCTTCAAACTTCAATCTTCAAATGCTTAGTAAACTCTGCAGGAGTTAGGAACCTGAATGAAATATGCCCCTGAGCTATACACATAGGCCTAGGTTTTCTTTTTAGTAACATGTCAATGACAGAAATACTGAGCTATTCTGCCTGGACGAAGGCAGGAGAAAGGAAGAGTCTTTTAGATATCTCTTTAGAAAAATGATCTGAGATTCCTCCCAGCTAGCCTAAGACACCTTCAAAGCCCCATTCCCTAAAATTAGGACTTGAGCTAAGTTATGAACTTAGGAGTCCATAAAAGTATTGCCCTTCTCTTAGGTAACCTGCATGTAAGAAAATGAAATTAGATGAGAGAATCTTTGTCTACAGATGTGACAAAATATAACTATTACTGCAGTGTGCTCTATTACTGCAGCACTGTTCACATTCACTTATCTTTTTTCTGCTGGCGGGGTTTCTCATTTAGTGAATAGACTTTCTTTTATTGCGGAATAAGACTGCTCAGTTTTCATGGATTATATTTTTAAACAGCTGATGCTAGGAGAGGCTGGTGATGGGTATTTTGTCTTCTACCTAAAAGCATTGTCTTAGTGACAAGGCTGGAGGAGTGACTGAGGTGTGGCAGGCTGACAAAGATAAATGATACCATGTTCATAGTCGCCACAGCCACAGGTCAATGCAGCAGCCCGCAGCCCCTGGTAGGAACTTGCAGCTTCAAGTAAGCTGACTAGTCTCCGGGTGCTCCTACTATAAAATGGAGGTAACACAATCTTGTTCCTGCTCCTTTTATGTATTCTTTTAATTTTTTAATTCATTCAGTTTTTGTGGCAAGCACTTTCCCTTGTTATCTTTAACTGTTACTAATTATCATAGAATCTTGGGTTGGAAAAGACCTCTAAAATCATTAAGTGCAACTGTCAACCCAACAGCACCATGCCTGCTAAACCATATCCAGAAGTGCCACATCTACATGTTATTTAAACATCTCCAGGGATGGGGACTCAACCACCTCCCTGGGCAGCCTGTTCCAATGCCTGACCACTCTTCCAGCAAAGAAATTTTCAAAATATCCAATCTAAACCTCCCCTGACGCAGCTTGAGGCCATTGCCTCTCGTCTTATTGCTAGTTACTTGGGACAAGAGACCAACACCTTCCTCACTACAACCTCCTTTCAGGTAGTTGTAGAGGGCGATAAGGTGCCCCCTCAGTCTCCTCTTCTCCAGACTAAACAGACCCAGGTCCCTCAGCCGCTCATAAGGCTTGTTCTCTAGACCCCTTAGCAGCCTCGTTGCCCTCCTCTGGACACACTCCAGCATCTCAATGTCCTTCTTGTAGTGAGGGGCCCAAAACTGAACACACTACTCCAGGTGCCGCCTCACCAGTGCTGAGTACAGGGGCACGATCACCTCTCTACTCCTGCTGGCCACACTATTCCTGATACAAGCCAGGATTCTGTTGGCCTTCTTGGCCACCTGGGCACACTGCTGGTTCATGTTCAGCCAGCTGTCAACCAACACCCCAGGATCCTTTTCTGCAGGGCAGATTTCCAGCCACTCCTCCCCGAGCCTCTGGCGTTGCATGGGGTTGTTGTGACCCAAGTGCAGGACCTGGCATTTGGCCTTGTTGAACCTCATACAGCTGGCCTCAGCCCATCGATCCAGTTTGTCCAGATCCCTCTGCAGAGCCTTCCTACACTCGAGCAGATCAACACTCCCAACTTGGTGTCATCTGCGAACTTACTGAGGAAGCACTCAATCCCCTCATCCAGATCATTGACAAGGATATTAAACAAGACTGGACCCAAAACTGAACTCTGGGGGACACCACTCGTGACTGGCCACCAACTGGATTTAGCTCCATTCACCTCCACGCTCTGCGCTCAGCCATTCAGCCAGTTCTTTATTCAGCAGAGGGTACTCCCATCCAAACTATGGGCAACTGGTTTCTGCAGGAGGATGCTGTGGGGAACAGTGTCAAAGGCCTTACTAAAGTCCAGGTCATTCACTATGAATGATGACTTTAAGGCATAAAATTAAAGGCTGCAAATTCTGAGGGCAGACACATGCTATCCAATACCAGGAGGGTTTTCAAGGTTTGTCCTTCCTCTCCTCTTCTTTTGGATGCTAAAGAAATAATTAGTAACATGTTTCCTGCCTTTGACAGTAAGTACCACCTCAGACAAGAAACATAACAACACTTTGTCAGCATAGACATGAAAAGGTTAGAAGCAAAATCGTGGCATTCCCCATACTTAACTAGATATTTTCAAAGCGATTTATAGCCAGCTGTAGAGTTTTCCTCACATGGCTGCCGTTTCAGTTCCAACTTTTTAAAGTCTCTGGTGACCCTAAGCCTTGTGCGGTTTGACATTTGAAGTGTAAAATTTTTTGTGTCCTTTAAGTAGCAAGATCCTCCTTACTCCTGGGGTTTTAAAAAAGAAAGGAAGAGGAAAAAAAAAAGAAAAAGCCCAGGGAAGGATATAGATTAGCTCTCATTCAGCAGCAGTTGCTTTGTTTCTCTGCCAAATTTGTCTGCTAGCATGGAGATCATCTTGGACTGTAAGTGTACTTCGTGCAATGATTCCTTTCTCTCTGTGTTGAGACTCCTCAATGATCTAAACTTTAGGCAGGTCCTTCCTGCAGCAGGCAGTTTCAGGGCACTGTGGGTGAAGCTCTTGTTTCTGTTTGATGGGGCAAACGCGCAGCACTGAGGGAAGAGTGCAGTCTGTGGGTGGTGAAGCAGCCCTCTGCTCAGTCATGTGGCTGGAGGGATTTAAAAGGGAGAATAAAGGTACCCTCCTACCACCCCAGCGTTTGCATTTCCGCTCTCCTGCAGACAGTACTGTAAAATAGTGAGAGTCAGAGCCCAGGGCAATGGGAGTACAATTCATTTAGTCTTGGATTGTTTTGAATGAGGTCTTAATAAGCTCTTGCAGTTTCCATTGTGCTTTCTGCTCCCACTAGCCCCAGTCCTGATGCCTTATTTGTGTCACAGAGTGGTTTACCTGCGACTAGTCTTAGCTGGGTGAAGGGGGTTGTTCAAATGGCAGCTCTGGGTGTCTCTCACACCTGAGCCCCTATAGGACATGGAGCAATGCACTACAGGATTCATAATACACCAGTAATATAACCTGATTGGAAATGCTGCTCATTTGATTATTTACTCACTTGCATGATGCAAAGACCTGGCTTTGCTTTCAGCTGGATTTTGATGTTTGTTTTCGTCATTTCCCTCTTTGCTGAAACAGATTGGATATACTTGTTGGGATTTTGGTATTGTAACTATTAGTTTTCTTCTTTTGTTTGTGTTTAGTCTCTTGCCAACTATAAGGAAATGTATAAATTTATAAAATCTATGTGCAATGTATAAATCTATAAATAATGTTGCAGAGTTCCATGGACCGTTCCTGATGGAAGCTATCATCTCATATATCTGCTTTTTGGGTAAATCAGCCTTAATCCTTGTTAGAAGCCAAAAAATCATTTGATGTCACTTGAAATGTGGTCCATGTTTGTTGGTCCTCCCCTCTCATAGTGAGGTTTCGTTAGGTCAGGAGTTGATCAAATGGTTTGCTATCAATACTGCCCCTG
>Ga0065711_1002747_pt1 | contig 31915 bp, 14 predicted proteins | sample Hoacrofraction12_FD_59098 | JGI IMG/M metagenome (GOLD analysis project Ga0065711, IMG submission 59098) | Hoatzin crop microbial communities from Cojedes, Venezuela - Epithelial fraction 12 v2 (version 2) | ecosystem: Host-associated > Birds > Digestive system > Esophagus > Crop | place... | reverse complement strand
GGGGGGGGGGGTGTGTGGGTGTGTGCGTAGAAGAATGCTACCCCCTAATCCCCCCAATTCCGAATTTGGATGGTTGCGGCACCAGCTGTTACTAATCTGCACATTAAACTTGCAGTGTTTCTTAGAAAATTCTGCCTTGGGGGAAATGTACTATTTTACCTGTAACTTGATAGGTAACTGTTTTTTTTTTTATTGTAGACAAAATTCTTTACCTGCTTTTACATTAAATAGTAAAAGGTAGTATCTTTCACTATTTTTAGTATCACTTTTGAGTTACCTTTCAGGTTTGTGAAATGTCACACCACGTCCCCCAAGGCAAGTTTTTGGAAACTAGCCAGGTGTTTTGTTTTTAGATTTCTTTTTGAGAGACCTGCACTTCAATCCAGATGCCTCTGATCCACTAGAACTTTATTTAGAAAAAGTAACTTGCATATTTTCAAAACACTAGGATTTTTACAGATGCAAGGAAGGTAGCAGAAGGAAAAAATATGCAAACATCAGAGTTCAACTGAATTTAATTTTAAAATGAAATTAGATAATTCAGCAGAATCTTTTTTCTTCAGAAATCATTTTTAATCTTTTTCTAAGGGAAAAAAAAGTTGAGCTATTCTAAACAGCAGTGAGTATTAGAGTATTTACTCCTGTGTTCTTTTGTGGATCCAAATGTACAGTGGTGCATTTGAAGGTAGGATCTTTAAATAGAAACTTATGTAATGAATGAAGTGGTACTGTGAAGCTCTTCATTGTTCTGTTGAGTTCAGACAACTGATCTCTGCTAGTTTTGTAGTATGAATTATTTCAGTAGATGTTATTCTAGGGAGCACATAAATTGTTTAAAAACAGGTAGGACTGTACTTGGCTCTACCTCAGCCCGAGAAGAGGTCAAGAAAAGATCTTGATCTACTGAATTTGAAGCATACAGAGTTCAAGGCGCAGTTTATAGTACACCAAGATTATATAAAGCTGAAGACACTTATTTTCAGAAGTAAATTTTTCAAGCTAGTCCACTGGAACCTGAGGTGGTTGTAAATGTTTTTCAGGTTACACAACCACAGTGTGCATTTGTTTACCTTTGAAATTTGATATACTTTCATGAGTGTTAAGTAACTTCAGTTGGATCTGCTTTACTAAGAAGTTGCTTCTAAGTGGTTCTGTCAGAAGTCTGGAAAATAATGGAAACAAATAATTGGGATGTAGTGATTCCTTTTTCCATAGCATCTATTTTTTCCAGCACACCATTCAAGTATACTCAGTCATATATAGCAAACAGATGCAAAAGTAGGGGATTTCAGTGTACCTAAATTAAACTTCATGGGCTGTCTCACCAAGCATCTGATACTTTGTACAGCTGAAAAAGGCTGCTTTTTGGAAGTGACTTTAATACTGTTTAAGTACTTAGTAGTGATTTATGACATTATGTTGGTGTCCTGCTGAATTAATGACAACTTAATGATTGAATTGCCTGGATTGCGCTGGGTTTGTAGGAACTGTTAGTGCAGAAAGTAGTTACTGTTTATAGTTAACACAACAATTTGCTTTGCATTAGCCTTTTGAATTACAAACCGCTATGTGTATTCTTCAGTTGTGGTTAAAATGACACTAATACTTTCATGTGGTAGATGAAGAATTAGAAACCAGTTTATGGCATTTTTACTTTTGTTTGTGTATAGATCGAACTCTTGCCCCAAAGCAGCACTTCTGTAAAGCTTTAGGCACATAATTCTTGCCAAGTGAAGAAATTACTGAAGTCAGCTACTACAAAAATAATGGTGTACAAGGTGCTGCAATATGCAAAACACTTGATAACCACTACTCTATAGCAGATGTAAAGGCATCATCTGAAGGGCTGCTGTGACTATGTAATGAAAGTGAGGGGTCTAACTTGCTGAAGACAACAGTGAGGAAAGTTTAAGCAAAAAGATTTCCTAGCTAAAGCAGCCCACTGATCTTCTACAGCACGAGAGGTGACGTAGCCAACTGGTAGAAACCTAGTAAATGGCCAGGAGCAATATTAGGAAGAATTCTGAGCAACTGACGGCTGGTTAGTAGATCAATGAACAGCAGACAGGCAAGAGTGCTGGTCAGGTAGGACCAGCCTATTACCTTTCACGCACACTGGTGGCTCCTGTGCAGCCTTTCATCCACCAGTACCCCCAAGTGCTGCAGTGCTTCTCGGCGGGGCTGCTCTCAATCCCTTCATCCCCCGGCCTGTGTTGATAGCGGGGTTGCCCTGACCCATGTGCAGGACCCCGCACTTGGCTTTGTTCAACCCCATGATGTTTGCATGGGCCCATTACTTGAGCTTTCCAGGTCCCTCTGGATGGCATCCTGTCCCTCAGGCATGGCAACAGCACTGTTCAGCTTGGTGTCATCCGCAGACTTGCTGTCATTTGTATAAATACAGCAACTGAAGCTCATAAATGATACTTTCCTTGATAATTATTCTGTAGTTAGAAGAAATTGAGGGTGGGCGTGCTGTCCTACACTTACTGTAAAAGTTACATGTCCAAACCTGGACATGTATTGTATACAGCGACCAAATTCAACTCCCCTATGAGCTCCAGCTGGTGCTGGAAAACACACTGGTAGTTCAGGGTTGTGATTCAAGGTTACTGTGGTTGCCCTTCTAGCAAACCCTTTTCTGTGGGCCCCTTGAAATATGTCTCCAAGCTGCAGATTTCTACTGGGCAGATTTTGCTATGGCTAAGCGCTCAGATTTTTTTATCTCTTGTCTTCTGCACTTTGTTGTAAGATTCAGAAGCTGAATCATGCTTTAATCCTGTTTATTTGTATGTGGATTATTTTTATGTTACGACATAGGAAAGCTTAATGTGATTGGAGCTCTTAAGAAATCAGGAGGTTCAGTGTCTGCCTGACCTGTGAGGAAAACTGGATTTGTTTTTAGGATGACAGGTCAAGATTTAGCTTAACTGGTAGTTAACACTAGAACATAGGAAAATTACTTGCATGCAAGTGTAGGTTGCCAGTCTGACTTTGGTACTTCAGCAAATTTTCAGTCAGTGTTCCTTATTTGTTGGGGAAGCTAAGAGGAGTGTGTTATTTGAAGCACATGCTATATTCAAAGCTGTTTCTAGTTCAAAACTTGACACTTCTGGAAGAATACTTTTATTCATATTCCTGTCAAAGTAAGTGCTAGTTTCTTTTAAGACTGAGAGTAAAACCAAGAGCACTAGCTTAGTACTTGGGAGATATGGTGAATCTAAAGAGACAATTTCTGAAAATACAGGACTTTTAGTACTGCTGTACTCTGCTTAGAAAGGGTTAGATGATTATACCTATAGTGGTCATAGTATTTTCCTCTTTCGGTTAAAATTCAAACATCTGTGTTTAGCTGTTGCTCTCTACATCTCTTTGGTGGTTCTTTCTGTAGAAATTGGGTATATTGAAAACTAGTGATCTGTTCTTGTTTCCCTGGTGGGGTGCGTGTGGAAGTTCATTGTAGAAATCTGAGAGAGTAATCATTACTAGATCTGTGTGGTTTGGTTTTTTTGGGGGTGGTTTTTTTTTTTCTTTTTGCTAGTCAGACATTTAGTTTAACTCTTGAATGAGCAACACTTGTAAAACAACTCGCTGGTAGATAGAGACATTAACTCCACCCTGGTGCAGTGGCACTTTTAGGCAGCGTGAAGGTTAGTGCTGTAAATTCAGGGTAAGCCTATTAATGAGAATATGAACATATATTTTTATATGTATATTCATATATAGCCAAAATGGATCTGAAAGGCTCCTGTTAGTCTTTGTGTACTAGGATGAGATGTACAAGGTGCTCAATTCACAGTTTCACTCTGGACAACGTTTACATTACTTTTTTGAGAGAGGATAATGTTTTATCATAATGCTTAGGTTAGCAGTGTCAGTAAGTCTTGGCTATGGGTTTTCTTTTCCTCATTCTCTAAATCAAGGACCATAATCCATGTATGTACACAGCAGTGTGTATTCGGATGTTGCTTGGCTTCGTGTTGCTTCTGTACTTGTGGCTACAAGCCACGTCCTCCTTGCGCAGTGTTATTCCTGGAGGGCCAGCATTGACCCATAGCTCAAATGAGTGGGGTGAGACTTGCCAGAGGTGAGAGCTAAGACTCCAGAAGACAGTCAAGCAGATGTCTCTTGCCTAAATGACTGTTAAAGGAGCTCTGTGAAAAAATTGTCCTGTGATTAAAAAAGGATCAGGCCAGAAGATAAAAGAAGAGCTTTTGTCAGGAATTCAGTCCAGACCTTTTCTCCTTCTGGCTCCTAAGGAAAAAGAACTCCATCATAGAGCATGTTCTGCTCACCTGAGTGTGTTTTCCAGTGCAAGCTCTGCTGGAAGTCTGCTTTGCATTGCATCCCTGCTGTGATCTCTGAATGTGTTCACTGCCTGAATGTATTTTTTGCCAGTTTGTCCCTGTTTTCACATGCTAATACACTTTTAGCTAGAATAGCTCTCGTATATATTAATGCATTTTATTTTACAATCTTGCATGCTGTTGAGGTCAGATTAATAGGCCTACAGTTGTACTTGCTGTTTCTTCTCGCCCTCCATGAGTACTTCTGCTTTTGGTTGCTTCTAACTAATTCCACCCACAGCTGACTACCCTTGTGCTCTGAGGCAACATTTCTTGTACGTTTTACTGTTATTTTTTCCTGTTCCAGGAGCCTCAGCCAGTGGGACTCGGTGAAAGCAATTTTTCCTGTGTGCTTACAGACCCATAGCCAATAAGTTCTATTCATCAGTACTTTTAGTTTCGTTTGCTCTTACTGAACTTTCCAGATAACCGCTGGAGAAATTACTTAACCTGCAGTGCAAGGCTTCAGACCTCTGTGTGACCACTCATACATGCTTTTGCAGCTTCAACACCAAGAAATGCCAAGCATACTCCAGCTTGAAGATCCTGAGCTTTGTAGGAATAGTGTTTTTATTTTCTAGCCCATGTCTAGAAAGTCAGACATGAAATTGAGAAGAAAAAACAAAAGATGTCTTTTGTTATTCTACAGCTTCTGTTTTCAGACATCTATCCTGTTCAGCTACCTGCCATTTGAAAGCAAAAAACAGCCAAAGAAACTGTGTTTTGAAACAAAACAATCACTCCAGGTTATCCACCTTCCTTAGGCATCCTGGAAAACAGAAATGAGAGGCTCAGCAAACAAACCTTTAGTTTGATTAACTGTGCAACTTCACCTCTTCAGAGAATTCATAGAGTCATAGAATGCTTTGGGTTGGACGGGACCTTGAAAGGTCATCTAGTCCAATCCCCCCTGCAANGAGCAGGAACATCTTCGACTTGACCAGGTTGCTCAGAGCCCCATCCAGCCTGGCCTTGAACGTTTCCAGGGCTGGGGCATTGACCAGCTCTCTGGGCAACCTGTGCCAGTGCCTCACCACCCTCACAGTAATGAGTTTCTTCCTTATAGCTAATCTAAATCTAATGTCTTTCAGTTTAAAACCATTACCCCTCACTCTATCACTACACTCCCTGATAAAGAGTCCATCCCCATCTTTCCTGTTTGTCCCATATAGGTACTGGAAGACTTCTATAAGGTCTGCCCGGAGTCTTGCCTTCTCCAGGCTGAACAGCCCTAACTCTTTCAGCTTGTCCTCACAGCAGAGATGCTCCAGCCCTCAGATCATTTTTGTCACCCTCCTCTGGAACCACTCCAACAGGTCCATGTCTGTCCTGTGCTGAGGGCTCCAGAGCTGGATGCAGGACTCCAGGTGGGCTCTCACCAGAGCGGAGCAGAGGGGCAGAATCCCGTCCCTCGACCTGCTGGCCACACTGCTTTTGATGCAGCCCAGGATATGGTTGGTCACTGGGCTGCAAGCACAGATTGTTGGTTCATGTCCAGCTTTTTGTCCACCAGTACCCCCAAGTCCTTCTCGGCAGGGCTGCTTGTAATTCCTTCATCCCTCAGCCTGTGTTGATACCAGGGCTTGCCCTGACTCAGGTGCAGGACCTTGCACTTGGTCTTGTTGAACCTCATGATGTTTGCATGGGCCCACTTCTCGAGCTTCTCCAGGTCCCTCTGGATGGCATCCTTTCCCTCAGGTGTGTTGACTGCACCACTCAGCTTGGTGTCATCTGCAAACTTGCTGAGGGTGCACTCCATCTCACTGTCTATGTCATTAATGAAGATATTAATCAGTGCTGGTCCCAATATGTATCGCTGAGGGACACCACTTGTCACCGATCTCTATCCAGACATTGACCCATTGACCACTACCTTCTAGATGCAACCATCCAGACAATTACTTCTTCACTGAAGAGTCGATCTATCAAATCCCTGTTTCACCAGTTTAGAGAGAGGGATGTTGTGAGGGACCACGTAAGATGTGTATGAGTTGCATACTTCTCTGCAAACAGAAAGTTTCACAGATAATCTGTATCTAACAGTTATGGCTTCTGAAAATCAGTTACAAAAATGTGTTTCATTTTTTAATGAAATACAGTGCATGTCCTAAGGTCTGCTGATCTAAAACCACGGTCAGACCATGTGTACTGCAGAGATTTTAATACCAACACTGAGTATTGCATGCTTTGTATACTGTAGCATAGTGCAAAACAACAGAAGTAGCTCTTAATAGCTCAGGTATAGGGAAGTATTACAGTTCTAGGAATATATATTTCTGCATAGGCAAATATATTCTACTCCTCTACGGGGTAAAGCTTCCTTGGGTATTTTTGTACAGTTAACACAACTGGGAGATGCTTCCTTAAAGCTCAGTGAGTTGTTGTATTGCCACTTATGTAACCTAACTTCAGAAAAAAATTGTTTCCAGAGCTAACTGAAAGAATTCAGGAGGAAACTGAAAGGCAGCTGCATGCCTGACTTCCATGATTGTCTTAGAAATATACATGGCCAGTTGAGTAAATGCTAAGGGGACTTAGTTTAGCTTCAAATAAAATCATGGTGATTAATAATGGATGTAGTTATGCTACTAACATAATTGTGCTTGAAAATGAAGACATTTTAAGGACAAGAATATGTAGAGGAGGAGCCGTATTACCTCAGTTATCTGTCAGGAGAAAAGCAAATGGAAGAATCTGATAGACTATATTATCTTCTATTTCACCATTTTGTTATGGCAGAGGAGCAATTTCCCAAGAGCATCCCACCCATCAATGGAAAGACAATTACACTCTTCATGTCTTCTGAAAAACAGAAAGGCTAAAGCCTTCTGTGGTCCTGGAAGGGTTTCCAGATGGCAATTTGGCTACCAAGAGCTGTCAGCAGATTATCACGCAGTAGAACAGAGACTTTTGATGATTACTTCAGACTTCAGGCAAAACTGGGTTTTATTATCAGTAGGTTTCTCTTTCAAACATTTGCAAATTAAATGACTGAATTGTAAGAATCATTCAATTGCTTTGTGGTGCCATAGTAGTGCATTTTTATGTGCTTTCTCTTGGTTCCTTGCAAGGACAAAGTGACTTCCTGGATCACACGGCAAGAATAACTGAAATTCTTTGCCTGCACAGTGCAGGAGGTCATGAAATGTTCAGAAAGATCCCTTTTAGCAATATAACCTATTAATTTATAAAGCAATGAATAGCAAAAACTGCTTCAGCTGTCAGGACTCCTTAGTTTTTTTAGCACATGCAGAACAATCCCTTCTTACTTCTTTTGCTTCTGGAAACGTTCAGAGGAAATTCCTTAGTCTTTTTCTGAGTACAAAATTTGTATTACTTTAACTATTCAAATATGCTGAAAGTAGTACTGGTCCCCTGATGGGACTCACGTATAGGAAGAAGAATGAACCATAAGGTCCCTTTCTACTAGTGCAAATAAGTAAAAATTGGGTATGACCAAACCAACAATATATAGTGCTCTTGACCAAATCAGATGCTGTATTGCAAAGCCTGGCTACGAACAAAGCCTTAATTCTACACACCTACAAAATGGCCAAGTAAATGAAACAGTAGTTCTCTAAGGGTGTTGGCAAAACACCCCCCCACTTCAAAGATGATTGCTTAGTTGTTTTTTAAAAGCACAAGAATAGTCTGTCAGTAACACAATACATGAAATCAGCCAGCTAACCACGATCAACAACTGATGCTTGACAGAAATTTAAACGCAGACCTGAGGTATCTAAGAGCCAGAACAATATAAGTTCTGTTAAAGTCAGGGGAACACTTTTGATTTCAGCTAGAGACAGTTCAAATCCTTACTAAATTCTATGAAGCTTATTAAACTCCACTTCCTTGCAGCAGGTGACCAGCCTACTTTCTGATGTGAAGCATGAGGTTTTATTTATATCCCTTTTTTACCTTGCTTAAATAGAGTTTAATTACCTAGTCCTTTAAAAGTAAAACATATATACACAACCCAGACACTGGTTTTTGATGACTTCCTGCAGCATTAAATTCGCCAGGCTTATCCCGTGGATTGTATTTCCTTATACGGATTTCATATTTCCATGTTTTTGGAGTCTGAACCTTTGGAGATCATTTGAAGGTGACACTCAAAGTAAATCTTGGGCTGTTTAAGCCTAAATCAAGTGAAATTCTAAAAAGTACCTGAACAAGTCATGTGGAATGCAAGTGTCATATTTCACACATCTTTCATAAATTCTGATATCTCCCACCTGCTTCCTGTTTTGGGGTACTTTCAAGTGTGATGTATGTTATGGTAGTGTGTACAGTGAACGAATGGGCAGGTGCTAGAAAAAGGAAACGGAATGTCAGTCACTGCTGTGTCACTAAACATGAGAGGGCTTCCTGCCTTTGCAGCTGCCATCGTGCAAGTGCCAGGTGTGCTTCAGGGCTGGCAAGTTTTAAGCCCAGCTCCTCTGCCTGTCAGTGAAGGGTTTCTGAATGTTCAGCACAAAGAAGAGAAAGAAGGTTGCTTCCCACATCCTATAGTGGCTGATGGGCCTTACAGACACAGAGACATGACAAGGCTGCATTTTGCTGAACTTCCTCTTAGTAAACTGACTTTTACTGGGTAGAGAAACTTCATCAAGCTCCACAAAAGTTACTGTGCTGATGTAATCTCCCTTTTGGTTTTGGTTTTAGAGTCAGCATCTTTGCATTACTTTACCTTTGTTTGTACCAGTAGATAGTTGACCAAGTAGCTAACTACTCACAGTTGCTAGTTCATAGTATTTTTGAGTAATCAAGACCCCAAAGGAAGTAGCTTTACATCAATATGTTTTTATGTGACAGCTTGTCATACGGGATATTAAAATTACTATAATTCACATTGCTACAGTGGAAACTATTATCTGATTATCAGGTGAGTTTTTTGTCATTAGACAAACACAAACAGGACTTAATTTACAACTTCTGACTCTTTATTATCTGTTATTCCAGGAAAATCAGAAAGCCGAGCAGGCCAACACACAAAGCAAGGGCTGGAAACAAAAGTTACTAGTCAAGGTTGGAGTAAATACAAATTCTGAAAGCCTGAAGTGAATCACTGGGACTGATGGCAAATGTGGGGATTGAGGGATTGTCTGGGATTTTGTGCAAAAGATCAGCAAGTGCAAAGAAAGCCAGGGAGAAAGGGAAGAAATTATATTATTTTGAAAGGAAAGGAGACAGAACAAGTTCAGCATGGACAGGCAAGTAGTTTTGTTTCTCCTCATCACAGATACTTTACCCATTTCCTCCCTGGTTAAATGGAGATAATAATACCAAGAATGGTGGATAATGACAGATTTCACTGTAGTCCAGAAAAGCGTTAATTCATCAATAGTTATTGCAGAGCTCCTCAGTATGACTGGAGATAAGTTGCCAGAGAAATGAAAATGATAAAAAACACAGTTACTGAGGATAAATAAAAAGACAGCATTGTAAAATGTAGAATTATGGGGTTTTTCCCCAGGAAATATAGTGACAGACATCTCCCTTTCTGTTTTGTCTATAAAACAGAATGTGTTTTCATACTGTCAAAGCACAAGTAATTACATGCCTTTGCTTCTCTGTAACTGGACTTAAGATCATTGGAAATGATGACGGAGATGCTTGTGTAAAACTAGTGAGAAATGAGACCTGGCCAGTGTTATATTCTCTGTTGATGAATTACATTAAAGCAGTTCAAGCAATCATTTGACTTTTCAACCAAATGGGAAAATGTACTGAGTCAAAAGAATAGCTACCTCTATGTACAATACAGAGCTGAATGTTTCTGCTTCAAGCCCAGCTCAGGTAACAGCTGCTCATCCTGAATCTGCGCCATAGAAAACTTAAAACTGAGAAAAAATGTTCTTTTCAGAATGGACAAACAGAACTCTCTGCCACAAGACATATTTTTCGCAATATAGTAAGAAGAGTGTCAGAGGTACAATAAACAGGAATAACACATTTTATAGATGGATAAATGAGTAAGGGATAAATTCTCATGACCCAAGGCATAATTCATGCATGCATTTACAAAAGGTGGGAAGAGATTACCCACTGAAGTATTATGGGATTGCACCGCCTGCTGAAGTTCATTCAAGCTGCTTTCATGGACAGAAAAACAAACCATTGATCTGCTATGTGTCTAAAAATAACAGCCTTAAAACAGGATCTGGTTTCTTTAAAGTCCTTTATTTAGACTTGCGTGAAGCATTTTACGAAACATTGGACTTATTTTGATTTGGAAAGCTGTGTAACTTCCCTACGGGAAGTTAAGAACTGTAACATGTCAGTCACACAATGTCTTTCCTCATAAAGAAACTGTTTCTGCTTCCTATCAAAACATCGATTCTCTGATACTATGATTTTGTTAATATTGATTTCCTGACTTCATTCATTATGTGACTTTTACTAAAGACCTGAGCACACTCTGATAATAATTAGGTAAAAGGATAAAATAAGGTGGATTGGGAAGAGGTGGGGAATACAAAACAGCTGACTAATCCATCTGCACAAACATTCTTCTTCAAAAGTGATTCACCCATAAGGGCAGGGGAAAAGCAAGAGGGTGCTGAAATTAAGGAATAGTTTGAAGGAGGAAAGAAAAACAATTCAAGACAGGACAAATGGATGAAAACTAGAGGTTTACAAGCAAAGGAGCCAGGTCAGGGACAGAGATGGAAATCCAGCTGCTAGGGACCACTGCTTCAGTCTACTTTCAATCCAGTGGAGAACACTATGGATAAGTCACAGCTGTTGGTCTGGAAGGCTGTACAGAACAAATACCACACATGCTGTGCAGCAGTAAGTTGTACAAGGGTAAGCCTGTGAAAATGTTTATGAGCAGAAGACTAAAGTAAGCAGTGTAACAAACGGTAAGAAAAACAGGGATTGGATGTCTTACAGTCCGTCATAGTATTAGTCAAAATCTGGCAAACACTGCAAGGCAGACAAAGCAAATGCTAATCAAAGGCAACATAACCAAAGTCCCAGGTACTGAAGCAGAACTAGCTGTATGATGGAAAGTGCAGTGACTTATAATACTTAGAGAAACGGAATCAACCAAGCCACCTTCTTTAGGATATTAAAAGCCTTCATTATATTCACTTTCCAGTCAGCTGTTAAACATTTCTATTGCAAGAGTATCCCTTGTACAGTTCTTCATGCCCATCTATATGAACACTTTCACAGCTATCAGATAATATTTTGGGTTTTTTTTTCTATGTCGACTACCTTTTCAACTTCATACTTTGTGTTTAGGATTTCTTAAATAGAAAAATTGACTGTTGTTACTGTGTCATGAATCTTCATTATCCTCTGAGGGTCAGTGCAAGATTCATCTTCTTCAGGGTTAATAGCCAACCACTGGATTTGTGAACGTGTTGTGGGAGTGTCTATGCACAGAGTTTCACAGTGTATTGCCAATACATTTCAGTGAGATGGCAACAACAGCAAAGATCTGTGCTAAGGCTAATTAAACTGTTTTTATTACATAAATGTACCTGGTTAGAATTCCTTGGGTATTTCTAGAGTGTGGTAGTTCATATAGATAAAACCTATATCTGTATTTCCTTTCCTATCAGTGTTAATCATCAAAAACATTTCCATAGCAAGATAAGCATTTCCTTTCAAATGCATTCTCATTCAAAATGCAATATCTTTTGATATTGTGTCCTTACCCGACGTAGGCTGCCATGACGGACAAGATTGGTATGGAGACAGAATGTAGAAGGCTCAGTTCTCGGATGAGCCAACCCTTCAGATTTTTGCTACATCGGTCTGGTAGATGAACAGAGCTATCATCTTTTATGTTTGACAACAAGTGTTGTGATTTTGCCTCACTTTGCAACAAAGAACCACGCAGTTATTCTCTCACTCCTTCCCCCTCCCCAGTGGGATGGGGAGGAGAATCAGAAGGAAAAAATGCAAAAGCTCATAGGTTGGGATGAGAACAGTTTAACAGAATGGCAAAGGGAGAAGAAAACAACAATCAACACTACTGATAAAAAGCATATACAACTTGCAGTGTTCTCACCACCCAATGCTCATCTTGCTCCTGAGTAGCAAAAACCTCTCCTTAAGCCAGCTCCCCACTTCAGTACTGAGCATGACATCCCATGGTATAGAAGATCCCATTTGTTTGTCTGTTTGGGTCAACCTAGCCAGCTTCTTGTGAAAATTAACTGTATTCCAGCTGAACCCAGGACAATAAGATGGATCACCTTTCAAAAGTACATGTGAAGTGGGACCACGAGGAGTATTTCAGGGCCTTGCTGAGATGATGCAACAGCTTTTGGGTGAAATGTGGCACCCAAGAGCATTCAGGGCAGTGTGTTTTGTGGATGTGACTAGGGCAATTGGAAGAATCTTAAATCTGTGGGACAGTCCTTGGAAGCAATCTAATACATTAGTTCAGATGTAGCCAAAGATATTGCAATTGTTTTACAATAGAGTAGAACAGCTTTGACCATTGTGGGTTGATTGCTTGCCAGTATTTGACTTTTAAATGACAATCAGAAACTGCAGAATCATACTTTGAGTCATTCTTATTATTTTGCTTGCCAGAAGTTTATTAACCTCTTTTGCTCCCTAACAGCTCCTCCAAGTGCTATTTCAAATCTACTGTACCCAGAATGGTGCATGGTTCCCTTAAATGATGAGGAATGAAATCATGACCTTCTTTTCTACACAATGGTAGAAAAGTAGCAGTTTTAGGCTATGTTTCTCTTCAAGTGGCTTTTCAATACTGAAAAAGAACATTCCTGGGTAATACAAAATTATATTCTCGAATTTTCTTCTGAAGAATGAGCAATCAAGCTGAATGGAAGCAGTTTGTACAGGATATCAGTTGAGGTGCTCTTCTTGGCAGCTACAGTATGGCACACAGCTACATCTTCCCCTCCCTACTGAACTTGTGTGTAGTCAGTGTTCTCATTTAACCCAGTACCTGTTTTTTCTGGGTCAAAGTTGACAAGGTGAGCAGCCTTACAGGGAAAATGAGTGTGGAGCGGAGACGAAACATAGAGAATGGAACAGGCATAAAGTAGGGACGTTTTTGTTTGTTTTCTCACTCCTGCGGAGTGAGATGTCTGCATAGAATTAACAATTTTATGTTCTGCTCCAATCTGACACTTGTTCTTGGCCTTCACTCATCAATCAGCTTTCTGTCTTAGTATCTCGTATATAAAAAGGAAAGAATGTTCTGTTGTTTCCACAACTACCTGAGTAATTAATTAATTAGTACTTGTAGAGCAGTTTGATCTTAATCAAACTGTTAATCATTAGAAAAAAATTTATTGTGGAACACTTGCTGTAAGTATATGTTCTAACGACTGCTAAGCTCTGTTTCATTCATTAAAAAGATTGTAACAAGACTCAATTCTTTATGCTCTGCCATTCACTAATGTGCACCATCCATTTTATCCGGCAGCTTTAGGCATTAGGGAGCAGTCCAAGTCTCCCTGACGTCAATGAAAAAATCCTCTCTGACATGAACTGGCACCACAATTTATCAGTTAATTGTAAAATGCCACTATTGATATTCTCTGATAAAACTCTGGAACCTACGTTCCTACGTACTGTTAGAAAATCTCAGTCATTAAAGAATTCCCTCCATTTTTTCCTTTTATTATTTTTTAACACGAAAGGTGAGAATAGATTTCATATACACCTTCCCTACCATTACTGTTTCACTAGTTTTATATTTGTGATGCCTTTACTAATTTTTTCCAATCCATTTAATCATTCCTCATAATCATTCATTAATAAATCTATTAAATATACATTTAATCAGATATATTAGTTGTAAATGTTACCAGTCCATTTAGGTTCTTCAGTAGTAACTATCAGAGACATACTCAATCACTTTAAGATACATACTTCTCTCTTATGCTTCCTTTCTAAAGGAATTCAATGTTACCTGTGAGTATCATGCAAGTTTAACTGGAAGGCTGAATGTACAATCTAATTGTCAATCATAGATTTATCAGGAATATCTCATGCTTTTTTATGAAACAGATTTCAGTTCTGGAGTGCTTAACAAATGTGAATAATATGTATTCCTTAATCATATCAGTAGTTCCAGAGTCTGTATATTCTAGAGAATGTCAGTCATAAAGAGAGCCAAGGTAAGGTCTTCAGTGTTTTCCTGTTTCGTTCTGGGCTACTGCTCATTTTTCACATTTAGATGCTTGAATGACAGAGAGAAACTAATGCCAGATTTACTTTCTTCTGCTTCTTGTAAGTCCTTCTTGAACCAGTGATCCACTGTTTTTCAAGATTATTATATAACTTTGGGTACATGGTCTCCCGCTACATTTAACTCAAAAAGCATCTTTTTTAGTAACGTTCATTTAATGTTTTTCTGTTGCTAAGAACTGGTAATTTGCAGCTTCAGTTCTCATTCTAGCTGCTACTGGCTTCGTGTATTGATCTGTGGCCTGGTCAGAGTCCTGGGTATCTGTAACACTATGTTTTCCTTTGAGAAGTTATTTTCTGAAATGAAAGACAGAGGAGCAAAGAAATACAATACTGTTGATACAGCTATATTGTGGCAGAATATACATTACTAGGAAAAATGGATTATTTGTGCTGCCTCAAATACTGAAAAATCTAGATTCATGTGATTAAAAATAATGGCTCAACATATATTACACCCAGTGGGCTCATTCAAAGTGAAAATTCTACGACAGTTGTTCTTGTTCAAACACATACAGAGATCTGTTAATAAAGAGCTCATGAACAAATGTTGCTTTGTAACAGGCCATGGAAACAGACCACAAAGATTCAGTCTTTACAGAGCTAAAGGGATCCCTCATTTAACCTACCTGTTCTAGTGGTCAAATCTGTGAAGACAGGTAGATACTTTTTTCCAATTAGTTAGATAAGTTAGGTTACTTTTTCCAATTATTTATATAAGTTAGGTTACAAATATGCTTTCAGAGCATATCAACATTTCTAAATCAAATGATCATAAAATGGTGCGAAGCATTGCTTTGGGGAAACTGGTGAGAAAGTATATTACGCTTCCTGTGAGACAAATGCATATTAAGCTAGGAAACTTGAACAATAGCCCTCATGCAAAGGAAAAATGCTGTTTCATTGCAATGACGCTTTGCTGAAGGATCTGACACGTCAAAAGGTAAAACCCCTATCTCCAAATCCCAGAGAGAATTCTGCAACAGGAAAGACAGAATTTTGCATAGAAGAAATTTTATATAAATATTTCTTTTTTAAAAATTAATTTTACTACAGAGGCTTTGAAGTAGTTGAAATTCAGATTACACATTTTACAAAACCATGTAACATGGAACATGTGACTATTTATGTCAAGCTAGTAATTCCATTTAGTGAAAGAATATTATACTTAATTCACACAGTTGTTTCTGACTGTCTTTACTGTGTAACTCAATCAGTCTGTCTTTAGAAGTGTGCAGGAATACCTGACTGGGAATTGCTAAGCAGATCAAAGAAGCAATATACAACTTAAATTAAGAAGCTGATTGCTTGTATTCCTAACTATGGCAGTCAGAAGGTGCCAAGTATTAGGTTATTCAAGCTTGTTGGGTGAAGCCAGCATATATATCAAATGGCTAGTACATACTATAACAGCATCTAAATAAATATTCAACTTAATGAATTTGCAGTTGCAAATCAGAAATTTTATCTACTTAATACTAAATCAATTATTAATGTTTAAGGAACTACACTAATTTTATCTGACCTCGCCTGTTTTGTGCAGCTCTAATATGCTTATGAATATGTTGCCTGCATGCCATGCTGAAGACTTCATGGTAGGTTGTGTTTGTTTGCCACTCTCATGTGAAATCTCACCATCCTGCAAACTTCTCTGTGTCATGATCATTGAGGACTCTTTCCTCATTATAAAAATGACATCTGCTTCAGCGGAAGGAGCACTGAAGTATTCATCTGTCTCCAGAGTTGAAAGAACAAGAGCCAGGACTAAGTGGAAATAGAGTCTTATAAATAAGTTTCCATGGAGGTTTCTGCAAAGGAGAAATAAACTGAGATGATGTGTATGATGCAGACACAAAATAATTCACAATCCACATATTTAAAATAGCAATATATAGCTTAAAATGCAATCTTTGCTGATGTACCTTCTTTACATGATTTCATTTTCAAGCTGCCATATTAAGAAAGGGTGTAAAGTCTTTGATAGCTTCACAGAATCATGGTGCTTACAGTATGATGATATTGCCAGCAATGCTGTGTAATGGCCATAAAAATTAATATGGTGTGTGCTGATTTCTGCACCAAAGATTTAATGTTTGCTTAAACTGTACAAGAGTAGTAGAAATGTGCCCAGTTCTGACTAAAATTTAAAAGCAATTTGAAAAATCTATGATTAATTCTGTAATGATTTTTTTCATTTATGTATTCATGCATCTCATGTGGAGTGGTTCTATCATTCTTCAACGTGCATTAGACATGTTTCCCATACCAACACAGTCATTATTTCTGAATAATACGGAAAGCATTAGGGGTTCCAGGAGACACAGATAATTCAAATGTATGCTATTCTATTGTGTACTGTTAAACTGACAAAGAATTGCTAAAGTGTCTCTTTTTGTATATGACTTCTGTATGGCTTCTTTTTATATAGGACTTCTCTGTGGGTTGTGCCAGGGAGACTTGGGAAACTTTTGCTTGCTACAAAATAACAGGCTTCTCTGATTGATTGTAGGATCTACTGCATAACATACATCAAAAAAAGAGAAAGTGAAAGGTGTGAAGCCCCTCTTGTGCTCATTTATTTGCACTCTGCCATTACCTAACTAAATAGTCATACCCATCATTAAGGCTAAATTGACTGAGATGCTGGTAAGCTGTGAAGGAAATGTCATAATCAATCACTTAGCAATGGCTAACAGCAACTTCTGATTACAAGTCAGGCTTACTGACAGTTTCCTTTTTTTTTCCATAATGCACCTGCGTAACATATGATGGGGTAGGTTTATCTGGAAAGACCTGTTCAGAACAAACTTAAGGACTTTGATTTTCCAGTGGCTTTCTCCTAACTCTACCCACGTGTATGCAAAATGTGAAACACCACAAGCGTGAATTCTGGTGGTTCTTTAGCTCTTACATCATCTTCAGGTTAGCAATCAAGTCTGCAAATTCGTGCAGTTAATAGGGGCTATATTTTGAAGAGGTCAGTCACTGGTCTGTCTTATTAAGGGTGACTAAACGAATTAGATTATCTTCTCATGTTAACTCATCTACCTTGGGGCCCAAAGCAATGAACAAGGACAGTTGACTAAGTTATCTCCATCTTTGGCTTGGCCCATTCCTGATACAATGGTGTCTGAACTGTTCATGAAACAGCTAGTTCATAAAACAGCTGACTTAAATGCCAGTACAGTGCTCTACAACAAATTAAAATCAATGATGGCTTTATCATAAGTGTGCCGCAGAGGGATTTACAAGCTATGGTTAACACTCCCTTCTAGCTGTCCAGGCCGTGTCCAGGAAGCCACCAACTGGTGCTTGAACATAGCAATCAAAGTCTAGAGCTGATGTATTAACATAAACTAGAGTCAGTGATAGTCTTGTTAATATAGTGGCCTAAGGACAGATGCAGCTAAGAAACAAATAAAACAGTGCCATTCAGCAACAAACAATAGGCGTGCTACTGAGCCAGTGATTTCTGGTGGCCCAGCAGAGCAGAAGACTGGCAACTCCAGTCGCTTCAGCTGCCAGATCTGAGTTTGGCTGTGACTGTTGTTGGAAGCCTTGAGCTGCTCTGTCTGTGCTGGTACTACCTTCCCTTGTATAGAAATTATTCTTCCAGAAGCAAATCCCTGAGTTCTCGGCACCACAGCTAACCAAACCACTCAACACAATCCTTCCTAGTGAACCACGGTAGATCTCATGTACCCTTACTGATGAAGGCCTAGCAATGGTAAAAGGAATGAGCCAGTAACGCTTCCACAGAACAGCTGTGTTAGCTGCCGGTGAGCTGTGCTGGTTTGAGCTCTCAGCCAGTTCACCCCACAGTAAACAGCCAGCCTGAGTTGAAAAAAGAGATGGAATTTCTGGGTGAATGGATTTAAGGCAGAAACAACACTCAGATTATGATTCCAATGAACTCTGCAGTGAAGACAAACCCAGTGAGACAAAAAGTCACTCAGGAAAATACGTATTGGTATTCAATTCTGGAAATAATTGTGCCCATGATGATATGAAAAATTTTCCCTCAAGGGTCCCCTTTTGTTCAATATTATCTTTATTTTAGTAGAGCATAGAGACTAATAGACTGAGATATCTCCACCAGGTGGAAACCATACATTTGGGAACATGGGGCAGGCACCTGTATGACATATGGAGCAACATAGCAGGGAAGGGACTGTAATGCTGGGGTAGTATGGTGAAACAGAGACCTGTTTGGAGGCACACTCCTTGGCTTCAGTGTAGCATTGCAATGCTTCCTCCTCTCTGGTTCTGTGAGCACATCACTCACAGATTAAGGCAAGCACCTGAGCCTAACAGTGGTCTTAGAAAGGGAGAGGAGCCTGTACCCCCGCCTGAATGAGTCAAGGCATTAACAGGGTGGATCTTTTAAATATTTAGACTACACAGTTATGTACCACAGAGGTCAGCCATGCCCTGACTTACCCTGTGATGTTCATCTAAAATTTTTTGCTCTATGTCTCAACTGTTTTAGAGGGCCCAAAGTCTACATCACAAAGGAGAATGAAAGGTGAACACACAATAATCTTGTAATTCCCTTCCTTACTCAAAAATTTAAAAAACCATGTTTGTTGAGGGCTACAATGTAGTTGTGCTGTAGCTATGATCTTGTATGAAAAACAGTCCCTTTTCTAATCTATTTCATAAATTTCTGATCCTTTTCCACACTTGATTTCTGTAACAGGGGGCTGGAGTACCTGGAAAGCTGGCGCTGGTTACAGGCACACATGGTGACAGGTAAATGATTACTTTTTCTCTGTCCCCACCTCTGAGCTGGGGATTTTCCACTACACTGTCTTTGCTTAGGGAAAGTTTTAAAATGGCAGCAGACTCTCAAGCTGTCTGATTTTAGTGCTGATAGAATGGTACATGATTTGCTTGACTAAGGAAGCTGCTGGCAAAAAATGTTACAATTGGCAATTTACTTGTCTCCATGCATATTTTGGCTCTATATCAAGTGTCTGAAGTTTTTTTCCAGACAAGTACAGAATAATCAGCACATCTGCCATGCAGCCAAATGTAAACTTGATGAAAATATTGTATTTATACAGTCTAATGCAAAAGTGTAGTTTGATATGTATAAATGTCAATCGAATATTACTAATTAAAGCTAAATCTTGTTGTGGAATGAAAAGATTTTTGTCATTTACTGGGACTGTATTCTTTTTTTTTTTTTTTTTAATTCCAGGTTTAGGGTTTACAGGATCAGAAACCTTCTTACACAAAAAATACTAAACACAGGACATCTTATGGGAATAAATATTTGAGGCTTACTCCCCTTCTCACACTCAAATATATAACTTTACACTATCAACATCAGAAGAAGCCGTAGCTCTAGACAAGGTTTGTCAATGTTCTCATGAAATGTCTTCTGAACACAGATCACAAAACGAAAGATGGAAGTAGTCTTTGTGACTAAATTACTGCAGTTCGGTTGCCAAATATTTATGCTTTTATGAGCATTCTCATTTTTTTCCTAATAAAGCAAAAAAATATATTCTTAATCTGCACGCGACAGATTTATATTACGTATCATTTTGCATATGTTGTACAGGGTTTTTTTGAAAGACAATCATCGAATGCCTTTGGATAAATATGCAGTAGTCTTAAACCATACAAAAATATTTCTAGCCTAGCCAGACTTTTTATTTTTCATCTCAAATATGTAAAATAAATAACACAGGAAATATACTATTCAGTGTGAGCAAAGACATCAGATTCTAACTCTTATTGCTAGCAGACTGCTAGAAAAATTAACCCATCCTAAAAATAATTTGTTAAATGTAAGTCATAAAAAACATAATTTAAATGATAACTTGGAAAACATTAGAAAAGAATGCTCATTTATTTCTAGTTCAACCATTTAGTCCGATGTGGCAAAGCTTTTAAATTCATATGTATCTATATACACAGGATAAACTCATGCTTAAATCTCAATTATTTGAGTAAGACCTAAGCATATGCTTCAGTTATTTGCTGAATTACAGCCCTAATGTAGCTGATTTGAAATGCCAAAATCTAGGATGATATAAAGTAAATGACATCGTAACTTCAACTCTCCCCATCAATTTGAGTTTCCAAAGTTTATCTTTAAATGTGGCTCAGGAATCTAATTTTCTGCTGAGATTTGTGACTAAGTGGTAACAGGGTTTATTGCCAACAGAAATGTAAAGAATAATGACATAAGGAAAAAAAAGTGAACATCTCTAACTGATTAAAAAGCTTCCTAAAATTACAAACCATGAGATCCTGAGTGACTGGATAGAAATCCAATTTCTTACTGTCAAATTCCCAATATTAGTTGAGTTTTTTAAATCAAAGTTTCTTTGGAGTACTACTTAGTTTCTGCTACAATGTGCAAGACAGACAGTAATGTGTTACAGGTTCTTTTGATCCAGCTAAATTTTCCAGTTTTCATACCTCACGTGTACTGTAGGTTGCTGGGAGAATTCACCTGGAAATTAGTGAAGTCACGTCCATTTATGCAACTAAAAATTGAGCTTCTTGTTTATTATAATGCCTGGCTAAATTCACATATGTAGAAAGTTCAAATGCATACTTATTTTCTAAATGTCTTCTTTAAGTGTAACTGTTAAATGCATTTTTTCTACTTTGATTTTTCAGGATTGTGATTTTACTTCAACACTTTCCTGAGGCTTTTAATCCCATTGCTTTAATCCACCTAAGTTCTTTCATGAGATGATCTGCAAGTAAAGGGTACAAAGATGCAAGAACCTTTACATCCCCTTTAAACAGCGAGGAATCTGAAAGATTTTTCAAAAATTTAGTTGCTAAAAATCTAATGCCACAATGTGGTCACGTTGTTTATTTTGACCTTCTACAGCCTGTTGTATTTGATATTCAAAATTCAAAAGTGAAATTATATTTGTTAGCTTGGATTTTTCGTGTCTGCTCTTTAATTAGATCCATTTTAAATGGATTTTTTAAAATCACATGATTATTCAGACTGCCATTGTGCAGTATTCACACTTGAAGTCAATCTTTGTGCTAGGATCATGCTGCATGTGGTTCAGACCAGCTTGGCAGGAGCAGCTATTAAAATCACAAATGATGGATTAAAACCGGCCTGAGAGTGTCAGGCCCTACTGGATTCCCATCATTAGGGCTTTCTTCCAGACGAGATGATATTTCTGGCACAATATGACTCCTGGTTCCTGCCTCACTTTAGGTGTAATGTAAGCTAACCATATAAATGTGGTGCTTCTATGGGGCTTCAAAAGTGCTAGCTTTAGAGTCTACACCAGTTGAGAGATTCAGTTTAACCCTTTGCTGTGTTTCATGCACTATAGTTTTCTTGACTCTGAAGTACATTTTACGTCTAATTTTTCAAGGTCAAAAGGTGCAAGTTATACCACAAAGGAAAATCACTTACCAAAAGTACAATTATATATGATGAAGCTTTAGCACATATGAAAAAAGCTTAACTGTCTAGGTCTTAGTTGTTGCTGAATTGTTTCCTTGTAAAATATTCATAGGAGACATCTAGATAAGAAGATAATCTTCAATCTTTCAATCTTTAAATAGGTTTCTCTGCTTCCAATACACTTATGTTAGAGGTTTCAGCTTCAGCTCATGACTAACACTGCCAGCTGTCAGAAATATGTATGTTCAGCTTTCATTTTGCACAGTTTGTCCATTGCATAAATTTCAAAACACACTATTGGTTCCAACAATAGTTGTGAAGTAGTTTTCTGTATCTACACAATTTAAAAAAACAGCTCTATATTTAGTTGGTTTTAAGTATTTGACTGGAAGTCCCACTCAGACTGAAATAACATTCGAACAGCTTGATCTCTGCTGAGATGAAAGTCAACTTCTGCTTTCCTAACCCTGCACGCAGAATACTCAGTTTAACTGCTTGGATCAATACCAGCTGTACTTATCAACATACACAAATGAGAAGAAAGATGACTCTGAGTTTAAAAAACAGCTTAAATGAGCTAAAGTGATGTGGAAAAACAACCATCCACTGACGTCAGGAAAAGACAAGAAAAGAAACTCGAATACTTTAGATGGAAGAAAGGGTGGTTTCACACAGACTGAATGAGTGGAAAGGAGCAGAGAAAGTTGAGAGCATCTGGGCAGACATCACAATGCAGATAATTAATCAAAGAGAGGACAACAGCAATGTAACCCAGAGCCCCTGACTACAGGAAGTCCGAGGTCAGGGAGCAGAAGACAAGAGAATTACAACAGAGGAAAGAAAAGATCTGGATGCAATTGCGGTGACTAGAACAGCTCCTGAGCCACGGGTAGGTACAGTGAGAGGGTACAGCTGAGCACACAGCCTAGGTGGGCAACGGGTCTAATTGGGACGCGATGCCAGAAGCAAGAAGAATGTGATGAAGATCAGCTGCACATTTATGGAGAAGGGAAAGGAGACTCTTTCCACAGTAATTTTTATAAACACAGAAATCTCAACATGGCTTTGTAAAACACTGCTTCTTCGCTGCCTTTGTCCTTTAGAGCTCAGATAGGAGAAAAGCAGGTATTATGCAGCCAATATTCACAGGGCAAACATCACTTGGTACTTGTAAGGACAGTTTCTAATAAACGTAAAGTAAGAAGCAACAAGAATAAGGAATGAAGCCAACTCTGCATCAGAATCACAGTTTTTAAGTACATGCTCCTAATTGAGCACCTCCAGATGAGGCCATATCTCCTGAAATTTGGCACACTGAATATTGTGCCCTTTTACGGACTCTTCACTTGAAAATGCTGTAAATATTAGAAGAGTTTCAGAATGTTTGTGTGCTTTATTTAAACAGCTTTTGGTTCACCATGTTTCTACAATGGCATATAATTAGCAATTCTACTTGTATTTTGTTTTAAAAGACATATTGAGAAGATGGGCCTTTTAAAACACAATTGCAAGAAGGAAGTTTTATTTTATTGAATATCATAATATCTATTCATAAATTACTCTTATGCTTCTGTCACTTCTGCAGTCTTTTACCTCACTGAGAGACTGTATCTATCCATTTTAACATACCAATATGATGTAATGGATTATGTACAATTTTAATGTATGCATTTAAATAAAGTGACAGTGACGTTCATCCCTAATTGAAATGAAAAAAAAAAAACTTAAAAATTATAAAGTTTGAGACCAGATATAGAACATTTCCTTTGCAAACAACTTAAAGCCTTAAAAAAATTAGACTTTTGTTACAGGACTCTTATCAACCTATCTAATCATAATCATTAACTGCATCTGATTTTCCTTGTTCTTCTGACAATAATCTTGTCACTTAAAATCTGAGAATGTTTTTTATGATCAAATAACAAGCTGTAGACAACTGTAAACTTCTCTCTTTACAGAAAGATTGGTTTTCACTGTGTTCGTACAATGAGATGTTATTCTAGCTTCCACATATATCTTTAAAATTTACAGACAAAGTCCAGATTAGTTAGAGAATGTAAACTGGGCAGAAAACTCACGAGTGAAGTGAGGAACCAGCTAGGTTTTTAGCTGTTCAATGACAGAAATTGATATGGTTTAATGTTAGCAGTTTCCAGAAAGGACAAAGTATTTCTGGGCTTCACTGAAACATAGTGTCACACATCTTTTACTTGACATTAAGAAGTTGCATGCTCTTGTGTGAAAAACAGCCTGGCTTTCCCACTCAGTTTCCCTTCTAGAAGTTGAGGTTTATAAACAGAACACTATTTTAATCTCTGATTTATGGACATTTTGCTAATTTACAAGAAAACTTTTTTAATAATGAACAATTTATCTGCCATACTGCAATGGCCATTTTGCTGCTATATTGCCACATTGGAGCTTTTCTAATCAGCCTTAACAATAGTTTAATTACAAACCTTAGAACAGATTGGTATTCCCCACTCCAGCGTCCACAGACCTGCAACCTGAAAAAAAGACATCACAGCCACTCTCTGTAAGTGGCAACACTTAAATTCCTTAAAAAGTTTCATTCTACTGGTATAAGGGAAAGAAGAGAACATTCAGATATGTAAGCAGTAGATTTTGTATCTCATGATTAATTGCTCCAACTGCATGGAGAGGAAATTGTTATAAAAAATCTGAGTAGTGGAAAGTTGTGCTGACAGATGCCAAGATCATATACTTACTTTTTAGTTTAAAGATACATATTCTGCTTCCACTGAAGTCAGTGGCAATTTTGACTGTGACCTCAACTGGGACAGGCAGGGTAGGTATTCTGTATTGCTCCTACACCTGTTGTTATGAAGGTGGTAAGGATTCTTCTGACATTCTGAAATGCATAGCTTTTTTAAGGCTCTGATTTACTGAACCCAAAGAAGCCTGACTTATAATAGTGTGTTTTAGTATATATAGAAAGAAGTTATATGCAATATATGCCTGCAGATTTCCACATTGTTTCATCTCCAGCAGATGTCAATTTTGTATTTAAGAATGCAAGAAAGCACATGACAAAGAGCCTTATACTGCTCCAAGAACTGACAAAAAGCTTCAATTTGTTTTGTTTCTCTTTGAATAATGCTATATTTTTACCTTATTTACAAATCTTTGCATTCCCACTGTTATACATGGATCAGCTTAAGATGATTGATTCTACTGCCTCAGAGATTGCTGATTTCAGTCATCTTATGTGCGCCACATTGGCTGTAATAAATTACACTTATTGGACTGAAATCTAAAGACACATACTTCAACTTCACCTCTTCACCGATTTAAAGCTGTTGTATTGAGGAGTTAAAGCAAGCTGGTATTCTCTTCTCTATTCTTTTGCACGCCCAGATGAAGTCACGCTTAGAAGAATTTAATACTATGATTCTGTTTCCTACAGATCAAACTAAGAGCTGGCATGGAACTGAAGAATCTCCACAATGGTAACGTAAGGGTGATTGGGGAGTTCCAGTTTTCAAAGGAAAAGGCAAAAATATATTCAGAGATGTCAAATTTTCTAAATTAGTACAATTCAGTAGGATTCATCTCTTTTCCTCACTGTTTGAATTTTGGCCTTACATCTGCGACAGGGAAAACACGACTCTAAACTTTCTGACAAAGTTGGACTGATGTGTGAACCATTTTTAGGCCAAAATCAGATTTTTAGTGAAAGTCATCAAAAATAGTTTCTTTGAAGTTTCTATCAGAAACATGACACTTTTAGCTGAGTTTCCGCTTACATTTTTGTTTGAATTCTCAACATATGCAAACCTTATGCAAACTGCAGCCAGAACAAAGTCAGAACTCTTGCCAACAAAAACTGCTGAATTTCACACAGCTTTAAATATTTTACAAGGTCTGAAGCTTTGTTTGCTCTCATTTGAAAGAACTGTTAGGATACTGCTCACAGTTTACCTGACCTTAGCCTGTAATTTGGAAGGTTTACTCTCAGGCATACCTGTAACTTTCCACTTCACACTCAGTCTCAACTATTTAGGAAGCATCTAGTGAGCATGAAACGGAAAAAGAGTCTCAGTCTGTGTCAAAAACGGCATTACTGTTTTCCAAGTCACTGAGAAGTTAGAAAAGAAGTTCTTGAAACCTTACAAATCGATGTCCAAAAGGAGAAACAAAGCAATACACTGTGTGGGTCTTGATACCTGTCACACTAGGGAACGTGATGGTCATCACTGTAAGAACCAGTTCATAAATTATAGACTAGAAAGCTGTATTATCACAGGTGACTTCAATCTCAGAAGTGTATAAACAATGTCATGAAGTCTAAATGCAGGTAATAGAGTATACCCACTCCTAGTGTGAACAGAATGTACCCATATTTATTTTCCAAGCTTTTTAATTTCTAACTATCATTAATGAAATAGTGATAATAATAATTATTAATAATAATAATTATTAATAACAATAATTATCAGCAACAGTTTTGTAACTCGAAAGACACTGCACAGATAAAGAAGACCTGGACATTGAAAGAAAAAGTACAGTAGTTAAGTGAAGGAACCCCAAGTAGAGCAGATTTCCACAGACAAACAGAAGAAAACTGAAGCTACCAATATATATGCATGTATTTGTACATGTGTCAGCATTTTAGAAAGGCTGGTTTTATATTGCTAAAAAACAGTGACTCAGCTGCCTGGGAGAAAAATGTGAATGGTAGTAGAAAATATTTTAAGTATATCAAGAAAAAACTGAAAAACAAAGACATTTTTGTATGTGATACCAGCAACTATCTGTATGTGCATCTGTATATATACACAAAAATATGTACAAAAATGAAACAAGTAAGAAACTGTCAGCAAGAAAAACAAACTAAAATCTGGAAACTTTAGAAAACAGGTTAAGAAATTAACAGCTCTAAGGACAAACCTGTGGTCTGTAAGGACAAGGACAACAACAATATTTTCCATATGTTAGGAGTAATGAATAGGTTCCTAATACAGGATACAGACCATGGCTGCTTAGGTACAGTAGAATGTTAGTAAAAGGCAGCATACAGTTATTATTTCTGGTCTGTATTGGCAGAGGAAAAAAGATTATGTATATATTCCAGGTAATTATACTATTTCCATGTGAAAACTAAGCAAGGATATCATACAAATACTAGAAAAAACCCCAAACATTTAAAAAGTCAGCAGGTCACTATAATTTGCATTTAGAAGTTTTAAAGAGCTATAGAGTTCAGAGTTATCTGAACCATTACTGTTGATTTTCAGCAACTGTTGGAACACTGGAAAAGTTCCACAATACTGGAAACAAAGCTGATGTTGAACATGTATTTAAAAGGTAAGCAGTCCAGATAATTACATGTTTATCAAGTTGAGATTGATTCCAACAAAATCAATCACTGATACAGCTTAATGAATATAAAATTTTTTAAAGGTACTAAAAATATGGCCCGTCAATAGAATCATAAGGAAAACAGGGCCTGACGATGCAGTTGACCATTTTTTTTGCAAAGACTCCAAGATCAGAGTACTGTTTCTGACAGTTCTGTATGACAACTGACTCTCTATTGCACAGCATTTTCGCTAACACAAAACTAGGAGTATTGCAAAGGATAAGAACTGGTTAACTTGAACAACGTGGTGTTTAAAATGAGTAGGATCATTTCTTTCCCTAATGACTGTTGACCGCTATTATCAGTTATTGCGAAGAAAAGGTAAAATTGTCATTGCTAAAACCTGTAGATGACACAGTTTGGAGGACTGGTAAGCAGCGAAAAAGATGGGTCACTGGTACAGAATGGAGTCAATAAAATATATATACTCAAACAGTATGCAATTTAAAACAGCCAATCATGAAGCTCTAGATCAAACTACATTATGACAATGGGTACTTCTCATATTACAACCTGTAAATTAAAACATCTAGCGAAAATCATCCATTCAACTGATGGGCATGGGAAAGCTAGTTAGCACGAGTCAGATTCCAACCACAGCCTTGGATTCCAATTTTGATATTATGCCATCTGACAGATAATAAAAAAAGCTGCAAACAGTAACACAGACTTGGAACTCTATTGCAACCTAAGAGTAACAACAATACACAGATAGCCCTCTGGTCCTCAGTATCTCCAAAAAGGACAGGAACAACCTGCCTAGGTTCAGAGTCTTTGCAAGATTTTGAGAGGCAGATACATGGGTCATACAATTCTTTGTGCCTGAAAGTTGGTCCTGACGTGGGGATATAGCTAAATCGCTTCATGCCAGCAAAAAAATGATTAATTGTAAGAAGTTATGAAGGACAAGAACCTTGAACCTAATGAGATGGCAGATGGAAAGTTTGCAAAGATGGGAAAACCATGGTCAAATAAAGGCATAGGAACATGGCTTTCAGTGACAACTTTTTTAAAGGATCAGCTCAAGAAAAAGATGTTGCAGTAGGTAATGCACAGTGTAACTGAGGCTTGCTTTAGACATATGCAGTTGAGAATGGTAAGAAAAAGGGATGCTAAAGCGGTAGAAGCAGCAATGAACAGCTTAAATGTGTGACACAAGGAAGAAGAAATATAAATCTCCCAGTCTGCATAAAAATAGAAAAGCAGAAGTGTAGAAGGCTTACAAAAGTCAATGAAAATTGAGATCATATTTCCAGCAAAACTGCAGATGTTTTCAAATATTAAGCACTGAATGCATAACACTGGGCAGAGACAGAATACCATCAATAACGTTCAGATAAAAGGAAGATGAACGGGTTATGTCTGAAGAGCATGCAGCTTACAAATCTTTGTGAAGTCTTCATACCTTAGATCTGAACTAAATTAATCCTGCTGTCAAAGACTCCCAGACAAAAAGACTCTTGTCTGGGAACATTAGGGCCACCTTCTCCTGTCTCCATTTCTATGCTTTGTGTTCATGCAGCGCAGTGAAGGAAAGCAGCAAGAGAAGTCGCAGTGCAGACACAGTCAAAACCACCACATAAAAGCATTCTGAAATGGGGTAGAAGTTAAGCTTAGCTGGCCCAGGAGTTTTCTTAGCAGAACGGTGGGAAAAAAAACCACAACAAAACAAAGGTGAAGGAATCATGGGAAGTTTTGTCATCTGTCCATTGTGTCTCAAAACCCAGTAGTCCTTCCTTTTCTCTTGTCTCATACGTCCAAGTCATATGTTTTTTATTTCCTTCTCAGCAGCTCCAGGACATCTTTGTTTTCCTTAGCATTCTTCTTTCCAGCTCTTCTGTTCTCTTCTTTCGCAAAATCTTGCCTTAAAAAAATTTTCCTAGAAACGCTTTCTGCTCTTTTTCTCTTCCTGACTATTTCTCCTTACCTCTTCTGTGCCGATGTACTGTCTTCTTTTAATCCTACCTGCTTTAAATAATAACCCTTTTAGGATAAAAAAATTATCATATTCAGTGGTTCACAAATGCACACTTAGGCTTGTGGGCATGCATTTAGGTGGCAGTATTGAGCTGCACAGGCTTAAAAAGTTCTGCCCATCAAATGCAGCAACGGAGCTGGCTTCTGTTCACAAAATGTCCTGCTAATCAGCGTGCTCAGAATGGAAATCAGTTTCTGTGACTAAACCGAAAAACTTATTATGTATTAACAACTATTATATATGAAAACCTAAAAATACCTGTATTTGCCATATATTTAACTACCAATTTTATCTATAAAAATGTTGACCTATATAAAATTATTTCAATTTAAAACAAGTATTTGTGATTCTGGTAAGATGGCTGCTCATCACTCAAATTATTATATCTGTGTATTTCTCACTAGAACTGTAGAAAAGGTTTTTTTTGATTAAACAAGAAAGATTAGATTAGCTTAAAAAAAGCAGATTAGTTATCTTCAGTAAAGTAAAGGTTATACATTTCAACTACCATAAAGAATTGCAAAACGTCAGTATGTGTAGGGTTAAAGGGTGGAAATGTGCTGTAACTTGCAGTGGAAATTTCCACTATGTGCTTTATTGGAGGAGGAATGAGCCATAACCATGGTAAGGGAGGGTGAGTGTGTGGTCTCTTCATAAACACATTGGAATGCTGTGTCACATTATTCTTCCTTCCAGCCTGCTGACCAGTTTTTAGTTTTGATCTTCTTAAGTTTTCTGGCTTCACAGTGCACACAGACCCACTAAAATTTGTGGGACTTTTGTCTACGAACAAACTTCAGGATCATATTTTAGCCTGCTCAGCTGTTTTCTCATCTCATTCTCACACATTGTATTCCCTCCAGCCTTTGTCACCCGTTCAGTCAGTCATCCTTTTTTATTATTGAGTGTAACTGTTTGCCTTTTTTTAATTTTGTACAGCCAACGCTTGATTATGGATATGGGAAAAACTGTAAGGTTCTGGGGACAAGAACTGTTCTTCTGTCTGTAAAACAGCAGTTCCTATGCTTCAAAGCCAGTAATTGGTTACAGCATATAAGAGGATAGTTAGGAATATTTGAAGACAAGTTACCTAGAAAGTCCCAAGAAGGTCTAGGAAGTACTGGAATCTAAGGTGTTCAATTTATTTATCAGTGATTTGGAAAAGGCATTGCATAGTGAAGCAACACATCATAACACATTGTTATTCACAATAGTCAACAGTAAAGCTGGCTGCAAAGGAATGGCAAAAATACATGCTTGGGTGATGAAATCACAACCACAAGATGGGAAAGGGTTAAAAGAAAAAAAGTCCCTAAGTATATGTAAAAATACGGGTTTAGTTGAGCTTTTGGCACTCAGGGAATAAAATCTCAGTCAATGTGGCTGGTTTTCTGAAAGCTTTAATTCAGTGGGAAACAGGATGTTACACAATGCTCTGGGTTATTAGGAAAGGAATAAAGAAAACATAGATGGTTATGCATCCTTATAAATCCATTTTATGGATTAACGAATCCTGAATACTGCTCATAGTTCTTTTCTCACTGCTAAAGAGAGTACGCTGGAAGCAGAGAAGGCATAAAAAAACAAGTGACAAGGATGGTGGGACATATGGTTTCCACATGAAGAGACCTTGAGCAGAGTAGAACTTTTCATCTTCAAAAAAGAAATATCAGAGATGACACAAAATCGTGATTTGAGTGAAAGTAAACAGAAAACAGCTCTTAAATATTTATCTCAATTTAAACATTAGAGGACACCAAAGAAACCTTCCATCAGCAAATCTGACAATCTCAAGAGAGATATTTCTTGCTTTAAAGTGCTGTGGCAGTCAGTATTTTAAGGGATTCAGAGGAAAAGAGACAAAATGCAGTGAATCCAGTGAGCAGTGGTGGAGCTCCAGAGCTTCTCATTCAGGAAATACTTAGATGGAAGATGCCGGAGCAGAAGGTGTGCCTTCTCTCATTGAGTCTTCCCCAAGCAGCTACTGTGGAGTCCCTGTAGGGGGCAGACTCTGAGATGAGGCAAATCTTTGACATGTCCTAGCATGACAAATAAACATTCCTGACACTAAGTATACAATACCACGTTTAACAGTAGCCTGGTACCAACACCAGAAACCTGTGAAACTAAGACATTTGTAACATAAGTGATTGGATTGCCGGGCTCAAAGGGTTGCAGTGAAAGGGGCTACATCTAGCTGCTGACCTGTTATCAGCGGTGTTCCTCAGGGCTCAATTCTAGGGCCAGGCTTGTTCAATAAATTCATCAACGACCTCAATGCAGGAATTGAATGCACCATCAGCAAGTTTGTTGATGATACCAAACTGGGATGTGCTGTTGACACTCTTGAGGGACAAGAGGCCTTGCAGAGGGATCTAGATGGATGGGAGCACTGGGCAATGTTTAATGGGATGACATTTAACAAGTCAAAATGATGGATTCTGCATCTAGGACACAGTAATGCCTGGCGCAAGTATAAACTGGGAGAGGAGTGGCTGGAGAGAGGAGGGATCCTGCAGAAAGGATCTGGGGGTGCTGGCCGGCAGCAGGCTCAGCAGGAGCCAGCAGCATGCCCGGGCAGTCCGGAGGGCAAACCCCATCCCGGGGTGCATCAGGCACAG